>Ga0073936_10001179_pt1 | contig 40642 bp, 21 predicted proteins | sample AliMusrvi5mmetaG_FD_87041 | JGI IMG/M metagenome (GOLD analysis project Ga0073936, IMG submission 87041) | Freshwater lake bacterial and archeal communities from Alinen Mustajarvi, Finland, to study Microbial Dark Matter (Phase II) - Alinen... | ecosystem: Environmental > Aquatic > Freshwater >...
CTTTTATACAGGGTGAGTGGTATATTTTACCGGAACAAGAGTTTGATCTTGACCGGCTGGCTATGTTTATGAAGGATAATCCGGGAATGAAGGTTGAATTGAACCTCCATCAGGATTACACCGGTAATCAATCCGAAGATGAGCAATCATTGCAATTAAGGGCGAAAGTTGCAATTGATTACCTCGTTTCGGAGGGGATCGAGAAGTCTAAGTTAATTAGTAACCGTTTTAGATTCTCATCATTGCCATGTTTTAGATTGATGAGTGCCTGACTTAACACTTTATTTGGTCAAATTTATCACGTAGGGGGGTGCAATCTTTTTTTAAACCATCCCCTTACTGACTGCATTTTGTCTCGTTGATTAACTGGCACATGGCGGCGACAGGAGGAGCGCTCCTCACTATTTTCCGGTGCCCCCCAGCGAATTTCTATTCCATCATTGGGATTATAGGCAATCTCGAAAGATTCTCTTCTTTTTAAAATTTCGCCCATTGTTATGGTTTGTTCTGCTCCATTAGTCCGGGTATAAGTGATCGAAAGCTCAGATAATTTACGGCTTAATAACTCCTCTATATTCTTCTTTACCTTCTCCGGAGAACTTTGCCCTGACATCCTGAAATCCCCGGGATTCCGAATGATCCTATTCGGAAAATCCAGAACTGCATCTATGGCGATCAATAGTCTCAGGTCACGATTTGGTGTTGAGAAATCCTCCCATTGACCGCCAGCCTGAAATACCCCTGCAGGAGTTCCCGGCATTGCAATGACTACACCCGGATGGTTTTTCATATATGTCTCACCATTGGAAACCGAAGTAATTCGTACGATAAGCTGCTCATAGAGTGCCTGTACAAGATCGAGCAGAGCCGCTTCAGGATCGAGAGGCTTCGGATTGATGATCCGTTCCATAATATGATAGAATGCCTCACCAGTCATCCCTTTTTGTTGGGATGAAAATGGGATTGGTACTTTATTTGATTGCAGTTCATTATTTTTTATCAGAGAGAATTGACCATTATTTATTTTAATTGGACGGAATGCTTTAAATCCAGGTTCTCCCACCACTTCGGAAGTGTTAAAGAGAAAATTTCCTTTCCAGAATCGTTTGATCCCAACGGTTCCATCGGGCTGTGCATCCACTGATAACAAAACTCCCGGATGCTCTTTGGTTTGAGCAATGGTACCGACAAGAATGAGGGTATGGCCGTATGGATCTGCAAAGACGACACCGGGTCTTAGGGTTTCCCGTGTTAGTGGAACCGGGTAATAATCAGAATTATCATCATTAAAAGCAGTGCGAGCCGTACCGGAATGGACCCCATCGGCGACTCTTCGTAAAAAGGAGTTGAATGCAAGTGTTGGATGAGTTTTTGATACAGTGGATTCATTGGTAATCCAACGGCCGGTTTTTGGAGGACTGCCAATGTAGCCGCGGTTGCATTCGTGATAGCCAAACGGGAGGCCTAACTTCCATGCAAAATAGGCTCGCAGGAAAAATGGGTTATCGGCGCAATCGGGTCTCATAACAATTCTGGTTTTTTCATCAGGATTATCCTCGTTTAGTGATAAATAGTTATAGAGAAAATTCCGCTCTTTGTTTTGCATTACCTCATGGAGTGCCGTCCAGGAGGAGCGTTCATCAGTATCGTGAAACAATGCATTTATCCATGCAGAATAGAGCGCTTCAGAATCATCATCCCATTGGCGTACCGTTTTCCAGATACCCCCGGAGGGTTGTTGAACGGGCTTTTCAGAAACCCAAAGCTCCAGCTTGCTGACAGCTTGTTCATTGGTAGTTAGTGTCGCCATATATTTGCCGGCAGATTCCGCAGTATACTCATCAATGCGCCAAAACGGCAATCCATTTCCGTTAGTACTTTTTCGGCATTGGAGCAGACCTGAAGTTCCTCTAACCAAAATCTGCGAATTGCGAATGTTTTTTCCCCCTACAGCTAACACATGAAATGTTTGTCCTGGCTTTGGGTTTTTTGGGGAAATAAGTAAGGCATTAATGGCTTCTGATGCTGTTTCATTGTCATTATCTTCAGCAGAATTTATTATTGTTTTTTGAATTAGTGATCCAATTTTCCAATCCGGACGGTCTCCACAGGAGGCAAAAGTAATGAAAAACAGGGCAATACTCATTGTCAGAAGCGATTTACGAACTGTGATTCCGGCCATTATTTTTGTATTATTTATTTTTGATTCAATAGAAATAGTGCAGCATTTCTTTGGATTGACACCTCAATCGGAGTATATTCAAATCCGATGGCATGAGATATCCTCGTACCATCATAGTAACATGATTTATTGGCACTTCTCACTGTTTCACGCGTTATGGATGGGGGAATGCCAGTAAGGAATCTCTTTATTGCAGATAATTTGCAGGCTAAGTTTAGCAGAATATTTCCGGCAAAAAACAATGGACGTTTTACATGCAGGTTATCAGCTATATGGTTGAAGAAATCACGAAATGTCATATTTTCAGCAGATAATATATAGCGTTGATTTTTAAGATTTTCCCAGTTATCGTCTGCCATCAGAGTGATGATAACAGATGTGACATCCCTGATATCTACAAATCCGGTACCCCCCTTTGTGTAAAATTTAAAACCTTTCCGCACCTTGGTAAAAAACAATGAACTGCCTGATTTCCAATCTCCAGGGCCAATAATGACTGATGGATTAACAATTACGGCATTCAGGCCTTGTAAAATAGCCCGCCATACCTCCATTTCAGCAAGATATTTGCTTTCAGTATAGGCTGAATGTTCCCTTGTATTACGCCATGAATGATCTTCGTTGGCTTCAATCCCTTCAGGCGGAGAACCAATGGCGGCAATGGAACTGACATGACAGAACTTTGGGATGCCCAGGGTCAATGCCAAATCAACCAGATTTTGAGTTCCCATACAGTTCGTATGAATCATTTTTTCACGATCTCTTGGATCGAATGAAATTATCGCTGCTGCATGATAGATCTGATCGATCCCATTCAAGTGCTTGCTTAAACTATCTTTATCCAGAATATCGCCCTCCACCCAATCTATCCTTTGAAGGAGTGACTGATATTCCGGATTATAAAATGAAAATATTTTTTCGATTCGGTTTAAACTACTTCCGGGACGAATAAGGGCACGGATTTTATCCCCCTTTAATACCATTTCATACAATAAGTGTGCTCCAACCATTCCGGTTCCGCCTGTTACAAAAATCATGGATTTCTTTTGTAGGTTTAAATACACAAACTACTCATTCTGGAATGAATCCCAGTGCCCGAGAAATAATCATTGCTTATTGATCAGGTCCTCAATTTCGTTCAGATGTAATTTGAAATGGCTGATGTAATATAACACCTGCTCTTTCAGTGACACCTCTTGCCCCTCCGAGGATAACCATACATTTTCAAGCTTATCAGTATTGATATTTTGGATCACATGGACCAGGTGAAAATTCATGAATTTCCATAGTTGAATCATATTTTCCCAATTTTCATCCTGATAATTCTGAATTGCAATCCACCTGTCGTTGTTTCCATGGGTTGCGTAGTTAGGAAAGCTTAGGGGATTCTCCCGATACTGTAAGTGGATATATCGGTGGGTATTATTTGAAGCTGAATCAATCAGATGACCAATAATCTGTTTAATGGTCCGGTTTTGGTTGTTTCTCCTTTCCGAAAAAACCTCAACAGGGAGGTTTCCAAGTTTAGCCTCCCATATTCCGATAAGCGAAATAATCTCCTCCGTTACTGACTTAAATTCTTGTATCATAGTTGTTCTTGTGAAATTAATTAGGATGTTATTGTTCTTTTCCCAAGATGTCCGCAAAGTTGTCTTTCCACTGTTTTTAGCTTTTGGTACCGCTTTTGGAAATCCTGAACTCCCTCATCATCCTGATTTTCTGAAGCTTTTCGGATCCCTAGTTCAGCCTGTGCAATCAGAAAGGAGATATACCTGAGTTTGTATTCCTGTAATACCTTAGGAACCAGTTGGGGAAGAATCTGATATTCCTCTTCGATATAGCTCCCTTTTTTTACCCAGAATTTGCTCAATTTATTCTTTTCAGATAAGATATCAGAAACAAGCTGACTGATCTCTCGTTCAGGATGATTTACAAAATGCTTGATTGCATCGAAGTTCTCATCCTCCAAATGGTCGCGATATTCATCATAAACCATTCTTATGACTGGATTAACAGAGACCATTTGATCTGCATCGAGCTCAGACAAGATAAAACCGGCGACATTAAAGGGGTCGATTTCATTGGTTTCAGGGTTTTCGATCTCATAGAGAAGATGTGATCCATATTTCAGGAGCAATTTGAGTAGTTCACGTTCCTCATTTTCGCACGGATTAATATCAGGAACAGGAATTAAAGAAGGAGCAGCCTTAACGTTGGCTTCCTTTAAAAGCTCCCTTTCCTGGTGTTTGATCATTTCATCCTCTGACTTTACCTTGAGTTTTCGGATTTCATTGTATAAGACCGTCTCGCGCACATCCAGAAGTCGGCTACATTCTTTAAGATATTCTGAACGTACAATCTCTGCCGGAATCACTGCAATTGAACTAACGATATCGGCAATTAACTTTGCTCTGCTGACAGGGTCATTTTCGACGCCTGAGAGCAAAAGTTTGGTCTTGAATTTTATAAAATCGGTCTCGTTGGCCTTTATATATTCGGACAATTGGGCAGCGCCCATCGAGCGAGAGAAGGAGTCGGGATCTTCACCTTCAGGCAAGGGAAGAACTTTAACATTAATCCCCTCTTCAAGTACCATATCGATTCCCCGCATTGATGCTTTTATCCCCGCCTGATCACCATCGTAAATGATAGTGACATTATTTGTAAACCGTCTGATGAGTCTGATCTGGTCAATGGTTAATGAGGTTCCTGATGAGGCAACGACATTCTCAATACCTGATTGATGCAATGAGGTTACATCGGTATATCCCTCAACGAGATAACATTTATCCTGCTGGATAATACTTCTTTTAGCCTGAAAAATTCCGTAAAGCACCCGGCTTTTATGATAAATATCTGATTCAGGAGAGTTTAGATATTTAGCTATGGTCTTGTCCTGTGTTAACGTTCGACCCCCAAATCCGATAACACGACCCGATATTCCATGGATCGGGAACATCATTCTTCCTGAGAAACGGTCCCGGACCCACTCTTCGCGCTTAATCGTTAATCCGGTTTTCTCAAGATACTCCATCCTGAAACCCTCTTTTAGAGCAGCGCTTGTCATGATATCCTTCCCTTCGGGGCAATACCCGATTCCGAATTTTTTGATTATATCATCCCGCATACCCCGCTGTCGCAGGTAGGATAGCCCGATTAATCGTCCCGCATTGGTTTCCCAGAGCTGTTCTCCAAAGAATTTTTGGGCAAATTCCGAGACGATCAATTGACTCTCGCGATCATTGCGCTCTTTCAGATCTTCAGGGTTCTCCTCCTTCTCCCGGATTTCAATATTGTACTTACTTGCCAGCCATCTTAATGCATCGGCGTATGAAAGGTGCTCGTGTTCCATAATAAAATTGACCGAAGATCCCCCCTTCCCGCATCCAAAACATTTATAAATCCCCTTTGCCTGAGATACATTAAAGGAGGGGGTTTTCTCGTTATGAAAAGGGCAAAGCCCAATCATACTGGTCCCTCGCCGTTTCAATGTAACGAAATCACCCACCACGTCAGAAATCTCTGCAGTATCGAGTATTAGTTGTATGGTTCCCTGATCAATCATCAGAGCAAAGGTAATCAAAACTGCGCAGGAGGGAATGCATTTGATGTCCTAAAAATAGATCAGTTAATTTCCGTTTTTTTTCATATATTTTGGTTAACTTTACATTTGTCGTTTATCATTTAAAGTCATAAATTCCATTGGGTTATCTCTTTGAAACAAATTGACTCAGAAATGGAATCGGACAAATGATAATTCATACTATAGCAAAAACCATAATTATAAATTTAACCTTGATATTATTATGAACATTTTTGTTGCTAAACTAAGTCCGTCTACAACCTCTCAGGACCTTCAAAAACTTTTTGCTCACTACGGATTCGTCACTTCGGTGAAAGTCATCATGGATCATCTGACTGGAAGGTCCAAAGGTTATGGTTTTGTTGAAATGCCCAATATGGAGGAGGCAACAGAAGCATTGAAAGAGTTGGATTCTACCCTGTTTCAGGAAGCGGTTATCATCGTTAAAGATTCTCAGCCAACCCGTATTTCAGCTGCAAATATTTCTAAAAGGTATAATTCGGATCGTACAGGCAGGGCATGGGGTCAGCATGAATATATTCGTGACACCACTATAAATCCAAGCCCTGATCAGCAAATTAACCGCAGAAATTTCGGATATCGGGGGAGCAACAACAAAGGTCTCAGGGAATATTAGTTTCCATAATCAATCAAAGTACTCATAATGTGTCGGAAACAGGTAGTTTTATCCTTTACCAAATGTGCTAAATTACTATTTGTTATTTCAATACTATTTTGGTCATGCGAAGAGAAAATTGAAGTAAGTCTTAAAAGTGTAGGTCCTCAAATGGTCGTAGAAGGTTTTATCACAAACAGTGAGAATCCGATTGTTGTGAAACTCTCCAGAAGCCAGGATTTTTTTGATCAAAGTTCATTTTTTCCTGTTGAAAAAGCTTCTGTACAAATTAGCTCAAGGTTAGATGCTGATCAGTTGGCCAATGAGGGGGCCGGATATTATGTTTCTTCAAAGGTGTCAGGTGTTCCCGGTAGAACTTACACTCTTAAGATTGAATCAGGGAGCGAGACGTATGGTGCAACGGCACAACTCCCTGGTCCCATTGCTATTGATACTGTTTATTTTCGGTACGGCTCTTTTCAAAAGGATAGTTTAAACGCGGTAGTTGAGTTTCGGGATCCTCCCGAAGGTGAAAACTATTATCGGATAAAATTATACCATAACAGAAAGTATGCAGTAAATGATTATTTTCTGTTAACGGATGCGTTTATGAATGGAACCAAAATGGTTGTTCAGATCTATTACCGCTATTTTGCACCGGGCGATACCATCGGTGTTGAATTGCTAAATCTTGAAAGAAATACATGGAGGTATTTTAAAGGATTAAGTGAGGTTATTCAACAGGGCGTAAATTCACAGGCTCCGGGAAACCCACCGACAAACATTACAGGGGGTGCCCTTGGAATTTTTGGTGCTTACAGCACTTCCACCTGGCTGGGAGTAGTACCTTTTAATTTGAAAAAAAAATAATTTACCTTGTAAAAGATTGTGCATTATGGCCGATGACATGATCTATAAGATAGCGCTCTCTTTAATTCCGGGAATTGGCAGCATAACCGCAAAATCGTTGATTGCCTATACGGGTTCGGCAGAACAGGTATTCAGGGAAAAGGATAAGGCACTGCGACAGATTCCCGGAGTGGGAAGTATTCTGGCAAATAATATCATCCATTCTGAAGTGATGTCGCGTGCCGGAAGGGAGGTGGAATTTATCGATAGAAATGGGATTAAGGCACTTTTTTATCTTGATGCTGATTATCCGCAGCGTTTACTTGGGTGTGCTGATGCCCCGATTGTTTTATATGTGAAAGGTAATCCTTTTCTTAATTGCACAAAGGCCATAAGTATTGTCGGAACAAGACATGCTACCGAGTACGGGAAGAAACTTGTTGACCAGTTTATTGGAGTTCTGGCAGAAAGAGGTTATCAGATGCTTATTGTAAGCGGGCTGGCTTATGGAATCGATATTCAATCTCACAAATCGGCGCTCCGTACCGGCCTGCCTACAGTGGCGGTTCTTGGCCATGGCCTTGAAACCATTTATCCGTCGCTGCATACTTCAATTGCAAGGGATATGGTTGATAATAATGGAGGTTTGGTTTCTGATTTTCTGAGTCACTCCATCATTGACCGTACAAATTTTCTGCGTCGGAATCGTATTATTGCCGGGTTATCTGATGCGACTATCGTTGTGCAGTCCGCAAAAAAGGGGGGTGCTCTTGTAACGGCAGATATCGCAAATTCCTATAACCGGGATGTCTTTGCATTTCCGGGAAGGGTTGGGGATCTTTACGCCGAAGGGTGCCATTTTTTAATAAAATCGAATCGCGCTGCACTGATAGAATCTGTGTCAGATTTGGAATATGTGATGAACTGGAGCGCCACCCAAAGTCACGCTGACGCTGTTCAGCCTTGTCTTTTTTACGATCTTAATGCCGATGAAAAGCTTATCGTTGATTTGTTGCGCAACGAAGGTGAGACAGCCATTGATCTGATTTGCATCAAAACAATGCTGCCTATGAATAAAGTTTCTCCAACTTTGCTAAATCTTGAATTTGCGGGGATTGTCAAGGGACTACCTGGAAAAGTATTTAAGGCAATCTGAAAGCTTAGGTATATAGGCATTAAGGCTTTAGACTTTTCGCCAGGCATTTTCGAGATTCCTGCTCTTTGACAGCCAGATATTTTGATAAAAGGGCTATAATCAGCTAAATGGGATTACGAAATTGAATCTGCCAAAGAAAGGTTACCTTTGCAGCCTATTAAAGGTATTGAGAATGACAACATTTGAAGGATTTGGGATTGGTAAATCGATCTTAAAAGCATTGGAAGAGATAGGATTTACAACACCGACCCCAATTCAGGAACAGGCAATTCCTGTGATAAAGGCAGGTAAGGACATATTAGGTATTGCCCAGACAGGTACTGGCAAGACGGCGGCTTACATTATTCCGCTATTGATGAAACTTGTAAAAGCTGAAGGGAAAGATCCCCGGGCAATCGTTTTGGTTCCAACACGGGAGCTCTCAATCCAGGTAGGTGAGGATATTGCTGAATTATCCCAGTATACCAATATTCGTCACGCGGCCATTTATGGAGGTATTGGATGGACTAAGCATGCAGCACTGCTTGAGCCGGGTGTCGATATTCTGGTTGCTACTCCGGGTCGCCTGTGGGAGCTTTACCGAGCCGGTGCTTTTGCGATGAAAAGTGTTAAAACGCTGGTTGTTGACGAAGCTGACCGCATGCTCGACATGGGATTTATGCCTCAGTTGAATAAACTCTTTGAAGTGATCCCTCCAAAACGTCAGAACCTCCTCTTCTCAGCGACTTTTTCTGAAAGTATTGAGAATATGAGTCATGAATTCCTGACTTTTCCGGAACGCGTTGAGGTGGCTCCTTCAGCAACCCCTGTTGATAAAGTAAAGCAATATTTTTATCGTGTCCCCAATTTTAAAACAAAACTGAATTTTGTCAATTATTTGCTAAATGACGAAGAGGAGTTTAAACGGGTAATTATTTTCTGCCGCACCAGGGAAAATGCCGAAGATGTCTATAAAGTGATCAAGAAAAAGACAGAGGGTGAGGTCAGAATACTTCATTCCAATAAAGCACAGAGCTCCAGAATTAATGCCATTGAAGCTTTCAAGTCTGGCAGTGTTAGGGTTTTGGTGTCGACGGATGTTTCCGCAAGGGGAATTGATGTGAGTAAAATTTCGCATGTAATCAATTTTGACCTTCCGCCCCGCTACGAGGACTATATCCATCGGATTGGTCGAACGGCACGCGCAAATACCGATGGAGTTGCAATCTCTTTTATAGGACCGGAGGAGGATTATCACCTTGACAATATAGAACAACTGATCCGGATGAAGATCGAGGAGCGACAAATGCCTGAAGCAATTGATGTTATTCCACTTAGTAAACCTGAAAAACAGGTTATCGACCGCGAGATTGACCGCCAAAAACGGTTGGCTGATCCTGAGTTTAAAGGTGCTTTTCATGAGAAAAAGGCGCGCCAGGGAAAGAGTTCGTTCAACTTTAATGTGAAAAGTACTCAGCTTCGCGAAACAAAAAACAAGGGGAGAAAACGGGGGAGGTAGGGATTAATTGATAATTAAGAATGAAAGAATTAAAAATTCATTCTTTCATTCCTTTATTCTTTCATTCCTTCATTCCCTAATACGCTCTCCCTTTAATCCCTTCGATAAAGTTGATAAAGGCGGTATTTACAACCTTATTCCCACCAGGGGTAGGATAGTCACCTGTAAAATACCAGTCTCCCAGATCATTAGGGCAGGCAATGTGAAGATTGTCAACAGTCTGGTATACGATTTCGACTTCTGCTTTACATTCGGCAGGCTTAAGTAATTCTGCAATTTTTGCTGAAATCTGTTCATCGGTAAATGGTTTGTAGATCTCTGTCACAAAATTAACCATCTCTTCCTTTGGCAGGTGTTGCTGCTGTTTACATTTCTTGTAAACGGTGTCAATGATATTCGACTGACCAGTCTCTTTAAGCAATGCAATAGCAGCTTCAAAGGCGACAAACTTAGCAAGTATTGCCATGTCAATTCCATAGCAGTCGGGATAGCGAATCTGAGGTGCGGAGGAGATAATAATGATCTTTTTGGGTTTCAGACGGTCCAGGATCTTCAGAATACTCTGTTTAAGGGTAGTTCCGCGTACAATAGAATCATCGAGAACAACCAGTGTATCTTTGTGGTTCTCAACAATACCATAAGTGACATCATAAACATGCCCCACAAGATCATCACGGCTTGAGTCATCGGCAATAAAAGTGCGCATTTTGACATCTTTTATTGCAATCTTCTCCATTCGGGGTTGTACGGATATTATTTCTTCGATGTCGGAGTCGGTAATTGCACTCCCTAAAGCACGAATTTTCTCTTTTTTCCAATTAATCAGCTCAGTTCGGATTCCCTCCATCATTCCAAGAAAAGCGGTTTCGGCAGTATTGGGGATATAAGAAAAAACGGTATTTTTAAGATCATGGTTTACCTTATCCAGGATAATAGGGGCCAGAAGGAATCCCAGTTTTTTCCGTTCGAGGTAGATATCCCGATCGGAACCCCTGGAGAAATAGATTCTTTCAAAGGAGCACGATTTGCGGATTTGCGGGATTCGAACCATTTCGTGTTTGATGCTGCCATCCGCTTTGATAATTAGGGCATTACCTGGTTCAATTTCATTTACCTGGTTCCATCCGACGTTCATGACCGTTTGAATAACAGGTCTTTCAGATGCTACAACAGCAATTTCATCATCGGCATAATAAAACGCAGGGCGGATGCCCCAGGGATCACGAACAACAAAGGCATCCCCATGACCCAGAACACCACCGATCGTATATCCACCATCCCAATCGCGGCTGGCCCGTTCGAGGATCTTGCGGATATCGAGCTTCTCCTCGATAAATCCTGAAATATCTTTGTTTTTATATCCTTCATTTTTGTATTGCCTGAAAAGCATTTCATTCTCTTCGTCAATAAAATGGCCTATTTTTTCAAGTATCGTAACTGTATCGGTGAATCCTTTTGGGTGTTGGCCCAATCCAACAAGCAGGTCAAACAGTTCATCCACATTGGTAAGGTTGAAATTTCCGGCAAGCACCAGACTGCGTGAGCGCCAGTTGTTTTGGCGCATTACCGGGTGAGTGTATTCCACGCTGTTACGTCCAAATGTTCCGTATCGCAGATGTCCAAGGTAAACTTCACCTGCAAAAGGGAGGTTTTTTTTAGCCCAGACAGGGTCATGAAAACTTTGCGGGTACTGGATTGCAGCGTGATTGAACTCCTTATAGATTTTTCCAAAGACATCTTTAATCGGATTAGGATCCACAGAGCGGTGGCGGAAAATGTACTCCTGACCCGGTGAAACATTGAGCTTAACCCCAACAGCCCCAGCACCATCCTGCCCGCGGTTGTGTTGCTTCTCCATTAAAAGATAAAGCTTGTTTACCCCGTATTGCCAGGTACCATATTTTAAACGGTAGTATTCCAGCGGTTTTAGTAATCTGATCAGGGCAATTCCGCACTCATGTTTTATTTGTTCACTCATTCTGGATAATCCTGATTAATTGATTGTCGTAAAATTGATAAGTTCCGGTAAAGCAATCTCGTCAGCAACAATAAAGGCATTTGGAAATTTATAGAGCAGTGATTTCTGCATTTTCAACGCTTCACTTTTAGTTCTGAAGTTTCCGACCCTCACAATGAAATCCGGAGATTTAAAAAGCAAATAGGTTTTGACTTCAGGATAGGAAGAGAGGAATTCGGTTTTCATCTTAACGGCCTGATTGTGTGAATTTGCTCCCGAACCGAAATAAATCTGTAATCTGAACCCGTTTATTATTCCACTCCGCTTGCTCTGCTCAGCCTGTTGTCTGAGGAGGTCGTTGATTTTGGATTCACACTGTATATTCAGTTTCTCCCAGATTGCCAAAGAATCTCCATTATTCAGCTGATACTCCGGTATTGTCATATGGTGATTTGTTGAAAAAACACCAAGGGGAGCCAGAAATAAAAGGAGGATAATCAGATATTTCATATTCTTCTGTTTTGAATTGCAAATATAAGCAATTTCAAATGGCTTGAAAATATTGTCCGAAAGTGTGTATTAACAGATTATTAACTTTAATTTCCTTTTTCTCCCTGTGTATTCTTAAATGGTAATAACTTTGCAGCAGTAGATTATAGGGAAGTAGTTTCAAAATTAAAGTTCAAAGCTTAGTTACGATGAGTGATTTAATAAATGATTTTCGTTCCTACCGTGAGAAAATGAACGGAAAAATTCTCGCCGCCGATAATAAGGTGATGAAGCGGATTTATAATATCGATACAAACACCTATATGGAGGGAGCATTGACTTCCAAAACAAAGGAGATGCTCGGACTGGTCAGTTCAATGGTATTGAGGTGTGATGATTGCGTAAAATATCACCTTGAGAAGTGTTATGAGATGGGGGTTAATACCGACGAACTCTTCGAAATTTTCTCGGTTGCAAACCTTGTTGGTGGAACAATTGTAATTCCCCACACCCGCAGGGCTCTCGAATATTGGGAAGCACTGGAAGAGGAAAGAATGAAAAATGAAGGAATGAAAGAATGAAAAGTGTAAAATGCAAGTTGCAAATTGAAAAGGTTATCTGAATGACATCTGCAATAACCATAGAATTACTGGCACCAGCAAAGAACCTGGTTTGCGGTCGAGCTGCAATTTCGCACGGAGCCGATGCTATCTATATCGGGGGACCAAAATTCGGAGCGAGGGAGGATGCCGGCAATTCGTTGCAGGATATTGAAAAGCTCGTGTCCGAAGCGCAGATCTACGGAGTAAAGGTGTTCGTCGCTCTGAATACCATATTGTATGACAACGAATTGGATGAAGCCAATCGTCAGATTAAAAATCTGTACGAGATAGGTGTAGATGCGCTGATAATACAAGACCTTGGAATACTGGAAATGGATCTGCCTCCCATCGCACTTCATGCCAGTACTCAGCTTCATAACTACCTGCCTGAACAACTTAAATTTCTGGAAGCTGTAAATTTTAAGAGAGCCGTACTTGCCCGGGAACTCACCCTTGAGCAGATTCGTGAAATAAGAAACCAAACCACAATTGAATTGGAGGCATTTATTCACGGAGCCCTGTGTGTCAGTTTTAGCGGTCGCTGTTATCTGAGTCATGCCATAGGGGGCCGCAGTGCTAACCGGGGAGCATGCGCCCAGCCATGCCGTAAACTATATACCCTGTTTGATTCTGAAAAACGGGTTATTTCAGCCGATCAGCATTTGCTGTCACTCAAAGATCTTAATTATTCACATTCTATAAGCGAACTTGCCGAAGCAGGGGTTCAATCCTTAAAAATCGAGGGGAGGCTTAAAGATGTCGATTATGTGAAGAATATAACCGCATTTTACCGACAGAAGATCGACACTTTTTTGGAGGGTAAGCCTGAATTCAGGGCCGCTTCAGCAGGAAGTGTAATCCATAGCTTTGAACCCAACCCGGTGAAATCGTTTAACCGCGGAGCTACGGACTATTTTTTACATGGCAGATCAAAGGAGATTGCCTCTTTTAAATCACCAAAATTTTTAGGCGAACCTGCAGGGGTCGTAAAAAAGGTTTCATCGAACTATTTTGAGTTGGAAAGTGTGCTCCAAATTGCCAATAACGACGGGTTGGTTTTTATCTCCTCGTCGGGTGAAAGTGTAGGGATTAAGGTAAATATTGCAGAAAAGAGTAGGATTTTTCCGGATAAGATGAACGGCATATATTCGGGAGCAATGGTCTACCGAAATTACGATCATCTGTTTCAGCAACAGCTCAAAGCTGAACTAACCATCAGAAAAATTGGTGTATACCTTGAGCTGGCAGAAGTTGAAAATGGGTTTGAATTCAAAGCTACCGATGAAACAGGAATTGAAGTTAAGCTGAATTTGTCGACAGAAAAAAATCCGGCGCGCGATCCTTCCAGATCAAACGAGACGATAATAGGTCAACTCTCAAAATCGGGGGGAACCATCTATCATGTCAGGGGGGTGGAATTGAATGGGAATGAAAAATATTTCTTTCAGGCCTCGGTTTTGAATGGCGCACGGCGGGATCTGTTGGATCTGATCACTGAGCTTCGCATGAAAAAGTCACCCTCCGAGGTTTCTAACGAGCCCAATAACCACCCTTATCCAAGTACAGAGATGGGTTATGAGGGGAATATCAGCAACCGACTGGCGGTTCAGTTTTATAAACGTCACGGTGTCGCAAATCCGGCGATGGCATTTGAAAAAATATCCGACCACCGTGGTAAGACGGTCATGACCACAAAGCATTGTCTGAAGTTTCAGCTGGGATTTTGTCCGAAATTCGGTGGGAAAAAGCCTGAACATTTTAACGAACCATTTTCACTGAATGATGGGAAAAATGAGTTGATGCTCGATTTCGACTGTAGGTTGTGTGTGATGAAAGTGATTTACTAGCAACTGGCTGCTGGCAACTAGCTGCTGGCTGCTGGCATCTGGCAACTGAATGATGCTTATTTGTATATGATTGATGGCATCTTGAACAAATTGGCTGAAGATTAGGTTATGTATTTGAAATTATGAACTCAAAATTGATCAAAATGATTGCCGAGGGGGAGCACCAACGGCAGGATTTTAAATATTGTATCAATGACTCGCGTAAAATTGCGCGTTCGATGGTCGCTTTTTCCAATGCTGATGGGGGACGACTGTTGCTGGGAATCAGGGATAATGGTTCGGTAGCCGGTGTTAAATCTGATGAGGAGTATTACATGGCAGAAGCAGCCGCTAAACTTTACAGCAAACCACCAGTCAACTTCCAGACTAAACAATGGCTGATCGAAGGAAAGACGGTATTGGAAATTGCAATATCCAAAAGTGCCGAAGCCCCTCATTTCGCACAAAATGATGAGGGAAAATGGCTGGTATATATCCGCAAGGAGGACCAGAATATCGTGGTTCCCGGAATTCTTCTCAAAGTATGGGAGCAGCAGAAGAATCCTCAGGGTGTCTTTATCCGTTTTTCTGACGAGGAGAAACGATTACTTACACTACTCGATTCGGAACAACACCTCTCTCTCAATCAATTTACACGTAAGGCAAAATTGCCAAAGTGGAAGGGGGAGAAGTTACTGGTTAAACTCATTGTAGTCGGAATCGTTGGTATGGATATCAGCGAGAATGGAACCAGGTTTTTTTTGCGGGATGATTTTGAAAATCTATATAAAGCCATATTGTGAAATTAATTAAAACCCTCCTCTTTTGTCTGATCATACACCATGTATCAGGACAACAACCAACTCCTAAATTAAGTGTGGTCTCATCGCCATCCGGGAGTCTTTATACTCATATTTATAAATCCGGGGAAACGGTGATTCCCAATGGACGCATAATCACTCCCTATGGAAAATCGGTTGAAGTGGCTCCACATCCTTACGGATTGACCCTGAGTCCCGATGGAACTGTAGCGGTTACAGCCAACTCGGGAACCGCTCCGATCTCAATCTCTATTATCAAAAATCTAAGTTCAGAAAATCCAACGGTTTTACAGATACCTCCGGGAGCTTCAAATGACAGGGGAATCCTTGCCTCTGTTTTTATGGGGCTCGCAATATCTCCGGATAATAAAATTGTATATGTTTCAGGAGGACAGGCGAATAGAATCTACCTGTTTTCGGTCGATTCAGGCGTGAAACCCGATTCTATCGACTGCTCAGTGGGCGCATCCGGTGAGAAAACACCCGATGGTTATATCGGGGAACTAAAATTAAGTAAGGATGGCCGGTACCTCTATGCCATCGATCAGACACTTTTCCGTTTGATTGTTATTGATACAAAGTTGCGAAAAATCATAGCGAGCGCTAAAACCGGAAGGTATCCTTTCGGTGTAATTCTATCGCCTAATGATCAAAAAGTGTATGTCGCCAATGTTGGAATGTTTGAATACAGCAAGATAGGGGACCTGGAAGCAACTCATGCTTATAAAAAGGCTCTTGCTTTTCCGGCTTTTGGTTTTGGAACCGAAGCGATGAAGAAGGGGAGCCGGATCGATTCATTGGATATCCCCGGATTGGGAGACCCCAATGTCCCCGAATCTTTTTCAATCTGGTCATACGATGTGAAAGATCCTGCAACACCCTCAATTCTGGCAAAGGTTAAAACAGGTGCTCTGGTTGGTCAGCCGATTGAAGGGATTCCTGCAATAGGGGGTTCAAGTCCGAATTCACTGGCTGTGACCGACCGCTATGTTTTCGTGAGTAATGGGACGAATGATAATATCTCTGTGATCGATATCGTGAGCGATAAACTTGTGACTGAAATCCCACTTAAATTGGATCCGGCATTAAAGCAGTTCAGGGGTGTGATTCCATTTGGACTAACAGTCTCGCCCGATCAGAGAAGACTTTATGTCGCAGAGTCGGGGGTAAATGCAATCGGAGTGGTCGATATTCCAACGATGAAAGTCATTGGACATATCCCGGCTGGGTGGTTTCCGGCTAAACTGGAGGTGACTCCTGATGGCAAATCTTTGGTTGTGAGTAATGCCAAGGGTTTTGGGAGTGGGCCTAACGGGGGTAAGGGTTTTAAGGAGAGGTCGGAGGGAACCTACATTGGCAATCTGATGAAGGGAAGCGTTTCTGTAATGGATATCCCTGATGATGTTAAATTGGCATCATTGACCAGGCAGGTTATTTCGAATAACTATAAGATTGAGGATTACGCGGATGTTCAAAAAAGTAGAGGTAATAATCCAATCCCAATTTTCGGAGGAGAAAAGAGTTCGCCAATTAAATACCTGGTTTTTATTTCGAAGGAGAACAGGACCTATGATGAGATTTTTGGGCAGGTTAAAAATGGTGACGGGGATTCCACCATTGCAAGATATGGCTCTGGTGCAACATTCAGTAACCGGAAAAAAACCTCAAAAGTGGTTAATACCACGGTGATGCCCAACCACCTGAAACTGGCCAGGGAATTTGCCATTTCAGATAATTTCTATGTCGATTCGGATGTTTCGGCGGATGGTCACCGATGGTTGGTAAATACCTATCCGAATGAGTGGGTAGAGTCAACAGTGCCGGCAAGCTACGGGGGAAACCGGAATTATAATCCAAAATCCAAGGCTCCCGGAAGTCTTGGGATGAACGGTGCTGCAGGTGCCATTTATCCGGAGGATTATAATGAAGCAGGTTCGATGTGGGAACATCTTGACCGGAACAAGGTGAAATTCTTCAACTTTGGTTTTAGTGTGATGTTCGAACCCTCATTTTACGAGGATTCGTTTAAATTAACCGGGTTAAAGCATTTTGTAAATTTCCCCTTACCACTTCCACTGTTTGAAAATACCTCAAAAACATATCCCACTTTTAATATGGCAATTCCCGATCAGTTTCGGGTTAGTCAGTTTAAAAGTGAGTTCACCGACAAATGGATTAAATCCAACGTGGAGATGCCTTCACTTCTCACGGTAATCATTCCGAATGACCACGGGGCTGAAGAGCGGACTAAAGCCGGTTATCCCTTCAGGGAGAGTTATATGGCTGATAATGATCTGGCTATTGGGCGGATCATCGAATTTCTTTCGCATACTGCATACTGGAAAAATATGGCCATTGTGATCACAGAGGATGATGCCCAGAATGGTATTGACCATATTGACGCCCACCGAAGTGTGTTAATGGTTATCTCACCTTTCGTAAAAAGAGATTACGTTTCAAAGGTTCATTACAGTTTCGGCAGCATTTTCAAAACCTTCTGGAATGTCCTGGGAATCCCTTACCTGAACCAGTATGATGCCGCCGCTACCGATTTTGCCGATTTTTTTACTTCGGTTCCTGATTATACCCCCTACAATGCAGTTTCGGTTGATCCGCATATTTTTAATCCTAAAACTGCAATGACCCCTCTCGATGAGAAATTCGACTGGAAGGCCGTAAAAGAGTCGCCATTAATTGATGATCCCCAAGATATGAAGGTGGATCAGAAGGAGAAAAAGGAATATCGTCTGGAGGATCAGAAGAGGAAGTAATTCGGTAGTTTGACTATTCGGTAATTAGGCTATTCGACAATAAGCAAATTCGGCTATTCGGTGATTAGGTGGAGTTCAATTAGTAAACCGGAGAAGTTTTAGAGGAACCTTCCTTTTGTGATGAATGAGGATTTTTCTTATCCGGGCTAAAGCCTGATGGTAGGGTATAAAATTTTATCTTTGTACGGCATTAAAAATCCTGGATAGTTTATAAATGCTAATCACACCTGTCCCGGAGCATAAATTGTACCTGGATTATATTTAGAATATGGAGATTTTTTTTAGCGCAGAAGCTTGGGTTGCCCTTATCACACTAACCTTTTTGGAAATCGTACTTGGGGTTGATAATGTCATCTTCATTTCGATTGTCACCAATAAGCTACCTAAGGATAAACAGCAATATGCCAGGCGTTTGGGACTCAGTATCGCCCTTATTTTCAGGATACTGTTACTGATGATCATCTCATGGATGACAAGTAAAATGACTGATCCGCTCTTTACGGTTTTCAATCTGGGATTTAGCATTCGTGAGCTTATTTTAATGGCAGGTGGCTTGTTTTTACTTGCCAAAAGCACCTCAGAAATACATGCCAAAATGGAAAATATGCATGATGCCGGTCATATCGGTGGCGGTGCTGTTTTGTCAAAGGTGATTGTTCAGATCATCCTGCTCGATATCGTCTTCTCGTTCGATTCGATCCTTACTGCTGTTGGATTGACAAAAGATTTGCCAATCATGATTCTTGCCGTTGTCATCTCCTTGTTTATTATGATATTCTTTGCCGGTAAAATCAGTAAGTTCATTGCAGACCATCCAACGCTGGAGATTCTTGCCCTCTCTTTTTTGATTCTGATCGGGTTTATGCTCGTTCTGGAGGCTCTTCACGTAGAGGTACCCAAAGGTTATATCTATTTCGCCGTTTTCTTTTCTCTTTTGGTCGAAATGATCAATATGCGGATTCAAAAGAAACATCACCCTGTTGTTCTCCGTCCGGGTCTGGAGGCCGGGATAATGGATGATAAAAACAAGAAGTAGGGCCGGTTTTTTAAATCTAAGTAATGAGAAAAATAATGCTTTAAATGATTTTAGAAATAGTTATTTTGAATTTATTTCATTTTTTTTCTATGCGGCTTTGGGCCATTGCGTGAGTCAAAGAGTTATATCGGAAACACCAATCCGTTAGTTGACGGACAAAAAGGCACGAAAGATATTTATTACTTATATTCAATATTAATTTAATAATTTTTAAAAAAGCACTCATCATGCGGATTTCGTACAACTGTGTTAACCGATTAAAATTAAGTGCTTTATTGCTGATCATTGTATCATTTTCAGGATATGGTCAGGAAGAGTATAAGGATCCAAAGAACAAGGCTTTAAAGGAGACTTATCCTGGCGGCCCTTCTTATGATGTGCAAAATTACACTCAGATAAAGAGTCATAAAAATCCAAAGAACATCATTCTGATGATTGGTGACGGGATGGGGCTTGCTCATGTTTATTCGGCAATGACTGCTAACAGAGGGCATCTTTTCCTTGAGAATTTTAAAAATATAGGTTTTTCAAAGACTTATTCGTCAGATGATTATATTACGGATTCAGCAGCCGGGGCAACAGCGCTCTCTGCTGGAATTAAAACTTATAACGGTGCAATTGGAGTCGATCCGGATAAGAAACCAGTTATTGGTATTCGGGAGCTTGCTGAAAGGAAGGGGCTGAAAACCGGATTGGTCTCCACCTCGGCAATTACTCACGCCACACCCGCATGTTTTATTGCGCATACCGACTCTCGAGGTAATTACGAAGAGATAGCAGCGCAATTTATGACGACAAATATCGACGTCTTTATTGGAGGTGGAGTTAACAATTTTGAAAAACGAAAAGATGGACGAAACCTGACCACCGAATTGAAAGCCAAAGGTTATCAGGTTTTGTATAAGATGTCTGAAATTCAAAAGGTTAAATCTGGAAAACTCGCAGGATTAACAGCGGAATCGCATAATCCAACAATGCCCGAACGGGGTGAGATGCTTGTACCTGCCACTGAAACTGCTATAAATATCTTATCGCAAAGTAAAAAGGGATTTTTCTTAATGGTGGAGGGATCTGAAATCGACTTTCTCGCGCATGAAAATATTACTCCAGGTGTTGTGCTCGAAACCCTCGATTTTGACATGGCGATTGGTGCGGCGCTTAAATTTGCTGCTTCAAACAGAGAAACGCTAATTATTGTAACTGCTGACCACGAAACAGGGGGGATGAGTATCAATGGTGGGGATTATAAGTCCGGAATGGTCTCCTCTAAATATACCTCAGGCGAACACACCGGAATAGCTGTTCCTATTTATGCCTTTGGACCCGGCGCTGAAGAGTTTACGGGATTTATGGAAAATACGGATATTGCCAAAAAGATGATGAAGCTATTACGGTTGATTCCGTAGTCTGTTTTTCAGCTTTAACAAATAGCCAGGTTAGGATTTGTCACTTTTTTCCGACCTTATCCGTAAGTCTGAAGCGTAAAGCGCTCCAGGTATTGTTAATTGAAATTGCTGCGACAGTTGTAAGTCTAAAAGCAGGGGCTGCAGCACGCATGATATCCCGGTTTATGTCTGTTTTAATTTGAACTTTAATTTGTGCAAGACCTCTTTCATCCATGAATAGTTTAGCACAAAAGCAACCTGAATTATTACCTTTTATGAAATGGCTCATTAAAAAAATCATCCACCTTGCGGTTAAATTCATCAGCATGTTCAATTAGAGTCCCATGACCGGAATTGGGTATAATCCACAACCAGGCTTTGGGAATACTTTGATAAATCTGCACCGTATGTTCAACCCGGATCAGGTCATGGTCACCACCAATGATCAATGAGGGGCATCGAACTGAATGTAAATCTGTCAATTTAATATTCGGTTGAAACCAATCCAAAAGGAACATTTTGAGTTCATTTTTCTCTTTTGATGTTCTTGTTTTCTTAAGATCGGTATTTATAAACCTGGCTTTATCACTTTCCCACAGTGCAGGGATGATTGCTGTAGAGTCGGGCCAAAGATTGGCTCCTGTGGAGGCAAGTTTTATTACCTTCTCCGGGTGACGTATGGCAAGAAGGAGTGCATTTATACCACCATCGCTCCAACCCAAAACATAGGCTGAATCGATATGCATCGCATCCAATAACGCAGCTTCGTCATCAGCCATCATTTCAAAGCTTAAGGAATCTGCAGGATCGGTTGATTTACCTTGAGAGCGGCTGTCGAGGGCAATTACTTTATACCTGGATGCAAAGTATGGAATATTGTTTTTAAAAGCATTTATTGATCCTCCATTCCCATGAATCATTAATAAAGGTTTGCCACTTCCATAAATCTCGCAGTACATTTTAATACCCCGGATGGAATAATACGTACCAGCTGCTTCACAATTTCCGTACTTTATAGCACTTGTTTGAGCAATGCCACAGTTCACCGCTGCCCATAAAAAGATTAAAAGGGAGATTGATTTTTGCATAAATATTTGGGCAAATATAGCAACATACAGGATTTAGTCGATTTTCCCGGAGATAGTCGGCTTGGTTACCATTGATTTTGTACTCTTTGACATCTCTTCACTGATCCATTTATTTAAAAGATCTTCAGCGTCTTGATAACTTTTACAACTTTTAAAGCTTTTTATATTCGTAAACAGCGGGTTACGTTTGTCAACAAGACTATTTACAAAAGGTGTTTTTTTTGTTATATTTTCAATTAACCGCTCTTCCAAATAGTTGTAGGAAAACTCCTGATGCCTTACTATAACGAATTCAGTACTGGTTTTCCCTGATGGAGTCAGATATGGAGAGGCATATACCACATAAACTTTATTATCAGGAGATCCATAGAAATAAGCTGGGTTGGTAGTCGGAAAATAGGTTTCTATCGCTTTATAAATCAATTTTACCTCTCTCATAGCGGTTGTATCAATTGGTTTTTGATATTGTAAAGTTAAAAAATTATGGAAACGATGAAATACCACAAATCGTTTTTTGTAACTGAATTTCTTTTAGGTTTGTTGCTGATTCTAATTATTAAATATAATCCATTGTAAAACAGACGGATGAATTTCTATCATTTCCGTCGTTTATCCTAAAACCTTATATAAACGATTAAAAATATTTACTTGAGACATAATAATATTTAACTAAAAATCTAAATTTAGATGAATTAATCTAAATTCATTCCTTTATTTTATCAAAAACATTGTAAATTGCTATTGTTAAACAACTCTGCACATAATTAGTTATTGCTTTAACAGAATTTTGAATGACTGAGATTTTCCCCCATCTTTCACCAATAAGAGGTATAACCCGGAATTTATACAGGATGTTGGAATAACATTTAACTGCCCTTCAATCATTTTCTGGGTGAGAACGACTTTACCCAGAACATCATAAAGGGTTGCAACTGCATTTTTACTTACCTCTCCGACAACGCGGATTTCAATATTCTGATAGGCGTATGCCTCTAATTTAGCCGGTAAGGTTAGATCACCAACGCCGTCAATTACCGTGGTTGATGCATGTAACCTAAATCGATCAGGAATTACAGAGTTGGCAGCAAGTGTCACCTTGTAAACCTTGTTGGAAAGATCGGTAAAGGTAGCGGCTTGTTTGTCCTCAAGAATTACCTTGAGGTCTGATGGCAAATTGAAAGTTTCGGCTGAAAACACAACCTCACCTCCGGTTTTGGTGTCAATTCCCACGGGAATGATCATCGAATTGTAATCATTATCGGGTAATGCCTGGATTGCGAATGGTATTCCGTTATCCTGGACAAGCATTGTATAGATCAGCAGGTCGGAGCCACCCTTTAAAAGCCCGGCATCATAGGTGGGATCCAGACCTTTAGTCATCATGCAGTTAAAGGCAATGAATGTAGCGTTGGTCTGTGCATCAGCTGTGGCGATTAATTTGATGGATGACCAGACACTTTCTGCCGATTTTAGAGGTAGCCCGGGATTGTGAAATTGCATAGCCGGTGTAAAATCGACAGCTGTTTTCCCTGTGTTCATCTTTACCATAAATGCCTGTTCCTGCTGCACATTATTATATGACTCGATGTGTGAATTGGAAATTACCGTATATTTTCCAGGAACACCATTCTGGGCATCCAATTGATCCCAGATATAAACGGCACCATAAGCCGGATCGAGGTTCGCTGCATTTACCTTTATAAAATTGTTGGTCGCTCCCGTGCTGCTCCAGTCATTAATTCCAATAGCTGAGGAATAGGGATTTCCGATGCAATTCCAGTAAGTTGCGTCAAGGCCGGTCGCAGATTTAGCCCCTGTCTGAAGTGATCCCGAAAAATTCACATTCCCATCTGCAGCCGAACGGAGGCAGAAACCTTTTCCAGCCCCCACGTTACCGTTAATATTATCAGTGAAGAATGAGTTCCACTGGTTTAAAAGGGGGTTATAATCCATCATTCCCCTTGCGCCGTTTGTCAAATTTGTCTGCACGTTACCATTAGCGGTCAGAAACGATTTGATTGTTTGTCCAACAGGAGAGGATACGATATGCCACCTGCCAGTAGTCATGTAACGCTGGGAGGTAGTGCTTCCTGATCCTGTGGTAGTTGCGGTACCCGTAATTAGGGAGCCGGTCCCTCCGGAACCTGACTGTAAAATTAATCCACTGGCAGTTCCGACATCTGTTGCTCCTGCTACTGTGAGTGCCCCATCAACAGGAATCGTTAAGGTGGCCGGGTTTTGAATTTGCAGGGCCTTAGCCAGCGAAGTGCCCGACGGTATTGCTGCATTCCCCTCCCAGACCGTTGTGCTTACTGATGACCCCCAGTTTTTATACGGAACGCCATCGGTGCCACCACCAACCTGTGTCCAGCCAAAGGCCGTGGAATAGATCCTTCCTGTGTAGGCGGTAAGTAAATCACGCGAATCGTAGTCATTAGGATTCGAATAGGGAGTTGTATTATTCGCTGCTGAAATATAGGATGCCTGGCCGTTCATTGAGGTTTCCAGAAAATCGATGCCGGCCAGGCCATCGCCTGAAGGAACAGACAACGGCACGCTTACAGTGATCATGGTAATCCAGCTATCAAGTCCTGATGGAATTAAGCCGAAATCAATTGCGGAAGGGGTTACGCTGAATTTATTTATATCTGCAGCGAGCGCAATTCCACATGATTCACCGGGGGCGGTTCCGTAACTATGGGTGATTACACCATACTTTGGATTGCCACTACTATTGTTCCCGCTAAACGGGCCAACCCTGGTTACTGTCCAGTGAGAAGGATTTAGGTCGAATGTCGTATTATTAAAATTTAATGCCACCTGTGTCGACCACAGATACGTATCGGCAGTTGCCATAATCTGAATGTCAAACTGGAGATTGTCAATGCCAGCGAGACGGATTATCTGTGGATTGATAAACCGGAATGAAAGTCGCTGCCCAAAGATTGCCCCGGAAACCAACATCAGATAAAGTAGAATGAGAATCTTTTTCATATCACTTGTTTAAATATTCTTTGTTGACATTATTTTTATTCTATCGATTAACAGGCACCTGACTCTTGTATTTTATCGAAGGGTGTATCCCGGTAGCATTGATATTTACACTCTTCAGGGCGGGAGCATTTCCCAGCATAAAATTGGCTGCCCATATGTCATAATCAGTCACAAATACATCGCCGTCCAGGTTAAAATCTGAATCAAAGTATTCGTGTTGCTGGTAAAATAGTGCTGCCCACTTGTTAAAATCGGATGCCCAGACATTACCGTCACCATCTGCATCTCCGCCGACCATCGCGCACTTCGCAGTTGCGGGGATCAGTTTATAACCAGCCTCTCCGCCATATGCCTGGGTGACTGCACTCGTGAAATCATAACTATAGCTGTTGCCATCATCAGAGAGGATCATTCCTGTCGAGCTCATTATCGCGACATGGTTGCGGTGCCGTATTACTACAAACAGATTACCCGTAAATGCAGTATTCACCGTTAGGCCAGATCCATCATAGTTCATTATAGAACCGTCCGATTTCAGGAAGCACGCCTTTGGCCAGCCGGATAATATGGTTGACGGAATTGCTGCTTCAGGAGTTGCTGCCTGTCTCAGCTCGACCAGAACCCAGTCGACCACACCATCAGGGATAGAACCTACAGATTCAGTTCCTTTATATTTCCATGGCTCCGCACTATATGGCTGTGCCAGTGGAATATAATGAGCCGTGTTCAGCGTTATATCCATTGAACCGGCAACCTTATTGAATGGTCCTTCAAGGAAGACTTTCAAACTTAAAGCAGGCAGACTTGTAACGGTAACTGTACCTGATTTAACCGGTGTCAGACCAGCCGATGTCGCCTGAATCGTTGCAGTTCCCACTGCATGACCGGTGAAGACTGCACTCGCGCCACTGCCAGCCAGATCTCCGTCAACTACTCCTGATTTGTCAGGAAGAGACCAACCGTCCGCAGTCACATTGGCAACGAAGTTGTTGTTGACATCCCGTGCAACTGCATACACCGTTAGCGTACTTCCGATGGGCATATGGGTTGCAATCAATGGGCTGCCGGTACCATCGGTTTTTGTCTCGACCGTCACATGCGTTGCCGCACCAGCAGTGACTGTCACCGGCAGATTACCGCCGACTGCACTGTTTTGTACCGAGGTTGCCTTCATCGTTACCTTACCTGCCAAAACGCCCATTAGCTTGTTGCTGTTGGATAAGTTCGCAGAACCTGTTCCGTTGGTTACTGACCAGATATGGGTGTCGTCTGATACTTCGTTCCCATATACGTCGTAGGATATGGCAGTATATTCAGCTGATTCAATGTCAGATGCAATGGATTCCGCACCTGAGGGAGTAACTGTCGCAACATCGCCTGCTGTTCCGCTTGCGAAAAAGGTAACCGGAGTTAGTGATCCGCTGGTTACAATTAAGGTATTATTGTCTTTTCCTGCAATTTGTCCCAGTATCCAGCTTCCGATAGCCGCGATTCCGCGACTATTGGTAAGTTGTGAAGCATAGGTTACTGATCCGCCTCCCGTTACAACGGCAAAGGTGACGGAAACACCGCTTACAGGTTTATTTAATCCATCTTTCACCGTTACACTCACCGGTGTTGGTAATGCTGTCCCAACAGTGGCGGTTTGATGATCGGTAGCTGCGTTGATGGAAAGCTGCGTGGCTATAACAGGGGATATAACAGTGACAGAATTAGATATCGGACTCACACACTTACCTGTTGCAGTGGCATTAGCGGTGACAACCTGTCCGTCGGTTAAGGCGGTAAGGTCTGTTTTTGTCCATGCATTGGTGGTTACTGTTGTTGTTCCTTTAGAGACTGCATTGATCAGTACATCGATTGTTGTTCCATCGATTTCGCTGCTGGTTCCACTTACTGAGGTGGCTCCGGTAGCGATTGGTGATGTAATGACCGGGGCTGAGGTGATTGCATTGACCGTTACAGCATACGAAGCAGGCGTGGCTGCACTACAGTTTTGACTGTTGGTGTAGTTCACGTCAACCGATTGAGGTCCTGCTGTATTCCAGGTTACTGTTATTGAATGAGTATCCGACCCGGCCGTAATCGTGCCGCCGGCAGAAACATTCCAGGTGTACCCGGTCATATCGGCTTCAGTGGTATAGACATTCCCTGAAGCGTTCTGACAAACCGTTGCTGGTCCTGTTATAGTTATCGTTGGTCGCGGGTTCACTGTAATCAGCACTGACTGTAAAGCTTTGGCACTGCTACATGCAGTACCGGTAGCCGTTACAGTATAGGTGCCGGATTGAGAGGGAACAAAAGAAGCGTCGTTAGATATTCCGCCTGTCCAGGCATAACTAGTAACTGTGCCACTGCTGCTATTGTTTGGTTTCCATGCTGTAGTTGCATCGAAATTAACCAGCGTTCCATTATATCCGGATCCCGCACTGTTAGCTGCTGTTGTACTTCCCGGGAGTTCATTTAACCTGTACTCCGCTATCAGCCCTGTAGTTGAACCTGAAAGGCTTTGGTTTGCTGAAATCAAAACCTGCGTAGCGCTCCTGGCTGTATTCCAGATACGGAAATCGTTCACTCTACCCGTATAGCAAATGTCATAATTTGCATTTATACTCTCTGAACCTATCAATGCAGGTGCACTGTTTACTGCGGTTGTGGGTGGTGTTGTTCCGTTAAAGACAAGGCTTTGAGCAACGCCATTGATGTAAATTTTCATTTTATCTGCATCGGTTGCACCGGATGCATTATACACGGCTGCCACATGAATCCATGTGTTTGTTAGCATTAACAGGCCGGACGGATAGGCTTCCATGAGGTCGTTGTTATTCCCGACAGCAAATAACAGATTAGAGAAAAGCTGGATCTTATTGTTATTGTCAACCCTTTTTGAAAACAGGGTTTTGGTGTCTCCAGACTCAGTGGAATAAAACATGGTCTCGATGGTGAATGTTGTTGTACCATCCAGTTCATTCATATCTCCCAGATTCACATAATCATTTTCGCCGTCGAATGTGAGGTCGTTGGAAGCGGCAGTAAGTTTTACAGCATTTCCTGCACATACGTTGCCGGAAGGAGGATCAGCTGTAACGCTGAAAGTAGAGGCGGTCAGTGCCGGGGTAAGGAGCATTGTCACAGCATTTGAAGTAACAGAAGAATTCACCAGACAAGAGCTTGCATTTGAAGTCATCACTACAGAAATCACATCCCCGTTAGCAGGAGCATATAAATACGTCCTTAAGTTTGTTCCTACCTGAGTATCTCCCTTGTACCACTGGTAAACCGGCGTCCCGCCATTGGTGGGGGTTGCCGTGAAAGTCACATTTGTTCCTGCGCATACCGGGTTTTTACTGGCGACAATCCTTACAGAGGCAGTCACCGATGGATTAACCGTCATTGTGATTGCGTTTGATGTAGCCGGTGATCCTGACAGGCAGGCAGATTCTCCGGAGGTCATCACCACCGTGATTTTATCATTGTTTGATGGGATATATGTAAAGGTCGGACTGTCGGTTCCAACCATGTTGGTCCCGTTGTACCACTGGTACGATGGATGCTCTCCGCCGTTGGTTGGGGTGGCTGTAAAGATTACATTCGTTCCTGAACAAACCGGGTTGGCATCTGCTGCAATCGCTACCGAGGCGGTTAGTGACGTATTAACTGTCATCGTCACCAGGTTGGAAGTAGCAGGAGTTCCCGACAGGCCCGGAGTCATCACCACAGAAATTACATCACCATTTACCGGGACACAGGAAAATGCAGGTATGTTTTCTCCCACCGGAGTTCCATTCTGGTACCACTGGTAAGTTGGTGCTGTTCCTCCATTTACCGGAGTTGCAGTGAAAGTGACACTGGTGCCTGAGCAAACCGGGTTCGCATCTGCGACGATCGATACGCTGGCTGTCAGGTTGGAGTTCACCGTCATCGTGATTTCATTTGAGGTAGCCGGAGAGTTTAAAAGACAAGATTCAGCGTTCGATGTCATCACAACTTTTATCTTGTCTCCTTCTGCCGGAATATACTTATACTCAGGGCTGTTGGTTCCCACCGGGGCAGCTTTGTTATACCATTGATACGATGGAGTCTCTCCGCCGTTGGTTGGGGTGGCTGTAAAGGTCACACTGGTGCCTGTGTATACCGGGTTTGCATCTGCTACAATCGATACACCGACTGTCAGCGAGGAGTTGACTGTTATGGTTATCGGATCTGAATGACTTATAGAATACCCCAGGCACGCAGTTGCGTTTGAAGTTATCACGACAGAAATCACATCCCCGTTTGCAGGAGTATATGCATACGTCTGGCCGCCTGTTCCAACCATAGATTCTCCCAGATACCACTGGTAAGTAGGTGTTGTCCCTCCATTTGTCGGAGTTGCAGTGAACAAAACTGTGGTGCCTTCGCAAACCGGGTTAGCATCAGCCACAATCGCTACAGCGGCATTCAATTTCTGATTAACCGTCATTGTCACCAGGTTGGATGTGGCCGGAGAACCTGCCAGGCAGGAGCTTTCATTCGAAGTCATTACGACAGAAATCACGTCACCATTTGCCGGGTAAAAGGAAATCTCAGGAATGTTTGTTCCTATGGGAGCTTCATTCAGATACCATTGGTAAGTAGGTGCTGTCCCGCCATTTACCGGTGTAGCTGTAAACTGAACAAGGGTGTTTTCGCAGACCGGATTTGCATCCGGAGTAACAGTCACAGAGGCCGTCACCGTGGGATTAACCGTCATTGTCACAGGGTTGGACAGAGCCGGATAACCTGTAAGACAGGAAGTAACAGCAGAAGTCATCGACACTGTGATTACGTCGCCATTAGCCGGAACATACGTGTAGGTCGGGCTATCAGTTCCAACCGTGTTTATTCCGTTATACCATTGGTAGGTAGGTGTTTCCCCGCCATTTGCCGGGGTTGCGGTAAACTGCACAGCGCCGCCTTCGCAAACCGGGTTCTTATCAGCCACGATCGCTACGGAGGCAGTCTGGGCAGAGTTCACCTCCATCGTGACTTCATTTGAGGTAACCGGTGAACCTGACGCGCATGTTGTGGCATCTGGTGTCATCACAACTTTTATCTTATCTCCGTCTGCCGGAATATAAGCATAGGCTGGACTATCCGTGCCGACTTTGGTTGCTCCGTTATACCACTGATAGGATGGAGTGGTTCCGCCGTTTGCAGGAGTGGCTGTGAAAGTCACAAGGGAACCGATGCATGCCGGGTTGGCATCGGGTGCAATGGTCACGCCGGATGTCAAAAGTGGTTTCACCTCCATCGTAATTACATCCGAAGTAGCCACATTGAATAAAAGACAAGATGCACCACTTGAGGTCATTTCTACTTTTATCCTGTCTCCGTCTACCGGGGTATAAGAATATGTCGGACTGTCGTTGCCAACCTTGTTTATTCCATTATACCATTGGTAAGATGGCGTGTCTCCGCCGTTGGTCGGTGTGGCCGTAAAGGTCACGCCGGTACCGACGCATACCGGATTATTATCAGCATCAATGGCTACTAAGGGTGTCAGCGAGGGATTAACGATCATGGTGACTTCGTTTGAAGTAGCCGGCGAACCTGAGAAGCATGAGCCTTCGGTGGAAGCCATTATTACCCTGATCTTATCTCCGTTTGCAGGCTGATAGGTGTATTGCAGGCTGCCGTTACCAACTTTGGTTGCTCCATTATACCATTGGTACGACGGAGGGGATCCTCCATTTGTCGGGGTGGCTGTAAGGGTCACATACGTGCCTTCGCAAACAGAATTTTTATCTGGTGCAATCGTCACAGAGACATCCAGTACCGGATGAACCGTCATCGTCACAGGGTATGATCTGGCCGGAGAGCCGTCCAGACAAGAACTTGCATTCGAAGTCATTGCAACAGAAATCACGTCACCATTCGCAGGCTTATACGAATAGGTTGAAGCATCTGTTCCTACCGGAGTCTCTCCCAGATACCACTGGTAGGTTGGTGCGGTTCCGCCATTTGTTGGCGAAGCCGTAAACTTAACAGTGGTGCCGTCGCAGACCTGATTCGCATCCGGTGCAACAGTCACAAAAACAGACAAATAGGGAATGACTGTCATTGTCACGGGGTTGGATACAGCCGGAGAACCTGACAGGCAGGAAGAAACAGTAGAATTCATAACCACTGTGATTACGTCGCCGTCAGTCGGAACATACGTGTAGGTCGGGCTATTCTCGCCAACCGGCTTTGTTCCATTATACCATTGATAATTTGGTATTGACCCTCCGTTTGTCGGAGTTGCGGTAAACAGCACAGAGGCGTATTTGCAAATCGGGTTCTTATCCGCCACAATAGCTACCGAGGCAGTCAGTATGGGGTTCACCGTCATCGTGACTTCATTTGAGGTAGCCGGTGACCCTGACAGGCATGGTGTTGCATTCGATGTCATCACCACTTTTATCTTATCTCCGTCTGCCGGAATATAGGCATAGACCGGACTATCCGTGCCAACTTCGGTTGCTCCGTTAAACCAATGGTATGAGGGAGAGGGTCCGCCATTTAAAGGAGTGGCTATGAATGACACACTGGTACCAGCACAAACCACGTTGGCATCTGATGCAATCATCACCTTGGCTTGCAACGGTGAGTTCACCGTCATTGTGATTATATTTGAAGTAGCCTCCGAGTTTACAAGACAAAATTCAGCATTCGAGGTCATTACAACTTTTATCTTATCTCCGTTTTTCGGAATATAAGAGTATGTCGGGCTATTGTCTCCAACCTTGTTTAATCCGTTATACCATTGATAGAAGGGAGTGCCTCCGCCGTTGGTCGGGAAAGCCGTAAAGGTGACACTGACATCTTTGCATACCGGATTATTATCAGCCACAATCGTTACAGCGGCAAATATCCAGGGTTTTACTGTCATTGTGACCTCATTGGAATTGGCCGGAGAACCTGCCAGACAAGAACTTTCATTCGAAGTCATTACAACAGAGATAACATCCCCATTTGTCGGATAATAGGAAAATGTTGGAATGTCCACTCCCACCGGAGCTTTATTCCGATACCACTGGTATGATGGTGCGGTCCCGCCATTTACCGGTGTAGCGGTAAAAGCAACTTCGGTGCCTTCGCAGACCTGATTCGCATCCGGTGCAATAGTTACAGAGACCGGCGCCCCCGGATTAACTGTCATCGTCACCGGGTTGGACAGAGCCGGAGAACCTGTCAGGCAGGAAGTATTATCGAAAGTTATCGACACTGTGATTACGTCGCCGTCTGCCGGAACATATGTGTACACCGGGGAATTGCCTCCAACCATGTCTGTTCCTTTAAACCTTTGGTATGCTAGTGTTTGTCCGGCATTTTCCGGAGTTGCGGTAAACCGCATAGAGCCGCCTTTGCAAGCCGGGTTCTTATCAGCCACGATCGCTACAGAGGCAGCCTGCCAGGAGTACACACTCATTGTGATTTCATTTGAGATCACCGGTGCATTTGACGGGCATGTTAAACCATCCGGTGTCATCATAACTGATATCTTATCTCCGTCTGCCGGAATATAGGCATAGACCGGACTATTCGTGCCAACCTGGGTCGAGCCTATATACCACTGGTATGACGCAGCGGTTATGCCCGTTGCAGGAGTAGCAGTGAATGACACGCTGGTGCCGATGCATACCTGGTTGGCATCTGCTGCGATGTTCACGCCGGATGTCAAAAGTGGTTTCACCCTCATCGTTATAATATCCGAAGTAGCCTCATTGGATGTAAGACAAGATGCACCGCTTGAGGTCATTACTACTCTTATCCATTCTCCGTCTTTCGGGATATAGGTTAACTCGGGGCTGTTGGTTCCAACTCGCACGCCTTCTTTAAACCATTGGTAAGATGGCGTTTCTCCGCCATTTTCCGGAGTGGCCACAATGGTGACGCCGGAGCCAATGCATACCGGATTATTATCAGCCTCAATCGCTACTGAGGGAGTCAACATGGGATTAACTGTCATGGTGACTTTGTCTGAAGTAGCCGGCGATCCTGACAGGCATATACCTTTGCCGGCAGTCATTACTACACTGATCTGATCTCCGTTCGCAGGTGCATAATAAAGCTGGTAGCCGGTACCAACTTTGGTTTCTCCCTTATACCACTGGTACGTCGGAGCATATCCTCCGTTGATCGGGACGGGTGTAAAAATCACAGAAGTATTCTGGCATACTGTTGTGGCATCCGGGTTAATACTTACACTTACCGGTAGAGCCGGATTTACTTTCACAGCATACGATGTGGGCGAAGCAGCGCTACAGCCGTTAAGGTTGGTGTAGTTCACGCCAACAGTTTGATTTTCTGGAGTATTCCAGGTAACCGTTATTGAATTCGTAACAGTTCCTGCCGTGATCGTACCACCTTCAGAAACATTCCAGGTATACCCTGTCATGCCGGCCTCAGTGGTATAGACATTCCCTTCAGAGTTCTGACACACTGTTTCAGGTCCCGTTATGGTTGGTTTAGGGTCAACAGTTATCATTACTGACTGTGAAATCCAGGCATTACATGGAGACGGGCCTGTTGCCGTTACAAAATAGTTGAAGGATTCCGTGGGAATGAAGGATTTACCATTCGTAATGCCACCTGACCAGGAAAACGTAAGGTCGTTGCCGGCGGCTGCTGAAGCAGTAAGTGTTACAGGGATTCCGGCACATACATGGCCTGAAGGAGGATCGACTTCAACGCTGAAAGAAGGGGATATGCGGTCAGTTGTTGTCCCGCTGACCTCAACATATTTAGAAAAAGCGTCTGTGCAGGTAACAGAAATACTTCCGGACGGATTTCCGCTTGCTGAAGCTGCCGTACGCACATAAACCAGCGTAGCAGGAAGAGCGCCGGAGACCGGTACTAATGTAAGGCTGTTTGAAAAATTGGATTCTGATTCCGTACTTACTTCGAAATCAGATGGTGCAGAGATCATGATATTCGCATCTATGCTGGTGCCTGAAACCGTGAAACTCTGTGATGAAGAAACCGAACCGGTGCAGGATGTAAATGGACTCAGTGTGCCTGGAACCACATGGATTTCACCTGACAGCACGGTTACATTGTAAACCGTTGGCAAAGCCGCCGTGCAACTGCTGCTATTGGTGTATTTTACACGCACCTCCTGTGGACCTTTGGTATTCCAGGTTACAGTTACGGAATTGCTGCCGGCGGTTCCTCCTGCAGTGATGGTTCCTCCTGAAGAAACCGTCCATATATAGTTTGTCATGCCGGTTTCGGTGGAATACACATTTCCGGTTGAACCGACAGAAACTGTGGCATTCCCCGTGATGGTAGGAACAGGAGCCGGATTTACAGTTACGGTTGCATTGACAGGCTTCCCTGTACAATTGCCTGCAATCGGAGTAATGGTGAAGGTAACTGTAACAGGAGCCAGCGTTGTATTTGTCAGAGCGCCTGAGATATTACCTGTACCGCTTTCCGCGATTCCGGTAACCGATTCCGTATTGTCCCTGGTCCAGTTGAAAACGGTTCCCTCCACCTTTCCACTCAGTGCCATTGTCGTGATGGTTGCTGGCGTACAAATGCTTTGTGAGCCAGGTGTGACAATGGCATCTGGTTCAGGTTTAACTGCTATATTAAAAGACCTGGCTTCACCCGGACAAGTTATTCCGGGTCTGATAAAATTGCCGTTTGAGTAAGGCGAAGCGCCAACAGCTACTGAACCTGTAATCGTATTTGTTGCTGTATTTACAACAGATACACTTGCTGACCCACTATTAGCAATATAGCAGATGCTTCCATCCGGGACAAAGGATATCCCTGCAGGTTCAACGAGTCCACCTGAAATGGTTGACGAAATTGTATTGGTAATCGTATTTATTACCGAAACATTGTTTGATGCATAGTTGGATACGTAAACTTTACTGCCATCTGGTGTTACAGCTATTCCATAACTTGTATTAGAACTCCTGGATATGGTAGCTATGACCGTATTTGTTGCTGTACCGATCACAGAAACTGAACCATTTGTTGAAACATATACCTTGCTTCCATCCGGTGTAATGACAGAAAGGCCAGGTCCGCTTTCTACCGGAATGGTTCCGATAATCGTATTTGTGGCGGTATTCACCACCGATACCGTATTCCCACCACCGTTGGATATGTAGGCTCTGCTGTTATCGGGGCTGATCGAAATTCCACCTGGCGCGTCAGCAGGTATTGTAGCAATCACACTATTTGTTGCTGTATTGATTACTGAAACCGTGGAGGAAATAACATTTGAAACATAAGCCCGCTTACCGTCGGGGCTTACGCTTACATTATTTGGCCACGAGCCGACAAAAATGGTAGCGCTTACTGTATTGGTTGTCGTATTTATTACCGATACACTTCCGGAAGCACTGTTACATACAAATACCTTTGTGCCGTCGGGGACTACTGAAACGCCCATGGGGCCATATTCTACAGGGATTGTAGCAATAACTGCGTTCGAAGCCGTATTGATAACGGAAACTGTATGAGAACGATCGTTTGCGATATAAGCAAAACTTTCGTTTCGTAAAGGTGTCACTGTAACTGTGGCTTTTATCGGAGCATTGGTAGCATTGACAGCGGTAAATGAAGGTATGTTCCCGGTGCCGCTTGCAGCTAACCCGATAGATGGCGTATTATTGACCCAGTTAAAGGAAGTACCTGCTACTGAACCTGAAAAATCTACCGCCGCAACAGTACCCTCAGCACAAACTGCCTGATCGGCAGGCTGGTTAATATCTGGTATAGGATTCACGATGACAGTTTCGGCATTTGAAGTTACCGGATCGCCCGAGAAGCAGTTTGAAGCTGCCGGGGTCATCACCACGGTAATCACATCCCCGTTGACCGGGGTATAGGAATAGGTTGTGCTGTTGGATCCCACGGGGGTCGTTCCATTATACCATTGATAGGCTGGAGCTGGAACGCCATCGGCCGGAGTGGCCGTAAATATAATGCTGGCTCCCGCGCATACAGCTGCAGCGTTTGCCGCAATGGTAACGCTAGCCGATAACATTTCGTTCACCGTTACAGGATAAACTGTGGCATTAACCGGCCTACAACTGTTGCCATTGGTGTAGTTGACGCTTACTGTTCCATCACCGGCTGTAGTCCAGGTAACAGTGACGGTATTGTCTGTTGCGCCACCGCCAGCGGTGATCGTGCCACCTTCGGAAACATTCCAGGTGTATCCTGTCATGCCGGCCTCCGTGGAATAAACGTTCCCGGGAGAGTTTTGGCAAATTGTTGCGGGTCCTGTTAATGTAGGCACCTGTTCTAATGTGATCATCACCGACTGCGAAGCCGTGGCATTGCATGAAGCCAGATCGGTAGCCGTTACTTTATACGTACCGGTTATAGCCGGCACAAAAGGGGTACCGTTCGTAATTCCGCCCGACCAGGAAAATGTAAGGTCGTTTGCAGTATTTGATGAAGCCGTAAGTTTTACGGTGGCTCCGGCACATACGGTGCCGGAAGGGGGATCGACGTCAACGCTGAATGTCGGGGTTACCGGACTCTTTTTTGATCCGCTGATTGCAACAAGAACGGGATAAGCGCCTGTTGATGTAACAGAAATATTTCCCGATGGATTTCCGCTTGCTGAAGCTGCCATGCGCGCATAGATGGGCGTACTATAAACAGAGCCTTCGACAGGGAATAATTCCAGGCTCGTTGAAAAACCTGATCCTGTTGCAGTACTTACCTCGAAACCAGAGGGTGCAGAGATCAGGATCTTATCTGTCAATCTGTTGCCCACAACAGAGAAACTCTGGTAAGAAGAGGCAGCGCCCTCGCAGGTTGTAAAAGGAGCGAGTGTTCCTGTAACTCCAAGGGTTTCAGTTGGGCTAACGGTTACATCTACCTTAGACGGTATTGCAGCGGTACAACCTTCCGCGTTTGCATAGTTCACACTGATCCATTGCGCACCAGAAGTATTCCAGGTTACATAAACAGCATTAGTGCCATTCCCGCCAGTAATAGTACCTCCAGCCGAAACAGCCCATGTATACCCTGTCAGACCGGATTGTGTTGTGTATTCGTATGGTGTGTTTTTATTTACTGATCCATTCCCATAGATGACCGGTGTTGGTGCGGCATCGACCCTGATGGCAACAAATTGGTCAGGAGTTTGCCTGCAAACATTGGGCTCGGTACATGTTACCACATAATTGTGTGAATCATCAGGTATGAAAGGTATCCCATTTTTAACATTTCCGCTCCAGGTAAAGGTAGCGTTGTCCGTACATCCAACAGTACTTGCATTCCATGCCGCGGATAGATCAAAATTCACCAGGGTGCCTATATAATCTGAGCAGTCACTGTAGGCTTTTGTTATACCTCCTGTTTCAGATAAATCGAACTTGAACTCTGCAACCAGCCCAACAGTTGATCCTGACAGGCATTGATTTACTGAGGCTAAAACATCTGCTGCACTGCGTGCCGTGTTCCAGATGCGGAAGTCATTCATTTTACCCTTAAAAGCAGTCGTCCCGGGAGTGGTGGTTTCTGCTCCCAGCAAAACAGGCGCAGCGTTGGAATTCGTTGTAGCAGGCATCGTTCCTGTGAAAGAAAGGTCAGCCTGAACACCATCCAGGTATATTTTTATTTTATCTGCATTGGCGCCGCCGGCGGCATTGTACACGGCAGCTACATGAGTCCAGGTATTTATCGGGAAGGCCACGGTGGTGGTGGCATCCACGAGGGAAGCTGCCCCATTTCCGATGCTCAGGCTGAGACCGCTGCCAGCGCTGAAATACAATTGGATCTTATTGGATTCGTCGGCCCGTTTTGAAAAGATTGTTCTGTTTTGAGCTATACTGCCGGCATATAGCATCGCTTCGATGGTAAACTGAGCCGTCCCATCCAGCTGATTCATATCTCCGATGTTCACATAATCATCAGCGCCATCAAATGTAAGGTCGGTGTTTTTAACAGCTGTCAATGTTACCAGTCCTCCTTTACATACCTTCCCTGAAGGTGGATCAACGGTTACAAGGCCTGTCGGAGGATAGGAAAATATTGTTTTGCCGTTTACTGCCAGAGTCATTGGTGAAGCGCTTAACGAACTTGCAGTAATGTTTCCGGAATGATCCCCGACTGCTGTACCCGATATACGAATCGTGAAGTCTGTAGCAGGAACGGTTCCGTCGCTTGGGGTAAGTCTTACATTGTATGAATACTCAGATCCGGAAGCAGTTTTAATTTCAAACCCTGTCGGAACTGTTACAGTAATACCGTCAACAAGGTTTCTGCCTGATACTGTGAATGACTGGGTTTCGGATGCAGTGAACTGGCAGGATGCGAAAGTGCTAAGCGATCCGGAAATAGCTAACACTGGTTTTAAAGAGGTGGTAAAAGACTTTTTCGAACCATTGGATGTACCAACGGTATTTACACCTTTAACCCTGTAGTAATAGGTCGTGTTGGGTATTAAGTCTGTAATCTCCTTGCTGACTGAAGTTTGAATGAGCCCTTTCACCAAATTGGGATTGGCAGTAACAATTGAGCCATAAGCGGTAGTTGTTCCGTATTCGAACGTGACCGTTGTGTTGCCATTATTTGCGTTAATACTGCCATTAAGTGTTGCTCTGACAGACATAATACTGCTTGCTGCATTCGTGGTAGCGGTCGGTGTCTTTAAATAGCTACGGCTAAACTGAGTTGCAGCAGTATTGCTATTGCCTGCAAAATCCATGGCAACAGAATCCGCTATATTAACGTTAACACTCCCCGGACCCAAAGGGTTAATATTTGCGGTAAATATTGTTCCGTTGCCAGTGAAGTCTGCCAACGTTCCATTGTCAACAGTGATATCTTCTGCCACGAATCCATATACAGGTTCGCTGAATGTGAAAGTTACCGGTATCGGTGAGACGCTTGTAGCTTCGGGGGAAGTGCTTGATATCAGAACTGTTGGTGCAAGCGCACCGACTAGTACGTGCGAAGTACTGGCAACATTATTCAGGGTAAGCGTAGCATCTACATCCCTTATATTTTTCATCGAACCATCATTTAGTACAATGGATGATCCAAGCGAAATACCGTTGGAGTCGGCATTGCCTTTTGCTATCGTGTACCGGAAAGTCAATGATTTAGTTCCAGAGCCACTAAAGTAACTGGCATTTACTACTCCGCCGGTACCCAGGGTAAGAGGAATACAGGGCATACCTGTTACATTAATTTCAGAGGTATATTCGACGGTAAAGTCTAAGTTCTGGAATGCTTCGTATAAATTGTTTGCCGGTACAGATACTGAGGTCACCGCATCATGTAGAATAGCGGTTGTCCATATAACTTCCATAACTTGCCGAGAGAAAATATCTTCTGTGATAATCATTGAACCGTCACGCAAAACATTACCAGCCCCACTAAACTGGGGATAAATATAATTCCAAGAGGCGCCCGGTGATAAACGAAAATATAGGGTTGTGGCATCTACTTTGCCATTTATTCGGGGTAAAGTTGTTACTAGTCTTTCAAATCCTGGTGTTAAACTGACCTGATAGGAATCTGCACAATCGATATGTATGTCATCCGTTAAATTATAACCAGAGACTGTAATAGTTTGATAATCGGAAGGAAGACCCCATGTCGAAGAAAATTGATTCATAGTTCCGGAGACCTCGATAACCGGGTCTGGTAAAACCGTTAGACCTGCCATTGTTGCAGTTCCGCCCGGTGTAGTTACACTAATATCCCCAGTAGCGCCTCCACATTGCCCGAGATTTATTGCTTCTGGCCAAATATAACTGTAAGCCCATGGTTCTAATCCACCAAGAGTCACACTCACCTTATCAGAAGGTATAAAATTACTGCCGTAAATTATCATCCTTGTATCTTTATAGCAGGTCGTGGGTTTGAAAGAGGTAATCGTGGGTGGGGGATACGCTGATCCCTTAACAGATTTTTTAATTGTATCCTCTCCTGTGATAAATGTAATATCACCAGTAAAATCTCCGGCATTCTGACTTTTCAATCGCACCCATACATAAACCCCACTTACAAATTTGTAACTTATTACCAATTTGTTTGCATAACCAGTAGCTGAATTAGCAGATACTTCAAACCCATCAGGGGCTGTGATTGTTAAGTCATGTGTCAAATAAGCACCAAGGCGCATGCTCTGAGATTCGCTTGCTTTATTAGTTTTTGTACTAAATGGTATAAAATCATAGGGAGTCATATCTAAATGAGAAGTCGTGAAACTAATTTCCGGTCCATAGAATGTACCATGTTCGGTGGTGGCATACGCTTTTACAAGGTATTCTCTTTCTCTGTATAGCGTTGTTATTTTAGAAGTAAATTTTCCTGTGGTGCCTACTGGCCCCAACTCAGTACGAAATTCTTCAGAACCCCAATTTTGTTTCGGCTCCCATATATGGCCATGATTTAAAACCGGGGAATCGCCTAAAACCACTAGATCTCCTGTAATAGTTGCTGAGTATAATTCAATATCAATTGGATTTTGCGTAGTTAAAAAAGGTGCAGCTTTTCCTGGTGGATCCACATGTAGAGTCCATTCAAAGGCCCCACGATCAATTTGGTTAGGGTTATTATCACCATTGGCATCCTGAAATCGGTTTTGTTGTCGGATATCCTTTGCTTGGTAGCATCTATCTACGGAGCCGTTATCAACACAGGGCGATGTACCAAATAGCCTGTAATCAAGATTGGCAGGATTGACAAATTGAGGATCCCCAGGATGGTTAGATATCGAATTAAAATTATCTATGTCATTTGTATCATTGTTTTGTATCGTGTTATGATACTCCCCAAAATTAGGACAGATAGTTAAGA
>Ga0073936_10001181_pt1 | contig 40607 bp, 23 predicted proteins | sample AliMusrvi5mmetaG_FD_87041 | JGI IMG/M metagenome (GOLD analysis project Ga0073936, IMG submission 87041) | Freshwater lake bacterial and archeal communities from Alinen Mustajarvi, Finland, to study Microbial Dark Matter (Phase II) - Alinen... | ecosystem: Environmental > Aquatic > Freshwater >...
CGGTGAGGGTGACGGTGGGAGCGGTGTCGCTTGTGACCGCAAAGTCACTGTTGTGGTTGATCACGGCCCAGGTGGTGTGGGTGGCCGAGTCATAGCCATAAGTGCCAAGCGTGTCGGTGGCGGCGTTGAATGGCCGGTCACCGGCGTAGTTGTTAGTACCGCCGGTGTTGCCGCTCACCGCGTTCACCCAGGCACTGCCGCTGCGGGTGACGAGCTGCGGATTGGAGGCCGCCGGACTGTAGCTGAGCGAGAGCGTGAACGTGTCGGTCTGCGTCGAACCCAGAGCGTTGTTCATGCCCCACAGGGTCAGGACATCACTAACCAGCGAGCCGGACTTGGGAGCCCAGCCGGTGTTGACGTCGTCAACCTCGGCGCGGTTGCCTTCGGCCGTGCCGGTGGTGCTGTTGGTGCCGGCAAGGATGCGCATGGCAGTGCCCTGGTAACCGGTCTCGCCGTTGGCAACGGCCTTGGCGGTGGTGTCGGTGATGCCCGCATACGAGCTGCCGCGGGCCACGGTGGTCTGTTTGCCGTTGGTGCTGTAGCCAAAGGTGTCCTGGAGCGTCCACACCGGGTTGGCCGGGATGTCGCTATTCACCGGGTCGGTCGCCCAATACTCTCCGGTGACCTTCGGGCCATCGACGGTGAAGATGTAGTAGCCGATCTTGTTTTGCTGGTCGGACACCGACTGCTCACGGGTCGAGAAGCCGCTGCTGGCGGTGTAGAACTTGGTGCTGTCGGACTGGCAGATGATTTCCTGCACCTTGCTCAGGCCGTCCGGGCTGGTGACGATCGAGCGATGGTTCATGTGATCGTGCCCGCTGATGTCATAGCGCACTCCGTTATCGGACAGAACCTTGAAAAAGTTGTTCTGCTGGGTCGGGTTGGCGTCATTGCTGCTGCCGAAGGCGCTGTCCTTGTGATTTTGGCCTAACAGATCCTTGTGCTGGAGGACGAAGGCCTGCTGGTGCCCGTCGGAACCCATGACGGTATTCATCCACGCGGTCTCCTGATCGGTCACACTGGTGATACCCTCGGTGGCCTGAATGTCCAGGAGCACGAAGGTCGTGCCCTTGTAGTTCACCGCATAGCTGGTGTTGTCGGGCGCGAGGCTGACCGTAACACCGGTGCTGCTGGCCGGGATGAAGTTGTTCTGGAAGTACGTCTGGCCCGCTGAGTTGTCCTCGTGGTTGCCGCGCAGGGCATAGAACGGAATGGAACCGAGGCCGGTGATGCCGGAAATGGTGCCAGCGTTGGCAGCCAGACGGGTCTGGAGGCTCGCAACGGAGCCGTCGTCGCCCAGATCGCCGACAGCGAGGACCAGGTCCACATTTCTTGCGACAAATTGCTTGTTGACCGCGGAGATGATGTTGATGGCGCAGCTATTGTTGGTCGTGTTGACCCCTTGGGTCTGCTGGGTGTCGGCGATCACGCCGAAGCTCCATGGCTGGCTTGGCGTCTGGTTAGCCAAGACATGCACGACCACGGCAGCGGAGGTGGTCGAGGCGCCCAGGTTGTCGGTGGCCTTGGCGGTGAGCGTGTAATCGCCCACCGCAACGCCGGACCAGCTATAGCTATAGGGAGCGCTGGCGGCCTCGCCGAGTTTGGTGGCGCCGTTGAAGAACTCGACCTTGCTCACGGTGCCATCCGAATCGGCGGCATTCGCCGCGATGGTGATGGTGGCCGGAGCACTGAAGCTGGCGTTGTCAGCGGGAGCGGTGATCGCGACCGTGGGCGGATTGTTGGTGGGCGGATTCACCACGATATGGATCGGATCGCTGACGGCGACATTGCCGTCGTTGTCCGTGGCTTTGGCGGTCAGGGTATAGCTGCCCGCGCTCACGCCGGTCCAGGCATAGCCGTATGGACTGGCGGCTGCCTCGCCGAGCTTGGCGGCGCCGTTGAAGAACTCGACCTTCGTCACGGAGCCGTCCGAGTCGGCGGCATCCGCACTGATGGTGATCGATGCCAGAGCCGTGAAGCTTGCGTTGTCAGCCGGAGCAGTGATGGCGACCGTGGGCGGAATGGTGGCCAGCGAATTCACCACGATGTGGATAGGATCGCTGACGGTGACATTGCCGTCGTTGTCCGTGGCTTTGGCGGTCAGGGTATAGCTGCCCGCGCTCACGCCGGTCCATGCATAGCCGTAGGGACCAGCGGTGGCTTCGCCAAGCTTGGACGCGCCATTGAAAAACTCGACCTTCGTCACGGTGCCGTCGGCGTCGGCGGCATCCGCGGTAATGTTCACGCTGGCCGGGGCGGCGAAGCTGGCGTTGTCCGCCGGTGCGGTGAGGGCGACCGTCGGCGGAGTGCCCGTTTGCGCGCTGATGGAGACATTGTCCAGGCCGATCATTTGGTCGGGCGAGGGAGATTCCGCATTGTCATCGAACCAGCGCAGCAGGAGTGTGGAGCTGGCCGCCCACGGGCTGGAGAGCGTCACCTGGGTCACCGGCACGGTGGTCACGCCAACCGTGTTGGGAACCACGATGCCAGTAGGGCCGTTCAAGGTCGGATTGAGGACGGCGACGTTGGTCCAGGTGGCGCCATCGTCCAAGCTGTAGAACAACCAGTAGCCGGGCAGTTCCTCAATGCCCATGTAGGGTCCGCTGTCGTAGGTGGTGTTGTTGTTGGTGGTGGTGGTGAAGCGGCGGATGTCGTAACCGATGTTGATGGCAGTGACGGGCTGGCCACTGGTGTTGGACATTGAATACTGGATTTCGCAGGCGGCATTGCCGGACGGGCAACTGCCGAGGGCGCGGTCACTCGGCGAGCTGCTGAGGCCGACGTTGTAGCCTTGCGCGCTTTTTTGCGTGGTGGGATCGGTCGCCACAATGAGGGTTGGGTTCGCGGTGAGCGCGCTGCCGGAGCCGGTGCCGTCGTTGATGGCGGTGGGAGTGGCATTGGGCATGAATGTGCTCGGCGCAGGTGGCGCGAAGGCGAAGGTGTCGTGGCCGCCGGAAAGTGTGTAGAACGACCAGCCCGCGGGCAACGCGGTGCCGGCCGTGCCCATGGAGTCGAAATTCTCGGTGACGGAAATCGGAACCGGCACAACGTTTACCGCAACGCTGCTGGAGATGGTCGTGCCGCCGTCGTTGTCGGTGGCCTTTGCGGTGAGCGTGTAGCTGCCCACGGCCACGTTGTTCCAAGTATAACTATAGAGAGACGCAGTGGCTTCGCCGAGCTTCGTCGCGCCGTTGAAGAACTCAACCTTGCTCACGATGCCGTCGGTGTCGGAAGCGGTGGCGTTGATGGTGATGTTGCCCACCGGGATGCCGCCGGCGGCCGGCGAGGTGATCGCAACGGAGGGCGAAACGTTGTCGGTGTTGGTAACGGTGATGTTCACCGCCGACGAGGTGGTCGTCGCACCTGAATTGTCCGTGGCCTTGGCAGTGAGCGTGTAACTCCCGCTGATCAGCACATTGTTCCAAGTATAGCTGTATGGAGAAGTGGTGGCCTCGCCGAGTTTGGTGGTGCCGTTGAAATACTCCACCTTGCTGACCGTTCCATCGCTGTCGCTGGCGTCGGCAGTCAGGGTGATGGATGCCGGCGCCTCGTAGGTCGCGCCCGTGATCGGCGCGGTGAGCGCGACGGCGGGCGGAGTGTTCGGAGTCGGCGCGGTGATAACAACGTTGTTCAGGCCGATCGCCTGGTCGGGTGAAGTCTGGGCGGCATTGTCATCCAGCCAGCGCAGATAGAAAGTGCCCGCTGGCGCGATCGACAGGCCGGAAACCGTCAGTGAGGAACTGGTGGTGCCGGCCGTATTGGGGACGGTAGTGATCGTCGGGTTCGGCGTGACATTGGTCCATGAGGTTCCGTCGGTGCTGACGAACAGCCAGTAGCCGGGCAGTTCGTTGGCGGTGGAAACGGCAGCATAGCGCACCGTGTCAAACGCCACCGTCAGTGTTGTGATGTTGGCACTCGTGCCATTGGTCATGGTCAGTTGAATGCCTGCGCCGGTGGTGCTTGTCGGAGAGGTGGCGATGACGCGATCGCTGGTGTTGCCCGCGGAGGCGGCAGCGTTGTAGCCGTTGTTGTTCGCGCTCGAAGGCGTCGTGGTGACTGCCAAGGTGGTTGAGGCCGTGCCGACCGCAATCGAGGCGACACTATTGGTGCCGTTTGCGGGGATGCCCGTGGCATTTGTCCAAGTCGTGTTTGAGGTCGTCATGTTGAAGCTCAGATGCTTCCACCCTGTGGGCGGCGCCGTGCCGGCCGTTCCCATGGAGTCGAAGTTTTGCGAGTAACTTCCGGTGAAGGAAACCTGCGCTGCCAGAGGCAGTGAGAACAACGCTGACGCGGCAGCGAGCAAGATATGTTTGATGGAGATCATGGAGGGTTGGTTGATTGGAATAACTTCGCTTGGGCGGGACATCAGAGCGATGTCTGTTCGCAAGCTGCGGTGCCGATTTCAATTTGACCATAGAAGTGTTGTGAATAATTTGTCACATGACTACAACCTCTATCTAACCGCTGCGACAACTTCGCTCGAATGCGACGGTGTGACTTTCGCCACGGCGGCGCAATGCGGCATCACCCTAGTGATGCAGGACGCCCTGCCGTTTTCATTTCGTCTACGCAAGCGTTGTGAAAATTTCGTCACATGAGCGGAGCGCATGATCATGATCCGGCCAATGCGGCATTTTGGTTAGATCCCTTGAGGAGCCAGGAATGTTGTCGTCAGGTCAGGATTTTAAGAACCGGGTTGATTGACGAATGCTGATTTAGGAATCTTGAAGTCAGCTTGATTGGTGCCGGCGCGCCTCCAAGGTCAAATCACAGATCATCAATCACCTTCGCATTCCGCCAGGTCTGGGGATGACCCTACGCGCGTAGCGAGCGCACCGGGACGGGCTCTGGTTGGGTTGGGCAAGGAAAGCAGGAAGTGGATCCACACAACACTCGTTTCCTGCATTCCCGCTTTCCCAATTCGGATTCTCCCGTGTTAGGTAGAAGCGCGATCCGGGTCCTTGGGGAATTGAACTCGCCCGCCATGAGCGACTTCATGAGGTCAAACTCTGAGATCCGTTCTTGATTCAGATCCGGTTCTCATCAAGGAAAGTGACAAAGTCCCCGATCCCGGGTCACGGCGGTGGCGTTCGGAAAAGCCAGTAGAGGATCACGGCTAGACCGCAGAGGGACGCCAGAATCCAAATCCGCGACTTCACGGCGTTCAAGTTCCGGTCTTCTTCCCGCGCGCAATTGCAAAAGGGCTTCAGCCGGCACTTCGCGTCGGCACAGGCCTCTTCGCCCGCTTTTCCAGTGGCACACACGACGAGGACGATTCGTCCGATCCGCGCCTTCGCCCAACGAAACCGAACCTGGGAGATCACTCTGGTCTGCGCACCGTCGGGAACCGTGCAGCATGCGCGCTGCTGACAAGGCGAATTGTCTTGCGACGGTTGGACGTGACGGGATTCGGCGGGGCCCGATTCGTGGTGGGAAGTTCCGGTGGATTGGGCAGATTGATCAATCGTCTTCATCATCGGGAAACCTAAACGACCTCCGGTCAACTGTCAAATTCAAAACAAAATCAAATGTAGGCAGTCCGCTCTGGAATCGGCGTTCAGCGACCGGCGATTAGTCGGGCGCCAACCGACATATCCGACCACGCTCCCGCATTCAGGCTCAGTCCGCCCGCCCGAGGATCTGCAGCAGGTCGCTTTCAAAGCGGGTGACCACGGCGGACCATAAGAGGCGGCTTGCGGCGAGGCGGGCCTCGCGCCGCCATTCGGGCCAGCGCGCGCGGTCAAGCGCATCGATGCAAGGCGCAAGGAATTCCGGTTCATCATTCATCGTGGCACTGAGGCCGTTAGCCTGGTGTTGGAGGTGGAGGCGGGCGGCGGCGTAGTTGTATGCCACGGTGACGAGGCCGCTGGCCATGGCCTCGATGATGACGTTGCCGAAGGTTTCCGTGGTGCTGGGAAAGATGAAGACATCCGCTGAGGCGAAATGCACGGCCAGATCCTCGCCCGTTCGCATGCCGGCAAAGTGACAGTGGCCGGCGGCGACCTTCAACTCCGCGCGCAACGGCCCGTCGCCAACCAACACCGCCTGGAAATTGCGGCCTAGCGAATCCTCATGCCGGGCCATGGCTTCGAACGCTCTCATGGCGAGCGGCAGGTTCTTTTCCGGTGCCAGCCTGCCGACGTAGAGCGCGACGGTGTCGTCCTCGCCGGCCCCCCAGGTGGCGCGCAGCCGCTCGCTGCGCTTGGCGGGATCGAAGTGAACGGTATCGACACCCCGCCCTAACAGGCGCAGGTTGTTGAAACCCAAGGCCAGCAGGCGGGACATGGCATCCGGCGACGGCACGAAGGTCGCCCGCGTGCGGTTGTGAAGCCGGCGCAGGTATGCACCCGCCACATCCTCCAACACGGAGAGACGATAGTCCCGCATGTTATTGGTCGAAGTTGGTGTGATAGCCGGAGACGACACAAGCCCCGGCGTCGCCGGCGGCATCAATGGCGGATGAGCCTAACAAACTCTCCGTGGCCACATAGACGACGTCCGGGTGCCGGGCACCCCAGTGCCTGGCAAGCGTGCCGCGCGCCGGCAGGCCCATGCGCAGGCCCCGGTATCCGGGCAGCGGCAGGGCCGCGAGCCGGAGCCTGGCAGAGGAATCCCCGGGGGCGATGCTGCCCTGGTCCAGCGCGGCGTCCAACAGATCTCCGGGAACGATGGTTTCCACCTCATGGCCCCGCTGGCGCAAATTGTCTTGCAGGCGGCGCAGCGTGTTGGCCACGCCATTGACGTCCGGCGGAAAGGTGTCGGTTACAATACTCAGGCGCATCAGTCGGTGGGAGCCGGGTTGCCGCCGGGTTTCGGTCCGAGGGCGTGTTGCGTCTCACAGAATCCCTGCCAACCCGCCGCCCCCATGAAACGGGCCATCAGGCGCGGGTCGGCTGCCAGCAAATCCACCGCCACCAGCGCGTCAGGCGCGGCGGCGTGGCACGAGGCCGCCTCCAACCGCGGCGCAGCGGCATTGAAGTTCACCCAATGGCAGCGCAAGCCGGCCATCAAAGAACGGGAGGCCATGGCACGGTCACTGCTACTACCGGCCTGACCCAACAAGGTGCGATAGCGCGGATTGCGCGCGATGAAATGGCCGATGCCTTTCCACAGCAAAATGAGGGAATGTGGATTGGATTGGTATGCCGGAATGACGAATGAGCTGGCGAGTTCAAGGCAGCAGCCGAAGCCGCGCAGCACCCCCGGAGCAACCCGGAGCATGCCGTGCGGGTGAGAACCGTCCCGGCCGCGCTGCCCTAACAGTTCGTCGCTGAGGCCCATGCGGCAGGCACCCGCGATTTCCCGCGTGGCCGCATTCCACAGCACCACGTGCCGGTAGCCGGTACCACATCCCTCATGGGCGAGGACGCGCCCGGTCCGCTTGCCTGCCTCGCGACACGTCAATTCACGCAGGTGCCCGATTTCCCGCAAGATGTTAGGAATCGCGTCGCTTCCGGCCAGCCACACTTCCAAATCCCCGAGGGCCGCCAACAGGCAGTCGCCCGGCAAGGCGTCGATTTCGGCGGCGAGCAGCGCGGGGGCGAGCGGTCGCGGCAACGGCCCATCGGCCGGAGGGCGGGTGCGCCACGACCATGCCGGCAAGCGCGGGGGCAGCGGCCGGCGGCACCGCGTGCGCTGATTGCGGCCCCGGGGATTGCCGCGAACGACAAAACGCGCCATGTTTGTTAGATCGGGCGCCCCTCCGGCGGTCAGCCCGCACCAACCAGCCGGACGCTTGCGGCAGGCACACCAGGCCTGCCAGCGTTTGGGAAGCCACGGGAAGCGTGTGGATGGGTTCATGGGTTCGTGCGGATTGGCACCATATCTATATGATATCAGCCGGTTTTGCCTTGGCACGGACAGTGTTTTCAGGTGACGAGTTTGTCACACCACACCCGTGGGTTGCGGCACACCGGCAAGAATTTTCCAGCATGTTTCTTGACACCCGGCAACCCATCGCTATCAACTGCGCGCAACCGCATGGCACGCACCAAACGCATCGGAATCCTCACCGCCGGGGGCGACAGCCCGGGCCTCAATGCCGCCATTCGCAGTGTGGGCAAGGCGGCCTTGAGCCGCGGCATGGAAGTCACCGGGTTCAGGGATGGATTTCGCGGGCTCGCGGAAAACCTGCGCTACCCGTTGGACAAGGCCACCCTGGCCGGCATCCTCACCGTCGGTGGCACGATTCTCGGCACCGGCCGCGACAAACCGCATCGCATGGAAATCGATGGGGAAATCCGCGACATGACCGACGTGATGGCCGCCAATTACCAGCGCAACAAGCTTGACGCCCTGATCATCATGGGTGGCGGCGGCACCCACAAGAACGCCCTGCGCCTGGTGGACAAAGGGCTCAATGTGATCACCCTGCCCAAGACGATCGACAACGACCTGGCTCTAACCGATGCATCGATCGGCTTTGACACCGCGTTGGGGATCGTGACGGACGTGGTGGACCGCCTGCACAGCACGGCGCACAGTCACCATCGCATCATCGTGGCCGAGATCATGGGCAATCGCGCCGGTTGGCTGGCGCTGGGGGCGGGCATTGCGGGCGGTGCCGATGTGATCCTGATTCCGGAGATCCCCTACGAGGTTGAAAAGATCGCCGCGGCGATTTGCCGGCGGCGCGACCACGGCACGAAGTTCAGCATCGTGGCCGTGGCGGAAGGGGCGATGTGCATCGCGGATGCCGCAATCTATGTGGCCGCCACCCAGCGCAAGAAATCCACCAAGGGCACTCCGGAACGGGAAGCGGCGAAGCGGGACCTGGCGGCATTCAATGCCCACCACGCCGGCAACACCTTGCGGCTGTCCAAACAATTGGAAGATCTGACAAAACTCGAGGCCCGGGTGACCATTCTCGGTTACCTGCAACGCGGCGGAACTCCTTCCGCCAATGACCGCTTGTTAGCCACACGCCTCGGCACGCGCTGTGTCGAATTGATAGAAGGCGATTGCTTCGGGGTGATGGTGGCCGATCAGGGCGGGGTGGCCGTGCCGGTGCCAATCCAGGATGTGGCCGGCAACCTCAAGTTGATTCCACCCGAGCATGCCTGGGTGCAAAGCGCGCGGCGGGTGGGCACGTGTCTCGGCGATTAGGAATCGCCGATAGGGATGCGCCTGGCGGCAGATCCCCCCGGATTGCCGAATGCCGAAAGTGTCACAATCGACTGCTTGACATCGGAAGCAAGAATGGCTAAGCGCGTTGACTGCGTGCAGCTAACCGCAACCCCAACGCCAATGAAAATCGAATTCCGCACCCCCGACACCCAATTGCTCTCCCGCGAGGAAGTCATCAGGTTCCTCAAGGAAAATCCGAAATACTTCGAGGACGGCGAAACCCCGGTGGTGGAGATATTGCAGGATGACGTAGTGATTCACCGGACCAAGAAGCTCGGCAAGGTGCAGCGCTTGTTCGCCGCATTGCTGGAGGATTTGAAGAAAATCAAGGAGTGACCACGGTGCTCCGGCACGCCAGCGGGCGGCCAGCCGCCATCTAACATATATATCCGTCAGCGGGGCCGCCATCGCCTGGTCTCCTGGCAGGTTCCCCGCCAGTCAAAATGATTGATCCATCACCGGAAGTGTTCGATGGCCGCCGCAAGATCCATGTCCGCTCGATCTGCGTCGGTGGGGACATCGACACCCGCTCGTTGCGCAAGGCACGTTGCCTGTCCACCACGCCCCTAACGCTCGAGGCCGGGCGCTGCGGTTTTGCCATCGTTTTCCGCTACGCCGCAGTGGTCTTCTTCCACGTCGAGCCGATTGAGGAATCCGCCTTTCTTGACGGCCTGCGCCCGCTCATCCAGCGCCCGGCCGCCGACCTGATGATCGAGGAAATGGAGCTGGCCCTCTCCACCGACGGTCGCGAAGGCGTCGAGGGCAACACCATCTTTGTGCCGGATTTCGCGCTGCCCGTCCTGCAAGTCGTCGCCGAGGTCCTCGCCCGCAGCGTCGTGCTCGAACGTTTCGAGGGCCGCGTTGGTGCCACCTTTGAGGCGCTCCAGCCGATGGCATCCAGTTTCGGCCTCGGCCGCCTCACCCGCGCCCACCACCGCAACCTGCTCAAACGCCTCGGCGATGTGCTGTTAGATCAGCAGGAAATGGTCGGTCGCGTCGCCGTCTCCGACAAACCCGACGTCCTGTGGGACCGCCCCGAACTCGAACGACTCTACGCCCGCCTCACCGATGAGTTTGAAATTCCCGATCGTTTTGAAGCGGTCGAATCCAAACTCGACCTGATCGGGCGCACCATCCAAACTGCGGTCAACCTCGTCCAATCCCGCCGCTCCCTGCGTGTAGAGTGGTATATCGTGATCCTCATTGTCTTTGAAATCGCCCTGACGCTCTATCAAATGTTCATCCGCGACCGCTGAGGGCGCACCCGCCTGGAGCGCGCTGAGCGGGCCGCAAGAAAGACCCCACCGATCATGGAAATCGAACTCAAACTGCTCATCACCCCGTCAGACGCGCAAGCGCTGTGGGATCATCCATTGGTAAAACAGCATGCCACTGCCAAACCGGTGCAAGTGCCGCTGTCCGACACCTATTTCGATACCCCGGACCTGGACCTCCGGCGCGCCGGCGCCGCGTTGCGGGTGCGCCACGCGGGTAACGAGTGTAGCCAGACGCTCCAGGCCGGCGGCAGCGTCCTTGGCGGCCTGCATTCCCGGCTCGAGTGGGAATCGCGGATTGACGGTTCAAAGCCCGACTTGCCGGCGTTGCGCGAGCTGGTCGATGCCAAGACACTCTGGTGCCGCTTGCTGCGCTCCCCGCTGCTCGAGGAGCGCCTGGTTCCGGTTTTCACCTCGCAGGTCACCCGCACCATGCTGGAATTGCGTCAGCCGCAAGGGGATTGCGTTGAGATGGTGCTGGACCAGGGCCATCTTGAATGCGGCGAAACAAGACTTCCTGTCAGCGAAATCGAATTGGAACTGAAGTCGGGCGACCCGGCGCATCTGTTGGATTTCGCGCTCGCGTTGCAACGGGACATCCCGATGCAAATCGGCACTCTCAGCAAAGCCGAGCGGGGCTTTTGTCTGTTGGATCCGCAGCCGTGTCAACCCGTGAAGGCGACTCCCGTGCCCTTGCGCAAGCGCATGTCGGTAGAGCAGGTGTTCCAAGCCATCGCCAACAGTTGCATGGCCCAGATTCAGGCGAACGGAACCGGCCTGACCAAAGCCTACGATGCCGCTTGCCTGCACCAGATGCGGGTAGGGTTGCGGCGCTTGCGTTCGGCCCTCGCAGGCTTCAAGGATGTGCTGCAAGCGCCCGCTGAGTTGCGGCAGGAACTAGACTGGCTTGCCACCCAACTGGGCACGGCCCGGGACTGGGACGTGCTGGCGGGCTCAACCCTCCCCGCCGCCGCTGATGGGTTTCCAGGCGACATCCAACTTGGCGAAGTCCAGCACGCGGCTTCGGTTCGATCCGATGAGACTCACGCTGTCGTGTCCGCCGCGCTCGGCTCACAGCGCTACACGCGGCTGGTCCTGAGTCTCACCCGCTGGCTGTGTGGATGCGGCTGGCGCGAGTCGATGTCGGAACGGGACCAGCGCCGCTTGTCTGCAGGAGGCCGGAAGTTCGGCCACGATCTGTTGAGAAACACCCGGCGCCGCATGCTCAAGCGCGGCGACAAGGCGCGCGGTGCGAATCCGGAGGAGTGCCACCGCCTTCGCATCGCGGTGAAAAAGATGCGCTACGCCACCGAGTTCTTCCAGGCGTTTTACCCTACCAAGCAGATCCAATCGTGTACGGGGACGCTGGAAAAATTGCAGGACGACCTTGGGCGCCTCATCGATGCCACGGTGGCCGGGAACTTGCTAGGTGAACTGACCGACAGGCAGCCGCACCTGGCAACGGGCGCCGAACGCGTCCGCGACTATCTGGAATCCAACATCAACGGGCTCGACCTGGGAATCCGCAAGCTCCTGAAGAAGTTCGCCGCAATGAAGTTCCTTGAGTAGTCTGGCCGCTAGACGAAAATGCCCGGGGATTCGAGCTAACGGAACCCACCTGAAGGTAACAATATCGTCACAGGATTTCACCTTGATCAGGCAGTGACGCCAACTATGGTGGGAATCGAAGGGCAGCCAGCTCTAACCAAAACATGAAACATATCACCACTCAAAATCCGTCCCACATTCCTGATTCCGTCAGCCTGGCTTCCGAGGCAGTCCTCGTCGAAACCTGGGATTCCGGCGTCCTGGCGGGAATCCTCCGCCGGAAATCGCAATCCGGAGAGTCCCCGACCTTCCTGTTGCTCGGTCGCCGTGAAGCAGCACTGTTGCGTTCCCATCTGGCCGCCGCCTTTGGCGAAGAGGCGGTGGTAACGCTCAAAGGCACATATTACATGGGCTTGGAGGTTGTCGAAGTCGATTTTCCGGAGTTCTTTCACACCGGCGGCCTCAAACGTCCGCTGCGCCCGTCCGGCCTATCCGGTGGTGGCAGCGCCCGCGCAGGCATGGACTCCGGTTCGATCTGGCGGTTGCAGTTAGAGTGAACGAGCCACATCCCATGAAACCAGGCGTCTTGCTACTCCTTGGCACGCAGGTTGCCGGCACTCCCAGGCAACCTGCAACCCCTGATACCGCCCTCCGGTCCGGCCACCGGCTCTTCCAACGGCCTTCACCGGGAAAGCAAATTCCTAGCAACCAGCACCGAGATTTGAGTTCAGACGAGCCTCTGGTCTGCCGCTCGGTCTGGATTTCCGACATCCATCTCGGCACCAAACACGCGCGCGTCGCCGAGTTGCTGGACTTCCTGCGCGTGGTGGAGTGCAAATATCTCTACCTCGTCGGCGATTTCATTGATGGCTGGGAGCTGAAATTCCGGTGGTTCTGGCGAGACGACTACAACGTGCTCATCCAAAAACTTCTCCGCAAAAGCCGCAAACAGACGAAAGTAATCTACATTTCCGGCAACCACGACGAGTTCATTGAGCAGTTCATGGGCGTGCGCTTCGGCAGCGTGACCGTGGCGCGGCAGGCCATCCACACCACCGCCACCGGGAAAAAATATCTCGTCATCCACGGCCATCAAGCCGACGGCTTGTCGCACTTCAATCATCTGCTCGAAAAACTTGGCTCGCACCTGTACAACTGGATTCTTGATTTTAATCTGTATTTCAACCGCGCGCGCCGTGCGCTCGGTTTTGGCTACTGGTCGCTCGCGGCGTATCTGAAATCCCGCGCCAAGTCCGCCGTCAAATACGTCACCGAATATGAGGACACGCTCGCCTCCATGGCGCGCAGCCACCAGACCGACGGCGTCATCTGCGGCCACATTCACCGCGCCGAGATGAAGTTGATTGACGGCGTGGAATATCTGAACTGCGGCGACTGGGTGGAAAGCTGCACCGCCTTGGTCGAAGATTTCGACGGCAAAATCCAACTCATTCACTTCCATGAAAATGATGTTCTGCGTGCTCGGCGAGGGGCGGGGTCACCTGACCCAGGCGATGGCGGTCAAGGAAATGGCCGAGGCGGCGGGACACCAGATCGTGGCGGTGACGGTCGGGGCGAGCGCGCAACGCCCGATGCCGGCATACTTCGCATCGGCCATGAAGATGCCCGTCCGCCAGTTGCCGACCCTGGAGTTCAAATATAAGAACAATCGCGCCGTCAGCAACACCGCCACGCTGCTCGGCGTCTTTGGCAAACTGCCAAAATATTTCCGCATCCTCCGCCAGCTCGACGCCATCGTTCGGGAAACGCAGCCGGATGTGATTCTGAATTTCTTCGAGCCGATGGCCGCGTTCTACGCGATCACGCGCCGGAAGCGGCCGCCGGTCGTCGCTATCGGCCACCAGTTCATGTTTCAGCATTCCAGTTACATTCACACGCCGCAATTGTGGAAACAGATGTGGAGCATGAAACTTTACACGCGCGTCCTTGGCACGCGGGCGACCAAGTTAGCGCTCTCGCTCTACGAAGCGCCGGATTTGCCGGCCAAAAAAATTGTCGTCGGCCCGCCGATTCTGCGGAAACAACTTTTTTCGCTGGCCGCGAATCCCAACGGCGATTTTGTCCTCGTATATTTGTTGAACCACGGCTACGCCGATCAAATCATCAGGTGGAGCGAAAAGAATCCGCTGAAGAAGTTGTATTGTTTCTACGACAAACCCGGCGCGCCGGTGGAATTTCAACATTCGCCGGCGCTCAGTTTTCACCGGCTCGACGGTGAGAAGTTTTTGCAGATGATGGCGCAGTGCCGGCACGTCGTCTGCACCGCCGGTTTTGAATCCGTCTGCGAGGCCGCGTGGCTCGGCAAGCCGCTGTTTCTCGTGCCGGTGGAAAACCACGTCGAACAGCAGGTCAATGCTCTGGATGCGCAGCAGTTTGGCATTGGCTTGGCGGAAACCAGCTTCAACCTCGACCGACTGGCTGAACTGCCTGACCGGCTGCCGGTGGAAGATTTCCGCTCCTGGGTGGCGAGCGCACCGGTAAAACTTTTTGCCGCCATCGAACATGCCGTCGGCAAACCTGCTGTGCGATGAGCGACCGCGACGTGCTGAAATTTCCGCCCGGCTTTCTCTGGGGCACGGCCACCTCGCCGACGCAGGTGGAAGGCCACCTTGAAAACGAATGGACGAACTTCACGGCGCAGGACGGCGGCAATTGCCGCATCGCGTGCGATCATTACCACCGCTACCCCGAGGACATCGAATGGATGTCCCGGCTCGGCACGAACGCCTATCGTTTCGGTATCGAATGGTCGCGGCTGCAATCCGCGCCGTTCGCGCCGTTGAATCAAAACGAACTGGCACGCTACGTTGATTTGCTCGACCAGCTCAACGCCAAGGACATCACGCCGATGGTGGTGCTGCATCATTTTTCCAATCCGCCGTGGATCAACGCCGCCGGCGGCTGGACGAACGCCGCGACGATTCCGGCATTTGTGGACTACGTCAGCAAATTGGTCGCCGCGCTGAAAGGGCGCGTTCATTTATGGAACACGTTTAACGAGCCGGACACCTACGCCTGCCTGGCGTATGTGCTCGGCGGCTTTCCGCCGCAGCGCAAGTGGCAGCTTGGGCAGTTTCGCAGGGTGATTGACCACATGGCGCGGGCGCACGTCCAAGCCAGCCGCGTCATCCGGCAGGAAGGCGATGCGGGGCGGAAACCGGAAGTGGGCATCGCCAAGAACTGGACGTTCTTCCACGCCTACAAAAAGTTTTCGCCGTGGGACCGCACGACGGCATTTGCCTGCCACTACACCTTCAACAAGTTCGTGCTGGACGCCTTTCTCGGCGGCGGGCGGCGGCGGGACTCCACGTTCATCGGTTTGAACTATTACGGCCGCGTGCGCTTCCACCATTTCCGCGCGATGATTCCCGCCAGCGGCGCACCGGTGAAAACCTTAAAGGACTGTGGCTTTGTTTGTGACGACATGGTGGAGCGTTACCCGGATGGCATGGTGAAAATCTTGGCCTATCTCCACCGGAAATTCCGGCTGCCGATTTACATCACGGAACACGGCGCCGCCTCGGCGGATGAAAACTTCCGCGCGAACGACTTGCATGAAAATCTTGCCGCGCTGCACGGCACGCTGGCTGGCGGCGTGGACGTGCGCGGGTTTTTCTACTGGTCGCTGCTGGATAATTTCGAGTGGCAGTTCGGCTACACGAAAAAATTCGGTTTGCTCGCCGTGGATTTCGCGGACCAAAAACTGCCTCGAACCATGAAGCCGCTGGCTGAAATCTATGCCAAAATCTGCCGAGAGAATTCCAGCCCGGGACCAGGTCGCGGCTAATTGTAACCGGATTGAAACGCCACCGCCGTTGTCCCGCCCCGGCCTCACGTAAAATCAGGCCGGTGAACAAACAAAGGATCTTGGTGGTGGACGACGAGCCGGATTTCCGCGAACTCGTCGCCTACATTTCTTGACGTCGGAGGCGAATGTACCAACCCTATTCATCTTGGCCTAACATCACTTCCTAATCGTTAGGCCATTTAAACCGCACTCAATACTATCATGAAAATCGAATTCCGTACCCCCGACACCCAATTGCTGTCCAGGGAAGAAGTGATCAGGATTCTCAAGGAAAATCCGAAATACTTCGAGGATGGCGAAGCCTCTGTTGTGGAGATATTACAGGATGACGAAGTGATTCACCGGACAAGAAAACTCGGCAAAGTGCAACGGTTGTTCGCGGCGTTGCTGGATGATCTGAAGAAGATCAAGGAGTGATATCCGAACCCAGAACGGGACGAAGAACTCACCCGTACCGTCCTTCGATGTATTCGGCCGTCTTCGGGTTTTCGGGACTCAGGAACAAATCGGCGGTGCGGCTGTGTTCGATGAATTCGCCCATCAGCATGAAGATGCACTCGTCGCTGGCGCGGCGGGCCTGGGCCATGTTGTGGGTCACGATCACGATCGTGTAGCGGCCCTTGAGTTCGAACATCAGTTCTTCGATGGCGCGGGTGCCTTCGACGTCAAGTGCGGAGCATGGCTCGTCCATCAGGATGATCTGGGGTTTGAGCGGGAGCAGGCGGGCGATGCAGAGTTTCTGTTGCTGCTCCAATTGCAGCCCCGTGGCACGCTGGTTGAGGCGATCCTTGAGGTCGTTCCACAGGCCGGTTTCGGTGAGCGCCTTTTCGACGGCTTCATCAAGGGCGGAGCGGGTCAGATGACTGCGCTCGTTGTGAATCCTAAGGCCGAAAACCACGTTCTCATAGATCGAGATGGGCAGGGGATTGGGTCGCTGAAACACCATTCCAACGGACTTGCGCAGTTCCACGAGCGAGACGTCGCGGTCGTAAATGTTCTTGCCGAACAACTTGATCTCGCCCTCAGTGGTGACGTAGCCGTAACGTTCGTTGACGCGATTCAAGCAGCGCAGGAGCGTGGTCTTGCCGCAGCCGGACGGGCCGATCAGCGAGGTGATGATACCGTCCTTGATATCGACGCTGATGTTGCTGAGTGCCTGGAACCGGGCATACCAAAGGTTCAGGTCGCGGGTGGTGATGCTGAATTTTGGAGCGTCGCTCATGGCTGACATGGGTTTTCAATCATCATTTCCCTTTTCTAACCGAAAATGCCCATGACGTACTCATGGGTCCGTTGGTTCTTCGGTGCGTTGCCGAAGATGACATCGTTCGTGTCCAATTCGATGATCGCGCCGTTCCAGAGGAAAAGGGTGCGGTCGGCCAAGCGGCGTGCCTGCTGGGTCAGGTTGGTGACGAGGATGATGGTCATCTCTTTGCGCAGTTCCTTCAACACATCCTCGATGCGCATGGTGGTGACCGGGTCAATGGCGATGGAGAACTCGTCGAGGCAGAGAATCTCCGGTTGGTGGGAGAGGGCGCGGGCGATGGTGAGGCGCTGTTGCTGGCCGCCGGAGAGTTTGGTTCCCAGCGAGTCCAGGCGGTCTTTGACCTCATCCCAGAGCGCGGCTTGGCGCAGACATTTCTCGACCAACCCGTCGAGGTCGCTCTTGGCCGTCATGCCGGCACAGCGCGGGGCGAAGGCGACGTTGTCCCGGATGCTCAGCGGCAGTCCGACGGGGAGTGGTGCGACCATGCCGATCTTGCGGCGAAGTTCATAGACATTCCTCTCCTTCCGCACGCATTCCCCGTCAACTTTCACTGTGCCGGCAACCCGAGCGGCAGCGTTGAACTCGATGGTGCGGTTGATGCAGCGCAGCAGCGATGTCTTGCCCGACTGCGCAGGACCGATGATGGCAAAGATCTCGTTTTCCCGGACGTCAAAGGAAATGCCGTGAATGACCTCCTTCGCGCCATAACTGAGGCGGAGGTCCTGGACTTCGATTTTGGGTTGGTCGATCATGGTCAGGTCACCACTTCTTACGGGATCGGAGGTAGGCACGCACACCAATGGCGGTGGCATTGACCACCAGCACCACTCCTAACAGCACCGTGGCAATGGCGTAGGGCAGCGAGTGGGCCGCGTTGTTCGCCTGGGTGGCGATGTAGTAAAGATGCATGGAGAGAGCCATGCACTGATCCTTGAACGGGTTGTAGAGGAACAGTCCGTTGCTCTCCAACGCCTTGAAGGTGGCCACGCCAGTCAGCATGACCGGCGCGGTTTCGCCTGCGGTGCGACTGACTTGCAGGATGACCCCGGTGAGGATGCCGCTAATTGAATTGGGCAGCACGATGCGCCAGATGGTTTGCCAGCGGGTGGCGCCGACATTCCAGCAGGCTTCGCGGAAACTGAGCGGCACCGCGGACAGGGCTTCCTTGGTGGAGGCGATGATGACGGGCAGGGTCATGATTGCCAGCGTGAGCGAGGCCGATAGGATACTCTTGCCCATGCCCGCTGCATAGACGAACGCGCCCAGGCCGAACAACCCGTGCACGATGCTGGGCACGCCTGCCAGATTGACCACCGCGAGGTTGACGATGCGGGTGAACACATTGTCTTTGGCATACTCGTTGAGGTAAACCGCCGAGAGCACGCCGATGGGCGCGCTGACGCAAAGTGAAATGACGACGATGTAGATCGTACCCACCAGTGCGGACCAGATGCCGCCGCGGATGCCGCCGAGCCGCGGGTTGGTTGTTAGAAAATCCCAGCTCAGTGAGGGCGCGCCCTGGACGACGACGTAAGCGACGATGAGGATGAGCGGAATGACCATTGCCGCCGCCATGCCACCGAAGAAGCACTTGGCGATGATTTCGGTGCGCCGCTTCTTGCGGGAAAACCGGGTTTCAGTGAAATGTGCTTGGTCCATGGGCTATGTCCTTTTGATGCCTTTCACGATCAAGTCCGCCGTGAGGTTCACGACGAAGGTGATGCTGAAGAGCAAAATGCCGATCAGGAACAATGTTTGGTAATGGTCGGAGCCCTTGCTGGTTTCACCCAGTTCGGCGGCGATGGTGGCGGTGAGCGTGCGGACCGGGTCGAAGACGCTGTGCGGGATGCGCACACTGTGGCCGGTGGCCATCAGCACCGCCATGGTTTCGCCGATCGCGCGGCCCACCCCCAGCAACGCCGCGGCAAGCAGGCCGTTCTTGGCAGCCGGCAACAAGACCCGCCAGACCAACTGCCATTTGGTGGCACCCATCGCGATGCCGGCTTCCCGAAAGGAATCGGGCACGGCTTTGAGAGCGTCCTCACCAATGCTGACCATGATCGGCACGCTCATCAGGGCGAGCAGCAAGGCGCCATTGAACATGTTGACTCCGATGGGAACCTGGAACGTTTTGATGATGATGGGCGACATCACGGTCAGCCCGACGAAACCCCAGACCACACTGGGAATGGCCGCCAACAATTCGATGACCACCTTGAGCGTCTCCTTAGCTTTGCCCGTGCAGAATTCGGAGACAAACACCGCCGCGCCCAGCCCGAACGGCACGGCAATGACCATGGCCAGACCGGTCACACTCAGCGTGCCCACGAGCAGCGCGCCCACCCCGTATTTGGGATGCGTCTGCGAGGTCGGGAACCAATCAATGGAGAAAAGGAACTCACCCCACTTGAGCTTGGCGAGGAACGGCGCGCCTTCGCGGAAGACGAAAAAGAAGATGCCAAAGACAAAGATGATTGCGCTGAATCCGCACAAGTGAATCACCGCCTCGATGATGCGCTCGGCCAGCATTGCCAAACGCCAGCGCCGCGGCTTCAAGCGGGTGGCGGCGCTCGCGCCTCGTGCTGCGGTCTGCGGATCGGTCACGCTGGTTTGCATCCTGTAATCATGGCGCCCATTGACAGTGAACCGCAGTGGATGGAGAGCCCCCGCCACGGTTCGGCGGTTGGAAGCGGCTGATTATTTCGGGAGCGGAACGTAACCGGTTTCCTTGACGATCTTCTGGCCCGCATCGGAGACAATCCAATCGAGGTATTTCTTGATCTGCGGCGTGGGTTCGCCCGCGGTATACATGAACATCGGGCGGGCAATCGGATAGCTTTTGTCAAGGGTGGTGGCGATGGTTGGTTCGACGGCCTTGTCGCCTTTTTTCTTGGAAATCTTGAGGTGCTTCACCGCCGGCGTGGCGTAGCCCATGCCGGAGAAGCCAATGGCATTGGGGGTCTTGGCGATGAGATCAACGACATCCTTCGAGCCATTCATATCCAAGGTGCCGAGGCGCATCTCGTGGGTTTTCCCCACGATGGCCTCACGGAAATAGTGATAGGTGCCGGAGTTGTTCTGGCGGCTGACGAGGACGACATCATCGCCTTTCGCGCCCGGGATGTTGCTCACTCCCAGATCGGACCACTTGGTGAATTTGCCATCCTTCATGTAGAGTTGTTGGAGTTCTTCGATGGAGATTTCGGTCATCGGATTGTCCTTGTGCACGAAAACCGAGAGGGCGTCGTAGCCAACCATGAATTCCTTGGGCTGCTTGCCGGGGTGCTTGGCGCTGAAGTCGGCGATTTCCTTTTCCTCGAACTTGCGCGAACAGTTGGCGATGTCGCAGGAACTGTTGATGAGTGCGGCCACCCCCTGGCCGGAGCCGCCGCCGGTGACTTCCACGGACACGCTCGGATCCACTTTCGCATAGGCATCGGCCCAGGCGATCGCGAGGTTCACCATGGTGTCCGAGCCGATGTTGGCGATGGACTGTTTCTTGCCGCCGCCAGCTCCGTCATTCTTGCCGCATCCGGTTAGCATCCATGCGCCTGCCGCGATGATCACGCCCCCGCGGGCACTCCACTTGAAAAACATGTTGTTGGTCATAGTCATTGTTGTATCTGGTTTATTTGATGGTGTCTTCTCCGAGAATGGCTCCGACAAGGTCATTGATGTGCTCTTGAATGGATTGGTAGGCGCTTTGGTATGCGGCGAGCACCTCGGCCTGCGTTCCGTGGGCCTGCGAGGGGTCCCTCACACTCCACTCAAGAAACGCCAGCTTGCGCGGTTTCCGCGGGAAGGCTTTCCCCGCTTCCGGCGCCAGCGCGACGATGACGTGGTAATGGTCAAGATTGAGTACCTGATCGATGGACTTGGCTACCAGACGCGTCACATCCAGACCCTGTTCCCTCAGAAAAGCGACGGTCACCGGATCGATCGGCCGAGGCTCCAAGCCGGCGCTGGTGAAAATGAATTTGGGATGGTTGAGCGACTGGGCGATGGCCTCGGCCATCTGACTGCGGCAGGAATTGTGCGCATCTACAAACAACACCCGGAACGCCTCCGCTCCGGCGTGTTTCATGTATTCGCCGGTACACATGTAAAGCGTGTCCATGCAGATGTTGCGGGCCTGATCGGAGACCCGCTCGAAGCGGCGACTGATCATGACGAGCGGATTGAGCGCCTCGAAAGGCAGCTTGTTGTCACGGAACAGTGCAATGAGATTCTTGTTCAATTTGCTCTTGAGCTGATCCACCGCTTGTTCGGTTCCGATTGTCTTGCGGGCCAGTTCCGCGTCCTGATCCACAAACGCCCGGGTGGCGTCGCGCAGCATGGGAATGGAGAGTTCGGCAATTTCCCGGACATGATCGCTGGGAAACTCCACCGGCAGGTCCAGCAGCTTGAGGGTCTGCCGCGCGATGCTCTCGGCGTAATCCCCCACCCGTTCCAGTTCGAGGTTGACCCTGATGGTGGCGTAGGCGAACCGCAGCAGGCCGGCCACAGGTTGCTGCCGGACGATGAACTCCAGACAAAGACGGTCCACCTCCTTTTCCAGCTCGTCGATGTATTGGTCGCGCAGGATGATCGCGTAGGCTGTCTGGCGGTTGCGGTTTTCCAGGGCCATGACGCAGTCCCGCAGGGCCTTCTCGCCGAGCATGGACATCTCGGTGAGTTTGGCGCGGATGCGGTCGATTTCGCGCTGCATGGATTCCTCAAGGTGCGTTGTCATAACTGACTGCTGGGATTGGCTAACATGAGACAGTGAATGCGGGAAACAGCAACCGGGTGTGATGGCCGACACTGCCGAATCGGCGGATAGATATCAATTGCATTTGCGGGCTGATGCTGTCAAGTCGAATCCCATGTCGGTTTACACGCTGGTGCTTGTCACCCGCGAGACACGCATGATAGACCAAGCGTTGGTCGCGATTACAATATCCCTTGTGTGACAATTTTGTCACACAAGGGATATTGCATGGCGGTGGGTGCTTGTCAATGACGGCCCCAAGGGTGAGCGGGGAGGCGGCGAGGCAACGGGCCTTGCACAACGAGCGGGTGTCGATGCCCGATCTCACGCAAATCGAGCGGACGCGGATTTTGCGCCGGCCCTCGAATCTATGCGGGGATGAATCGGAGGTGTTGATGATTGCTAAGCCAGCCCCGGACCCCGCGTGTTGTCAATCCTTCACTGATTGGCACAAAGAGACCCTCCCCACATGGCGGGGAGGGTCTGGTTGTGACACGAGTTGCCCGAGGAAAGGTTGAACCCCGGCCGGACCGCGGACTAATTGTTCACCACGCCCCTGATGAAACCTTTTCCGGTTAAGCCGTTGCCGGCAACGAGGCGGAAGGTCTTGAAGACATAACCGGATTTGGGCGAACCGGAACCGAGCGCGGGAGTCACCTCGCTGATCTGGCTGCTCCAATCGACGAGATCCAAGCTGCCTTGGATGGTATAGGTGATTCCATCGGCCGTGGCGGTTAGCTGAGTGCCGGATGGCGTGAAGGTGGCGCCGCTGCGCACTTCAAGGGTCAGCGTGAGGTCGCCCTGCGAATCATTGTTAGCATCCACCGTCTGCACGAGCCGGATGCCTTGGTCCGTGCCATTGCCGGGGTCGCCGCCAAAGGCAAACTCTTCGAGGTTGTTAGCGCCATCGCCGTCCGGATCCGCGCCGGGCACCTTGAGGGCGGGATCGGTGATGGTCGGGAATCCCCGCATCCAATTGTCAAAAGGTGTTCCCTGAGCGATGTAGGAAAGCTGGCCGCTGCTGTTGACAGTGACGGTGCCTTCGAAGGATCCCTTCCGCAAGTCTCCGCCGACTTGTCCGACAACGCCGGTCTTGGCAAGAATGCGATAGAGATCCAAGGCGAACTTGACGGGACCGGCATCGCCGAAGGTGCCGAATGAGCCCGCAATGCCGACCTGTTGGACGCCGCCATCAAACGCCTGCTGGAAGGCCGGCGCCTGAATCCCGGGAGCCGTGAAGGGATTGGCGTCGCGAATCGCGGAATCGGACGGCAGCGACACGGTGATCGAGGAATCTGTGTATAGCGTCGCCAGTTTGTTGTTTTGAGCGTAAATGCCGTTGGCTTCCTGGCTCATCGTGGTGTCGCCCAGGATCGTCCATTGCGCGGAATTGGCCGTGCCGACGATTCCCACCGCGGTGCGCGGCTTGGATACATACAAGGTGCGCGGCGGGTCGCCGTTCTGCAGCGTGCTGCTAGTGGGCGAGGTGCTCGCCACCGCCGCAAGGCCGGCGTAAACCGAAGTGTCGTTCGCCCAGCCCGACCCGAAGGCGGTGGTGAGCGCGTCGCTGACGTCGAGGAAGTTCACCTTGTTAGGAGCGTCGGGTCCGGCGGCGCTGCCGCGGAAAGCGGTGGCGGCGTTGCCGAGATCGGCATACACGGTGTTGGTGCTGCCCGCCTTCTGGAAGAACAACACGAGATCGCCGACGGAATAGTTAGGGTGCGCGATGAAAGACACCTTGCCGCTGCTGTTGATCGTGACGGTGCCCTCGTAGGAACCTTGCCGGGCAACCCCGGCGACTTGTCCGGTGACCCCGGTCTTGGCGAGAATGCGATAGAGGTCGAGCGCGAACTCCACCGTGCCGGCGGCGCCGAATGTTCCGAAGGAGGTCGCGCCACCCACCTGTTGGACGCCGCCATCAAAGGCCTGTTGGAAGGCCGGCGCCTGAATCCCTGGAGCCGTGAAAGGATTCGCATCGCGAATCGCGGAATCGGAGTCTAGCGCCACCGCCACCGCATCCGAATAGAGTGTCGCCAGTTTGTTGTTTTGCGCGTATATGCCGTTGGCACCCTGGCTCATCGTGGTGTCGCCCAGAATCGTCCATGGCGCGGAATTCGCCGCTCCAATGGTTCCCACCCCGGTGCGTGACTTGGACACATACAGCGTGCGCGGCGGATCGCCGGCCGTAAGCGTGCTGCTGGTGGGCGAGGTGCTCGCCACCGCCGCAAGACCGGCGTAGAGCGACGGCTTGTTCGCGCTGCTCGCCCAGTCGGCGCCGAAGGCGGTGGTGAGCGCGGCGCTGATGTCGAGGAACTCGATTTTGTTAGGCCGGTCGGGCCCGGCGGCGGCTCCGCGGAAGACCGTGGCGGCGCTGCCCAGATCGGCGTAAACCGTCTTGGTGCTTCCGGCCTTCTGCAGGAACAACACGAGATCGCCGGGAGCGTAATTCGGATTGGCTGCCATTGCCGGCGTGATTGCGAGGCCGAGTGCCAGCGCGCTTGCTATCGATTTGGACGAGGTGTATTTCATGGTGGTTTGATTGATGGAGACTGATCTTGGCTTATCGTTGTTTGTTTGTGTGGACGTGAGATGGATGGAGGGGCTGTGCCGGAACCGGTGGAATTCAGCTTGCACATGACGGTCGGTTAGGGGTTCCGAGCAACCGGTGGCAAACGACCCGCAGGATAGGAACCGCCCGGTTTCCCGCAAACCCTCCATTGCAACAATTCCGTCACAATGAAGGTGACAGAATAGTCACAGATTAGATATAGGCAGATGGCCGCGGGCAGGCATGATTGCGCCGCTTTCGGGATTCATCGACGTGAACGCAAAACGTCTCATCCGATGGGACCCGCCGGCACTCAATCTGGTCCATCACTCTAACCCGCATATGAAAGAATCAATCAAATGTTGCAACCCGTCGGCGGCGTCTTCGCGCGTTCCGGCGGCCTTTCCCGTCTCCCGAATCCAATCCAACACAACACAACACAACACAACACAACACAACCGAACTAACAAAAACATGAAAATCACACCCTACCTCGCGGGTTTCGCCGCATTCGCATTCGCCGCCACGTCCTATGCCGACGTGACCGTCAACGTCACCGGTGCCACCGCGTTCCGCGGGGCGACACTGGCATCCATCAAGGCCAAATACGTTGCCTCCGGGGCCGCCTTCAAGTTCGCCCACGACCAGGACGCTACCAAGCTGACCGGCGCCACCCGCGCGATCTTCATCGGGACCTTCCCGGGCGTGACGGGCACCACCACCATCCGCTGCTGCTTCACCGGCTCGGTGGAAGGCATTCGCGCGCTGATCCCAACGGTCACCGATCCGCTGCCCCCCACCTACTATCAACCGTCGCTGCTCAGCGGCACCACGGCCGTTGTGGGTGGTGCGGAACTGGCCAGCCAGGGCACCACGGGTGCCGCCGCCCTGGGCGGAATCTCCGATATCGCGTTTTCCGACGTGAGCAGTTCGTCCAGTCCGTATGCGGCCAGCTCGCTGCAGCCTTCCGATCCAGCCGCCGGCGTGATCGTGTTCACCATGATCACCAACAAGAACTCGACCATCACCAACGTCACCGCCCAACAGTTCCGCGCGTTGTTGACCAAGGGTTTCCAGCCGCTGAGTCTGTTCTCCGGCGATCAGACCCAAGACCCCGACGGCTCCCGGAGCGGTGTCACGCCGAACCCGGCGACCGCCGCCTACGTGTTTGCGACCGGCCGTAATGACGGCTCGGGAACCCGCACCACCTACCTCGCGGAAACCGGCTTCGGTGTCGCCAATACAGTCAACCAATATGTGACGAACGTGTCCACCGACACCACGCTGACCACCATCCAGCGGGTTCCCGCCGGTGGCGTGAACAGCCCCGTCCTTGCCGGCCAGAGCGCGTCCAACGCCTCTACCGTGTGGGGTCAGGACATCGATGGCAACGGTGGCTACAGCAGCGGCGCCACGCTGCGCGGCGATATGGCCAAGAGCGGCGAATCGGTTACCGTGCTCGACGAAACCGGGGCGGATGCCTTCGGCTCGCTGCAGCGTGCCTACCTCGTGACTTGGCTCTCGCTAAGTGATGCCGCCACGGCGCGGAGCAACGGGGCGATCTTCTGCGGTTACAACGGTGTGAAGCTCAATGACATTGCGGCAGCCGGAACCGCCATGAGCGACGCTGACAAGGCGAAAGTCGTCGGAGGTGTCTATTCCGCTTGGGGCTACGAGAGAATGTATCTCCGCAACGACGTCACCTCCGGTGACAAGCTGACCGTTTATACCGGCGTCAAAGGTGCCATTCCGTCCAACCTCGGCACGGCGGGCCTGGCGCTCACCGACATGAAGGTGTCGCGCTCCACCGACGGCGGCACGGTGGCCCCATAGGCCTGCTTGCGCTCGCGACTGCGGCATGAAGTTGTTTTCATGCTTCGGTCGCGGCAAGCACCTCGATGGTTCCAAAGCTGGTGTCGGGTTTCTCCGGCACCAGCTTTTCCCCTTCCCTAACATCCATTCGCACCGCCTCCGCCATGCGCCCATTCCACCTCAAACTCGTTGCCACCGGACTGTTGACGGTGTGCGCTCTTTTGATCATCCGCCAAACCGTCTGGCATGATTTCATCTCTAGCAAACCAACGCTCACCGAGAGTCCCGTCGTGCCCTCGCGCAGCCGGGACTCGTTCGAATCAACCGCCGGCAACCTGCCGCACGCCGCGCATCCAGCCAAGGCGGCGACTCCCGGAGACAGGCAACCCGCGCCGCCGGCCTCGCCATCTGCAGCAGCCACATCGGAGCCTGCTCCGGCATCGGTGCCCATAGCCACCCCGCGGGCGTTGGGCGTCCGGCTTGGCGATGACGTCCAACTGCCGGCTGTGATCCTCGCCTTGAGCGATCCAAATCGCGATCCGGGACACAAAACTCCCGCCCCGGTGGCTGCCGCCATGCAGGCCATCGTGGATCGGTTCTATCAGGACCTGACGGCCAGCGTCCGGGATCAATCTGCCAAGGGAAATGTGCCGTCAACCCAAGCTCCTGATGCAACTGTTCCGGAGGTTGGCAACGAGGATACGGTGGTGATCGAGCCCGGCCCGGCCGTGGACAAAGCCCGTGCCCGGGCCAATGAAACCTACCGCACGCTCTTTGGCGACGATGCTTACAACCGGCTGACAATGGGCACCGCGATCGAAGTCAAGTTGCCGGTGGCATCCGCTGGCGACAAACCCTGATTAGGGCCGAATGAGCTTTCGCAATTCCGCCGCCCGCTTTCTCGCTTCATCAAGCTCACCGGCTTTGAGGCCCAGCATCACATCTTGCAGCGATTTTTCGGCGGTGATCTCGTTCTGATCGGATGCGAGTACCAGCCACGCCAGGGCTTCGATGCGGGTTGCCTTGTTCTCGGCCAGCGGATTGAGCAGAATGCCGAGGTTGGCTTGCGCTCTGAGGTGGCCCTGGAGGGCCGCCTTGCGATACCATTGTTGGGCTGCGGCAGTGTCCGCGGGCATTCCCAAGCCCATTTCATTCATCACGCCGAGGAAGTTCTGCGCGTCGCGCAAACCGTGCGCGGCGGCCAGCTTGAAGCAGGGTACGGCTTTTCCGTAATCTTGCGCCACCCCATGATCGCCGAAGTAGTGGATCATGCCGTAGGACAAGTTGGCCTCGGCCAAGCCCTGGTCCACCGCCTTCTTGAGCCATTGCAGGCCCTCCTCGAGGCGTTTCTCCGCGTCGCCTTCGCTGCCGGCTTTCCCGTCTAACAGCCACCTTCCGAGGTTCAATTGCGCTTTGGCCGAGCCTTTTTCCGCGCCTTTGCGAAACCATTCGAGCGCCTGCTTGTCGTCCTTTTCCACCGCCACGCCGACACTGTAGAAATAGCCGAGACCGCCGATGGCATCGGCATGACCTTGCTCCGCCGCCAGTTTCATCAAGCCAAAGGCCTTGTTCACATCCTTCGGCACACCCTCGCCGCGCTGGCTGGCACGGGCCAGTTGGAACTGGGCATCCGCCTCGCCCCGCTCCGCGGCGGCGATGGTTTCCCGCGCTATCACCGGTGACTCGGACTCCGCCCCCGACACGGACATTCCCAGCGCCAGCCAGAAGATAGCGAAATGATAGAGTTTCATGCGATTGCTTGCCGGTGGCACCAATCAGGCGGAAGCTTCGGCTTCCCCCTCCTGGTCTTGCTTGTCTTCCTCGTCGCCCGAACCGCCGCCATAACCGATGACCTCAACCGTGATGGTCGACAAGGGTTCCGGAGCGACTTTCGGCTCGCTGTCCTTCTGCGGTTCGGGCTTGGCAACCGTGGCCCCGGCGGCCGCGCTTGAATTGGATGCGGTAGTGACCGAGGAAACACTTGGCGTGCTGGGGGCCACCGGCGTGGCACCGGTGCTCGTGCCGCCGGTGGAGATGTTGGACGAATTGAGAACCACCTGGGCGGCGATGTTGAGATTGCCGGTGACGCGAATGCCGGCGTCGCCCGCATCGACGTAGCCCTTGGGCGCGACAAGGTCCACGTTGCCCGGTCGCACACCCTCGACGGCAGCCAGCACGCCGATGCCGCCGCCGGTGGCCAGACCGCCGAGGTCGGTTTGAACGTCGGCGCTGGTCACATCGATCACCACGCGGGTGGGCGGCGCGGTGACCACCGTCTTGGGCGATGTGCCGGCCGCGATGTTTCCGTTAGACGACCACATGGTGATATCTCCGCCGCGGAGCGTGAAGATGCGCGCCTGGCCGATGGAAACATCGTTGTTGGTGAAGGTGGAAATGGCGCCGCCATATTCGGTGACGATGCCGGGAGGGGTCAGTGGATTGCCGAAGATCGCCGAGGCCATGGTGATTCCGCCGCCAGCCGCGCCAAGACTGATGGCACCGCCGGAGGTGGTGCGAATCTCGCGAGCCCGGGTGAGGATGTCGCCGACAGGTTGATTGGTGCTGAACAAGGTGTCGATCGCGTCATAGCCGGCCTGATAGGTTCCCGACTGGCCTGCGGCGCGGCCCGCATCGCGCAGCACCCGGTAGAAGGTTTCCATGGCCACGATGGCTTGCGGTTCATCGCCAAGATCCTCGAAGCGCCCTGTCCATCCAAGTTTGGTTAGATAAGGCGAGTCGGCAGCGCTGGCACCGCCCTTGAGGTAGTCGCCGACGAATGCGGCGATGTCCATCGAACTGTTGGCGAGTCCGAACGCCGGACCCAGCCCGCTTGCCGCGGAAACCCCGGTCATCGCGATGAGATCCGCGCCGCCAAACGGCAGATTCGGATTGCGGGTGTTGCCGATGCTGGTGATGCCAACGCCCCTGCCATCGGTGAAATTGGCGCCCGTTCCCAAGTCAAGGTCGCGAGCACTGAGGATTTCCAGCACCCCGGGACCATTGATCTGGATGTCACCTGCCAAGGTGCTGGTGCTTTTTCCCGCGGCGGTGCTGATTGCGGCATCGCCGACCACATTGCCAAGGGCTAGGTTGTTAGCCAGGGTGCGCACTGCGGCATTTTCGTTGAACGGAATGATGTCACGGCCCGCGGAGACCAGCGTGATATCCGCCACCGCGTCATTTTGCAGATAGAAGGCGATGTCGGTGATGTCGCGGCTGGCGATGATCCGCGTTTCCTTGGGTGAAAACAGCGTCAGTCCCGTGATGTCGCCACCGGCGGCATAAAGGCGCACCGGGTTCGGATCCCCGGCGTGCAACAACCCGCTGGCATGCAGCGCTTGTTTCATCGCGCTGGTCCCGGCCACACCGAGCAAGGAACCGGTTTCGTTGAGGGCCAGACTCACGCGTTGCAGGATATCGACGCTGCTCTGGACCGCGGCGGTCCGGGAGCGGCCAATGGCATTTTGATAGGCCAGCGGCGTCGCAACGCCGGGAATCGATGCAGGGTTGGCATCGGACACATTGACAGTGGAAGAGGTCCACACCTGGGCACTGCGGCTGTTCACATATCCCGGCCCGGTGTCTTGCAGGCCGATGATGTTGGACGATGCGGCCAGCTCGAGGTTGCCGGTGGCAGAGGGGAACAGGGACCATGAGCCGACGAGATTCAGATTGCCGCCAAACGCGGTGCCGTTCAAATTCGGGGCGTTAAGCTTGAACACGCTGTTGAAGGTCGCGACACTCGTTTCCGCCAAACGCAACCACGGCTGGAAGTTCGAGGCGTTGTAGGATGAACCCACGCCGTTGAACAGGTTCTGGCTGTTGAACCACACGTCAAGAAGGGAACGGGACGACGCGCCATCCGGCAGGTTCACCGCCATGCGGAAGGTCACGTCGCCACCGTATGATGAAACATCGGCCCCGGCAGCAGGGGAGTTGGTGTCGAAATAGGTCTTGTACCAATACTTGTTGTTGAGTCCCTGCGGTAGCATGAACACATTGGCTACCGGGCCTAACAACACATTCCCTCGCGCCCTGACATCAAAGTGCGACTTGCCGACAAAGAGGGTGGTTGGCAGCCAGGTGAGCGGATCGAGAGGAGCGGAGCCGTTGAGAATTCCCAGCGAGGGCGAACGGGCCTGATTGGTGGTGATGTTGCCGCTCGCGAACAACGAGCCCGACCCCTTCTCGACATAATAGACGCCACCGTCAATGTTTCTGCCTGCCTTCACGCTCACATCACCGCCACCCAATTCGAGCAGCTTGCTCGCGTCCGGCGCGACATTGAGGTATTGGGGCGCGCCCGCCACCAGATTGAAATCGGGATTGTTGATGCGGCCTGGCATGCGGGCGTTGGTCGGTGCCAGGGCATCCACATTGACCACGTCGTTGCCCGCCGCCAAGATCACATTGCCACCGCCCAAGGCACCCACGCCCTCGAAGAAATTGCTATAATCAATCCACCAGGTTGTCGATGTGGCCACATCATTGATGTTATCCGCATTCTGGATGTTCGGATTGGTGCCAAAGCCGCCGTCTTTGGCAAACAGCCCGGTCGCGTCCACATAACCGCGACGGTAAAGCCAATTGGTCGGCATCTGGCGGCTCGAATCGGGGGTGAGCACGCCATTGACCAGCGTGTAATGACCGATGTTGGCCTGCGCCGCAAGGGAGACGTTGCCACCAGCCATCGACCAGGTGGCGGGATACAACTGCTGCAAGATGCCCAGGTCCAAGCCACCCCCCGACTGGCTCGGGGATCGACTCACGGTGGTCGGCAAAACCGGTGCCACAAAATCGTTGGTGCTGAAAACCGTGGTCGGAGTCGGCAACGCCACCCCCGCAGTGTAAATCGTGGCGAATTGGTTGCGAAGCTGCACGTCGCGTCCTGCGTTGATCGTGATGTCACCCGTGCCGGTACGCACCACCTCAAACCGGGTTCCCCGATTGGTCGTGGTCGTTGAGATCCTGATGGTGTCGGCAGTCTGACCTAACGAACCCACTCCCGCCGCGCCACCGGTTGACAGGGTGTTAGGCACGGCCGGATAGAACTCCCCGACGAGCAGCGAGCCTTTCGCGGGTTGGAGCAGGTCAAGCGTGGCCAGCGGGAGCACGCTGCGGAAGTTGCTCGCATTGACATCCGCGCCGCTGGTCAGACGATAGGACCAGGACTGGGTATTGACCGGCAACGAACTGGCAATCGTCATCAGATTGGCGAGCCACATCAATGAATTGCCGTTGTCAGCGAAAACCTGCGCCGAGCCTTGAGCGATCGGAGTGAATCCATCGCTCAAGGTGTTGTTGAAAACCAGATTGCCCTGAGCCCGCAGGGTCAACACTCCCGGCGCGCTACGGCTGCCGTAGCGGAAGCCTGACAAGTCCCAGTCAGCGCTGGAAAGGGCTTCGGGATTGGTGGAGCCGGCGCTGCTGTTGTTGGCCAGCCCCAAGGTGAGATCGCCCGTCGGATTGATCAGTTCGACACCGGGGCTGATCACCAGCAAAGCCCCCAGCACCGCGGGGTTGTCAGCGCCGGTTAGGAGCTTGCCGCGCATGGCCGCCTCGTTGGCATTGCCCACGCCGGCCGCGCCAAGAAAGCTGATGGCGTCGGTGTTGATGAGGTTGCGCTCGGCGATGTTGAGGACTCCGCCGGCAGGTGTGTATAACTTATATCCTTCGACGACGACCGACGACGCCCCGACGATCTTGGCTGCGATGGGATTCACCTGGATGTCGTTGTTAGCCGCGGTGCGCGGCGCGCGAAGGTGCAGGGTGCCGGTGAATTGCCCCCGGAAGGCGCTCGAGCCAGGATCGGTATAACTTCCCGGAATGAAGGCGGCCACGCCTAGATCGACTTGCGAACCGGCGCGCAAGTCGAGCACCGCACTCGGGTTGACGCCGCCGTTACGCTCGGTTCCCGCTTCAAGCAGGATGGAACCACCCTTGCCCGCGCTGTCAAAGTTGGCGGCGGCAACGCTGAGTTCCGCGCCTGCCACCAATGTTAGATTGTCGCGGGCCGCCAGCGAGATGGCGCCACCGGTCGCGCCGGAGGCGTCGATGGTGCCACCGACCAGAATGCTGCCCTGGTCCGCCGCTAACAAAAACTCGTGACTGCGAGTGACGTTGGCGATGGAAACATCGCCGCTGCGAATCCTGAAGTTTCGCGAGGCAAAGAAGCCGCCATCGTTGAGGGCGGCGCTGATCGCCTCAAACGCGGCCGCGCCGGTGGTCGCGAGCGAACCCACATCTAGCAGGAAACTCCCGGCTCTGCCGGAATTTCCCGCCTCTCCGTGGACGTTTCCGCCATTGACATAAATCCCCTGCGGCGCATTAACGGTTAGGGTTCCGGCGTTGCCGCCTGCCGGCGCGGCGGCCACCGCAACACTGCTGCCGCCCGCCAGCGTCACATCGCCGGTCAGCGACTCCAGCGTGATGGTGCCGGCATCGGAGAAGCGAGTGAGATCATTAAACGCCCGCGCCGTTCCTGCCACTGATAGATCGCCGCCGACTTCCAGCGGGCCGCCGGTGGCCCGCAGGGTCAACTGGCCGCTCGGCAGCAGGATATCCGTGTCCGCCGCCACGGAGGTCCCTTGGATTGTCAGACCGGCGCCAAGTTCACCCGGAATCGAAGGATGGGAGCCATTGCCGCCGAGGGTGACCGCCTGGCTCGAAGTTATGCCATACGAGGCTCCCTGGTTGCCGGTGATGAGCGGCGTTGTCACTTGCAGGTTTCCGACCGTCGTGAGCGCCCCGACACCTTCAAACAACAGCCTGTCGGACGCCTTGAGCGAAAGCGTCTGGAAGCCGGACACCGCCACTTGATTCACGCCCAAATGAATCGTCGCCGCGTTGATCGTCAGGTTGCCGGTGGTGGTTGCAACGGTGGCGAGGGCGGCCACATTCGCGGGATTGTCGATCCGCACATCCTTCGCTTGAATCACAACTCCGGCCGCCCCTTGCTGGTAGCCGCGCAAGCCGCTACCGGATAGAGTGATGGCATCCAACGCGCTGCCGCCGATGGTGCCCGTGCCATAGAAGTCGATGCTGCGATAACTGCGCAAGGTCAGCGCGCTCGTTTGCTGCACCTTGGCCAGCGTCACTCCCGCCAAGGTCAGTTGGGGAGTGATCACCGAACCACTCAGGCTTCCCGCGGCATTGTCAAACACCACGCTGATTTGCCCGCTGCCCAGCGTAAGGGTCTTGGCGTCGAGCACTGCCGCCGGTGAGAGACTGGTGCCGCAGGTGCTATCCAGAAGCACCGAGGGGCCGCCGATGCTTGCCCCGGCGCCAACCAACATTGCCGGCACACTGGAACCCGTCACCGCGCTGCGGGTGACGCTCGCGTTGCGATCGCCGGTGACTCGCACCAAGGTGCCATCGCCGCTGAGCAGCAAGTCCCCCGCGGTCCCTGCCAATTGACCCGCCGAGGCCACTGCGGAGCCATCTGTCAGCTCAAGTTGTTTGCGCGAGGCCAGCACGATTTCAGGGCCGGAGAACAGATTTCCTGGATTGTTCAGGGTCAGCCCCGTGGTGCGCACGTCAATGGTGGTGCCGTCAACCCCGGCGTTGCGAACGCCACCTATCAACAGACTGCCCGCGCCCCACGCGTCGAGGATGCCGGTTTGCAGCGCGACCTGCGCGCCAACGGGCGCGACACCCGTCCCGCCGATGAGATAGATGCCTGCAAAACTGCTGATGTCAACCGCGGCACCACGACCGGCGGCTTGTGTTAGAAGGGTTCCCGCGAGCCGCATGGCCGAGTTTCCTTGGAAGGTGGCGGCTCCCGCGTCGGCCGGAAGCCGCTGTCCGGCACCCGCGTTGCCGATGAAGTCGTTGGCCGAATACAAGGCATAAGTCGCGCGGCTCTTAACAACCTCGGCTGGCGCCACTTCGAAGCGCGTCCGCAGGGCCGGAATCGCCACGGGCTGGTTGAATGAGTTAGACACGTAGCCCAACACCAAGCTGGAACCATCGGCGGCCACGACGCCGGTGGTGCCGCTCTTGGCGGTCGGGGTCACCAGGTAAGCGCCGTCGAGCATCGCATAGGCGCGCGGCAGCAAGGTATAAGTGCCCGCCGCCAGTGCGTCGCTGGCCTCAAGCGTGATCGTATCGCCCACCTTGAGGCTGGCGCTCACGTCGCCAGGATTGCCCGCCAGCGCAGTGGCGTTGGGTCCGGTGTTGTAGGCCCCATAAGGCGCGATTGGCGAGCCGAACCCGGGGATGATGGCGTAGGAGTCCTGCACCTTCGACCAGTAGAGATTGGCGCCCGGGGTTCGCCCGCTGTTGCGCACCCGCGCGGACCAGGTGGCACCTTGATAGGTGACCAGCGCTCCAGGCTGGTATTGCGTGCCTGCGCCCCACGCCGCCGAGGCCGTTCCTAACAAACCGACGCTGCCGCCGTTGCCAGCCACCCAGCGCGATGCCAGCAGGTCGCCGCCGCCCCGGATGTCAACCGTCGCACCCGTCGCGAGATCGACACTGTTAGCGCCGATAACAACCGATTTTTGCGGCAGCCCTGACAAGGTCACGTTCACGCCTCGCGGGTCGATCCAGGTCAATCCGTCCGGGCTGATGCCGAAGGGGATGTCCAAACCCACACCGGAGACGGATGTCACACTGCCGTCGGTTAGGGTGACGTTTTGGGCAAGCGGCGTGGCGATCGTGGCGCCGGCAATCACGTTCTTGGGAACATCCAGCGCGGCAGTGCTCGGGTTGATATCGGTGCCATCCCAGCCAAGCCGGATCGTGCCCGACGGCGCGCGCAGCACGCCGGCCTGCATGATGTTAGATGCATAGATCGAGAGGCTGCCGCCGGCGGCAAGCGGGGCCTGGCCGGCGCCCGCGGCGCGAATCGCGACCGAACCGGCCACACCCGCATGGTCATAGGCGAAAACCTCGAACTTCGCCAGCGTGGTCGGATAGATCTGGCCGGCCTGGAGCACCAGATCGCCTGCCATGCTGAGGGTGCCATTGCCCCGGATGTCGCCACCGCTGGCTGTCAGGGTGGCGTGTCCGATGTTTTGCAGTGAGAGCATTCCCACGTCGATCAGGCCTGCGCTCAAGCTCAGGCTGCCGGGTCCGTAGGTGGGCGCGAGGTTATACTCGTTAGAGGGGTAGGGAGGATCCTGTTGGAACACGAGGAAAAGGTCGTCAGGATTCTGCGGCGGGCGGAAATCCTGGCCCATGGAAATATAGGACGCCGTGATCCGCACCGAATCATCGGCATGAATGACGCCGCCGGCGGCAATCCGCATCGTCCCGCTCGCTTGGATATCGATCTTGCCACGGAAGTCGATATTTCCGCCGAAGGGAACCGGAGTTGCGTTCGCCAGGTATTTGCCACCCAGATCCAACGATGCGAACGCGCCTTGCACGAAACGATCCGCGGCAAAGACCCCCGAATTCCCGTAAGCCGCCCCGTGCTGATCGACGAGTCCGATGCCGACGCCCATCTTGGCACCGGGGTTGAGGATGACGTTGCCACTTTGTTGGACCACGAGGTTAACGTCGGCACTGGTGCGGGACGCGCCTTCGGCGTAGTAATTGCCGGAAAACACCGAGAGTTCGCCGCCCGTCGCACCGCTGCCGCCAGCGGCACCGCGCAGCGTGGCGTCGGAGAGCAACATCTGGCCGCCGGATAGATCGATCAGCCCGCCGTTGCTATCAATCCGGGTGGGGCTGCCGCGACGCTGCAACGGAGTGGAGGAGAGTCCGGCGTTGACCGGGCTCGCTTGGTCGGCAAGCGTCAACGGATCAAGATCCAACACCCCGGAGGCACCCGAGACATCGAGCGTCGCGCCGCTTTGCGCGACGATGTTCCCGGAAACGGCAATCTTGCCACCATTGAACACCGTGCCGACTCGCCGCCCGTACGCGTCGGGAACAAGTTGGGTGACGCCCGCCGCGGATAGTTGCGCCGCCGCGCCCAGATACACGGTGGGCAGAGCCTGGAACACCAACAGCCTTTGGGAAGCAGTTAGCGGGAACGCTCCGGCACCCGTCACGGAAATGGTGCCGCCGGGAGCGCTCACGCTGCCTAACAAGGTGACAGTTCCGCCCTTGAAGGCAACCCCCGCACCGGCATCGCACGAGATCGCGGCACCGGTGTCCATGAGGATATCCCCCCGCACTTCCAACTTGTCAAGGGTGAACGGATCATCCGATCCGAGCGCGGTGAAGGCAAGACTCACCGGTGTACGCAGGCCGGGTGCGGCAACGATCCGCCGCAATCCGATGGCACCCCCACGATCCGGGTCCGGCACCGCGTTCAGGCTCTCCGCCAACGGCGTGATGGTGCTGCCCGCCGCGATCACGATCGCGGGCAGATAGGACTCAACGGCACCGACAGGTGGCGCAGTGCCAGCCGCTCCGATTCCAGTTAGGTTATATCTGGTGAAGCCACCGTTGCGGAAGAAATCGGCACCGAGAGTCAGCACACCTGGCGACGGGGACCCGCCGAGTTGGATCCGGCCGGCTTGGATGTTGAGCGTGCCGCCGGTGGTGCCCGAATACCCCGCGAGAGTTGAATCCAACGCCAGGCTACCTCCGATCACCCCGGCGAACGCGGGATCCTTGCCGGCCAGCACCGAGAGGTTGCCAGCTATGCCATAACTGACCTTGCGGGTGGCCGAAACATAGGCACCACCGGAAACGTCAAGCGTCGCACCGCCGGCGAGCAATGCTTGGTAGGAATTGATCGTGATGTTGCCGCCGTCAAGCACCTCGGGTTTCGTTAGATCGACCGGGTTGACGCTATCATCGACCAACAGCGCGGCGGTGGACAGGCTCGCTCCGCTCGCCAACGTGAAGAGGCCGCGGCCCGCGTTGGCCGCCGGGAACGGCACGGTACCTGACGGATTGATAATGTTATACTCGGTAACCGATGTCGGGGATTGGTTGTAAGTGGTGAACGACAGGCTGCCGCCCGCGGCTCCGACATTTCCCATGATCGCTATGTTCGCGGCCTCGAACGCAAGCGATCCCTTCGGTGTCGTGGCCAGCGTGACACCTGCGGGTACCGTGATCGAGCCGTCCGGATTCGTGATCGCAAGCGCCCCGAACCCGCTCGAATCCAACAACGAAGACGCGAGGTTGACCGAGGCGAGCCGCTCGGCCGGCAGTGCCATTGGCGCGTCACCCACCAACGCGAAGGGCGGAGAGGATAGGCCGCCGGCGGTGTTCGAAAACGCGACGGCCGGCGGTGTCGGCGAGGTCTTGATGTAATTGATTGTCGGATTGCCCGCGAGCTGGAGGGTTGTTTCCGCTGAGAAATCTAGCGCCAGCGTGCTGAGACCGGCCGGGTTGGAGCGTTGGCGCGGTCCCTGCACCGTCAGACCGCGCAATTCGCCATCGAGCACCATGCCGGGCGCGGTGATCGAGAGCTTGCCGGCGGCGGCACCCTCGACGTAACTCTGCTCCACCGTCCCCCTGTACAAGGGTGTTTCAAAGGTGGTCGTGACGTTCCATTTCTTGCTAACAAAAGTCGAGGATCCCGTGAACACGCCGTCGTAAACCTGATCGGGCGTCGCGTCCTTGATGGCGACAAGCCGGCCGCCGGAAACCAGCATGGAGGTCTTGACCAGGCCGCCCTCGTGCTGGAAGAAGCCACCGGAAACATCGAGCGTCGCGCCCTTGGCGACCACCACCGAGCCACCCGCTTGCAAGGTGATGTCGCCACCCGCGGCGGTAAGCTGTGCGGCATTCCTTTCGATGAGACCGGCCAGGCCGGTGACGTCGCCGAGTGGCGTGCCCAGCCAGTATTTCCCGTTATAGACTCCGGTGTCGCGGATATCGACGGTTAGATCCTGGCCGCGCAGGTCGGCATTCCGCTGGAGCGGCGAATCCGCCAGTTCCGCCCCGCGCAATTGAACTGTTAGAATGCTCTGCGCAAGCGGCACGAACACATCGACACTGCCCGCCACGCTGATGATCGCGGTGTCATCAACATAGATCTGGCCGCCATTGAAATAGAACCGCTGGTTCGCTCCGGAATAGTAGTTGACGATTCCGGGGTTAACCGTGCCGTTGGTACCGAAGATGGTGCGGGTTCCGTCGCTATCCTTGTATGGCCAGACGCCGGCCCGGACCGAGACCTCGGCGTTGGGAGCGAACAGCACCGAGTTCGTGTCGAAATGGACCGCCAAGCCCTCGATGTTCACCTGGGAGCGCTCCGGCAGGGCCGTCCCCGGCACCGACTTGCCGCTCGCGAAGTCCGGAAGGATCTGCGCCATGCTGTCCTTGCCGAGGTTGACCGCACCGGTGAACTGGTTGAAAAACATCGGGCCGCCGGAACCCAGTTCGGTGGTGCTGTCAAAGTTGGGATTGCCCACCGCGCCGTAACTCGCCTTCAGGTCGATGCGGCCGTTGAGATTCACCGAGGTGCTGCTGTTGATCACTCCCAGTTGGTTCACTTGCCGCCCGCTCAACCACGCGCTGCCGGTTAGAGACTCGATGAGGCCCGCATTGGTCGCCGCGCCGGCGTAGTCGCCAACCGCCCCGACCCAGACGTCGAGTCCGCGCAGACTCGGATCGCTGCCGTCATGCGCGGCTGCGGCAACCTGCAATCCGGCCGCGAGGATCGCCTGGCCGGACTCCGTGGAAATCGTGCCCGCATTCGTCACGTTGGGCCCGACCAACATGATCCTGCCGCCGTTGCCGCCGCTCCCCGCGGGGCTCTCCAGGATGGCGCCCGCTTGCACCGTGACATCCCCATAGCGCCCGCTCGCCGGCGGCGGCCCGGGATTGAAGTTAGGCGTGCCGTCGGCACCGCCGGGCACGCTCAGGCCCGAAAACAAAAACTGCGCGTCGCGGTTGTTGAGCAGACCCTGGCTGACGAGGTTGTCGTTGATCGGCAGTGACGAGACCGTTAGATTGCGGGCGTTCACCTGGCTCGATCCGCCGAAGATGACGCCGTTTTGATTGATCAGATAGACCTGGCCGGCGGCCTTGATCGAACCTAGGATCTGGGTCGGGTTGCCGGTGGGATCGCTGACCTTGTTAAAGGCAATCCATTGGTTGACGTTCTCGCCGCCCGCGGATTGGTCGAAGGTGAGTGTGGTTTGCTTGCCGACGTTGAAGGTCTGCCAGTTGAGCAGGGCTTGTTGGGTGGTCTGCGTGACGGTGACCTGAGCGCTGCCGTCGGCGGCAACCGTCTGCGTGGGCTGTTGGGCACCGGTCCATTTGGAGGGATCGGTGGCGACGGCGGGGGCAACTTGGAGGCCGCCATTCACGAGGCCGTTAGGGACATCGGGAAGAGGAGCGGTGGGCCGGCCGAGGTTGTTAGGTCCGCTGATCGCGGCGTTGCGAGCGGCAACCTGCATGGCGCGGATGGCATCGAGCGTGCGGGTGCTGCGGGCCAGGGTGTCCCGCGCATTGGCGCGGGCAGCATCGGTGGACGCCGAGGTGGTACCACCGATGCCACTAGCGGCACCGGGAGCGCCGCCGTTGGCTCCGACCCTGCCGCCGCGCAGGAGGTCGCCCGCGTCGGCACTGAGGCCGCTGACGAGCACGGAGAAGCCCAGGCAGAGGCTCGCGTGGTAGCGCAGCGGGGTGCCGAACAGCGCGGTGCCACGTAAGAAAATGCGTTTGGGTTTCATGAATTCAAGGTCGCTCTCGGTTGCGGAATCATGGCTTGGGTGCGGGCTTCTGCGCGCCAATCCGGTTGTCGAGGATCTTGTCCTTGTAGCCTTGGACGAGGTTCTCGATCTTGACGCGGGTGGTGCCGATGAATGGCTCGCGGGCGGCGAGAGCCTTGCCAAGGGCGTAGTCTTCGTAGCGCTTGAGAACCTCGTTGGCGATGTTGAACAGCGCGATGTTCTTCGTCTCGCGGTCGGCGATGGTCCGCTTGAGGACCAGGGATTCGGCGGCGAGTCTGGCACGCTCGCCTTCCGTCTTGCGGGCCAGATCCTTCATTTCCTGGAAACCGGCGGTCCATTTCCTGAGTGCCTCTTCGTCCTCCGCGATGCGCTTGTCGCGGTCCGCCACCTTGGTGGTGAGTGCCGCGAGTGCCTTGTCGCTGGCTTTCTTGTCGTCCTCGGCTTCTTTGATCAGCTTGGCGTTGCGTTTCTCGAGGTCGGCGACTTTTGCGGTGAGTTCGGTGTTCTTTTGCTCGGCGGCGGCTTGCGCGGCCTGGGCGTTGGCGCTTTCGGTTTGGGCGCTGCGCAGTTGCAGCATGACGCCGCGCAACTGCTCGCGGAGCTTTTGCGACGGATCGGGAGCTTCGGCGGCGGCCGCGAGACCAGTTAGGAGCGTGGCAACAAGGAGCAGGTTGAGGAATCTCATCATAAGCTTAGAACTTGGCATGGAGGTCGATCTGGATGATGTCCGAGCTGAGGGGCGGGCCGACGATTTCGTTGGAACTCATCCAGCACAGGCCGCAGCGGACGGCCTTGGAGAGGGCGACGGTGGCTCCCAGCGTGAAGCCTTGGACGTTGGTGCCGCCGCCGCCGAAGTCGGAG
>Ga0073936_10001189_pt1 | contig 40477 bp, 27 predicted proteins | sample AliMusrvi5mmetaG_FD_87041 | JGI IMG/M metagenome (GOLD analysis project Ga0073936, IMG submission 87041) | Freshwater lake bacterial and archeal communities from Alinen Mustajarvi, Finland, to study Microbial Dark Matter (Phase II) - Alinen... | ecosystem: Environmental > Aquatic > Freshwater >...
ACGACACAAAGATCAATCAGCCCGGCTTTCGTGAACAGCCTGCGGAGCTGTGGCAGGATCCTCGTCCGCCTCGTCAGGATGAGCGTACCGATCAGCCCGAAATGCCATCCCCCCAGCAGCGCCAGCCCAGACCGGTCGCACCTTTCGCCAACTTCCTGGTACTTTCAGTGCTGCTCATTGGTTTTGACACCGGACTGCGCTCTGGTCTTCGGTGGATAGCTGTTGAAAATGAAAAGGTAAGGCTTGAAAAGGAACACGTGGCGACCCAGCTTGTCGTACTTCGCAACCAGATAAGTCCTCACTTTTTCATGAATACTTTAAATAATATACATTTACTGGTAGACAAGAATTCAGCTGATGCAAAAGAGGCTATCATCAAATTATCAAAAATGATGAGGTATCTCCTTTATGAAACAGAGACCGAAAAAACAACTTTAAAAAGGGAAGTCGAATTCCTTGAGAGCTACGTAAACCTGATGATGCTCAGGTATAGCAAAAAAGTCATCATAAAATTTAAATCACCAATTTCTATTCCGGAAAAAACGATTCCCCCTTTTTTATTTATTTCTTTGATTGAGAACGCTTTTAAGCATGGAATCAGCTACAGTAAAGAGTCATTTATTGACATAGATCTGATTATTGGAGAGGAGAGACTTCTTTTGGTTGTGAAAAATAGTAAGACCGATAAAAAACCAATAAAGGATCATTCAGGCATCGGCATTGAGAATACACGAAAACGATTAGCTTTACTTTATGGCAATAATTACCATCTGGATATTATTGATAACGCAGAACTATATACCGTTAACTTATCTATACCATTATGATCAGTTGTATTGCAATTGATGATGAGCCTCTGGCTTTAGAGCAAATTGCTGACTATATTCGTAAAACGCCATTCCTAAAATTGTTTGGATTGTTCGAAAGTGCATTGCAGGCCCTAGACCTACTGGCGACGACTCCGATTGATCTAATGTTTGTTGATATCAATATGCCTGATCTAAGTGGAATGGATTTCGTCAAGTCGCTTGAAAATCCCCCAAAAATTGTTTTTGTCACAGCCTATACTGAACACGCTCTGGAGAGTTACAGGGTTGATGCGATTGACTATTTGTTAAAACCTGTAAGTTATATCGAATTTTTGAAGTCGGCTAATAAAATTAAGACATGGTTTATTACCAATCAGCAAAACTCAACTGAAGTAAATAGTAACAAAGATTTCCTCTTCATCAAATCAGACTATAAGATACTAAGAATCAATTTTGATGATATAAAATACATCGAGGGGATGAATGAATATGTCAGAATTCACCTTACCCACTCTAAACCAGTAATGACACTTCTGAGCATGAAATCGATTGAAAATCAACTGCCTGCAGATCGTTTCATGAGGGTACACCGATCGTATATTGTTAGTCTTTCAAAGATCTCGGTGATCGAACGGAATCGCATTGTTTTTGATGGAAAGGTGTATATTCCTGTTAGCGAACAATATAAAGAGATATTTCAGGCGTACATTGATAATAATTTCCTATGACGACCTTGCTACCAAAATGTCTGGAAGAAACAATTATAATATTAAATTTCAATCTTTCAGCGGATTCCACCCCTGGGCCTGCAAGGGTATTGCCTGTCCGACACCTGCAGTAATGAGGTTTACCCCTTCACTTTTGTCGGTAATATAACCAATAACCGAAATATCGGGGTGATTTCGGATCTTTTCATTGTCGGTGACCGGAAGCGTGAACAGCAGCTCATAATCTTCGCCTCCGTTTAGGGCTGCCACCAATGGGTTAATGTTCAGCTCTGTGGCCATCTTTTTGGTTTGATTGTCGTAGAGCAAACGATCTTCATAGAGCCGGCAACCCACCTCGCTTTGGGTACACAGGTGGAGAATTTCAGAAGAAAGTCCGTCCGAAATATCGATCATGGAGGTAGGCTTGATACCCAACTCCTTAAACAGTGGCGGTATATCTTTTCTGGCTTCCGGTTTCAGCTGCCGTTCGAGAATGTAATCATAACCGGCAAACTGGGGTGCCATCTTAGGATTTACTTTAAATACCTCATTCTCCCGCTCAAGCAGCTGCAATCCCATATACGCACCTCCAAGATCGCCTGTAACACACAGCAAATCGGTATCTTTTGCCCCATTACGGTAAACAAGATCCTCTTCATCGGCCTCCCCGATAGCAGTTACAGAGATCAGGAGTCCTGTAAGTGAAGATGTGGTGTCTCCTCCAATTAGATCGACGCCATATCTTTCGCACGCCAGATAAATTCCTGAGTAAAGTTCTGTAATGGCCTCAACTGACATTTTGGCTGAAACGGCAATGGAGACCGTAATCTGCCTTGGAGTAGCGTTCATCGCATAGACATCGCTAAGATTGACAGTGACAGCTTTATAACCCAGATGTTTTAAGGGAACATACATCAGATTGAAATGAACCCCTTCGGTCAGCAGATCGGTTGTAACAACGATTTTTTTATTTTTGAAGTCCAAAACTGCGCAATCGTCACCGACACCAGTGAGTGTACTCTCGTTTTTTAAAACGATATTTTGGGTAAGATGACGTATTAAACCGAACTCTCCAAGCTCCGAAAGCTCTGTTTTTGTGTGCATTGCGTTTGCCATATTGAATCAACCTTTATTTTGGAATTTTGCAACCCCAAAAGTAGTGTTCATTTTATATCTTTGCAATTTATAACCAGTCTATTTAAACATCAAATAGGAATTTGTTCGCTTAGTTTGTTACTGGTAAGTAATATTGCATATTAAAATTATCATGGAAGACCAAAATAAATTAATACATGAGGTCACCCAGCGCGATTACCGGTTTGGTTTTGTGACAGATATCGCAACCGATACGATTGTCAAAGGCTTGAATGAAGAGGTAATCAGAATTATTTCTGCCAAGAAGGATGAGCCGGAGTTTATGCTCGAATTCCGCCTCAAGGCCTACCGTCGCTGGCTGACCATGAAAATGCCCGAATGGGCTCAACTTAAAATACCGGTGATTGACTACCAGGAAATTATATTTTACGCTGCACCAACACAGCAAGCTAAATATGAGAGCCTTAATGAAGTTGATCCTGAGTTGCTCCGTACTTTCGAAAAACTGGGGATACCTCTCGAAGAGCAAAAAATGCTTTCAGGTGTTGCCGTTGATGCAGTAATTGACAGCGTTTCGGTGAAAACCACCTTTAAAGAGACCTTAGCTGAACGCGGAATTATCTTCTGCTCGTTCAGCGAAGCGGTAAAACACCATCCCGATCTGATTCAGAAATACCTTGGGATGGCGGTACCTTACAATGATAATTACTTTGCGGCGCTCAATTCGGCTGTATTTTCTGACGGATCGTTTGTATACATTCCCAAAGGAACCCGCTGCCCGATGGAGCTTTCGACCTATTTCCGGATCAACGCCCAGAATACAGGTCAGTTTGAAAGGACATTGATTATTGCAGATGACGATAGCTATGTCTCCTATCTGGAGGGATGCACTGCGCCCATGCGCGACGAAAATCAGCTTCATGCGGCTGTCGTTGAGATCATTGCCCTGGATCGCGCCGAAGTCAAATATTCCACTGTCCAAAACTGGTATCCCGGCGATAAGAACGGGAAGGGGGGTATTTTCAATTTTGTAACCAAGCGGGGCATATGCAAAGGTGTTTATTCAAAAATACTTTGGAACCAGGTAGAGACTGGTTCAGCCATCACCTGGAAATATCCGAGCTGCATTCTGGCAGGAGATAATTCGATTGCAGAATTCAACTCTGTGGCCCTCACCAATAATTATCAGCAGGCCGATACAGGTACAAAAATGATCCATCTTGGAAAAAATACCAAAAGTACCATCGTTTCGAAGGGAATATCAGCCGGCCGCAGTTCAAACTCCTACCGCGGTTTGGTTCGGGTGGCCGCAAAAGCTGAAAATGCCCGCAACTTTTCGCAATGCGATTCGCTGTTACTTGGCGATACCTGCGGAGCGCATACCTTTCCGTATATAGAAGTTGGCAACAGCAGTTCGATTGTCGAACACGAAGCAACCACTTCGAAAATCGGTGAAGACCAGATTTTCTACTGCAATCAGCGCGGAATCTCAACAGAAGACGCAATCGGGATGATTGTGAATGGTTATGCCCGTGAAGTGATAAACAAGCTTCCCATGGAGTTTGCTGTCGAGGCTCAGAAATTATTGCAGATCAGCCTCGAAGGAAGCGTGGGATAAGGGATGAAAGAATGAAAGAGTGAAAAATGAAAAATGAAAATATGTTAGTTATTAAAGATTTATATGCCAGAGTTGAAGGGAAAGATATCCTTAAAGGAATAAACCTGACTGTTAATGCGGGCGAAGTTCATGCGATCATGGGACCCAATGGCTCGGGAAAAAGTACACTGGCTAATGTTCTGGCCGGAAACACCAATTTTGAGGTTACCCATGGTTCAATCACATTTAACGGAAAAGATATTTTTGAAATGTCCCCGGATGTCAGGGCTAAAGAGGGTTTGTTCCTCAGCTTTCAGTATCCGGTTGAAATTCCTGGAGTTAGCATGGTTAATTTTCTGAAGACAGCGGTGAATGAACATCGAAAATACCGGAATCAAAAGGAATTAAGCGCCGGAGATTTCCTTAAACTGATGCGTGAGAAAAAAGCGATGGTTCAGATCGATTCTCAGCTAACCAACCGTTCGGTAAACGAAGGTTTTTCAGGTGGGGAAAAAAAGAAAAACGAGATATTCCAGATGGCGATGCTTGAGCCTAAACTGGCCATCCTCGACGAAACCGACAGCGGGCTTGATATTGATGCCCTCCGGATCGTCTCAAATGGTGTAAATATGCTGAAAAACAAGGATAATGCGACAATCCTCGTCACCCATTATCAGCGTTTGCTTGATTATATTGTCCCCGACTTTGTTCACGTTTTGTATGAAGGGCGGATTGTCAAATCGGCAGGTAAAGAGTTAGCTTTTGAGCTGGAAGAGAAGGGTTACGACTGGATCAAAAAAGAGCTGGGAGAATAGTTATGACAGAGGTTTTAGAAAAAATATCAACGGTTCAGCGGATTAGTGACATCTACCGGAATAACCTGTCCAAATTCAGTGACGGGTTACCCGATTGGGTCAACAATCTACGCAAACCTGCCCTTGAGGCATTTCAGTCGATGGGAATTCCCGGATTCAGAACCGAGAATTATAAATATACCGATCTGACGAGGCTTTTTGAAAACGAAAATTTCAGAAGAGCCTTTCAACCCGATGAGTTTGCGGTCAATTTGAATGAAGTGTTCAGCTGCGATGTCCCCGAATTCGATACCCACCTGATTCTGGTCGTTAATGGGTGGTATGAAGAGTCGAACAATCATCATAAATCGTATCCGGAAGGGGTTATCATCAAAAGCCTGCGCAGGGCAATGATTGAGAACGCTGATCTCGTTGAAAAATATTACGGTAAGATGGCTGAGTCAGCTGCAGACCCATTGACTGCCATGAATACAGCATTTGCACAGGATGGAGTATTCATCTACATTCCCGATAACACACATATTGAAAAACCTTTACAACTGATCAATATTCTACGGAGTGAGGATGATTTGTATGTGACCCAGCGAAACCTGGTCATTGCCGGTAAAAACAGTCAGGCAAAGATCATGTTCTGCGATCATACGTTGCTTCCGCAAAACTTTATTATCAACAATCTTACTGAGTGTGAGTTGGGCGAGGATGCAGTGATTGACATTTACAGTATTCAAAATCAGCATAATAAGACTGCGAATTTTTCCGGTATTTATATCCGTCAGCAAAAGGGATCGCAATTGGTTACCAATGCCATATCACTTCATGGCGGGATAATCCGAAATAATCTTAAAGTGTTGTTAGATGGTGAGCATGCATCTGCCATGATTTGTGGTCTGGCTCTGTCGGATAAAAATCAACATGTTGATAATTATACGAATATTGAACATCTCAAACCCAATTGTCAAAGTAATCAGCTTTACAAGAATATTCTTGACGATAGCTCCACCGGTGGATTTACTGGTCGGATACATGTCTTGCCACATGCCGTAAAGACCCAGGCTTACCAGCGCAATAACAATGTTCTGCTCACTAATGTGGCTAAGATGAACACTAAACCTCAACTGGTAATCGACAACGACGACGTCAAATGCTCACACGGAGCAACGGTAGGTCGTATTAACGATGAAGCCCTTTTCTATCTTCAGGCCAGAGGCATCAACGAAAAAGAGGCGCGGCTGATGTTAATGTTTGCCTTTGCACATGAAGTACTTGCTGAGGTAAAAGTGGAGAAGTTACGCGATGTGATCGACAAACTGGTGAATAAACGGCTAAGAGGCGAAGTTTCCAAATGTCACTCTTGCGCCATGGACTGCATCAGATAATCCGCTTTTCGTAACTTATTTTTAGGCAATTAAGAAAATTGATTGATGTTGAAAATAGATCTGATTAAAAACTGTTCATTGAAAATTGAAAATTTTTAATTGAAAATTATTTATGATTCCGGATATTTCCAAAATACGTAAAGATTTCCCGATCCTTGACCAGAAAGTCAACGGCAAACCGTTAATTTATTTCGATAATGCTGCGACAAGTCAGCGACCGTTGCAGGTCATCGAACGGGTGAATGAGTTTTCCCTTCGGATTAATGGCAACATTCACCGGGCCACCCATTCGATGGCGAACAGAACTACTGAAGCTTTTGAGTCATCAAGGGAGATTGTCCGTAATTATCTGAACGCACCAGAAGCCGCGGAGGTGATCTTTACCCATGGAACAACCGAATCGATTAATCTTGTTGCCTTTTCGTTTGGTGAAGCCTTTATCTCAGTAGGAGATGAGGTGATCGTATCTGAGATGGAGCATCATGCCAACATTGTCCCTTGGCAGATGATGTGCGAACGAAAGGGTGCAATCCTGAAAGTTATCCCGTTTACAGATGGAGGAGAATTATGCATTGATCAGTTGGACAGCCTGATAACTGACAAAACAAAAATATTGGCTGTAGCTCACGTCTCCAATACCCTGGGAACGATCAATCCTGTTGCTGAGATCATCGCGAAAGCACATCTCAAAAATGTTCCTGTTCTGATTGACGGAGCACAGGCAGCGCCTCATTTTAAAATTGATGTTCAGGCACTTGATTGTGATTTTTATGCCTTTTCGGGGCACAAATTATATGGTCCCACCGGAATTGGCGTACTTTACGGAAAGCGGGAATGGCTCGACAAAATGCCCCCCTTTCTTGGTGGGGGAGAGATGATTGACAGAGTGACTTTTGCAAAGACCACCTACAATGAAATCCCTTATAAATTTGAAGCCGGCACTCCTCATTACGTAGGAGCAATCGGACTCGGAGCAGCTATAGAATATGTTTATAACAATGATAATCTAATGCTTACTCAACACGAACACGATCTGCTTAATGAGGCAACCATCAGATTGAAGCAAATTGATGGATTGAGAATATACGGGGAAGCTCCTTTGAAAACAGGTGTGATTTGTTTTAATATTGAAGGGATTCACCCCTTTGATCTGGGAACATTGCTTGACCAGATGGGAATTGCTGTCAGGACAGGGAGACTTTGTGCCGATCCGGTGATGGACCATTATGGTGTTGAGAATATGGTGCGCGCTTCGTTCGCTTTTTATAATACTGCTGAAGAGATTGAGTCATTATACATAGCTTTGATCCGGTTAAAGGCAATGTTTTAATAAAACAACGAAGATCAAGAAGAAAACCCATTGAAAATTATTAATTGACAATTACTTAAATGACAATAGACATAGTTCAGCAGGAGATTGTAGAAGATTTCTCAGGGTTTGAAGATTGGATGGATAAATATGCCTATCTCATCGAATTAGGAAATGAGTTGGCACCTATTGATCCAAAATACAAGGTTGAGAGCAATCTGATACGGGGATGTCAGTCGAGGGTTTGGCTTCATCAGGAATTTAACGAGGGGAAAATCATCTTTGAAGCTGAAAGTGATGCGTTGATCGTAAAGGGTTTAGTCGCCTTACTGCTCAAAATTTATTCCAATCACACGCCTCAGGAGATTCTTGCCTCAGAACCAAAGTTTATTGACGAGATCGGATTACGGCAACATCTCTCCCCCACCCGCTCGAATGGTCTCCTTGCGATGGTAAAACAGATGAAACTTTATGCTTTGGCTTACGAGAAAATTTCAACAAAAAACAACTAAAATGGACCCACGGATAGATTTAATCATTGATAACCTCAAAGAGGTGTTTGACCCGGAAATTCCGGTAAATATTTACGATTTAGGATTGGTATACAGTGTTGACATGGAAGGGGATGAAGCCAAAATACTGATGACCCTTACTGCACCCAACTGCCCCGCTGCCGACATGATTCTGGCTGATGTCGAATACATGACAAAGAAGGTGGAAGGGGTGGAGACCTGCAAAGTTGAGATCACATTTGAACCCGCATGGGAAAAATCGATGATGTCTGAAGAGGCACGCCTCGAGCTTGGGTTTATGTAATACAACCAAGGGATCAGTCATAGAAAAAGCCACTCCATATATTTCAACTATATTTCTATTGTATTTCCATTATTGATCCTCTAACCCTCCTCTACAATGGTAAACCTTCCCGAAAAGTACACTCTTCAAATCAAGCAAAAAGCAATTGAGCTTGGTTTCTCTGAATGTGGTATTTCTAAGGTGAGAATACTGGAAGAAGAACGTAAACCATTGCAAAAATGGCTTAATGATGGGATGAACGGGAATATGGGATATATGGCCAATCATTTCGAAAAACGGATCGATCCCGGAAAATTGGAAGAGGGTGCTAAATCGGTAATTTCGGTACTTATTAATTACTTTCCGGAACGTAAACAGACAGATCCTGAAGCCCCCGTTATTTCGAAATATGCCTATGGAAAAGACTATCATTTCATTGTAAAAGAAAAACTTAACGATCTTTTAATGTTCATTCAATCAGAGCTCTTACCGTGTAGTGGAAGAGCTTTTGTCGACTCTGCTCCGGTACTTGAACGTGCCCAGGCCAAAGCCGCAGGGTTGGGATGGATTGGTAAACACTCCCTCCTCATCAACAAGTATTATGGATCGTATGTATTTATTGGTGAATTGATTATAGATCTTGAACTTGTTTATGACGATCCATTCACGAGTGATCATTGCGGAAGCTGTACCCGCTGCATCGATGCCTGTCCCACCAAAGCAATTGTTGCAGATCGCATTGTCGATGCCCGGAAATGTATCTCCTATCACACGATAGAAAATAAAGAGGAGGCTCCCCCTTCACTCCATGAAAAATTTCAGAATCGTATTTTTGGTTGCGACATATGCCAGGATGTATGTCCATGGAATAAAGTAATCTTACCTACTCAAAACCTTGATTTTATGCCAGTTGAAGGGTTGCTGGAAATGGGAAAAAAAGATTGGATCGAACTTGAACGTTCAACTTATAATAAAATGTTCAAACACACAGCATTCGAGAGGGCAGGTTACAAACTGATCAGACGGAATATCGGCTACCTGAAAGAGTAACTTTTACCCTTATCTTTGCACCAGCAATTCATTTTTCATCGGTACTATTTCATGAGTTTAACAGAATATCATTGGAAATCATTCGATGGGCTTGATCTCTATGCTTTGCAATGGAATACGATGGAGAAGCCCGAAGCAGTTGTTGCTTTTGTTCATGGTCATGGCGATCATTGCAGAAGGTATGACGAATGGTTTTTAAAAATGACAGCCAGAAATATTTCGGTGATCTCGTTTGATTATCGTGGACACGGCCGCTCTCAAGGGAGAAGAGGGGTGATCAGGCAGTTCGATGATCTTTTAAAGGACGTTTCGATATTGCATGAAAAGGCAAAAACACATTTCCCGGATATTCCCGTTGTTTTGTACGGCCACAGCATGGGTGCAACGATGGTTCTGAGTTACATTCTTAAATCTTCCTCTCATCCCGATCTGGCCATTGCAACTTCACCCTGGCTCCAAATGAGCAAACCTCCCAAAAAATTGTTATCTTTATTTATTAAAATAGGAAATCAGATTGCGCCATTTCTAACTTTCAAAACTGGTCTTCGCTCCTCAGATTTCTCAAACGCTGAGGGATTTGATCAACAACGGGAAAGTGACCAGTTTGTGCATAGTAGAATATCAGCCAGGTTATTTTCAGAAGTAGAAAAGGAGTCCACATGGATTCAGTCCCATTTCTCTGAAATTAAGACTCCTCTTTTGCTGATGCAAGGTAGTGATGACAGGATTATGAAAAATACAGCATCGCGAAAAATAAATGAGGGGGCTCCTGGTCAGGTGAGTTACCGCGAATGGAAATATGCAGGACATCAGTTGCATAACTCTGAAAGAAGCAATGAAGTGATGGAATATATAATCGATTGGATTAAAGAGGGAATATGATAAAATTCAGAACTGAAGTTGAACTACCTGAATTCTCCAAAAAAATGGGCTACCGTCATCAATCACTGATGATTGGCTCGTGCTTTGCTGAAAATATCGGGATATGGCTTCAGAATCGTTGTCTTCCCGTGATGGTTAATCCGTTTGGTATTCTCTACAATCCTGTTTCGATAGCTAACAGCCTCGAATATCTGATCACGGGGAAAATTTTCACGCTCCAGGATTTGTTTTACGCCAACGGGGTATACAGCAGTTTCTCACATCACAGCCGCTTCTCAGATTCCGATCCGGAGTCTATGTTGAGGCATATCAACGCTCAGACAACTGAAACCTTAAACACGCTTAAAAATTCCAGTCATCTTTTTATCACTTTCGGTACCTCCTGGGTATTTCAACATAAGATAAATGGCGAAATAGTTTCGAATTGTCATAAACTTCCGGCGGCAACATTCAACAGGTACCGACTTTCGGTTATACAAATCACTGATTATTGGATACCCATTATTGAACAGCTCAGACAGCTAAATCCAGATCTTCATTTGGTATTTACTGTTAGTCCGATCAGACATTTGAAAGACGGGGCACATGAGAACCAACTTAGTAAATCGACCCTTTTTTTGGGAATAGACGCATTGAGTGCTCACTTTGGGAATGAACTGATCTCCTATTTTCCATCCTTTGAGCTTTTACATGATGAACTTCGGGATTACCGGTTTTATGCCACCGATATGACTCATCTCAGTGAAATCGCCATTGATTTCATTCGTGAAAAATTTGTAACAGTAATCCTTGATCAGGAAGCAAAAACTATTGTTAATGAATTGGATAAGATTCTTCCAGGGCTTAATCACAGGCCAAAAAATTCTGAAGAGGCTGGATATATCTCCTTTATAGGCCATCAAATTGAGAAGATGAATCAGCTTCAGAGCAAGTACCACTTTGTGGACTTCAGCAGGGTTATAAAAAAGTTTAATAAAAAAACAACCGATTAAATTTTCTGTTGACAAAACCTTTTCCTATTTTAGCCAAAACAGCTTTCCGGTATTAGGAAGGTTACTTACATAAAAAGGATAAAAAAAATAAATCAAGTTGGTATGAGCTACCTAAAATTCGATAAAGAGGAACTTGTTAATCTGGAGTACTCGTTACAGCGCGAATTTCTGCGCACCAACCGTTCCGGAGCCTATTCCGCTTCAACCCTTGCGGGGTGTAACACCCGTAAATATCATGGCATGCTGGTTGTGCAACTGGATGAGCTTGACGGAGGTAAACATTTGTTGCTCTCTTCGCTTGACGAATCGATTATACAGCATGATGCGCAATTCAATCTGGGTATTCACAAATACCCGGGTGAATTTTATGAACCAAAAGGGCACAAGTATATCCGTAACTTTGAGATGGATACGATACCCAAGGTGACCTACAGGGTGGGAGGTGTTATTCTGACAAAAACCAGAATGCTTGTGGAGCATAAGAATCAGGTAATTGTAAAATATACGCTCGAGGAGGCAAATAGCCCCACCATCTTAAGATTCAAACCTTTCCTGGCATTTAGAAATGTTCATCAGCTGACCAGGGCAAATATGGTTGCCAATACTAAATATGCCACGGTAAAGAACGGGATTAAAATGAAACTTTACGAAGGATATCCCGAATTGTTTATGCAATTCTCGAAAGATCCCGATTTCGTACCCGTTCCCGACTGGTCGCGTAATGTTGAATATATGAAAGAACGGTCCAGAGGATACGATTATCAGGAAGATCTTTACGTTCCGGGATATTTTGAATTGCCAATCAAGAAAGGTGAGTCGGTATTCTTCTCTGCAGCAACAGAAGTTTGCGATCCTTCAACGCTAAAAAAGCAATATAAGCTCGAAAAAGAGAGACGCATTCCACGCGATAGTTTCAACAATTGTCTGATAAATGCCGCCCAGCAATTCATGTGTGAAAGAAAAGATGGGAAAGATCTAATTGCCGGATATCCGTGGTATGAATCAATTCCCCGTCAAACGTTTCTTGCCTTACCAGGAATCTTGTTGACCCGGTCGGAGGTTGCCACTTTCGAGGAGGTTATGAAGACCAATCTAAGCAGGCTGAAAGACGGATTATTGCCCAAGTATGCCGGTATACAATGTGACTACGATGCTGCTGATGCACCTCTCCTGGTATTTAATGCTCTTCAGGAACTTGCACAGTTCAAAGAGAAAAAAGATATCTGGAAAAGTTACGGCCCTGCCATGAAAGAGATTCTTTCGTTTTATAAGAAAGGGACCCGTTTCAATATACATATGCAGCAGGATGGACTGATTTATGCAAAGCAGGATGGTGTTGCGTTAACCTGGATGGATGCCTATATTAACGGAAAACCTGTTACACAGCGCGGCGGATTAGCCGTCGAAATCAATGCAGCCTGGTATAATGCAGTTTGTTTTGCTCTCGAGCTTGCTGAATCAGCAAGAGATAAATCATTTACCAGCGAATGGTCCACACTTCCAGAACTTATTGCAAAATCGTATATGGAAACGTTCTGGAGTGATAAAGAGGGTTATCTGGCCGATTATGTTGATGGAGATTATACAGATTGGTCGGTAAGACCAAATATGATATTTGCTGTAGGTTTCAATTATTCGCCGTTATCACGCGAGCAGAAAAAATTAATTATCAGCAAAGTGCGCAATGAACTGCTTACTCCGCGGGGTCTGAGATCGCTGGCACCCCAGGATTATAACTATAAGGGTTCCTGCGAAGGAGATCCCGATACGCGATCTGCCGCTGCTCATATGGGTAGTGTTTACCCTTTTCTGATCCACCCATTTGTCAAGGGCTATCTCGATATCCACAAAGCGGGAGGTTTATCGTTTGTCAATCAGATTATGGCAGGATTTGAAGAGGAGATGTCGGAACATTGCATGGGAACACTCTCGGAGCTCTATGAGGGGAATCCTCCCTATACTGCCCGGGGCGCCATTTCACAGGCCTGGAATGTTGGTGCGGTCCTTAGCGCCTTGTCTGTTCTCGAAAAATTTGGTATTTAATTCAATAGTTTATTTCGCAACTCAGCAATATGAAAGGATGAAAGTATTAATGTTTGGATGGGAGTTTCCCCCGCACATTAGCGGGGGTCTCGGAACGGCCAGTTACGGATTGACCAAAGGATTAGCGCAGATTGATGATGTTGAAGTGCTTTTTGTAGTCCCTAAGGCTTATGGCGATGAAGATAATTCAGCCGTCGAAAAGATAATCGGGGCAAACGATGTCTCCATCTCCCAGAAAAAGATTATCTTTAATAATACTGAACATCAATTTACATCGCTCGAAGTTGAATCTACTCTTGTCCCCTATTCGACTCCGGAAGAGTTCTGGAAGCTTACCGAACAGCGTGTCAGTGCTCAAACACGTTTTATTCAAACCGATTCGGAGGGTAAACTCCCTTTTACAGGAAAATATGGCGCTAATCTACTCGACGAAATTGACAATTACGCCATCGTAGCGGAATACATCGGTAGAGAATATGATTTTGATGTCATACATGCACACGATTGGCTAGCCTATCCGGCAGGGATTGCAGCAAAAAGGGTAAGTGGCAAACCTCTGGTCATCCATGTACATGCAACTGACTTTGACCGAAGCGGCGGAAGTGTCAACCCTAAAGTTTATTCCATCGAAAAGGAAGGGATGGATGTTGCCGATCAGATTATTACTGTGAGTAACCTCACACGAAATATTGTTATAGAGAAATATGGTATTGATCCTGGAAAAGTTACGACTGTCTATAACGCAGTTGAACCTGTCGAAATGTCCGGGAACAAAGGGTATTCAAAAGGAATCAACGAAAAAATAGTAACATTTTTGGGTCGTATTACAATGCAGAAAGGACCTGAATATTTCGTCGAAGCTGCTTACCAGGTGTTACGTCGTACAGACAACGTACATTTCGTAATGGCGGGAAGTGGCGATATGCTGGAAAAAATGATCCGCCGCGCTGCCCGTCTTGGGATAGCCGACAGGTTCCATTTTACAGGGTTCCTTCACGGCGATGACGTATTCGATATGTTCCGCATGAGTGATGTTTATGTAATGCCTTCAGTTTCTGAACCATTTGGCATCTCCCCTCTCGAAGCCATGATGTCGGATGTTCCAACTATCATCTCAAAACAATCTGGTGTGGCAGAAATCCTTACACATGCCATCAAGGTTGACTTCTGGGATATAAATGCCATGGCAGATGCCATTTATGGAATCCTTAAATATCCGGCTCTATCAGCCATGTTCAAAAAATATGGAAGAGAAGAGGTGGACAGCTTACAATGGAAACATTCAGCTGAACATGTTCACCAAGTCTATTTATCAGCATTATCTACCGTTAAAAATTAAGAGATATGAAATCAGTTTGCCTCAACTTTCAGATACATCAACCTTTCCGATACAGGAAATACCGCTTTTTTGATATCGGCAATGATGCCTATTATTATGATGATTTTGCAAACGAAACCATCATGCGAAAGGCTGTGGATCATTCATATTTACCAGCCAACAAAATCATTCTGGAACAGATCCTTAAGCACAAAGGGAAGTTTAAGGTAACCTACTCTTTATCTGGAACAGTTATCGATCAGTTTAAATTGTATGCGCCTGAAGTAATTGACTCATTCACGGAACTGGCAGCAACCGGGTGCGTGGAGTTTTTATCTGAGACTTATGCCAATTCACTGGTTTCGCTTACAGATCCTACACTGTTCGGATCACAGGTAAAAGCACATGACGATTTGATTGAAGAGCTCTTTGGTCAGCGCCCTAAAGTATTTAGAAACACAGAATTAATTTATTCAGACGAATTAGGCGATCTGGTTCAGAAAATGGGATTTGAGGCAATGATCACCGAAGGTGCCAAACATGTGCTGGGCTGGAAAAGTCCTAACTATCTGTATTGCAACGGATTGAATCCTAGACTAAAAGTTCTGATGCGCAACTTCCGGTTCAGCGATGATCTCTCTTTCAGATTTTCCAATAAGGCATGGAATGAATATCCGCTGACTGCAGAAAAATATGCCGGATGGATGGCAAGCCTTCCGGCTGAGGAAGAAGTTGTTAATGTATTTATTAATTATGAAACCTTCGGTCAGCTTCAACCGAAAAACTCAGGGATTTTTGATTTCCTGAAAAATCTGCCAAATGCCATTTTAAAGACAGGTAAACTTCAATTCTCCACTCCGTCGGAGGTGGTTACCAAACTGCAGCCGGTTTCTGCTGTCTATGTACTTTACCCCATCTCATGGGCAGATGAGGAGCGTGACCTCTCCGCATGGTTAGGTAATGAACTGCAAAAAGAGGCTTTTGATAAGCTTTATCAGCTTAAAGAGAGGATGGCTCTTTGTAAGGATCCCACATTGCTCAAAGATTGGGATTACCTACAAACCATCGATCACTTTTATTACATGTGTACCAAATTCTTTTCCGATGGTGAGGTTCATAAATATTTTAACCCATATCCAACTCCTTACGCGGCATTTATCAATTACATGAATATATTGAGCGATTTCAAGATCAGGCTTAATGCATTGGTTCCTGAAAGCGCCAAGGATCTGGAAATAACCAATCTTAAGGAGCAGATCAGTTCAAAATCGAAGAAACTCGACAGTGCCGAGAAAGAGTTGAAGCAGGTTAAAAAAGAGATGGCATCAGTTAAGCTATCCCAAAGTAAAATTGCCACCGCTAAAAAAGTTGAACCTGCTAAAAAACCAATAAAAGAGAAACCTGGTACTAAAGAGAAAAATTAATAGAATCGGAAAAAGATTGTAATTTAGCTTCCTGCTATAAGATTTCACAATATGGTTGTGCAGGTGGTTAATTTAGAGGATAGAAAGGGTTTTACCCTTATCAGGTGCGGAATAAAAATCATTCTGTTACTTGCGGTCATATTTTTTTCTATCGTCTCAAAAGGAACGCAAGTTGTTAATAATCTGAATTTTGATTTCTTTTCACAGGAAAACGGACTTTCAAATAATCAGATACATTGTATCCATCAGGATTACAAGGGGTGGATGTGGTTTGGAACATCTCAGGGAGTTTGCCGGTTCGACGGCTACAAATTTACAGTCTTCAGAAATGATCCAGAGGATTCAACAAGTCTGAAAGGGAGCCTTGTACGGACAATCTTTGAAGACAGCAAAAGACAACTGTGGATTGGAACTGAAAATGGCGGCCTTAATAAATTCAACCGTGAGAAGGAGAATTTTCACCATTTCTTTAGTTCAGGTGCAACGCCATTTTTGAAAGGTGCAACGGTTAACTATATTCACGAAGATCAAACGGGAATTTTATGGGTTGGCACAAGCACTCATCTGGACAAGATTGTGCGTGAAAATAATTTAACCGAGATTGAGCCTGTAAATCTTAAAGGATTCTCTGAATACATCAGGGTTATAAAGTCTGATCTGTCGGGAAGGATATGGTTAGGTACTAATAATGGTCTTTTCCTTTACGATCCCAAAAAAAATCTGATCAAAAAAATCAGTCTTCCGCAAAATCCATCATCAAACCAGGAAATCTGGGATATCTACACAGATGAAGATGGCACGTTATGGATTGGCACTTATGCTAACGGACTCTTAACTGTTAATTCCAATACACTGGAAGTAAAAAAGTTGATTTTGGATTCTGAAAATGACCGTAGTCAAACCGTCAGGGCAGTTTCGAAAGACAGGAACGGAAAATACTGGATCGGAACCAGGGGTGGACTTTACATTTATGAAAAAGCAAAAGGTGCTACTGCCTTTTATTACCACGACGAACGTGAGCCTAAAAGCCTTGTTAATAATTCGATTCAATGTATTTTCCACGATTTGAAGGGAGATGTTTGGATTGGAACACGAAACGGAATCAACTTTTTAATTGAAGAGCGACAAAACATTCAGGGGTATAAATCGATGCCGGATGATGACCATTACCTGAACAGCAGTGAAATTTATGCTTTTTGGGTCGATCCCGGCGGAGATATATGGGCAGGAACCGAAAGCGGAGGCATCAACATCCTAAACCGTAAAACCGGACGCTTCAGGTACCTTTTGCCCCAAAAAGGTAATCCAAACTCCTTATCGCGTAATTGTATCAAAGCTTTACTCGACGATGGTGAAAAAAATCTCTGGATCGGAACTTTTCTGGGTGGAATTGATGTACTGAATCTTCCTACGGGAACTTATAAACATTACCGGAATGATCCATCTGACCCGGCAACCCTGGTGGATAATCGCGTTTGGGCCCTCATGCGCGACAGTAAAAATGACATTTGGGTGGGGACCACAACCGGCCTCGATAAATTTGATCGGAGCACCGGCACCTTTCATCACTACAGGAACCTCGTTGATGGTAAACAGGTGAATTGGCTTGCTGAAGATAACGACCATACAATCTGGATTGGTTCGGAAGAACTTGTACTATACAATCAGATAAATCAGAAAATTACACGGATAAAGGAGACCACCCGGTATATGCTTCATGATTCAAAAAACAGAATCTGGCTGGCAACAAACCGGGGGCTGGCCTTGTTTTCGAAGGAAAAAGGGATCATTAAATGCTATTCCGAAAAAAACGGGTTATCGAATAATCAGACCCTCGCCATACTCGAGGATGACGAACATTTTCTCTGGATCAGTACCACAAATGGCCTGTCAAAGTTTGACCCTGAGAGTGAACGTTTTCATAATTTCTCGTTAAAAAACGGCTTCCAGAATAACCAGTTTACCTATGGAGCTGCCTATAAAACTTCCCGGGGGGAGTTGCTCTTTGGAGGCATATCCGGGTTTAATATATTCAATCCGGTTAAAATTAAATCCGGCGACTACTTTCCTCCTATTGTCCTTACCGATCTTAAAATATTCAATAAATCGATCAAAATCGGTTACCGGAAAAATGATGTGCTAAAAAAGAGCATTTCAGAAACCGAAAAAATAAGCCTCAAGTACGAACAGAATTCAATTACACTTGATTTTGCTTCGTTTGATTACTCGAACAGTCTGGGAATTCAATATTCCTATTTTTTGGAAGGTTTTGACAAGGATTGGAGCGAGCCATCTGTTAACCGCTCGGCTATTTATACCAATCTGGATCCTGGAGAATATACCTTCAGAATAAAGACAGTTTCGATTGACAAAAAGGAGAGTAACCAGGGACCAGCGCTTAAAATCGTTGTACTACCTCCTTTCCGGGAGACGTGGTGGTTCAGGAGCCTGGTCTTTCTCATCCTCGCCTCCCTGTTATATCTGTTGATTACCTTTCTTTTATATAAAGAGAAACTCAAAAACGATCTGAATCTCGAACGGTTTAATGCCAGGAAGCTTCATGAACTTGACATGATGAAACTCCGTTTTTACACCAATATATCCCATGAAATTCGTACGCCACTTACACTAATACTCGGACCGCTTGAAAAAATGCGGACCAATTCAATACCTCCTCAGGAGATAAAAGGTCATGTTGAAGTGATGCACCGTAATGCGAGTCAGTTACACCAGCTGATCAATCAGTTGCTCGATTTCAGAAAACTGGAAACGGGAAATCTGAAATTGGCCTTGGGATGCGGTGACCTGGTTTCGTTCCTGGCTGAAATCGTGGGATCATTTGATAAATACGCTGAAGAGAAAGAGATTAAGTTAAAATTCAATTCCCTTAAAAAAGAGATTATCACCAACTTCGATTCCGACAAACTGGGTAAAATAATGAATAATCTGCTGTCTAATGCTTTTAAATTCACCGGGAAAGGGGGAAATATTTCTGTTAATCTCTCTCTGGTATTTGAGTCGGATGAAAGTGAGCAAAACGGAGACTCATCCGAGAAAAGGGTGATTGAAATTACAGTGAAAGATTCCGGAATCGGAATTGCTGAAACAAATCTGGAAAAAATATTTACCCGATTCTTCCAGGTAGACGACAGCGCCAAACAAACCGGGACCGGTATAGGGCTCGCTTTGACCAAGGAACTGGTAAAATTACATAATGGAGACATTTCGGTTCAAAGTAAGCCTGGTAAAGGTTCGAAGTTTACGATTCACCTGCCCTATGAGGAGATAACGAACCACACTATTGTGAAAATCACACATGAGGAGAAACTAAATAAGGATACAGATATTCAGCACATTGAAGAGTTTTCAGTCGACACAATTACCACTGCTCGTAAAATCATGCTCTTAATAGACGATAACGCTGATGTCAGATATTTTATTAAATCCCATTTCAGTTATAATTTTCAGGTGCTGGAGGCAGGAAATGGAATTGACGGTTGGAATATTGCACTTAAAACAATCCCTGACATTATTATCAGCGATGTGATGATGCCCGATATCGATGGCTTCGAATTTTGCCGTAAGATCCGAAAAGATGAACGGACATCACATATTCCCATCATCCTGGTTACAGCTCTGGGATCGCGTGAGCATGAAATTGAAGGTCTTAGTCACGGAGCAGATGATTATATCACCAAACCGTTCGATTTGGTAATCCTGCAGACCAAAGTTGAAAATATTTTATCAGTAAGACAATCGCTCAAACATAAGTACACCAGTGAAATGTTGTTGCAACCCAAAAATGTTCTGTTAACTTCCCCCGATGAGCGGTTTCTTCAAAAAGCGATTGAAGTTATTGAGAACAATATCTCGGATCCGGACCTCGACATCGAGCGATTTGCATCAGAAATTGGGGCGAGCAGGATGCAGTTGTACCGCAAAATTGACGCCCTTACCAATATGACGGTTAAAGAGTTTGTCCGAAGCATCAGATTAAAGCGAGCGGCTCAGCTCATTGTGCAGAAAAAGTTAAATATTTCCGAAGTTGCCTACGCCGTGGGATTTAAAGATCTATCCCATTTCCGTAAATGTTTCAGACAGGTCTTTGGAATGAGTGCGACTGAATACGCCGATAAACATGTCTCAGAATAAGATTTCACGCATTTCAATTTATTATTCTTCTCTACTGATATACTGCTTTTTGAGTAAAACTGTCTCCTGAATTGATATTTCCACACCCGCTTTTTGGGATTTCTGACCTCCCGGTGGGAATTCCCGCCACCCTTCCTGTTACAAATTTATCCCCTGTTTTGTGAGTATAAGGATACATTTACACAACCAACTACGATTGAACAATTATGGAAGATATCGTTAAAAAACTTAAGAAGGTTTCATTGATGATCATACTAATGACAATTCTGCTTGCCATAGGTATAGTCTACCTGATTATTCTAAGTTTTTAACGAAATGAGGCAGGACCGATCATAGGGTGATTAACTAATTAAACATTTATAAATGAACAAACGTTGGACTTTCATAACCGGATTTCTGATTTTCTCCCAAATTTGTTTTTCCCAAGCGCAAATAAATCCAGGGATCGGATTGGAAATGGCAGTGAAAATGGCTGATTCGGAAATCAAACATTTCCCTGAACCATGGAGTGTCGATTTTAATCCCAAACCTACATGGAATTACACACAAGGGCTTATTTCCTCTGCCATGATCAGGGTATGGAAAGAAACGGGAAATGCTGTCTATTACAACTACGCCAAATCCTATGCTGATAAAATGATCGATTCCGCCGGGCATATTTCAGGCTTTAAAGCAGAAGAGTACAATATAGATTGCGTGAACTCGGGAAAATTTCTTTTTGAAGTTTACGAAAATACAAAAGATAAACGTTACCAGGCAGCAATCAATCAGTTGTTTAATCAGCTTAAATCACAACCGCGAACCTCGGAAGGGGGATTCTGGCACAAACAACGATATCCTGATCAGATGTGGCTCGATGGTCTGTATATGGGATCCCCATTTTTAGCCCAGTATGCAGCAAAATTTAATGCGACTAAAATCTTTGATGATGTTGTCAATCAGTTTATTATCATCCACAAACACACCTACAATCCGAAAGTTGGATTAAATTACCATGGTTGGGATGAAAGTAAACGACAAAAATGGGCCGATCCTGTTACAGGCTGTTCACCAAATTTCTGGGGAAGGGCCATGGGTTGGTATGCAATGGCGCTTGTGGATGTGCTCGATTATCTTCCGCTGGATCATCCGGGACGGGTTAAACTTTTAGATATACTGAACCAGGTGGCAAGCGGAATAACAAAATATCAGGATTCCAAAACGGGTCTTTGGTTTCAGGTTCCCGATCAGGGTAATCGGGAAGGAAATTACCTGGAGGCGACCGCTTCATCAATGTTTACCTATGCCTTGCTAAAGGCTGTACACAAGGGATACATTAAAAATGATTACAAAGCATCTGCTTACAGTGCATACAAGGGTATACTGAAAAATTTAATTCAGGATAATAAAGACGGGACTATCAGTATCACCAAATGTTGCGCCGTTGCCGGTCTGGGGGGAACTCCCTACCGGGATGGCTCCTACGAATACTATATAAAAGAATTGGTCCGTGCCGATGATCCTAAAGGAGTCGGACCCTTTATAATGGCATCGATTGAATTCAGCAAACAAAAATAATTTCTATTAACAAACAAATTTAACAACTATTTATGATGAAAATGAAGCAAAGTTTTCGTGGAAAGGTTTGCATGTTAGCACTGTTTATAATTTGTACGGGCATGCAACTTTTTGCCCAGAAGATTACAGGAGTAGTGGTTGACGAAAGCAAACAGCCCATACCCGGAGTAAATGTCGTGGTAAAAGGGACAACCAATGGTGTAGTAACAGATATCGACGGGAACTATTCCATTTCCAATGTTCCTGCCTCTGCAACGTTGGCCTTTTCATTTATTGGAATGGTAACGCAGGAGATCCTGGTTGGTAACAACAAACAGTTCAATGTGGTGATGAAGAGTGAAAGCATTCAGATGGAGGAAGTGGTAGCTATAGGTTATGGATCCATGAAAAAGCGGGATGTTACAGGGTCTGTCGCCTCAATTTCGGGAGAAAAACTCACAGCCATACCTGTTGCCAACCTGGCAGAAGCACTCCAGGGACGCCTTGCCGGGGTGAATATATTGTCTCAGGATGGACGACCAGATGCGACTATTTCGATTCGTGTACGTGGCGGAGGTTCCATCTCACAAAGCAACGACCCGCTTATTTTGATTGATGGAATACCAGGCAACATCAGCGATATTCCTGCTGAAATGGTAGAAAGCATTGATGTACTTAAGGATGCCTCCTCTACGGCTATTTTCGGTGCTCGCGGTGCTAACGGGGTCGTCCTTATTACATCAAAAAGGGGTAAATCAGGCGATGTTTCGGTGAGTTATAGCGGGTATGCAAAATTCAACACCCCTACAGGTTATCTTCAGACTTTAAGCCCATACGACTATCTGGCATACAAATGGGGACTTCTTGATACCTATTTTGGGACAACTTACACCACACCATTCCAAAAGTTGTTTGGAATTGGAGCTTCCACCGGAACCAATACGACAGGTTTAGATGCTTACAAAAATGTAACGCCATACAATCTGCAAAAACAGGTATACAAAAGTTCATTCTCACACAACAATGACCTGACCATTACCGGTGGAACTGACAAAACAAAAATTATTTTCGGAATTAGCTACCTCGACGATGAAGGTATGAAGTTGAACTCCTTTTCCAAAAGAGCTTCAGCATCTTTCAAGTTGGACCAAAAAATGGGAAAGAACCTGGACTTCAACTTAGACGTTCAGTATACAGATAAAAGTTCGAATGACAATGAAAGCACAACAAGCGGCTACGGTTCCTCCCTCACTGGATCATACCGTTTCCGTCCCATTGCAAAAAGTGATATAAAAGGTGATCTCTCTTTCCTGGGTGATGCTTCTTTGGGCGAAGAGTCGTTTGTGATGGATGATATGTACAATCCGGTAAATGTGATCAATGACCGTAAAAACCTGTTATTAACCCAAACGATTAAGGCGACTGCTGGTTTGAATTGGAAAATTATCAAAGGTTTAACCTATCACACTGAATTGACCTTGGCCCGCAATTTTACACAAAATAAGATCTGGAGAGGTCCTACACCTGCCAGCGGTAACGAGGTAAACTACCTGAATAGTGATGGAACACTTCAATATGCCGGCGATGCAGACTTTAGAAAGAATGATGCGAGGTCCATGCGATGGGCAAACACCCTGGCATATGAATTAAAACTGAAGGAGATTCACCGACTCAATTTTTTGGTTGGTCAGGAAGTAACGAACTCTGGAGGAACCAGCATGCGCATCTCTGGCCAAAAATATCCAGCCAATTTTACCATGGATAATGCATTCGCTATGATCTCGCAATATGGCGCAAATCTCGTAATTTCTTCGGGTGTTAGTACACCAAACCGTCTTCAATCATATTTCGGCAGGGCAAACTACTCGCTTCTCGACAAGTACTTGTTTGCCGCTACATTCCGCGCTGACGGTTCTTCAACCTTCTCACCGGAGCATCGTTGGGGATACTTCCCGGCTGCTTCTGTTGCATGGCGCATTTCGCAGGAATCTTTTATGAAAAAAATTGAAAGTATCGATGATTTGAAACTTCGTGTATCTTACGGTGAGGTAGGAAATGATGCCATCAGTGCTGACCAGTGGTCGCAATTGTGGACCGCAACCAGTGACACCCGCTGGCAGTATGGACTGAATAGAGTGCTTCAGCCTTCCTATGATCTGGCTTCTGCTCAATTGGCAAACCGCGACTTAAAGTGGGAGACCACTATTACACGCAACATTGGTCTTGACTTTTCGCTATATAATCATCGTTTGTGGGGTACTATCGACGTATACCAAAATAGCACAAAAGACTTGTTAATGCTGACCGACATTCCATCCATCACCGGATTTACCTCCAGCTACGCCAACATTGGGCAAACCAGCAACAAAGGTGTTGAAATCTCATTAACGGGCACGATCTTGAAGAACAAGGATTGGAACATAACAGCAAGCGCGAACATCAACTGTAACAAGGGTAACATCGACAAACTCGCTGATGGTATGCAAAGTGCCTATGGAACTTCATTCCTGCAATCTGGAATTCCGAATGCTGACTACAAATTAGTGGTAGGCAAACCTGTTGGTATTGTCATGGGTTACCAAAGAGATGGCAAAGGATTTTATACTCCCAACGATTTCAATTTCGACGCTACCACAAGTATTTACACTTTGAAAACAGGTGTCGCAGACCTTTCAAAATCATTCGTCTCCTATCGTGGTGGTTTGGTTCCAGGCTCTCAACAAGCCTATCCTGGCTTGCCTAAATTTGTAGATACCAACAAAGACGGTGTAATTGATGACAAAGACATGGTCGCAATCGGGAACACGAATCCCAAACATACTGGTGGTTTCAACCTCAATGCCAATTATAAAAGTTTCGATCTTGGACTGTATTTCAACTGGAGCTACGGCAATGATGTCTACAATGCAAATAAATTGGCAACGCTTTATAACGGCAACAAAGGTGGAGGTCTGTATGGCAATAAACTGGCCATCGTGAAAGATTCCTATACCGTTTACCAAATTCAGAACGGGACTCTTGTGAAACTTATTACACCCGATCAGTTGAATGCTGCCAACGTTAATTCAACCATTCCATCGACCTACCTGCAACAAGGCTATGTATCCGATATTGGAATTGAAAATGGTTCATACCTTCGTCTCGGCACGGTAACCTTAGGCTATACTCTGCCAAAACAGTTGTTAAGCAAGCTTAAAATAGGAAATATCCGCGTATATGGATCAATCTATAATGCATTAACCCTGACAGGTTATTCGGGACTTGATCCTGATGTCAATACGAATCAAAATATGAATAGCTCCCGTTATCCGACTCCTGGGCTTGACTGGGGAACCTATCCTCGTGCCCGTTCGTTTGTGATTGGATTAAATGCTACGTTTTAAATCGTATAAATGGTATTAATCTTAAAAGAAAAACAATTATGAAAAAAATAGTATTATATATATGTTTGGCCCTGTTGCCGTTCATGTTTACAGGGTGTAAAGACTATTTAAATGTATCGAATGCAGGCCAGTCCGACGATAACTTCGTGATGTCAAGTCCAAGCGAGGCATTTAAAGCACTGTCATGGGTTTATGCTGAATATCGCCAAAATGCGGCAGCCGGAGGAAACTACAACTGGCAGGACCCATTGGGATCCGATGCTGAATATATGAGCGAGTATCCTTCTGTCAACAATGTCATTGCAAGATTGCAACCGGGTGCAACTACTGTAAATACAGATATGGGATTGTACAATAGTTTGAACGTAGCAATAGCACGTGCTACCCGTATTGCCGATTTAATTGGAGCAAAAGCTGAATATCAATCTGATGCAAAAGGCAGTACTCCTACCAGTTGGACACAACTTTATGGTGAAGCCAAAACCTTGAGGGCCTATTTAGCATGGGAGTTGGTGCGCCATTTTGGGGATGTTCCCTTTGGATATGAAAACCAGGTTGTGACTACCTACACGCTGACTTCACGCTTCGAGATTATGGACAAGATTTTAGCCGACCTCAAAGCAGTAGAAGGTAAAATGTTTGTATTGGGGCAAGGTGGAATTACAGCGGAAAGAATTAGCCGTACCTTTGCCAATGCTCTGATCGGTGTGATTGCACTCCACGATGGAAGTTGGCAAACCATTCGTACCGATGTAAAAGGATTGTATGGAACAGTACTTTATGATATCAAAGGTGCTGATGACGGAGTGTGCGTTTATGCTCGTCGTAAAGACTTTCTTGATTACGTCAAAGTAGCTGAAACATACCTTAATGCTGCTGTTACCACCCAGAGCGGATCTGCCAAGTTGATTACATCCGATACCAGGGCAGTCAATAATCCTTTCCAAAAACATTGGCAGGAAATTAACTCCAGGCGAATTAGCCCGGAATCACTCTTTGAAATTGGTTGCGTACCAGGTATAGGAAACAGTGAGTATGGATACAGCATGGGACGTCCCGGCTCCAATAGTTCTGTCAATGCTTACTTAAATACGTATGCTGCCATTCGTATCGTCCCTTCATTTTTCTACAATGCTTACGAGACCGGTGACATGCGCCGTGACGTAAGTATGGTAATAACTGGAAGCAACGCGGCAACCGGACAGGAAAACCTGGTTCCACTGGGTGTCGGTACTCGTATTGGCGGTGGGGGACCAAGTGCCAACAAATGGGACAAAAACAGAGGGGATGTACCTTTATACCCCAATGCAACATTCCGTTCTTCAGGTATAAACTACGTCATCATGAGAATGGCCGATGTGATGCTTATGCTTGCCGAAGCAAAAGCAGTCTCAGGAAGCGATGCTGCAGGTGCAATAGCGTTGGTAAACCAAATTCGTACAAGGGCTTTTGGTAATTCAAGCAAAAACATTTCCGGACTGTCGGGCGATGCTTTGCTGGATGCGATCTATAATGAGCGCAAATTGGAACTATTGGGCGAAGGAGCTATTCGTTGGGATATGATTCGTTCGGGTAAATTCAACGAAAGAGCAATTGCGATTCGCAAGGAAATGACAGATATGACGGCAGGCCTTCAGGCTAACGGATATTACACTTTCCCAACCGGAAGAACCATCTCCAATTATGTTTGGACCAAATATGTTCAGGTAGGTGGCGCTGTTGCAACAGTAACACAAACTCCCGTCGACACGGATCCTGCACTATCTCCGGGTTGGCGTGGTATTTATAATTGGGGGGTTGCAGCCTACACAACTACAGCCAGAAACCTGGCTATTCAAGGCTTGTATACCTACATTGATCCTGCCGGATCCGCCGCGTCAGCCTTGGTAGCCAGTGGTTACACAAAAGTGAATTGGGGTATCACGCTTTGGAATGATGCAAATGCCAAGGCGATGTTAAGTGCTGCCATTCTGGACGGGGTAGTAGGCCGCGAAACCAGCGCACCCCGCTACTTCCACCCGATGCCTCTTACAGTAATTGACCAGTCGAAAGGGAATGTAACGAATGGTTACGGATTGCCTAATAAGTAAATCATATTTCACATCTTAAGAATAACCATCTGCAATTTTCGGCAGGTGGTTATTCTTAATAATTCTACTTTCCTTGAAATAAAATACCCAAAAGTCAATTTTCACACCTGCCGAAAATGAATATTGGATATTCCATCAGTCAATTAAAAAAACAAAATTAAATACTGAAGAAATTCAGGAATCAGATTACAATCAATAGTTTTGCTGAATTTCCCCTATCAGTTATCGGCTATAGGGAAAGATTATTATATGAGGCATTCTTCGTTTGAATATTATCTGGGATTGCTGATCTGGCATTCATCCGACCTCGTCCATTGAGAAGGAATTGGCTTTGCATTGAATCAATATCTTGGCTCCGTTTGGGCTCCCGATCTGGTCAGATGCGGCGTCATATATTACATCTATTTCCCTGCCGGAAAAAAACTGGGTGGTGTCTGCTTCTTCTCCTTCTGGTCCCTGATCAGCTCCTGACGATCTGAAATTGCAGGGATTTATCGATCCCGGACATGTAGTGGATGCCGTAGGGAACAGTTATTTATATTTATCAAACGAATACACAGTTAAAACGGCTCACATGGTTTTACCGGCACGGTCAAAATCATCTTTTGGCCTGTGGGAAAATTCACTATATAACCCAATTGTTCATCCCAATAACCGGAATAAACTTTGGTGTTGTCAGGGACTTGGAACGCTGGATGACTACATCAACGGCAACTGGTAAGTTCAGCTGACTGCAAATACGAAGTTCAGGTTGAATTGATCAATACAAAATAAAATAATGTTAATTCAGAATCTATGATGAAAAAAAAAGTTCTTGGCATTTGTACTCTTGTGTTAATGATAGCAGTATCGGGGCATGCACAACTAAATACAGGAAATGTTGCTGTAATTTCCGGGAGTAAAGCTGAAGAAGCTCAAAACTCTCAGTGGCATGGTAAACGCGTGGCCTATTTGGGTGATTCAATGACTCAAAAATCCACTAAAGGAACAAATAAAATTTACTGGGAATATCTAAGCGAATGGTTGGGGATTGAGCCATTCGTTTATGGCATAAGTGGTCATCAATGGAATGATATTTACAAGCAGGCGCTTAAATTAGTTGAGGAGAAGAGAACCGAGGTGGATGCCATCTTCATTTTTGCAGGCACGAACGATTATAATCATGGTGTGCCAATCGGTACTTTTTACAGTGAAACAACAAAAGAAACCAATTATAACGGAAAAATTGTCTCACGCAGGTATCGAACACCAATTGAGAATGATTCAACATTTTGTGGCCGTATAAACAAGGTGCTGGCTTTTTTAAAAGCTAAATTTCCTGAACAACAGATCATCATTATGACTCCGATTCATCGGGGATTTGCTTCGTTTAGTAATACAAATGTCCAACCTGAAGAGTGCTTTTCAAATGGTAATGGCCTGTATCTCGATGCATATGTTGATGCGCTTAAACAGGCCGCTCAGAATTGGGCAGTGCCAGTGATTGATCTGTACTCCCTAAGTGGCTTGTATCCACTTGCCGATTCGCAGGTACAATATTTCAATCATGCTGATACTGATCGGTTACATCCCAATGCTAAGGGCAATTACCGTTTGGCAAAAACCATCCTTTATCAATTGCTGACTTTGCCTTCTACGTTTGTTCAGCAGTAAAAGCTGTAATTGCAACGTATATCTGTTCGAAAAGATGATGTGTTTAATGTTCGTTATTGTTTTTTGAGTTTGAAGGCTGACCTGTTTGTTTTTGGTGAGGGCAAAGTGAAGTTCGATAATTCTAAATATCATAAATTATATGAAAAAAAGGTTATGAAATTAATATTAAGCACAATTTTAAGCGTATTTGTATTGACAGGTTTCGCCCAGTTATCGGACGTAAAACCTGGTGTTTATCGTTGGTCCGAGCATCCCGTTAAGGTAAATGGCGACAGGGAATCGGGTGTTTTTCTCGAAGGAACAGCTCCAAATCTGGATTTTCTGAGAATTCATGCAACGACACAATTTAAAGGGGCCAAACCAAGTCCAATCCATGTCAATAAGGAACGGGAAGAATTGGTTATTGTAAAGGAAGGCACGTTGAAAGCCACTGTTGACGGGAAGACCAAAATTCTTGGCGCCGGTAGTGTTGTGCTGATCATGCCGCAACAAATGCAGTCTTTCGAGAATGTTGGAGATGGCCCGCTTACCTATTATGCCATGCAATACCAATCGACAAAACCGGTGAATCTGGAACGTGGTATTGCCACTGGCGGATCAATGATGCTGAATGCTGATTCATTGGTATTTAAACCTACAGAAAAGGGTGGAGGCCGTGCCTATTTCGACAGGCCTACTTCCATGTGTGAACGATTGGAAATGCATGTGACGCAACTGAATAAAAAAGGACCGAGCCATGCACCTCATTCTCACGGAGAAACAGAGATCATTCTGATTATTTCGGGGGAAACCGAAATGACAATTGACGGTAAGGAATACAAGGCGGGGCCCGGTGACTTTTATTTTGTAAATTCCGATTTATTTCATGGAATGCGCAATGCAAGTGATGCCCCATGCAGTTATTTTGCCTTTAAGTGGAAATAATTTAAAACCTGATAATTAAGTATAAAACACAATTGACTAATTGTATAAACAGATGAAAAAAATTATTCCGGTTATTTTCCTGGCCTTTTTTGCGATTCAGGTTTTCGCACAGGATGCTGCAACTGCCTGGCGGGAAGTATATCCCAAAATTCAAAAGAATATCAATGCTCCGGTTTTTAAAAATCAGGATTACAATATTCGGGATTTTGGAGCCGTAGCTAACGATTCAAACATACTTAATAATGAATCAATCGATCGGGCAATTGCAACCTGCAGCATAAAAGGAGGAGGTAGAGTCATCGTTCCTGAAGGTACTTGGCACACTGCACCCATCAGGCTCAAAAGCGATGTAAACCTATATTTGAGCGAAGGAGCCGTACTTTTATTTACCACTAACGCCAACTTTTTTCAGACTGTTTTGACCCGTTGGGAAGGGCTCGATTGTTACAACTTACAACCCTTGATTTATGCCTATGGCGAGAAAAATATGGCCATCACCGGAAAAGGAACAATTGACGGAGCTGCAAAAAATGAAAACTGGTGGAAAAAATGCGGCGCATCCTCTTTTGGTTGGAAAGCCGGCGATATTTCACAACGGGTTGGTCGCCCTAAATTGCAGCAATGGGCTGTCAACAAAGTTCCGGTCACTAAGAGGATACTTACGAAAGATGATGGAATGCGACCACAATTGATCAATTTTTACCTGTGTAAAAACGTTTTAATCGAAGGTGTTAAATTGTTGCGTTCACCTTTTTGGGTTATACATCCGCTTTTGTGTGATAATGTTACTGTACGCGGAGTATACATTGAAAATGATGGTCCGAATGGTGATGGTTGCGATCCTGAATCGTGCACCAACGTATTGATTGAAAATTGCTTTTTTAACACCGGTGACGATTGTATTGCCATTAAATCTGGTCGAAATAACGATGGACGTATCTGGTCTAAACCAAGTGAAAATATTATTGTCAGGAATTGTGAAATGAAAAATGGTCATGGAGGGGTAGTCATTGGAAGTGAAATTACAGGTGGGTATAAAAATCTCTTTGTTGAAAATTGCAAAATGGATAGTCCTGAATTAGAGCGTGTAATTCGAATTAAAACAAACACATGCAGGGGTGGTGTTATAGAGAATATTTATGTTCGAAAAGTTGAAGTTGGTCAATGTAAAAGAGCAGTTTTAAGTATTGATTTAGTTTACGAGCCCAACGAAATAGGTGAACGGGGATTTTTGCCGACCGTCAGAAATATCAATCTGGAAGATGTGAATTGTCAGAAAAGTATCAATGGGATTTTTATTGATGCTTTGAATGAGATTGCCAATGTATATAACATTAACCTAAGTAATTGCAATTTTAATGGAGTATCTAATGGAAATTCAATATCCGGCATGACAAAAGATATTCATTTCAATGACCTGACAATAAATGGGCAGAAGTTGAATCAATAAAGTTGAATTTAATCTTAAACTAAAAAATGAGGATTAATTTATCGCGATTGGTTTCATTCAGTCTGTTGATGGCGTTGTTGAGTAATGCTGGAATTAGTCATGCCCATTTCAAAACCACACCCAACTCACCAATCCAGATCAGCGACGATGCGAAGATAAGTTACAAACCAGAAGCCAATGGTGACCGGGTTCCCGACTTCTCATTTTGTGGTTATATGGCATCTGAGTTTGCTATTCCTGATGTTCAGGTAAAAGTGATCATTCCGGCATTAACGGGAGATGCAACACAGCAAATTCAGGCTGCTATCGATTATGTTTCCACTCTCCCCATGGATCGGAAAGGTTTTCGCGGAACAGTGCTGCTTGGAAAAGGAACTTTCGAAATGGCCGGATCATTGACTATCCAAGCTTCCGGAGTGGTATTGCGAGGAAGTGGTTGCGGTGATGATGGCACCATTTTACTCGGCTCTGGTGTCGATCGTGAAACTTTGATCCGGATTGCCGGTATCAACAATCGAAAAGTAGCAACTATAATCCAACTGGAGGACAAATATTTTCCTGTCAATTCAACCCTACTTACATTTAATAAAGATCATTCGTTTAAGGTTGGCGATCAGATTCTGGTGAAACGTCCATCTGCCAAAGGATGGCTTGAACATATCGGGGCTGACCAAATTGGCATTTATGTGGATTATACATTGACTAAATGGGATGCTGGCGATTTCGATCAAAACTGGTACCGAAAAGTTGTTGCGATAACTCCACGATCCATCACGATTGATGTTCCACTCACCAATTCTCTTGATCCAAAATATGGAGGAGGAAATGTGTCAAAATATTCCTGGACAAAACAAATCAAAAATGTGGGAGTTGAAAATTTGCGTTGCGTTTCTTCCTTTGATACAACTAATGCAAAAGATGAAAATCACCGCTGGATGGCCATTACCATCGATAATGTGAGCGATTCATGGGTTCGAAGAGTTATCTCCGAACACTTTGTAAGTTCGGCTGTCGCTGTATGGGAAACCGCAAGTCGCATTACCATCGAAGATTGCAAATCGCTTGCTCCCGTTGGTGAAATAGGGAATTACCGCCGATATTCTTTTCAAACTCTGGGGCAGCAGGTCTTGTTCCAGAGGTGTTTTGCAGAGTATGGCTACCATGCTTTTTCAGTTGGTTTTACTACTCCCGGGCCAAATGCATTTGTACAATGCTATTCATACATGCCATCTGATTTCAGCGGGGCTATTGGTGGCTGGGCTACCGGAGTTTTGTTCGATAAAATGACAATCGATGGCGGAAAAATCAGTCTGGCATATCGCGATGTGGATGGCCAGGGTGGCGGATGGAGTGCTGCCAATTCGCTTTGCTGGCAATGCAGGGCTGCTCAGATCCTGTTGCCTGCACCTCCCGATGCTCAGAATTGGGCTTATGCCAGTTGGGCACAGGGATATGGAAACGGCCACTATGAATTGCAGCATACTTTTGTAAAACCTGAAAGCATTTATTACGCTCAGCTTGAAGCCCGGACAGGAAAAAAATCTCCGGAAGAAGAAAAAATACTAACCTACGAATCGCAGGAAACAACAGCTCCAACTGTTGAATACTCGAAAGTAATGAGCAACCGGTCGATGACTCCGGACATGACGATGAATGATTGGATCGATCGGATGATTGATCGTTATCCGATTCATTCGAATCTATCAGGAGCAAAAGAATTAAGTGAAATAGTCAGCAAAATAAAGCCCGAGGTGACTATAAAAGCACCTGCCATTTCACTGAAGAACGGTTGGATCATTCAGGACGGCAAGGTAGTTACCGGAAAAAGAAACCGCACTTCCATGTGGCGAGGAACAACCCGACCGGGAGAATTGGCAACAGCATCGCCCAATCTGGTGCGTTTTGTACCTGGTCGCATTGGTCGCGGGTTGATCGACGATTTGGATACTGTAGCAAACGACATGGTCCGAAATCATGTTGCCGTGATGCAAAACTTTCCGGCGCTTTGGTACGAACGGCGCCGTGACGATCATGCCCGTACACGTCGGGCTGATGCCGATGTTTGGGCGCCATTTTATGAGCAGCCTTTCAGCCGAAGCGGGAAGGGCGAAGCTTACGATCGCCTCAGTAAATACGATCTGACGAAATGGAATACCTGGTATTGGCTCCGTCTAAAACAATTTGCTGATCTGGCCGATCAAAAGGGATTAATTTTACTGGAGGAGCATTATCTGCAACACAACATTATCGAAGAAGGTGCGCATTGGGCTGACTATCCCTGGCGAACAGCAAATAACATCAATAATCCTCGATTCCCTGAAAATCCTGCATTCGCCGGAGATAAACGGGTTTACATGGCCGAACAGTTTTACGATACGACCAACATGGTGCTGAACCAGTTGCATCGGGCATACATCCGGAAAAGTCTGGATAATTTCATGGGAAATACCAACATCATTCACCACCTTGGAAGTGAATACACTGGTCCGGTTCATTTTGTCGAATTCTGGCTCGACGTGATCGCACAATGGGAGAAGGAAAACAACCAGCATGTGCTGGTGATGCTTCCCGGAACCAAAGATGTTCAGGATACCATCCTATCTGATCCCAAACGCGCTAAAATAGTTGACGCGATAGATATAGTCCAGTGGCAATACCGCAAAGACGGAACATTGTATGCGCCTCCGGGAGGTGTGAGCATTGCTGGCCGTCAGTATGAGCGGATTTATGATGTCGGGGAAACTTCCTTCGATCAGGTATACCATGCAGTGAGTGATTTTCATGTCAAATATCCCGAAAAAGCGATATCGTATTCACGCCGGGGAACCAAATTTTCTGACTGGGCTGTATTTATGGGAGGCGGATCCTTCACTTCACTTTCGTCGATTGCTGATCATTCATTTTTAAAAAATGCTGCAGAAATGTCGGTTATCGACAATAAATATCAGACGTCACAGCAATTCGTGCTTGGTAAAAAAGGAACCGGTTATATCATCTTTTCCGATTCGGGTAAGATAAATGTTGATCTGTCAGAAGATATCAATAATTATCAGCTGAAATGGATCAATCCGACAACGGGCGAAATCACGTTAAGTAATATCAATGTATCAGGAGGAATCAGGAATTCATTTATTGCTCCGGTCAAAGGTGCTTTTGTTGCCTGGTTAATTAAAAAGTAAACTACTTTTATCAAACAAAATCAAGAATAATTCATTTCATGCAAAAAAAAATTAATCTTTTCCGCATTAAACTGACAATCATTTTTATGATGTTATCTGTCAGCCCTTTTGCTTGTCCTGCAATGCAACAATATGAGTACCCGCAGATTAGTCTGGAACCATTTTCTGACAGTTCCAGACATTGGTATGGAATTCACGACGACGGGAATATTATTAATCCGCGATCCAATCAATCCAAATACAAGGAAAACGAAATCACCAAAATTGCCGACAATATTCTTCTTTTTCAGCGCAATAACGGAGGATGGCCTAAAAACTATGACATGCAGGCTGTTTTAACCGTTGAACAGGCAGATAGTCTGCTGAAAACCAAAGATAAATTTCATACGACATTTGACAATTCGACGACTTATTCGCACATCGAATATCTTGCCAGGGTTTACTCGATTACCAAAATAGAAAAGTACAAGGATGGCTGCCTGAAGGGAATTGCTTTCACCCTTTCGGCTCAGTATCCGAACGGGGGATGGCCCCAGTATTTTCCGTTGGAAGATAAAGATAACTACAGCCGGAGGATTACTTACAATGACGGTGCTTTCATCGGAATTATGGGCATGCTAAGGAAGATCATGAATAACGATCCCGATTTCTCCTTCGTAAATGACGACCTCCGTAAAGAGGTGAACATTGCTCACGATAAAGGGTTGCAGTGTATACTTAATACTCAGATTATCAATAATGGAAGACTGACAGCATGGTGCCAGCAACACAATGAAGCCGACCTGTCACCCGCATGGGCAAGGGCATACGAACCGCCAAGTATCTGCAACGGAGAAAGTAGCGGGATTGTTCTGTTCCTGATGAATATTGATCATCCAAATCAAAGAATCATCCGGTCGGTACAAAGTGCAGTTAAATGGTATGAAGATTCGAAAATATTTCACACAAGGGTAAAGACGATACAGGCGCCTCCTGAAAAATCGCGGTGGAAAACAAGTACGATAGACAGGATTGTCGTTTCTGATTCACTTGCCCCACCAATATGGACCAGATATTACGAACTTAAGACCGAAAAACCATTATTTAGCGACCGTAACAGCAAGTTTTTCTATTCATTGGCTGAAGTCAGCCGTGAACGGCGCAGCGGATATGGCTGGTACACCTATGCCCCTCAGGAGGTTCTGAATAAATATCCTGAATGGCAAAAAAAGTGGGTTCCTAATGATACTATTTTAAAAGAAGGGAAATAGACAGGATGAAAAGATTTGTTTTTTTGATGTTGATGACTTTGGTCTTTTCCGGATTGAAGTCACAAAACGGAGGCGTTAGACCTATTCCCTACGACACCTCATTTACTACTACCCAGGCCTGGATCAGTATCCGTAAAGGTTTCCCGGAAGCAAAAATTGTTAAGCTCCAACTTCCCAACAGTGTTTCTGCACAATATAATTTGGTCTATGCTACTTTGCCCGATACCCCTTTCGGAAAACGAGAGCTGCATCTTGACCTTTTTCGTCCCAAAGAACGAGGTAATTTTCCTGTATTAATCCTGATTCATGGTGGTGGCTGGAGGTCTGGAAATAAATCTCTGGAAAACCCCCTTGCAATGCAGATTGCCGCACATGGCTATGTGACTGCTTGCGTTGAATACCGCCTTTCGCCCGAGGCATTATATCCTGCGGCCGTTTACGATATTAAAGCATCCATCCGGTTTTTACGCACTAATTCCAATAGATTCGGCATCAATCCCGACAAGATGTCCCTTTCCGGAACTTCTGCCGGTGGACAGTTGGCTTCCCTGGTCGGAATGACAAGTGAGGTAAAAAAATTCGATGGCAACGAAGGGAACAACTCCGTATCTTCCAAAGTACAGGCAATCATCGACATGGATGGCATTCTCGATTTTACCGATCCGAATGAGAGTGCAAAAGATAATGATCCTTCAAGGCGTTCTGCCGGGGCATATTGGTTTGGAGCTACCTTTAAGGAGGCACCTGAAAAGTGGACCGAAGCCTCTCCTATCGTTTATGCCGACAAGAACACACCTCCAATGTTGTTTATTAACAGTTCTTTGCCACGTTTTCATGCCGGAAGGGACAGCGTGATCACCATTCTAAATACACATCAAATTTATTCCGAGGTAAAAACACACACCTATTCACCGCATCCTTACTGGCTATTTCATCCATGGTTTGAGCCAACTGTCAGATATATGGTTACTTTCCTCGACAAGATTCTGAAAAATCAAACGGAACAAAAAAAACAAAATAAATGAGACAATTAATTCTATCACTAATCTCGGTTATGATGCTCCTGTCGGTCACGATTTATGCACAGGACAAATCGTCTTTCACAGTAGCCAAAGACGGCACTGGTGATTTTACTTCCATTCAGAAAGCAATCGATAATTGCAAGGCATTCCCCGATAAAAGGGTCACCATCCTGGTGAAAAACGGAATCTATCACGAAAAAATTCAGGTCCCCTCTTTTAATACTTATTTGTCAATTATCGGGGAGAATCCCGAAAAAACAATCATCACTTTCGACGACTACTTTGGGAAAATCAATCGGGGACGAAACAGCACTTTTTATAGCTATACCTTATTGGTTGAAGCATGCGATTTCAGAATGGAAAATGTAACAGTAGAAAATTCAGCCGGACCTGTCGGTCAGGCGGTAGCTCTGCATGTCGAGGGAGATCGGTGTACATTTCGCAATTGCCGTTTTCTGGGAAATCAGGATACGGTTTATGCTGCCGGAAGATTCAGCAGGATCCTTTTTGGGAATTGCTATTTTGAAGGGACTACAGATTTCATTTTTGGAGAGGCCACTGCCCTGTTCGAAAAATGTAACATTCATAGTAAAGGCAATTCCTACATTACCGCAGCCAGTACGCCCGAAGGAAAACCTTTCGGATTTGTTTTCATGAATTGCAAAATTACTGCCGCCGATGGCATGGATAAAGTTTACCTGGGTCGTCCATGGCGGGTGTTTGCAAAGACAGCATTTCTGAATTGTGAGATGGGTTCATTTATTCTTCCTGAAGGGTGGTCTAACTGGTCAAAACCTGAATGTGAAAAGAGTGTCGTGTACGCAGAATTTGCCAATACAGGAAAAGGTGCCACAAACGACCACCGGGTAACCTGGTCACATCAGCTAAATCAAAAAGAAGCTTCAATCTATTGCAAAGAGAATATTTTTGCTTCATACAGCTGGGAAACTGCAGCCGATAAAAAGTGGTATAACTCTGACTTATAAATTAGTGAATCAATGGATAAGCAAATACTATACGTTCTAATTTTTTCTTTGTTACTGGCCTTTTCAAATCATGTACAGGCACAAAAATCAAACGCTGTATCTAAAGTCTGGGTTTCCGATAATGGTGACGGAACTTACAAAAATCCGGTGCTGTATGCCGACTATTCTGATCCTGATGCGATTCGTGTAGGAGATGATTATTATATGACTGCCTCTTCATTTAACTGCGTTCCCGGGTTGCCGATTCTCCATTCGCGCGATCTGGTCAACTGGGAATTAATAGGACATGCACTCCTCAAACAACCTCCGTTTGATCTGTTTGCCAAAGTGCAGCATGGCGGTGGTGTTTGGGCTCCCTGTATCCGCTTCCATAAAAACGAATATTATATCTATTATCCCGATCCCGACTTTGGCATTTATATGGTTAAAGCACCCCACCCGACAGGGCCATGGTCGGAACCATTACTGGTCCAGCCGGGAAAAGGGCTGATTGACCCCTCCCCGCTTTGGGATGACGATGGTTCTGCATATCTGGTCTATGCCTTTGCAGGAAGCCGGGCCGGCGTTAAAAGTGTGGTGATGATCAACCGGATGAATGGTCAGGGAACAAAATTTATGGGAAACAGTGTCATGCTTTTGGATGGACATAAGGATCAACCGACCATCGAAGGACCGAAAATCTATAAACGAAATGGGTTTTATTACATCTTTGCCCCGGCCGGAGGTGTTCCTACCGGTTGGCAAATGGTAATGCGGTCAAAAAATATTTTTGGCCCTTATGAAACCAAAATTGTGATGGCACAAGGGAAATCAGATGTCAACGGACCCCATCAGGGGGCATGGGTCGACACCAAAACAGGTGAAAACTGGTTTCTCCATTTTCAGGATTTGGGAGCTTACGGCAGGGTTGTGCATCTTAATCCGATGAAATGGATCGACAACTGGCCTGTCATAGGTGTGGATAAAGATGGAGACGGCACAGGAGAACCTGTCCGGAATTATAAAAAGCCAAATGTTGGCAAAATCTATCCCATTATGACTCCGAATGAAGACGATGAGTTTAATACCAATAGTCAGGATCTTCAATGGCAATGGCATGCAAATTATCAGACAACATGGGGTTATCCTTCCGGTAACATGGGCTTTTTCAGACTGAATTGTATCCCCCGGCCACCAGATGCCATCAATTTATGGAATATCTCAAATTTGTTACTCCGAAAATTCACAGCTCCGGAGTTTACCGCAACAACTAAACTTACTTTCAATGCCCGCTTTGATGGCGAAGAAATTGGGTTAGTTGTAATGGGAATCAATTATGCCACCATTTCACTGAAAAGGGATAATTCGAAACTTCAAATTCAGACTGCTGTCTGCAAAGATGCAGACAAAGCGGTGAAGGAAGAAATTACAGAAACAATACCGGCTGATTCCACTACGATCTATTTCCGTGTCCTGGTTCAGAAGAATGCTGAATGTCATTTTAGTTACAGTATCGACGGCCGCTCGTTTCAACCCATTGGTAAAACATTTAAAGCCCGTGAGGGTAAATGGATCGGAGCCAAAATTGGATTTTTCGCTTTACGAAATGGGGTGATCAATGATGCAGGTTCAGCAGATATCGATTGGTTCAGAATTACAAAACCAACCGAAATAAAGTAAATCTCTCAAAAATAAATCATCAGGATATGTTCTTCTCCAAATCTACCCTAATTGTATTAATAACCACACTTCTTTCTGTAAGTGCAATTTCACAGCCTGCATCAAAAAATAATTCAGCATCAGATTTGTATAAAGGTATTGAATTTCAGATGTCCCAGGTTGCAGTACCGATAATTCCGGCTAATACGGTCAAAATTACCGATTTTGGGGCCAGGAGTGGTGGTCAGTATCTTTGCACAAAGGCATTTGATGATGCCATTCATGCTGTTTCAATGATAGGAGGGGGTAAAATTATTGTACCTCAGGGACTATGGCTCACGGGACCGATTACCTTACTCAGTAATATAGAAATATTTACAGAGGCTGGGGCTCTTGTCGTTTTCAGTACTGATAAAAATCTTTATCCTTTGGTACAAACAAATTTTGAAGGGTCAAATACCTACCGTTGCATGTCGCCAATAAATGGGCATAACCTTCAAAATATCGCTCTAACCGGGAAGGGAATTTTTGATGGTTCAGGCAATGTTTGGAGGGCAGTTAAAAAGGAGAAGCTGACAGAATCACAATGGAAAAAGCTCATAAGTTTAGGTGGAATTGTCAACGAAAACGGGAAGACGTGGTATCCTTCACAACAGTTTATTAATGGAGAGAAGCTGGCCAATATGAACGTACCCCAAAACGTAAAAACCAAAGCCGAATTCGAATCGATTAAGGATTTTCTCCGCCCGGTGATGGTAAGTCTGGTCTCCTGCAAAAAAGTGCTTATCGATGGTCCTACTTTTCAGAACTCACCCGCATGGTGCATTCATCCCTTAATGTGTGAAGATCTGACTATGCAAAATACGACGGTTAGGAATCCCTGGTTTTCGCAAAATGGCGATGGCATTGACATTGAGTCGTGCAAAAGCAGCATCATTCACGACTGTAATTTTGATGTGGGAGACGATGCCATCTGTATCAAATCGGGTAAAGACAAGGAGG
>Ga0073936_10001192_pt1 | contig 40456 bp, 43 predicted proteins | sample AliMusrvi5mmetaG_FD_87041 | JGI IMG/M metagenome (GOLD analysis project Ga0073936, IMG submission 87041) | Freshwater lake bacterial and archeal communities from Alinen Mustajarvi, Finland, to study Microbial Dark Matter (Phase II) - Alinen... | ecosystem: Environmental > Aquatic > Freshwater >...
CCACCCCCGCCCCAACCAAAAGTACGCCTCGAGGAGGTGAAAAAGCCGATTCCGGATCACCTTTGGCCGCTCTGGGATCGGGGCGACGAAATAGCCCAAATGGCGTCCACCGTGACCCGTATTTCTAACCAAATCCGCGAAATGCACGATGAGGGGGATCTGATCATTTTGGACGGCAATGGACAGGCTATTGTGGCCGCGCTCGAAACTGCCAAGCAGGCGCTCAAGGCCAACATACCGCACGCCGTTTGTCCATACTGCAAAGGTACACTTTCCCAACACTGCCGATTCTGCAAAGGGCGCGGGATCGTCGGAGAATTCCAATACAAACACGTCCCGCAGGAGTTGAAATCATGAATACACCTTTAACTGATGATCTGGAAAAACAGGTTGAACGGGAACATTGGAGAAATGCCTGCACGCAAATACTGACGCACGCTCAAACATTGGAAGCAATCGGATCTAAACTGGAGTTTGATTTAGTCCAGATGGCGGCAGAGTGCCAGCGGTATAGGACCGCTCTTGAAACGATCAAGTCCGACACCACCGATCCGGATATCCAAGATCTATGTGACGATGCTTTGACGGATCCGGCCAACGTGGAGGTGCCCACGTGAAAATGCGGCCGTACCAGGACGAATCTGTGCGCCGGATTGAGGCTGAATGGCAAACAAACAGGTCAACCCTGCTTGTCCTGCCAACCGGCGCGGGAAAAACCGTCACGTTTGCGGAGGTGATCCGCCGCGCCTTCCCGCGCCGGGCCCTCGTCCTGGCACACCGCCGCGAGTTGGTTTATCAGGCATGCGAAAAAATAGCGGCCATTACCGGCTGGCGTGTGGATATTGAGATGGGCGATTCACGCGCTGACATGGTTTGCATGTTTGGCGGGCCACGCGTTGTGGTGTCCACCATCCAAACCCAGTCCTCCGGCGGAGACGGTGGCGGGCGCATGACCCGATTTGACCCGCGCCTGTTCGGCGTGGTTGTGGTGGACGAAGGGCACCACAGCACGTCTCCGCAATGGAAACGCGTGTTGGATTGGTACACAAAAGGGAATCCCGATATCCGCGTGCTGGGTGTCACGGCGACGCCGGATCGGGCCGATGAGGAGGCGTTGGGGCAGGTTTATGACACCGTGGCGTTTGACTATGAAATATCCGATGCCATCAAGGACGGCTGGCTCGTGCCGGTCACCCAGCAAATGGTCCATGTCGAAGGATTGGATTTCAGCCTATGCCGGACCACCGCAGGGGATCTGAACGGGGCTGATCTGGCAAAGGTGATGGAATACGAAGAGAATCTGCACCGGATCGTGGCGCCGTCCATTGAAATCATTGGCACCAAGCGGAGCTTGGTATTCGCATCAAGCGTTTCCCATGCCGAACGGATGGCGGAGATGTTCAATCGCAGCCGGGAGGGCATGGCGGCGTGGGTATGTGGTGAAACACCCGAAGATGAGCGGAAGCGGATTCTTGCTGATTTCAAGTCAGGCCGCGTCCAGGTGGTGTGTAATTGCGCGGTCCTGACGGAGGGGTTTGATAATCCGGCCGTCGAGGTGGTCATCATGGCCCGTCCGACGAAAAGCCGGTCGCTTTACGCGCAGATGGCGGGGCGCGCCCTGCGGCCGGCTGACACCATTGCCCATGAACTCAACAACCATGAAAGTGGAGAGGCTCGCCGGGCACTGATCGAAGCCAGTGAAAAACCTACCGCGCTCATTGTCGACTTTGTCGGTAATTCTGGACGCCACAAACTCTGCACCTCCGTGGATATCCTCGGCGGCAAGGTTTCCGAAGAGGTGCGGGAGTTGGCCATCCGCAAGTTGCAGGATGGCCAGCCCCTTCGTGTGGATGAGGCGTTTGACGCGGCAGCCGAAGAGGAACGACAGCAGAAAGAGCGGGAGGCGGCTCGCCGGGCCCGCCTGACAGCGCGTGCCAAGTTTTCGACTCAAACCATCAACCCGTTCGACGTGTTCGACGTCAAGCCTGTGGCTGAGCGCGGTTGGGATCGGGGTAAGCAACTGAGCGAAGGCCAGGCCAATGTGCTTCGTAAGCAGGGCATCGACCCGGACTCCTTTCCCTATGGACAGGCCCGGCAGATCCTCAATGAACTCTTCCGGCGATGGGATGCCGGGATGTGTTCCTACAACCAGGCGAAAATCCTGCGCAAGCGCGGCATGCCCACCGATGTCACTCGGGAGGCGGCCGGCCAGATGATTGACGGGATCGCCGCGAAAGAAGGTTGGAAGAAGAAGGAGAGTAACCATGCGTGAGATTGCACCACATGAAAGACATTCCTCCTACGTTCTGTACAAGGCTAAGCGGGCAGGCCGCAAGCCGTCGCCACGGCAACAGCGGATTCTCGACCAGATGCGCCAGGGCATCTGGTACGAAAGCGAACCCCCAAAGGACCGGTGTGATAGTTGTCATGCCTTGGTCGTGGCTGGTTGGTTAGTGGAGGCCCGCATTGCCAAGATGGGCAATGAGGGGAAGTTGGTCGAAAAGACCGTAGATGATCTGTTGCTTGATATCGTCTATAGCCAGCACCTGGAAGAACCGCTGGTGATGTATCGGCTTGTAAAGGATGGCGAATGACCACCTGGCAACGCGTCTCACGACAACACCCCTGCCCCGTTTGCCATCGACCTGACTGGTGTGGTGTGGCGGCCGACACCGGCGCCGTGTGTTGTATGAGGGTGCAATCCGACCGGCCAACCGGGAACGGTGGCTGGCTACATGGCGGAGTGGTGCGCGCCTGTCCCCCACCCCGTGCCACCCCGGCAATGGGCTACGAGCCACCAGATTTCAATGCCACCCTATGGTGGCGGACCGTGCGCTTTGTCATCAAATGGAATCTCATGGATTCCTGGTCCAGGAGGCTGGGCCTCCCCATTGACACCCTGGACGTGATGGGCGCCTGCACTCTGGGCCCGATGCTCGCTTTTCCTATGTACGACGGAAACGGCCAGATCTGCGGGATCCGGACGCGCAATCGGGATGGCACAAAGCGGGCGGTCACCGGCAGCCGGGCCGGTGTGTTTCTGTCTCCGCATTACGACGGCGACGAACCGCTGGTTTGCGAGGGCCCCACCGATGCGACGGCCGCCCTGGCGCTGGGATTCTGGTCGATCGGGCGTCCCTCCTGCACCGGTTCCGAGCGCCATGTGGTGGATACATGCAAACGTCTGGGAATTAAGCGGGTGACGATCTGTGCCGACGCCGACGGGCCGGGAATCGCCGGGGCCAAGAAACTGGGTGATGTGCTGCAGGCCGCGAAGATCGGCATCCGCATGGTGACGCCCTGCGGCCACAAGGATTTAAGGGATTGGTTCAAGGCCGGGGCCACGCGCGCCATGGTTGACGCGCAATGGTCCCAGGCGGAATGGAGGGGATAAATGGCTGGGTTCTGGATTCCGTGGGAGTTGGGTTTATCGAAAAAACGGGAGGTGATTATCATCGCTCGATCACTGGGCGTCTCCCGTCGGGAGGCGGCCGCCATGTGCATGGAGGTTTGGGAGTGGGCGCAATCGCAATCCGTTGACGGCGTTGTTCCGGGCTTTACCGCCGAAGATGTTTCGGGCGCCACCGAGATCCCGGGCATGGGCGAAGCCATGCTCGCAGCGGGTTGGGTCGTGGAATCCGAGGGCGGCATCCAGTTTCCGAACTGGGAACGGTTCAACGCCAAAAGCTCCAAGGCCCGGCTTCTGAACGCTGAACGGCAGCGGCGTTTCAAAAATAACGCCAAGGTAACGCATTGATAACGGTACGGTCACAAAAAGGTCACGGGGCAAACGTGAGAAGTAACGCGTATAAGAGGATAAGATATTGTCAGGGGGGGCGTAAGGCAAAACTCTTAGTCCTGTGTAGGGAGATTGGGGTTAGCCATGGGCATTAAGATTGAAGACCTCCCCCTCCGACTCCAGGCGCAAGCTCGGGCGCAACTTGCGGGGCAACAGAATCCAGTATCCAGAATTCAGGAGCCAGAAATCAAGAATCCGAAAAAGGAGACGTTTGGGGCACGGCACCGTGTGCCGAACAAAACCGAGCTTGAATACCAGCGCTTTTACCTTCGCGGGAAAGATGCCCGGTATGAGGCCCTGACCTTCCGGATGGCGAACGGGCACCGGTATACCCCCGACTGGGTCGTCTTCAACGATGCGGGAAAGATCGAATGTCACGAAGTCAAGGGCGGCTACGCCCTAGGAAGTGAGCAACGGGCACGCCTCGCCTTTGATCAGGCAAAAGTGGAATTCCCCTGGATTGTTTGGGTGTGGGCGAAGAAGTCAGCAGGCAGTTGGCATATTGCAGTATGCAGAGAGGAGAAATGAGATGGAATGTCATCGGTGTGAACATCGTGAGGCTATCAGGAAGAGAACATTGGCGCGCGTACCGTTCGAGGATACCCCCTGCGCAAAATGCGAATTGAAAGAATATTCGGAATTCACCCTGGAGTACGACCCGAAGCGGGAGACCGCTGCACCGAAACAAGAATTCAGCTTCGAGGAACCAGAAGAACGGTTGCCGATATCGGTGATGAGGGAAGCAATGGTGGAATTCCTGCGCCTGCCCCCGGAGGTTCGGGATGTTGTGTGCTGGCGATTTGCAGGCATGTCGTTTCGGGACATTGCGGTGTTGCAGGGAATTACCGTAGCCGGGGCCGAGGTGCGTCTCTGGCGGGCAATGAAGAAATGGCCGGCCTTGACTGCGCTGTTTGGCGAGAAGGCGGCAAAACAATCACGGAGAAAGAACACGGAGCATAAAAGAGAATGAAGCGGCAATCACTTGAGGACTTACGGAGGGAAGAGGAATTGATTTTGATATGGATTCGGGACGTAACTGCCCCAAAACGGGCACGCTTACGCGAGATTCGATGCAAATTGAATGGGGTACTGCACTTGGATCTCAAAAAAGACCAAAGACGGGGTTTGGGTGTAATGCCATGAAATACATGGATTTACAGCGTATTTCGGCGAATTTCGTTCAGGGAATAACAGGCACGGCGTGGCACACGCGGTGGGGGCCCCATTGACAGCGTGTTAGAATCTCCCTGATGTAATTGCCACTATGTTTACTACGGTACGGGTTGCCTCTGAACAGAGTGCTGCATCCTTGTATCTTGCCGTTCGCTTGTGTTGGAGACTGTTTGCCATGTTCAATGAAGCTTTCGCGTGCCTCCGAAGTGCCTCATTTTCAGAGCCGGGAAATTCGGCGCAAAAATAGGCCTCCAACATTCTATACGCGTCGGTGTCGCTAGCCTGAACTCCGTCCGTAGGTGTATGTTTTTTGGTATCGAATACAGCTTGGGCGAGTGAAATCAGGCATTCACGGCAGAGAAGGCCGACTGCTTGGTATGCCTCCTCGGCCGTCGCTTTGGCAAGACTTGTGATTATGGTATCCACTATCCGATCAACCTTGTTCCAGCCGGTTGGCTCCCGGCTTGGTTCAGAGGGACCGAGTGTTGGGCCACCGGCCAGTTCTTCAAGAATGCTACGATACAAAGCTCGCACGAACTCACGGCGCGACTGATAGCTTGGCAGATCACCGCGACTCCAACGGCCATACCAGGCCCAGAGGTCATCAAAAGGATTCGGATCGCGTTTATCGAGGGCTTGAAGCTTGTCACGAATAATTTCTCTATGCTCCTTGTACTCCACGTTTTTCGACTGGATTTTGGGGCCACCAGTCGCGACGGCAGTCATGACGTCAATCTGCGCTTCGATCAGCCGTTCGAGTTCAGTTTTATCATACTCGTCCCTATCCACCAAGAGGGAGCGTGCGGCGAGGGAATGAACCTTGAGTTGTGCAGGCAAAACGGCCTCGATGGCCCTCTGTATCGCCATATGCGCTGCGCTTGGCAAGTCCCATGCACTCTCCTGATCCTCGAACTCCACTAGGTCGGGGGCCTTACATCGCAATGTAATATTCAAGCCCAGTGCTGTCGTATTTGCGTATCGCTGTCCGTCCGCACCGATCTCCAGATTGCATCGAGAAAGGAGATTCGCCTCAGCCGTGGATCCGAGTTCTCGTAGGTTCGCAATGGCGCTCAACCTGATCGTCTCTGGGTTTGGGACTTTCATTATCTCCTACTCTAACGTCTGAGGTCACCGGATTCTGGACCCGCTACGGGTGAGGAATACGGTAAACCTCATTGTGCGAGCCTTTCCAGTGTTGTCTTGTGCCTATGGCCTGATCTTTGAATCAAGGCAATTGTCTCTTCATAGTGCTCACGAGATGTCTTGTCGCACATCGCCACAATGTCCTTCAGATCCTTTATCCTTGTTGCGTATTCTTGAATTTCAACACCACATGACCAGTAGTATAGGTACTCAAACGATGTGCTGTCTGGAGTGGGGCAAATTCGTCGCAAGGATTCATCGGCACTTGACCTTATTGATCGCAGATAGCCCTCATGGGTTCTCCAGTCCGGCACAGTGTTCAACAGTTCGTTTGCCAGTTGGGGTTCGATCATGAATCGGGCACCTTTTTGCATCTTCTCGAGCCCAGCAGCGCGAGCGAGCGTATCATCGTCAGGTAGCCGTTTCGCAAAATTAGGCTTTGTAAGTCGAGTATCGAATTTCAGTTTTCCTCTGACAATGGCACCGCGGAGCAACAGCCCCTTCCGCAATAGGTTGGAAAACACAAGCGCGATGTCCGTTATGGCCGAGGCTGCGTCGCCACCTTTGATGAATAGGCTGTCACTAAACATCTCAACTTCGTTTCCGGGGATGTCACAGAATGCATCCAAAGTGTGGAATGTCTCATTGTAGAATGCATTGAGTTTGTCATAGGCCGTGCTAGGTCCAAGCCTACTCCTATGGGGTCGGGATCGGGGCATATGCCGTTGGTAACGGCTTGGGGAATGTCGCCCTGGGCGGAGGCGAGGAAGGCGGGGTGATTGCCGCCATACCTTCAGGCTTTACTGACACGGTTGAATTGGGCCGGGGAACGGCCGTCAGCAACGGGTGGCTCCATTTCCATGGGCACCCGGTTGTCGACGGCAACGGCGGAATCTATCCCGGCGCCATCAAGGGTTTTGTCTCCACGAATGATGCGCGGTACCGGGCCACTGTCACAAACGGGACAAGTCCCAATTTCCAAACCGTGACCGCAAATGAGTATGCCCTGGGAGCGGTTGGCAAATTCGTGATTCTGGGCGGAACACAGTTGGTTTTCGTGGCCGGCAGCGTGACGAACGTGCTGGATCCAGATGTTGGCAAACCGTGAGGCGTTGATTTTCTGACTATAGTGAAAACTATTTTTCAATGCCGGGAGATACAATGAAAACCAGTTTCTTATCAATATTCGGACTTTTGATATTTGCCAGCATGGTCTACGGGGCTCCCTGGGCGCAAACCTATCCGCTCAACGGTACGAATATCATGCTCACGAACCAGCAGGTGAATAGCGTATGGGTACCGGTGACGGTTCTCTGGAAGTTTGCGAAGGACACGAATGCAACACTGACGGTTTCCCGGGAGAGCCAGGGAAATACCTTCCTGATCGGGAATCTCTCTGTAACCAATGCCAGCACGGTCATCTGGGTACCAGAGGCTGAATACCCTTTCGAATTCGGGGATATCCTGCAGTTAACCAGCACGGTGCCCAACGTTCAGGTGCAGATCATCAGAAAAGGGAACTGAGGTGAAATACGCGGCGTTGATTATTGGCGGATTGATTCTCGCCTCAATTCTCTGTTTTGCGGAGACCGGAAAGAGACCCAAACAGGAACATTGGGTGATTGATGGTGCGCCTGCAGATTGGGTGAGCGATTCGACGGCCCCGCGTGACGTGACGAACCATTATTGCTGGATCCCGGCCGACTTTCTCTACACCTGCCCGAAAGAGACGTTGACCAATCCAAACGGCCAAGCGGTTTTCACAAAACATGACAAGACCCGCACTGATTTTGCCGGGCCGATCTCAAGCCCGACGCCTCAGGGCTATACCTCGAACATGACTTTCCGGTGGTACACCTATCACACGTTACCCGGCACCTATGCCATGGCCTGTCGGTGGCGGGCGGGAGGTTTGAAAGCCTGGACCAGTGCTACCAGCGGGTTATTCCAAGCCAGTATCAGCCTGACAAACATCTCAACGGCCACCCTCACGGCATATGTCCCTGCTCCGGACGATTGCCTGATCGACATGGAATACTGGGTAATTCCCACCAATGCGCCCGGCGGGGGCACAGCGGGCGGCATTGGCTATGTCAGGGGGATGAGGTTTGAGTTTGGGGCTCGGTTATAGGAGGGCATGAAGATGATAGGTAAAATAGAAGCGATAGTGGCAGGTGGCGCGGCGTTGGGGGCAACCACGGCGGCCGCCCTGCCCGATTCGGAGAGTCTCGACGCGATTGGGCGCTGGCCGCTGGTGGCCATCCTGGGCGCCGTATGTTGTTTCTGCGTCTGGATCATCTACTGCCAGGGATGCCAGTTCGGGAAGCGGCTGGACAAGTTATCGGACGCCATCATGAAACTGGCAGCCAACCTGAAAGAGCGGCCGTGCATACGGCATAAGGAGAATGATTGATGAAAACTGAATTACTGAAGAAGCCGCCATGCGGCTGCCTTGATAAACAGAAAGACGGCCAGAAAGCCGCAGGCGCGGCGAACGGGACCGGGTTGGATCGCGCCACCGAGTATCACCGCATCATCGATTCTTTTGACGTCCTAAGCGTTCCCCGTGACATTCAGATCCTGATCCGAGAGGCCTTGGACTCCAAAAAATGGGACTGGTTTACGGATTGTGATGGTTGCACCTGCGTCTCGGAGATGTACTGGCCAACGATCTACTTTCCGCCGTGCCTTCGTCATGACTTCGATTGGCGGGTGAAAGGCGGCGGGTGGGAATCAAATGCCCGATTCTACCGGATCCAACGGGCCTATGGGATGTCGGCCCTGCAGGCCGGCACGCGCTTCGTCGGCGTGACGGCCTCGTGGTATGCCTGGTTCAAGTGGTGGCGGTGAGACCAATCATTAAGTCTGGAAAAACCAGTGTGGATTTGGCTGCGATTTATTGGTTATAAACTGCGTTATTGCCACAATTCCAAGACCAAGTGCCTGTAAAAAGATGTTAAACAGACCACCATGTTGCCGAATAACCATACATATTCACCCCTGGATACATTATGGATACATTATCGATGGCTCTTTTTGGGCTAAAACTGAACTTTATGAGACTTTATGGAATTTGCAGAAATTGCCAATAAAACGACATAAAACCCAATGTTTACGGCACTTTTGATGGAGCCAGCTATCGGACTTGAACCGATGACCTGCTGATTACAAATCAGCTGCTCTGCCAACTGAGCTAAGCTGGCCATAAAACCGCGCGACAATGCCAAATATTACAGGGTAAGAGCAAGCACTATCCCAGATTGCCAACGAATCCTTGACATAGCGCCCGATTGAGGATCAAAATAGCCAACAACAAAGAGGTGTTATGTTCGTAACTAGAAAAATGGATTATGGCCTGAGGATTCTCCTTACTCTGGGCTGTCGGCCTAATGCCCGACTAACCAGCGAAGAACTGGCGGAAACAGTGGAAGTCCCGCGACAATTTACCCTGAAAATTGCCCAAAGCCTCACCAAGGCGGGCATCATCAAGGCTCAACGCGGTGTCGGCGGAGGCATTCAACTCGCCCGCGACCCCGAGACCATCACCTTGCATGATGTGTTTAATGCCACGGACACTCCCCGCGCATTGAATGACTGCCTCATGGATCCCACCGCTTGTGCACGCTCCCAATACTGCGCCCCCCATCAGGCGATGCACGAAATTCAAAAAGTTCTGGATCAGCACCTGAAACGCATCACTCTCGGGGAACTGATTCGTGATCAGAAAATCTTGGATTTGAAACGAAATAAATAAGGAGCACACGTGGAAGATAAAATCAGGTCAAAACTCGAAGAACTCAGGGGATTCCTTCAGGCTGATGGCGGGGATATGGAAGTCGTCAGCATTGCTGGAACCGATGTTAAGGTAAAATTGCAGGGTGCCTGCGGCTGTTGCCCCCATGCAACCATGACCCTGAAACAGGGCATTGAGCGTGTTCTGCGTGAGCAGATCGATGAAAAGATTGTGGTCGAACAGGTGCGGTAACCCCCTTCCCTGACTCCCCAACACTCCGCCATGAATCCAAAGGGCTGACTGTTGGGGGTTTTTATGCCTTCCGTCATGATTATCCGCCTCAAGCAATTTGTTGCACTTGCCGGACTGGCCGTAACGGATTTATTCCGGCAACCGGCAACGTTCATTCTAGTCCTTGCCAATATTGCCTGCACCATCCTTGTTCCCTTATCTGTATCCCATCAACTCGGACAGCAATCGCATCTGGCTGTCGACAGCTCTCTTGCATTTGAGTTCGTATTCGGATTGCTCCTGACCGGTTATGCCGCTTGCTCGACCCTGCATGATGAATGTCGTTCCGGCACCATTCTTATTGTCTTCAGTAAGCCAATCGGCCGTCTGACGTTCTTCCTGGCCAAATTCACAGCCGTCGCCTTGTTACTTGCATTTTTCGTGTTTTGTTCAGGTGTTGCCACTTTGCTTGCCGAACGGCTGGCCCCACAGAATTTTGAATTTGACCCCCTAGGCTTGAAACTCCTGATGGCGTCCCCTTTTCTCTCGTTTATCCCGGCAGGACTGCTGAACTACCGGAGTCATCGCTCCTTTGTGCCCCCCGCTCTGTTCCTTTTTGCCTTGGTGCTCTCGGTTCTGGTGCTGATTCTTTCCTCTTTCGACCGGGAAGGACATCGGGTCGTCATAGGCAGCATGATGGACTGGCGCCTCCTCCCGGCCTGCCTGCTCGAAGGAATCGCCCTGTTGCTTCTGGCAGCCATCGCCATCAGCCTTTCCACCCGTCTGGCGGCTCCCGCCACTGTATCCATCCTGCTTGTCCTGCTTTTCGCAGGACTAATCTCTGACTATCTGGCGGAGCTGTTGCAGGGAATTCCCTTATCCGGATCCGTTTTACAAGCGATTCTGCCTGATATTCAGAATTTCTGGCCTGCCGATAAACTGGCCGGGGGCGGAGTCATCTCGGGCCGCATGCTGGGCCATGCCGCCCTCTATGCTGCCGCGTATAGTAGCGGGGTACTCTGTCTGGGGTATACCGCATTTCGCAACAAACAGTTTTAATATCCGGCCGAAGGAGAACTCATGGGCGAACAAAATGGACTGGTTATTGAAGCACGGGACCTCACCAAGGTGTTCCGTGATTTCTGGCATCGGCCCAGGGTCTGTGCCGTCAATGGAATTGATCTTGAAATTAAGCAGGGCGAAATTTTCGGGCTTCTGGGCCCGAACGGTTCCGGGAAAAGCACGACCATCAAAATGATTCTCGGGCTGCTCTACCCCACTTCCGGCCATCTTGCCGTTTTAGGAAAATCCCCGCGTGATGTTGCCGTAAAGGCAAAAATCGGATTCATGCCTGAAGAGTCTTATCTTTACAAATACCTGACGGCTGTCGAAATCCTGAACTTTTACGCGGCTTTATACGGGCTCTCCGGTCGGATAAAACAAGAGCGCGTTAAAAACCTGATCATTCAGGTGGGGCTGGATGCCGCCAGAAACCGCCCTATTGGTGAATTCTCAAAGGGAATGGCCCGCAGGGTGGGTCTGGCTCAATGCCTCTTAAATGATCCCGATCTGATCTTGCTGGATGAACCCACCTCGGGACTCGACCCCATCGCCTGTCGCGAAGTCAAGGACCTCCTTCTGAGTCTGGCCCGACGGGGCAAGACCATCCTGATCTGTTCACATCATCTGGCCGACATGCAGGATATCTGCGACCGGGTTGCCATTCTATTAAACGGAAATATCTGCGCTCAGGGCGCGGTCAAGGAACTGCTGGTCAATCCGGACACATTACGCCTGTCGCTCCAGTCCCCTTCCCGTGAACAATTGACCGCCATCCTGACGTATATTGAACAAGAAACCGGGCAACGCCCGCTGGTGGATCATTCCGGGCGCACACTGGAATCCGTATTCATTGAAACTGTCACCCGCCGCCCCGCCGCACCATGATGCTAACCCGCACCATTGCCATTGCCTGGTTGACCATCCGTGAGGCGGTGAGATCCAAACTCCTGCTATCACTCACCTGCCTGCTCGTTGCGGGACTGTTTGGATTGCCTATGCTCATTGCCGGGGACAACACTCTGGAAGGAAAAGTGCAAGTCATCCTGACTTACACACTGGCCTTTGCAACTGGTCTCCTGTCCCTGACCACGCTTTGGACGGCTTGCGGCGGGCTTTCCTCCGAAATCCAGGATCGTCGGCTCTATCTGGTCCTCACCAAGCCGCTTCACCGACATGAATTATGGCTGGGGAAATGGCTGGGGATCATGGGACTCAATATCGCCCTGATGGGGCTCTCCGGCCTTATTATCAGCGCGATGACACACCACGCTATCCGGAATTCCGGTGATTCCCTCAAAATCAAGCGACAGGTTTCCGAACAATTCCTGCTTGCCCGCCTGGCTGTCCCTCCGCTGACCCCGGACTGGTCTCAAACCCTATCCGCCGCCACACAGCGCCTGCTTCAATCCGGTCGGATTCCCACCAACATGACACCAGAGGCCATCCGGCAGAAACTGATTGAGGAAATTAAAATCCAGCATTTCACGATTCCCCCTGGCGGCGGAGTTCAATTTTCGTTTCAGATCCCAGCCAAATTCAAGCACGGGCATGACCTGCTGCTCCGCTATAAATTTGACTCTACACGCCCTGAACGAAACCCGGTGGCAGCGCAATGGACCATTGGAACGGCTCCGGGGCCTCTGACTCATATCGGGGTCACTAATTATCCTGGAATTCCCGCCGTGCTGGTCCTCGACGCCCAGTCCACGGCTGGCTCAAACCTGATTACGGTGGCCTATCAGCGTCAGGACACCCAAAGTCAGGCGACACTGTTGTTCGCCGACACAACACAGGAACCCGAACTTCTGATGCCCTGCGGTAGTTTTGAGATGAATCTGATTCGCGGACTTTTTGTGATTCTTTGCCGACTGGCCTTCCTTGCCGCGCTGGGCCTGACAGCAGGCTGTCTACTATCCACACCAGTGGCCCTTTTCACGGCTTTCTTCATCCTCATCCTGATGGCCTCTGCGGGTTATGTGGAGTCTGTTGCCACGACAGGAGTCTTTTACATTCCTCACGAGGGACCCGCTCTCGACCCGAATTGGCTTGATCGGGCCATCCTGCATATATTCCGGGGCTTCAACGTGATCACGCATCCCCTTATCCAACTCGATCCAGCCCCCCTGCTGGCTTCGGGAAGAGTGGTTGGAGGGAAGATGGTTCTTCTCGCCCTGGGCTGGCTGGCGGGCCTTTACAGCGCCATTTCTGCCCTGATTGGAATCGCCCTTTTCAATCGCAGGGAACTGGGGTGAGAAAAGAGAGGGTTCAGGAGTCAGAACCCAAAATCATTGATCAATGTTTTCAAGGGCCATCGTCACGGGATTGATCTTCCGGTAGTAGCAATTCCGGGGTTGGGCGTTATGATTTTTGGTATGACAGATCCCTCCGCGGCGCGGTCGAACCGTATAGACCAGTGAGTTTTGCTCACAATTTACAAAGGCCTCCACAAGGTCAAACGTTTCGCCCGAGGTCTTGCCCTTTTCCCATAATTCATTGCGGGAGGTACTCCATAACACGACCGTTCCGGTTTCAAGCGTTTTCTTGAGCGCGACTTCATTCGTATACGCCACCAGAATGACCTCACGCGTATCGGCATTTTGGAGCGCCACCGGGATCACATCCGGACACACTTTGGCGACTTTGGCGATCTTGCTGAAATCCAACGTTAACGTGAGCCCTTCTTCTAATTCCTTCATGCATACTCCTAATGAATTTTAACGATCAACAGGCCATAAATTATCTTGAACGTCTTCTTGACACCGGATGCCCGTCACGGCATTATCCGCTCTCGTTTTGAGGGTGTTTAGCTCAGTTGGTTAGAGCGCTTGCCTCACATGCAAGAGGTCACAGGTTCAAGTCCTGTAACGCCCACCATCCTTCGCTCGCAGCTTTAGGCAAGAGTAAAGGCTGTCCGCCGAAGACCCCGTATTTCAGGGCAGAGGTGGACCGACTCATTATCCAATGTTTCGAAACTATTACTGGCCATCCCTCTTTTGATCCCTCAGCGGATACTGATCCCCCCACCCGCATACAGTCCATCAATATAGTCTGCTTCCACAAAGAGGGAGCAGCGGTTGTTGCACTGGAAGGATAATCCCAATGCCAAAGCCGGGTTCACTTCCATCTTACTGTCATTGGCACCACCGATATTATCAAAGGACTTGTACACCACATCCAACCCGGCGCCACCGTAGAGATAAAGATGATCCAACAATGTTTCATCACTGAATATCAGCATGCCATTGACACCTGTCAGCGCCAGATACTCGGCGCTCGTGTGATAAATGACCCCACGGATGGCAAGATCGGCTAAATCAATCGGATCCAACGTATACAGGGCTCCCCCCTGAATGGCGAAATTCACCGGTTCATCGCGCATATCCACCGCTCCCAGATCGACGAAAACGCGAAGGTCATCAAGCGCGGAAATGGTGGTGCGGGCCCCATATGAATCCATTTCATGTCCGAACATCGCGCCCGGAGTTACCTCCAAATTACCCCGATCGCGCGGCGAAGCGGTATCCATGACCGGTAACCCAACCATTTGTGCATTTGCCAGTCTCGCAAACCCGAAAACCATGCCCGCCCCTAACAAGCCCATAGCCAATGTCGTAAGTTTCATACTATTTTCCTCCAAATGGTTAAGCCCTACTTTATTCTGAATCTTTAATCCTGTCTTCTGAATTCTTCCAAAGAAAAGGCCGCCCTTGCGAGCGGCCGTATCCAGTTCAATTTGTGAGGATCGCTCAGGCAACTGCTTTTTGGGCAAGCCCCTTTTTAGCCAAGAGTACAATCTGAACAAACCCATCCGGATCATTGAACGCTATCTCTGACATCATCTTGCGGTTCAATTCAATTCCAGCCACTTTCAACCCTTCGATAAACCGGCTGTAAGCCAATCCCTGCTCACGGCAAGCGGCCGACACCCGAACCGTCCACAGGCGGCGGTAATCCCCCTTGACGTTCTTGCGATGGATATAAGACAACCGCATCGCGCGGTCCACCGCCTCGGTGGCCTGTCGGAATAATTTGCTGCGTGACCCGCGGAACCCGCTGGCCGCCTTTAATCTCGTCTTCCGGCGCTTACGCGACGCCGGCGCATTGGTAGCTCTTGGCATAGTCTCGTCCTTTCAATTCGTTTACATCATTTCCGCAATACGTTTGTGGTCGGTATCATGAATGACTTTTCCGCCACGCAGGTTGCGTTTACGTTTTCTTGACTTGCTGCTCAAAAGGTGACCACTCCCCGGACGCTTGAACATCAGCTTCCCTGTCGCCGTCACCTTGATCCGCTTACTCACCATCTTCTTCGTTTTTTTCTTAGGCATGATACTCCTCTTTCCGGGGTCAGCTCCACGTACTGGCACGAATTGTCTGCCATCCGGAAAAACAAGGGGGGGACTCTACCTGAGAGACCCGGTCCCGTAAAGCTTTTTCAAAAACTAACCTTACCTCGCAGGGATGGCTCCCGCTGCCACCGGGGTAACCGGCGTGGAAACACCCGACACCGAAGCGGGAATTGGCAACCCATTCCCCAGTCCCCCTGAGCGGGCGGCCCCTGAGGCCACCGGCTTACCCGACCGCGGTCCCAGTACCATAACGATACTGCTGCCGATCAGTTTCGGGGGCATATCCGGCTGCGCCACCTCTTCACAACTCTTCATCACGCGGTTGATCACATCGAATCCCAACTCCCGGTGCGCATTCTCACGGCCCCGGAAGTACAAGGAACACTTCACCTTCATTCCCTTCTCCAGGAATCCGTGAATGTGATTGACCTTGGTTTCAAAATCATGATCCGCAACATTGGCGTGGAATTTGACTTCCTTCATCTCGGCGGCATGTTGATGCTTGCGCGCCTCCCGCTCTTTGCGGGCCTGCTCATACTTGAACTTTCCGAAGTCCATGATACGGCAAACGGGCGGCTCCGCATTGGGCGACACCTCCACGAGATCCAGACCTGCACGAACGGCCATCGACATGGCCTCACTGACGGTGACCACACCGAGCATATTCCCCTGCGGGTCAAGCAATCTGACCTGCGGACACCGAATCCGGTGATTTACTCTGATAGCTTGCGGACGAATTTTACTACCTCCTTGTTGCGGGGCTTTCTACGGCCCCTCGTTTACAACCCACGGCCTTGCTTACCACTTCCTCGCGCAGCATGCCTACCAACTCTTCAACTTTCATGGTGCCCAAATCGCCAACGGACCGGTTTCGAACCGAGACCAACCCTGCCTCTGCTTCACGGGCACCCAAAATCAACATATAGGGAACTTTATCAACCTGAGCATTGCGGATCTTGGCCCCGAGTTTATCCGAACTCCGATCCACACTGACTCTGAAAAGCTCCTGCCCCAGCGTCCCTGCCAGCGTCTCGGCAGCGCCCAGCACCTTGTCGCTGATGGGCAACACGCGAATTTGTTCCGGCGCCAGCCATAACGGGAAGGCGCCGGCATAATGCTCAATCAACACCCCGAAGAATCGCTCCAGACTGCCCAGTAGAGCCCGATGAACCATGTAGGGCCGATGTTCTTTCCCATCATCCCCGTGATAGGCCAGTTCAAATCGTTCAGGCAGATTGAAGTCAAACTGAATGGTACTCATCTGCCATTCACGACCGATGGCATCCTTGACCTTCAAGTCAATTTTGGGACCGTAAAATGCCCCGCCGCCGTCATCCACCACATACGGGATTTTCTCCGCTTCAAGGGCCTGTTTAAGCGACTCTGTGGCCTGTTCCCAGCGGGCAGGCTCACCCACCGCTTTGGCCGGCTTGGTCGCCAGATAGGCCGTTATTTCGGTGAACCCGAACGACCGCCAGATCCGGAGCGCAAATTCAACGGTCCGCTTGATTTCATCCACAATCTGGTCCGGCGTACAAAAAATATGCGCATCATCCTGGGTGAATCCCCGCACCCGCAACAATCCATGCAAAACCCCGGTCTTCTCGTAGCGATAGACGGTGCCCATTTCGGCCCAGCGCAGGGGAAGATCACGATAGGAACGCTTGTGGCTCCTGTAAATCTGGATGTGGAACGGACAATTCATCGGCTTGGCGTAGTAGGACACGTCATCCACCTTCATGGGGGCATACATATTCTCCGCATAAAAGCCCAGATGTCCGGATGTTTCCCAGAGACCAGCACGCCCGATGTGCGGGGTGTAGAGCAGCTCGTAGCCCCCTTTGAAATGTTCCTGGCGCCAGTAATCCTCAATGATCGAACGGACACGGGCCCCCTTGGGATGCCAATGAACGAGTCCCGGTCCGACATCTTCCTGAATACTGAAAAGGTCCAGTTCTTTGCCCAGCTTGCGATGATCGCGTTTTAAGGCCTCTTCCTGCAACAGAATCTGGGCATCGAGATCCGCCTGGGACAAGGCGACCATCCCATAAACACGCTGCAACATGGGATTGGTCTCAATCCCTCGGAAATAGGAACCGGCGACGGAAAGGAGTTTGAAGGCCTTGATTTCACCTGTCCGGGCAAGATGGGGACCCCGGCACAAATCCATGAAATCACCGCATCGGTAAAAGCTGATGGCCTCCCCCACGGGGATGTCGTTCAGCCGCTCCAGCTTGTAACGTTGCCCCTTGGCCTTCAATGCTGACTCCGCTTGCAAACGGTCCATTTCAAGCCGCTCAAACGGAACATTTTCGGCAACGATTCGCGCCATTTCGGCCTCGATTTTAGGAAAATCTTCAGGAGTAAGCCGATTTGAAAGATCAAAATCGTAATAGAACCCGCTGTCGATAGCCGGCCCGATGTCCAACTGGACGTTCTCATACAGCCGGCAGATTGCAGCGGCCATGACATGCGCCGTACTATGGCGCAGAGTTTCTAAATCCAAGTGTATTACCTCTTCCAAAATTGATTAATAACCGCGATATTTAACAGAAACCAAAGCCCCTCTGTCAACTTTTATAAAAACCGCAGCGCCATTTCAACCCAGTGAACGACTCCGCTTGCTTTTAGCCACAGGAATATGTCACTAATACCCCCCATTCTAAAGGAGCCTGAAATATGGAGATGTTAGCACAATTATTTCAACTGAACGTGGATATCATTGAGCATATGGGTTACCCCGGAATCGTCTTCCTGATGACCCTCGAAAGTTCCGTCTTTCCAATTCCCAGCGAACTCGTCATGCCGCAGGCTGGATATCTTGTCTCAATGGGCACAATGAGCATGCCGATCGTGATCCTCCTTGGCGTTGTGGGCAGCTGGCTGGGCGCCTTGTTGAATTATTCCGTTGCCATGTGGTTGGGGCGCCCATTCTTTCTAAAATACGGAAAATATTTTTTCTGTCCGCAGGACAAGTTTGCCATGGTGGAACGCTTCTTCCAGGCTCACGGGGAAATCAGCACCTTTACCGGACGATTAATTCCCGTTGTCCGGCACCTCATCTCCATCCCTGCCGGACTGACACGCATGAAAATGTCGCACTTCCTGCTTTATACCGGAATCGGTTCCGCCATCTGGATTACGATTCTCTCGTATATTGGATACCTCTGCGGGAAAAACATGGAACTCATTAAAAAATACTCCCACATCTGCACCATTGGAGTCATTGTCGGTTGTGTCCTGCTGATTGCCGTCTACACATGGATCCACAAGCGTCGCCAGGCAAAATACGGCAAACCCTCGGCCCAACCATGATTTCCGGCCCCGTAATTCCAGCCGAAAAATGCCAGGATCTCGCCTTCGCGTTGCGGAGCGAATGGCTGGAGACCAATGGCGTTGGCGGGTACGCCTCCAGCTCGATCCACAACTGCAACACCCGGAAATATCACGGGCTGCTTGTCGCAGGATTGGCAACCCCTGCGGGACGGTTCACCCTGCTTTCAAAGTATGAGGATTCGATCGTTACCGACACCGGCGAAATTTCTCTTTCCAGCAATTGTTATCCCGGTGTCATGCATCCGGATGGCCATCGCCGCCTATCGGAATTCCGCATGGAGGAAGGGCCTGCATTCATTTATGAATTTCAGGGAATGTTGCTGCATAAGTGTATTCTGATGGTACAGGGACATAACACCGTTCTGGTGGAGTACCATTTGGAACGGGGAGCTTCGCCTGTCCGACTCCGCCTGAAACCGCTTCTCGCATTCCGTCGGCACCATGAGCTCAAGCAGGAAGATACGTACATCCGGACCTTACCGGTGGCCGTCCCGTCCGGATTCAGCCTCCATCCCTACGAAGGCATGCCCCCCCTGTTCATTCAGGCAAGTCAAACCCCGACCTTTGAGAGCCAACCGACCTGGTACCGGAATCTGGAATATTTCATGGAAGCGGAGCGTGGTTATGATGATCACGAAGATTGCTTTTGCCCGGGCACCATGGAAGTGACCCTACCGCCACAGGGACGCGTGATTATCTCGGCTTCCATCTCAAGCCAGACGGACCTGCCGGCCCTTTGGGCAAACGAAAAGATCCGGCGCCAAGTCTGTGCCCACAGCGCCGAAGCCGTAGCCCGCCAGGCCGGGACACCCGATCTGGTCGGATCCCTGCCGGCCTTGATTCGCAGTGGTCTCCATTTTCCCATCCGTACCCCGGGGTCTTGCCGGGCCACTATCATCGCCGGTTATCCGTGGTTCGATGACTGGGGACGAGACACCCTGATCAGCCTTCCGGGGCTCACCTTTTATTCAGGCCGTCCGGAACTCGGGATTGAAATCCTGAAAGCCGTTGCCCCCCATGAACGGGACGGACTCATTCCAAATTGTTTTGCGGCCGACCCGGAACACCATGCCTACAATTCCGTGGATGCCTCGCTATGGTATTTTTGGGCGGTTCAGCAAATGCTGGAATGCACCGGCGACAAGGAAACCCTGCGCCACACACTTTGGCCTGTGCTGAAGCGCATTGTCGCCCGGTTCATGGCGGGCACACGCTACGATGTGTTTATGACCGACGCAGGACTTCTGCATACCGGCAACCGGCACACTCAGTTAACCTGGATGGATGCCACAGCCTATGGCGAACCGGTAACCCCCCGTCACGGTTTTGCCGTGGAACTTAACGCCCTGTGGTATAATGCGTTAATGTTCTGTGAAGCCGTGGCTAAGGACTTCAACGAAAAACTCCCCTGGCCGGCCCATCTCACCCAAAAGCTGAAAAATTCCTTTACCGCCACCTTCTGGCTGGATGGGCCTGGTTACCTCGCGGATTCACTCGCCGAAGGGATCCTGAACGAATCCATCCGACCCAACCAGATTTTTGCGGCCAGTCTCCCCTTCTCCCCGCTGAGCCCGAATCAACGCATGCGTGTTGTCGAAACAGTACAGCGGGAGTTATTCACGCCCTATGGACTACGAACCTTATCCCCGTCCGACATTGCCTACCGGGGACGGTACGAGGGCGATCAACCGACCCGCGATGCCGCCTATCATCAAGGCACGGTCTGGCCCTGGCTGCTGGGCCATTACGGGGAAGCGCTTTTAAAAACCAGCAGCAATCCCTCCTTGGCCGCCCGGGAATTAACCCATGCCCTCCGACCGCTTTTGACTTACAGTCTGACGGGGCGGGGATTGATCAATGTACCGGAAATTTTTGACGGGGACTCCCCGCAGCGCCCGAATGGGTGTCCCGCCCAGGCCTGGAGTAGCGCCGAACTAATCCGCCTTTTTACGCTTTGCGGCAGAGCGGGTTCCCGATAGGATAGGCATCAACTCTAAAGGAAGTGTACCGAACGATGAACATAACAAACATCAAAGCCAAGGCCAAAGCGCTGGGAATCGCTTTGGGTAAACTGAAAAAGGCAGATCTCATTTTAGCCATACAGAAAGCTGAAAAGAATACCCCCTGCTTCGGGACAGGTTCCCCCGCCTGTCCGCATCTTGATTGCTGCTGGAGAACCGATTGCATCGGCTGAGGGGTAATCCTTTATGCGCATTCTGATGTTCGGCTGGGAGTTCCCTCCCCATATCAGTGGAGGACTGGGTACGGCATGTTACGAAATTACCCGCACGTTGTCCCGCCATGGCGCTGATATTGTGTTTGTGGTACCACGGGCAGAACCGCCAGTGGCAAAAACGCATGTGAAACTCGTGGCCGCCACCCAGTCAACCTTGGCCTACCCTCCCTCAACGGATGATTTTTTTGAACGCCTGAACATCAAGCCTTTTGATTCGATTTTGCGCCCGTATCTCAATGACGAAGAATACCGGACAGTCTTGAACGCCGCCACCGAGCGGGCAATCGAAGCACCGGACCTTCCCTCGGGTATTCTGGAAACCACCGGACACTATGGTCACAATCTGATGGCCGAGGTGGCACGTTATAGTGAAGTGGGCGAAAATTTTGCCATCGAAGATGACTTCGACCTGATTCACGCGCATGACTGGATGACTTTTCCGGCGGCGATCCGTGCCAAACGCGCCACCGGCAAACCGCTGGTTATTCATGTGCATTCCGTCGAGTACGACCGCAGCGGCGACCACGTCAATCAAAGCATTTTCGACATCGAAAAAATAGGCATGCAGGAGGCGGATCACGTCATTGCCGTAAGTCATTACACCCGCAACCTGATTTTGTATCAATACGGCATTGCACCCGACAAGGTGAGTGTCGTCCATAATGCGGTGTCACGGCGGAGCACGGGGAAAGTATACCATGTGACCCGTCCCCATCATGAAAAGGTCGTCCTTTTTCTGGGTCGTGTCACGTCGCAAAAAGGACCGGATTTCTTTGTGGAAGCCGCCGCCCGTGTTCTGGAAAAAATGTCCCATGTGACGTTCGTCATGGCAGGTTCCGGCGATATGCTTCCCCGCCTGATCGAACGTGTGGGGGAACTGCGACTGGGGCGCCATTTCCATTTCACCGGCTTTCTCAATGGTCATGATGTGGAGCGGATGTATGCCATGAGTGACCTATATGTGATGCCCAGCGCCTCGGAACCCTTCGGGCTTTCACCATTGGAAGCCATGATTTATGACGTCCCGGTGATCATCTCCCGTCAGGCAGGTGTCAATGAAGTGCTGCCCCATGCCCTCACTGTAAATTTCTGGGATGTCGATGACATTGCCAATAAAATCCTGGCAGTTCTTAAATACCCCGTATTGTCGCGGGAACTCCTTCGCAATGGGCGCACGGATCTGAAAAAGATCCGCTGGGAAGTGGCGGCCGAACAGATTCAACGGATCTACAACAAACTTCTCGCTTAAATACGACCATGCCTTCTGTATGTTTCATTCTAAAGGTTCATGAACCGCACCGTCTGCGACCTTACTCCTTTTTTGATATCGGAGAATCCATCAACTATGGGGATGATGCGGAAATGCTGGCTCATCTTGAAAAAGCCGCTCATCAATACTACCTCCCCGCCACCCGGGTCCTTCTCAAACAAATACAGGAATTTAAAGGAGATTTCCGGGTTTCGATTTTGTTGTCAGGCGTGGCTATTGACCAATTCGAACGCTTTCAGCCCGAACTTCTCAGCCAGTTCAGGCATTTGGCTGATACCGGTTGCGTGGAATTTATCGCTGAACCCTATTTCCATTCCTTCGCGTGTCTTTTCTCCAAACCTGAGTTCAGGGAACAGATCGACTTGCATCGCCAGAAACTCAGCCACCTTTTCGGACAAATCCCCGGCACACTCAATTGTTACGCTTTGGGTTTCAATAATGATATTGCCATGGAGGCTGCGGGCTTTGAGTTCAATGCCCTTCTTGCCATGGGTTCAGATCGAATCCTTGAAAGCCGCTCCCTTAACCGGTTGTACCAACCCGCCCCCTGCCCTGAACTGCGGATATTCTTTGAAAACCCCTTGCTGGCGGAAAACTTATCGCGCTTTTCGACCACCTCGGGATCCTCGAAAATACCCCTGACACCCGATCAATTCATGAGTCATCTCATCCACAAGCAAGGCGAGATAATGACGTTATCGGTCAATCTCAGTGCGTATGAAAAACAGGCTCTTGGGGATTCCGAAACCCTGGAATTTCTCACACACTTTCCGTCCGTTGTGCTGGCCTACAAGGGATTTACATTCGAAACCCCAAAACAGGTGATTCAGACACATCCTGCCTGCGGTTCCATTTCCGCCCCCGGTTTCGCTACGTGGGAAGATGCAGAACGGGGGTCCAATGGATGGATAAGCAACGAGATGCAGAAAGATGCCATACATGGGCTTTATCTCCTCGAAAAGGAAGTAAAGTCGCACCCCAATCCGCAAATGCTTTTGACCTGGAGGCAGTTGCAGGTTTCCGACCATTTTCTTTACATGGACACCAAACTGCATAACGAACAAATGGAAAACGTAGTGGCCAGTCCCTTCAATTCCCCCTATGACGCTTACATCAACTTCATGAATATCCTGACCGATTTCTCCGAGCGTCTTGCGGCCATTTAAGGCCCCCGTTGATAACACTTTATCCCCTCACAAAATGCAAATATCCCGCCAACGATCATCGCTTATTATCTACTTATTACCAGCCATTGGAGACATGGTGGTGGGTCAGTTCATGTTCATTAATGCGGTGCGCTTGTCTCAGCAGGGTGCCAGTGCCACTGTGGTGGCCAATACGGTAACGCTGTGGAGCCTAGTTTATCTTGTGGCCTGCCCCATCTTAGGGAAAATTGTAACCGCCACCAATGCGTCCCGTCTGATGGTGGCCGCCATGGCGGGGTTGGCCTTGATCGGTCTACTCTTTACTTTTGTCCTCAGCATTACAGGAGTATACATTCTCATGGCGTTAGCCGGAATTGCAACGGCCTTGTTTTTTCTGCCATTTCAAGTGTTCATGAAGGCGGTGGATGGCGCCAATAACAAACCGCTGACTTACTCCACCGGGCTTTATACCTTTGCCTGGAGCATGGGATTCGCTGTGGGGCCATTTATCTCGGGAATCTTGATGGAACTCGGCACTTCGACGCCCGGAGGTGGGAACACAGGCTGGAAATATGCCTGTTATTTCGCCGCAGGAGTCTCCGCCTTAACAGGAATGGTCATTTTCTTTCTGAGGAATATCACCCGATCCCGGCCGCTCCCCATCACCGAATACAAGATTGAACCAGCCCCGGCACCCGTGGACTATTCCAACATGCCTGACCTCGCCTGGTTGGGCTGGATCAGTGCCGGTGTGGGCGTCATCGTCATAACCTTTGTTCGCGCCGTTTTTCCAGTTCGCGGGGAAACCAGTCTCCATTTAACACAGAGTTTCCTGGGTGTTCTTTTCTTCCTGGTGAGTCTCGCCCAGGCATTAACGGGGCTCGCCCTATGCCGGGGCCGATTCTGGATGTACCGGGCGTCCTCTGTGGCTGCGTTTGGAATTCTGGGCATCGTTGGAATATTGTTTTTCGGATTCAGCCAAAACCACCTGATGCTCTGCATCGGCGCCCTCTTGTTCGGGGTCTATTCGGGAAGCTTTTTCTTTTATCTCGTATTCCACGCCCTGGTTCACCCGCAACGGAGTTCACAATATGTGGCCATCAACGAAACCTCCGTGGGAATATGCAGTATGCTGGGGGCAATGCTGGGTGGCTATCTGGCGGACCGGTTCGGATTCGGCGTGCTCTACGCCTTCGGAGCCACAATAATTCTTCTGGCGAATATTCTCCAAGTCATCATCCACCGTCGCCATCCGGTCGTGAAAACCTGATTTTACTACTGCAACTCGTTTTGATAGGGAATCTTGATATCAAACGTCTTTCCCAAACGACCTAGTTCGGTAATGATCCCAGGCTGTTTCGTACGGATGTGTTCCCCGATCAGGTAATAGGCTCGTTGCCACGCCCACTTGGTTTTGACGCCCGCATCCCCCTTCATGGCAGCGTCAAGATCAAGATCAAAAACCATATCACACTTGATCTCATCAGCCTGTCCCGTGGCCTGAAATACCAGACGGCGAGTCCCCTTGAGATAGCGTCCGTAAATCACCAAAGGCCGGTCGAGATACAGATTCGCCGTGAGCAACGGATAGGCCTCACAATACGTCTGGCCGGCAAATCGGAACTTCACATCCGACAACACCGGACGACTGACCTCACGCACACGGCTCTCAAACACCTCAGGAATGTCCCACCGGCCGGTCTTGACAATAAACGTATCACCCCGGTTGCGGTAACTTAACAAGTCCAATAGATAAGCATCCACCCCTGGAAATGTACCCAGGGTGAACACGGAAACCGCTCCCTGGTTCGTCTGGCTGAACGCTTCAATGATCCGGGTATGATCCGTCATCCCCACCGTGGCATCCCCATCACTGGCAATCATCATGATGACTGGCCGGCCCTCTTTACGGGGGAACTGCAGCAAATCTTTTAATGCGTCAAAGATATCGGTATTTCCGACCGACTCCATCCGTCCAATAAACTCTTTGGCCAACTGCAAATTCTCCGGATTCACCGCCGCCCAAGTGTCAAAACACTTTACAACGGAGTCGCGGAATTCCACCACGTTAAAGCGGTCTCCCGGGGCCATAAACTCCAGCGATTTGAGCAACCCTTCGCGACAATAGTGGAGTTTCTGTTCGGTAATGCTGGCCGACCCGTCCTGAACCAGAAGAAAATCCTTGGGCAAAACGGGCAACAAATCCGTGGTGCGTCGTTTGATCTCAATCCGGCAGTAATTGTAGAATGAGCCCTTTGGCGACTCATAGACAAACACGTCTGCTTTGAGATGCTTTTCCAAGGCCTTAAGAACATTCACCCGCGCCTGTTTTTCTTCAATGATTTTCCGGGCTTCATCCTCAATGACTTTCTTCGGTGGGGGCACATCCCGGGGTTTCCCGCCCCCTCCTGATCCTGCCGGCACATTACGCCCCCAAGTGAACTGGGAGGGATCATCTACTAGATAATACGCACCTGTGGCGACCAACCCGCTTTCCAACGCATCTCTACTCGCTGGTGCAACAATGTCCAACCCGGCCAGACTGCGGGGGATCGCGTCAATATACCGGCGGGGCTTCCGTTTGGCATCTTGATCACGTACAATCGCCTGATTGATGCTCAAGATCTCCTGGCGCGGCTCCCAAATCGGGCGATCGACCGGCACCGGATCAGCCAGATTACGTTGCTCGCCAATCAACACGCCCGCTCCCACCTGCCGGGGTTCCACCGCCGATTCATCCAATGCCCGCCGGGTCGTCGTTGCCTCACCCCCCACATCACCTGCCACTTCACCATGAGCCGTCTCAGGCTTGAACTTCGGGGGCCGCCGGTCAACCTCCGGGATCTCCGGAACCATTTTGACATTTTCCAGTTTAAGGGAAATTTGCTTTTCCGGGGTTGGCCCGGCCGCCATCTTGTAGACACTGAAGCCGGGAAGCAGAAGAATGATGGCCACATGCAGGAGGATCGAAACCAGGATCGCCACCCCATACCAGACGAGATTGCGCCGCCGCATCCTCCGGATGATCTCCAAGGCGCCCAACGGCTCAATCTTTTTCCTGAAATTTAGTTGTCGCGAAGTGGTGTTCATGGCCCTATTTCTTTTTCGCCCAATCACTGTCAGGGTAACGCTCCAAAAGTTCCTTTTTGGCCTTTTCCGCGTCCGCCGCATGCCCTGCGGCCGTGGATTCAACCGCCGCCTCGTAAAGACAGGCGGGGACCAGATCCGGATCATCGAATAACACCGCCACGCTCAGGAAATGTCGCGCCGCCCCTTCATGGTCACCTTTGATCTTCAAAGCCCTTCCAATACCGGCATACGCCTGCACACGAATGGATAACAAAAGGTCGGTTCCCGCCAGGGTCGCCGACTCTTCAAAGGCACGTCTGGCCTTGTCGGCATCGTTGCCCGCCAGACTCAATTCCCCGAGTTTCAGCCAGGCTTCAGCCAGGGCCTGACTTTTGAAATCAATGCCAGTGACCCGTTCAAAGGCCTGCCGGGCCTCGTCATTCTTTCCCAATCCCATCAGGACTTTACCCTTCAGGCACCAGGCTGTTTGCTTCCAATTGTCCGATTTCGCCTGCCCCTGTAACAGGTCAATCACTTCAGAGGCCTTTGCAAACTCTCTTTTTTTGAGCTGATAATCGCCCAGCCATTCCAAGAGCTCAGGCGGAAATTTATCGCGCTGGGGCGTACCGATCAACTGCTGCAGAATCGGGGCCGCTTCATCCGGTTTCTGACGGCGCTGAAGGACCAAAGCCAGGCGAAAACTGGCCCGCTGCCGCAAATCATCCGAAGGGACAGGTACGGACGTCAAAACCAGGCGGAAAGCCGCTTCAGATTCCTCCAGCTTGGCCGTTTCTTCCAACAACACTCCAGTCCAGAACCGGGCATCCGCCAGATATTTCGTGGCCGGAAATTTTGCCAGCAGTTCGCGCCATGTTTCAAGCGCCTGAGCATCTCGCCGCAGATAGGTTTCGCTGATGGCTTTCTGGTAAAGCGCATCCTCCACAAACCGGCTTTGGGGGAATTTTTCCAATAAACGGGCATAGGCGGCCACGGCCAGTTCGGGCTTTTTTGCCATCCCGAAACAGGACGCCTGGGCAAAAATAGCCTGCGCGACCAATTCATGTTTAGGGAAATCCGTCGCAAGCCGTCCAAAGAGTTCCGCAGCCTGCAATAGTTCGCCCTTCTTCTGTTGCAGATGGGCCAAACGGTACAGGGCATCACCAGCTAACAGGGAGTCAGGATATTGGTCCAGAAGCATGCGATAATACTGAACCGCACCGGCATCATCATTCAGGGCTGCACTGGATTCCGCCAAAAGCCAACAGACATCCCGCTTCACGCGATCGACCGTGACGAGTCCCCGCGCCTGGTCAAGGGCCGCCTGGAAACGCCCGAGTTTGAATAACGCCAAGGCCCGTTCATACGCCGCTGTGGAAGCCATATCCCCGGTCGGATTCGTCTTCAGCAACTCGGCATAGGTCTCCGCCGCCTCTTCGTTTTTCATCACCTGCCGCAGACAGTTCGCCTTTAGATATAGCCATTCCTGGGCTTTCCCGTTATCCCCTGCAGACGCAGCGGAACCCTCCCCGCCACAAATTTTCAACGCTTCGGCATAGCGTTTGGCGTTATATAGCGACCACGCCTGTTGAAGACGGGATTGGGCCACACGTTCATCCTTGGGATATTGAGTCGCCAATTTTTCATACGCCTGGGCCGCCGCTTCGTAATCCTTGCGGGAATAACAGAAATCCCCGAGTTGGAACAAGGCTTCGGCGCCCATTCGTGGTGATCCCGGGGCCGAGGCCGCCAACCCATAAAGCAGGACGGCCCGTTTGCCCTCACCGCGGCGGTCAATCCCGGCCAATGCCAATGCCGCATAGGGCACCAGCTGGGTTCCGGCATACTTGGTCAAAACGGCGTCGTAGGCTTTCGCGGCCTCATCCAATTTCGTCTGCTTCTCATAAGCGACACCCAGCGCAAACTGACAAGCCGCCCCCATTTCAGATGTCGGGGATCCCTTCAGCATGGAGCTCAACAATTGAATCTGCTCCTCGTGCTTGCCGCCCTGCTCCAACAACTCAGCCCGGCGCAAACCCGCCCGGTAATGGAACTCCCCTTCGGCAAAACCATCAAAGACCTTCTGATACGTCTGATCCGCCTCAGCCGTTCGGCCAAGCGACCGGTAACATTCGCCCATCCGGTACATCACCACGTCATTGGACGCATTCTGGGGATTCTGGGTCAGATAGGCTTGATACTCCTTTAACGCCATTTCCCACATTCCCCGGGAATAAAGGCCATCCGCAAACTGTAACTGCTCCCCTTCGCTGAGCGCAAAGGCGGAAAAGGAGACACAGATAAACAGCAAATAAATGAAAGCCTGTTTCATTCGTAATCTTACGATTCGCCCTTTGTTTCAACCAGTCCGGTTGCAAAGGAGACATTCCAGATATCCGCCTGCCGGCAGAGGTCCAATACGCGGATCACATGCTGATAAGCCGTATCACTGTCGGCACGCAATAACACCGGCTGACCCGGGAAAAGGACCACCAAACGCTTCAGCAGTGTCGAAAGTTCACCATCGCTGAGTTTCCGGCCATTCACCACCGTCGTGCCATTCTTCATGATATTCAGAATAATTTCACCCGGCAGGCGTTGTTCAATTTTGGCGGAAGAGGCCGTGGGCAATTTGACATCCAATTCGGCTTCCCACTGCGTAAAGATCTGGCTCATGATGGAGTAACAGAGCAGAACGAGCAAAAAATCCACCATCGGCGCGATCTGAAAGGCGATGGGATTAGGTTGATGCCGTCCCCGGAAGTTCATTTGCCCCTCTTGCTCAACAGGATGTTCATGACTTGTCCTGAGGAGACTTCAAGTTCGGCGATAATCCGGGCCGCCCGATTACGGAAATAGGCATAAAAAGCCATGGCAGGAATACCCACAATGAGACCTGCCGCCGTGGCAATCAAGGCCTCGCCAACCCCTGCTGCGAGGAGCATGGGCTTGGCTTTTGTCAAATCCAAAGCGACGGCATTAAAGGCATGAATCATCCCGAATACGGTCCCCAGCAGGCCCACCATCGGGGAAAGCACCGCCAGATCAAACAGGTATTGGGTTTGGCCCTGAATGATCAGCGCCTGCCGCCCGCCTTCGGACTCGATGACATCCTTTAGCAACGCAGGCGAAATTTCGCCTGAGCGCACATAATCAATCGCCGCCACAGTCACCTCGGAGAAGGCGCAGGGTTTATACCCGCAGGCGGCACGCGCATCCGCCAATTCACCCACCTCCAATTTGTCCAACACATCATCCTTCAGCAATTGCGGCACCACCTGATTGCGCCGCAAAACAAAGAAAAAATAGATCACCAAGGCCAACCCCACAATGGACATCAATCCAAGGACTACCATCACCACACCCCCGCGGCTCAACATATCCAGCAAGGACACATTTTGAGATAACAGGTCGTCTTTACCCATCGCCGACTCAGCCAGCACTCGTGTTGCCGTCAACGCCAAGATCAAAGTCGCCATCCATTTCATATTCATGCGCATTTCCATTCTCCTAAACCCGGCAATGCCGGAATAAAAAAACCACTGCAAATTAGATTAACGCCATATCTTACTGCATCAAGTCTAAACTCACCCTTATGCATAGCCCACGAACTTACCCACCCTACCTCGCAAGCCATTCGAGGGTCACATTTTCGGCGATCACATCGTGCGGAATCAGTGCATACTTCCACGGCTTACCCTTATAGGTCTTCGCGTAGTCGCTGGCCTGCTTGCACCATCTTTCGGCCACGTCCTTCTTGGCCACAACATCCTGATCTGTCATTTCGTCACGGCGCTTGGGTTCCAACATGTAGATCACCGTTTCCGTCTCTGCCACAAAGTCCGGTTGGTATTCACAATGGTCGGCACCGGACTTGTAATAAATCTGAAACTGGCCCTTTGCAGGCTTAAACCACCTTGATGCTTCGCGCTCCAAAATAATCGACAACTTACGTTCGGGGTCTGCCTGGAATTTCTGGACCGGGTAAAGGCAACGCGTGAACCCGCCAAAAAGATATTTCGCCATATTGCTCTTGTCAGCGGGTGGCTGACGGTAATCAAGCACCGGCTCAGTCGCCGAGGCCGTGTAGGCGCTTGATTTCAACTCGGAAAACCCTTTGCTGATCTTCACCTCGTAGCCGGTCGCCTTTTCCCAATAATGCTCCTGCATCTGGGCATGGACGAAACGCGCTATGTCCCGCTGGTAGCAACCGAGCACTTTGCGCGTCTCGTTCTCATTAGGCAGATAGTTTCCCAGGTGCTTCACCACCTGACCGGCTAAATCGTAAAGCAGATCGGCGTGTGCATCGTATGAAACATCATCAAAATCAACCAGGCCGCTCACGACATAATCTTCCAACCGTAATTCCTCAATGCCGCCTTTTCCCGTCGCAATCACATCCACCTGGTCCGTGCGCAGGTGTTTGGCCCATAGTTCCTCTGACACGGGCGGATAATTGAGCGTATCGAGCTTGAGCGTGAACGGCTTGAACCCGGATTGAACCTTACCTGTGGGCACAACCAGGATGCGCGGGATATCGATCGTCTGCTGGATCACCAACTCGGTGGTCTTGGCCACAATGGCCGCGATGTCAGGCTTGGCCGCCACCCCCTCAATTTCGAGTTGGGTTGGGCGATACTGACTGGCAACCTCCTTCACCACCGCCGCCTGCACTTCTTTTTTTGACAAATAAGAAACACCCGGCAACACCTGCGGCTGGTTTTCCAGATTTCGGATCACCTGATACGCAATCTGCGCCACCTTCTGGTCTTCCGACGTCTTGAAAACGGGCTGTTCCGCAGCCTTCGGCATCACCGTATTGGCCGTCGTTTGGACGGGCTCCAGGCCCAGTTTACTGGCCAGTTGGGACTGGGAATAAACTGTCACGGTTTTCTCGCCCAATTGTTCCGGCTCCAAAATCACCTGTTGCATGCGAACGGGCGAATCCGGCTTCTTGGCCTCATCCACAATCTCCTGGAACTTGTCATGCGCAATGATATTCAGGCGATCCACAGTGTTGACGCCAGTCCGCCGACCATAGGGCAGACGCAAACCACGCCCAATGGACTGCTCGATGAGAATCCGGGCATTGGCCGCGCGCAAAGGAACGATGGTATAGAGGTTTGTCACGTCCCAGCCTTCTTTGAGCATGTTGACGTGGATCACAATTTCCGTCGGCTCATCGGTATGCTCGACCTTCAACAACCGCTCCACCATCTCGTCTTCTTCCGCACCGGTCTTGCTGGAGTCAACCTGGATGACCTTGGTTTTGTAGCGGCCCTCAAAAAACGTGTCCGACTGGATCAGGTCAATCAATTGCTTCGCATGGGTCGTATCGCGTGCAATAACGAGGACAAAAGGTTTCACAATTTCTTTGCCACTCTCACGGGCATAGGTTTCCAGTTCGACCTTCACTTGTTCGTGCAGACGGACCCCATCCTGAAGCTTCATCAACTCGATGGCCTCCGGCGTCATCCCGGCGGGATTGAAATTCTTGCGCGTGACGACGGCAGGCTCCTTAACAAACCCATCCGCCATAGCTTTTCCCAGAGGGTAGTCGAGAATAACGTTCTTGAATGGCACGGCCCCCTTAGGAGTTTCAACGAACGGAGTCGCCGTCAGTTCCAAGCCAATGACCGGCTTCAAGTCATTAATTGCCCGCACGCCGGCACTGGCGCGGTAGCGGTGCGACTCATCCATGATGAGCACGAGATCGGGCAGGCTGGCCAGATACTCGAAATAACTCTCGCCGATGTATTCAGAGAGCCGCTTGATTCGCGGCGATTTCCCGCCCCGGACTTCCGAGTTGATCTTCGAGATATTGAAAATATTCACCTTACAGCGTAACACCTCATCGAACAGCGTTCCGGCCTTCGCCTCATAATTGTCACCTGTTATGATTTCAGGCGCATCGGTAGCGAATTCGGCAATTCCCTTGAACACATATTTCGAGGTGTTCGGGGTGAAATCCGTGATGAGTTTGTTGTAGATCGTCAGGTTTGGCGCCATGACAAAGAAATTATTGATGCCATGCGCAAGGTGGAGATAACTGATGAAGGCGCCCATCAGCCGCGTTTTACCCACGCCGGTGGCAAGTGCGAAACAGACCGAGGGGAATTCGCGCTCGAAATCGGTTACAGTTGGGAATTCGGAACGAATCACTTCCAATGCGGCGGCGATATCAGCCCCCTTCCTGGGCGGAATAATCTCCGTGATGCGGTCCAGGATTTCCAGTGAGCGGCGTTGGGGTTGGCGGAGGCTTAAACGCCCGGCAATGGCATTCACTTGGGGTTTCATGATTCAGCCCCTCCTTTGTTCGTTTGAGTTAGTTCCATTTTGAAACTAACTGATGATCGCAACACCTTGACCTCACGATTGATCTCCGCCCGGAGTTCCGCCTCTGACGGCACATAAAGTTTATACTTACTGGCAAAGATCTTCTGCTGGTCATCACCCAAGGTGTAACGGACTACCGCGTCATTCTTATCGGCACACAGGATCAGACCCAGTGTCGGATTATCACCCGCTGTACATTTTTCCCGGTCGTAATAATTCACATAGAGATGAAGTTGGCCAAGGTCCTGGTGGGTCAACTTGCCGGTCTTGAGGTCAATGATGACATAACACTTCAGGATCGTGTGGTAAAAGACCAGATCGATGTAGAAGTGGTCGCCGTCCAATGTCAACCGCTCCTGCCGAGCCACAAAGGCAAAGCCCTTACCCAGTTCTAGCAGAAAAGACTGTAGATTGTTGATCAGTGCCGTTTCTAGATCGGTTTCCACCAGTTTTGGAGACTCCGGCAGACCGGTAAACTCGATCACCACCGGATCCTTAAAAATGTCACCCGGCTTTTGGATCTCCTGGCCTTTTGTGGCCAGCCGCATCAGCCCTTTTTTGTCGCGACTTAAGGCCAACCGCTCGTAGAGCAAACTGCATATCTGCCGCTCAAGTTCACGGGCCGCCCAGTTGTTCTGGATGGCCTCGATTTCGTAGAATGCCCGGGCTTCAGGCTTATCCACCCGCAGCAGAGTCCGGTAGTGTGTCCAAGAAAGATTCGGATTAAGTTGTCCTGGTTCCCAAGATTGGCTACGCAGTGCGTAACCAATCTCCGCAACAGATGTCCCATGCATAGCATCTGGCGGCGGCGCAATTTCCGAGGTAACCCCCGTGTTAGCAGATTTGCAAGGCACTGCGTCGGATATTTGACGCAGTGCGTCAATTTTCTGATGAGTCAGCAGTTCAGGATAACCTTGATATAAACGCCTGAACCAGAATAGGTTGTCTTTCGAATATCCTGAGCCATAATCCAAGGTCATCTGTTTCGCAAGGTCACTGATCAACTTGTCACCGTAATCAGCACGCCTCTTCCCCTTCTGCTCTTCCTCCACTATTTCCCGCCCAATCAACCAATTCGAAACCACCTGGGTAGAATTAACAGATCTGGAAACAGTTGACTTGGCAGACTCCAAAATCCGCCGAACACGATCATAAAGTGTGGCACCTTTTTTCATCATTTTACTCATAATTCCAACTCCTGCTGTCCCGGTTTCTTGGGCGCCTTGGGCAGGTTCTCAACCTTGAGACTGTAATCATCATGCCCCCATTCGCAGCGGGAGAGCACCTGTTTTGGGATCTTCTTTACCGTCAGGTTGGGATAATGCTCCGTTCCGCCTTTGGGAATGCGGAAGGCCGCGCAGAGCACGAGCAAAGACCGCTCCGGCCCTACCTCATCACTTAATTGCGACAACTGATCCGAAGTCAGATGCTGAGTGGTGACATAGATGAAATCCCGCTCGGTAGAATGCCCATGCTGCCAATAGACTGTGTCACTGGGAGCATAGGTGAACCCTTCTAGCTTACAGGCGGCTTCGGCCAACATGGCGGCATTGAATTCCTTGCTAATGACCCACTGCCCCCACTTGTCCTTTTCCAGCAACGACGGCGCCAGCCGGTAATATCGGAATCCCCCGCCGCCCTTCCACCCTACCGCCTCAGTAATACCCTCAGGGTCCTCACCATCAATCACCTTCTTCAGCCGGGGAATGATGTGGGTGTGACAATGCTCACCCAACTCAACCATGATCCAGCGCCGCCCCATCTTGTGGGCAACCGCACCGGTTGTGCCTGAGCCGCCGAATGAATCAAGCACCCAGTCGCCAGGTGCGGAACCAATTTCAACCACCCGGCGGAGAAGGCGCTCTGGCTTGGGCGTATCAAATGCATTGTTTGCACCGAATAGAGCAATAATCTCTTTTTTCGCCTCTTGATTGTGCCCAACTTCTTGGTTCGGCCACCAACTCCATGACATGATACCCTCTGACTCCGACAAGAAATTCTTTACACGCGGCCTAGCCTTTCCGTCTTTCCCAAACCAGAGCCTTTCGTCAGCAAGCAATCGTTTGAACTCAGATTCAACATTCCCCCAACAACGACCATCTGGAGGATCATAAATCTCGCCTCCAGGCGTTTTAATCTTATACATCTGGTTCGGGCGCCATCCTTGTGCTGTGAAATCAGCAGAAGTCCATGGACCACGCCGATCATTGTCTGGGTTTTTAAATTGCGACGTTTGCTCTGGTGATATTACCAGTTTCTGGAAAGTGACTGTCGCAGCGTTCTTGGCATAAACAAGAATGTGATCGTGTGCTGCGCCTAAATGGATTCGTGCATCGGGAGAGGTCCGCTTTTGCCAAAGAACGTTGGCGATGAAGTTTGATCGGCCAAATACTTCATCGAGAAGCACCTTGAGATAGTGAGATTCATTATCATCGATATTGACCCAAATTGCCCCGTCATGCCTAAGAAGATTTCTCAGGATTTCAAGTCTATCTCTAATTAAAGAAAGCCAAAGCGAGTGTTCAATCCCATCATCGTAATGCTCGAATGCACTGCCCGTGTTATAGGGCGGGTCAATGTAAATACACTTGATCTTTCCCGCGAACTCCTGCTCCAGCGCTTTAAGGGCGAGAAGATTATCACCGAAGATGAGACGGTTATCAAAGCGGTCTTTGTCCGACACCCGGTGCGCCGCGTGATGCGACTTCGCCGGTTCTTCGAGCAAGATACGCGGCTCCAACCGTGGCCGGTTCTCCTTCCCGATCCAGGTCAGTTCAAGCTTAGATTTTTTGATCATGATCAAATCCAAATGGCAGGCTTCTCAACAAGTTGATCTTCAGTGTAAGCGTGGGCGCTCATAGGGGAGGCTACAACTGGTCTTCGCTCCCCTCATCTAAATCATCCGTGAAATCACGCTGCCCATTGGGATCGAAAAATGACCGATCAAATCCATCCTCCAACTTAATGGCCTTAAACCGTACATCTCCCGCATCCTTGAAGGTTTTGCCATAGCGATAAAATGAAGCACTGTCATCCGTAATAGCGAAATCGGCCTCCACGACTTCTGCTTGCGCAATGATCTTAATGTCATCCTTTAGTGCATCGCGCATCACTCCTTCTAGGCGAAGTCTTTTCCAGTCAAGTTTTGCCGCCCTTTGCGCGTGATCCCAGTTGAATGGCAACACTACACAACAGCGCAACAAATCCGGAGGAATCTCCTGTTTGATGCAAAACTCGGACACCACTATAGTTGAAAGGAAAATCGGGATATCATTCTCTAAGAAATACCGCCAGTAAAGTCGTGCAGATTCATAATGTTCCCGACTCTTATCGGCGAGTGTGATGAGAAAACTGGTATCAAGAAGAACGCCAGCGGCCATGAGTTATGCTCCCCTTACTTCCCGCACCCATTTTGCCGCATCCGGTACGTCAGCCCATGCTTTAGTTCCCTCCGCCGCAAAACGATTGAGAGCTTCCTCATTATACGTCGGCTGATAATCCATGAACGAAATCAGTCGGATGTTACGCATTTCACCAGTCTGAAAATGCTGTTCTGCACTGACATGCAACAAGGCCTTGTGGTAGAGCCGGTTTTCCAACTGTTCACGAAGATATCCATGGGACGTCCCCACCAGAATGGGCTTACCGCCATGAACGAGCCGCAGATGGATATTTGCCTTTTGCATCCCCCCCATATCCACGACTTCACCGAATAAATATTTCTCAACGGCGACCCAGGGCACGATTTCGCCGACACGATAGTCTGTCTCCCGACTCACTCGGATCGTGGGAATGGAGTCCCCTTCGGGGCGCACCTCAAAACTCAGGTCCGGGTTATTTTTCGCTCTAGACTGCCATTTCTGAATCACTTCTGCTCTTTTAGGGTCGATTTCACCGAGCACATCCTGTCTTGCCATCAGCTTCAAATCCGGTTCGAGACTAGATAAAATAAGAAGAGGCACCAATGTCCGAAAAATGTACGATCCTTCGACGATTTGCACATGGACTTCATCAAGCTTAAGCCGCTGACCACCACCAATGAAGGCTTCAACCTGGCAATTGAATTCATTGAATTGCGACAAACCAATGGAAACGGGGGTAATCTCCCTTCCCTCTGTTTTCCCATGAATCACAAATTCAATTGTTGTTTCTATGCTCATTGTCCACCTGTGGATATACTATACGACAACCTTGATAGGATCGGCAAGGACCAGTGTCGATGGATCAAAAATCTTGTGACGCAGGTTGGCGTCCCTATGGACGTTGGACTTTCAAAAAATTCCCGCCGGGGTCTTCACTTTTCACATTTATTAATTTCACCGGTCCACACCTACTTTCATTGCGCCTCAATCACCCGCTCAAATACCTCCAAAACCGCCGTTCCCTCCCACCCTGCGGACTCGAGGACGCAGGACTCAGGTTTGGTGGCAACTTTTGGGGATGACGGGGCTTTGGGAAAAGGGGCGAGAACCTTTGCAGGCGGGGTAGCCGGTGCAACCCCAGAACTCCTGGCCAGCATTTTTGCCTGCCTTGGCTTTTCGCTTCTGCATGGGTTTGCCACAGTCGGGGCAGGTGGGCGATGGCTCGGCTAAATCGCGGGCCTCAATGCGGCCCTGATGCAGCCGCTCACGGAAGCCGCCGTCATTAAGGAAGACCGCGCCTTGATGCTGCATCTGACTTCCCAGCATGGCCATGGTTCGGCGGATGAGGATGATCATCGAATTAGCGGCAATCACGGGATTCTACTCCCGCATTTGAAACACCCACTACCGCTGAAATTCGCGGGGATCGAGCGGTTGGATCGTAAAATCCGGGTTCCAGTTCGGGGATTGCTTGTAGAAGGCCATCGCATTGTCACAGGTCAGCCGCCGCACATCTGCCTCGGGGAAACCGTCAAGACGGAGTCGATCCACTACCTTCACCAGGCTTAGGGGATCGGAAACCCCCCAATCGGCCGAACCGTTGACGATCATGCGTTCACTTCCGTATTCCCGGATAATCGCCGATACTCGTTCCGGATTGAGTTTGGAGATGGGATAGACCGTCATCCCGCTGTAACATCCACTTTCACGAGAGAGCCGGATGGTCTCCTCGGTGTTGTGATCGATCACGACCCAGTCGGGATTAATCCCCTCCGCCTTCACAATTTCAATCGTCCGCTTGGTTCCCCGCAATTTATCAAGATGCGGCAAGTGGATAATGACTGGAATTTTGTGCTCATGTGCAATATGAAGCTGACGGACAAAGGCCGTTTCCTCATTGGGGGTGATATTGTTGAAGCCGATTTCCCCCAATGCCACACATCGGGGATGTTTGAGATACGGAACAAGACCGTCAATCACCTCTTTGGACAACACCATGTCCTCCGCTTCCTTGGGATTGAGCGAAACTGCGGCATAATGATCGATGCCGAAACGGCGCGCCCGGATCGTTTCAAACTCCAGGATGAGGTCGAAGTAATCAAAGAAGGTTCCGGCATACCGCCGATTGCGACCCATCCAAAAAGAAGGTTCTACACAGGCCCGAATGCCAGCCTTGTACATGGCGACATAGTCATCAGTCGTCCTTGAATACATGTGAATATGGGGTTCGATGATGGTCATAATTCCAGCCTATTTTGAAAAATTAATCCGCGGATCAATCAGAATATAACAAAAATCAGAAATGATATTACCAAGAAGTCCCAGAATGGACGTCAGGGCCAGAATCCCCATAAACACAGGATAATCACGCCCGACAATGGCTTCCAGGCTAAGTCGCCCCATCCCGGGAATCTCAAATATCTGTTCGATAATCACGGAACCGGCGAACATCACGCCTAGAATGCCGCCAATGCCTGTGGCTATCGGGATGAGGGCATTGCGCAGGGCATGTCCCCAAATGGCCCGCCGGGCAGACCCGCCCTTGGCCAATACCGTTCGCAGGTAGTCTTTGCCGATTTGATCAAGGAGGGAATTCTTCATCAACAGCGTCAACACCGCAAACCCGCCGATGGCATAGCACAGCACTGGCAATACCATGTGCCAGACCATATCACCCAACTGTCCGAACCAAGGAAGAGCTTCATAGGCTTCGGAATGAACACCGGAGAGCGGAAAAATGTCCCATAGATTTTCAGCCGTGCCGCACAACAACATCTTCAGCAACATGCCGAAGGCCACGGTGGGAATCGCATACCCCGTCAGCACGATCACACTGGAGGCCATGTCGAAAGCGCTCCCGTTCTTGAGCGCCTTTGATATCCCCATCGGAATGCAGATCAGATAACTCAACACCACCCCGGTGATACCGAAAACGAGTGACACCGGAACCCGCTCCCGGATCAGTTGCCAGGATGTTTTATTGGGATACTTAAAGGAATCCTGGCTCATTCCCATGTGATCGTGAACCAGCCACTTCCAATATCGGGTCAGAAAGGGCTTATCAAAACCGAAATGTTTCTCCAAAGCCTTACGCTGTTCAGCTGTAATGGTCCCTGAGGCCCCCGCCGCCATCTTGCCTTCACCGGAGTTGATCCCTTTCATTTGCATAATAATCTGTTCCACCGGCCCGCCGGGCACCAATTGAACCAGTCCATAGCAAACAAGCGTAATCCCCAGAAACGTGGGGATCACCAGCAACAAGCGCCGGATGAAATAAGAGGTTCGTTCCATTACACCACGTAAGTCGTAGATACGGTTGCCCCACCTGACCCGGTCCAATTGGTATGGAAGGCCTCACCGCGCGGCTTATCGACACGCTCATAGGTGTGCGCCCCGAAATAGTCACGCTGAGCCTGTAGCAGGTTTGCGGGCAAACGCTCACAACGATAGCCGTCATAATAATTCAAGGCGGCACTCATGGCCGGCATCGGAATGCCAAGCTTGATCGCCATCGCCAACACTTTCCGCCACGAAGACTGTGACCGCGCCGTCGCCTTCTGGAAGAAGGGATCCATCAGCAGATTATCGAGCGCCGGGTTTTTCTTGAAGGCCTGCTTGATCTTACCCAGGAAAACAGAGCGGATGATACAACCTCCGCGCCACATCAGGGCAATGCCGCCATAATTTAAATCCCAGCCATACTCCTTGGCCGCCGCACGCATCAACTGATACCCCTGCGCATAGGACACAATCTTCGAGGCATACAACGCCTTGCGAAGATCTTTGATCATCGACGCCTTGTTGCCCGTGAACACGGCTTTGGGGCCTGCCAGAACTTTCGAAGCCGCCACTCGTTCGGACTTGATCGCCGAAATACAACGGGCAAACACAGCCTCCGAAATCAGTGTCAGCGGCATCCCCGTATCAAGGGCGGCAATAACAGTCCATTTGCCTGTCCCCTTCTGCCCGGCGGCGTCGAGGATCAGATCGACGACCGCATTGCCCTTCTCGTCCTTGTAACCAAGAATATCCCGGGTGATCTCAATGAGATAACTATCCAGCTCGCCTTCATTCCAATCGGCAAAGACCTGATGCATTTCCGCGTTGGTCATTCCCAGTCCGACCTTCATCATCTGATAGGTTTCACAAATCATCTGCATGTCGCCGTACTCAATCCCATTGTGGACCATTTTCACAAAATGACCGGCCCCGCCC
>Ga0073936_10001194_pt1 | contig 40436 bp, 38 predicted proteins | sample AliMusrvi5mmetaG_FD_87041 | JGI IMG/M metagenome (GOLD analysis project Ga0073936, IMG submission 87041) | Freshwater lake bacterial and archeal communities from Alinen Mustajarvi, Finland, to study Microbial Dark Matter (Phase II) - Alinen... | ecosystem: Environmental > Aquatic > Freshwater >...
TCAAGTGATACATCGGTTGCAACGGTAGACAGCAACGGACTTGTAACAGCAGTTGCAGCAGGCAGTACCACCATCACAGTAACAACTCTGGAAGGGGGTAAAACAGCGACAAGTGTACTGACGGTCAATGCACCTAATACTATTGAAAATCTGAAAGTTGGATATCTAAACGAAAATACCAGGAGAATAATTACTTCAAGCGGTAATCAAAACCAACTTAAGATATTCCCGAATCCCGTCAACAATGGTGTGATTTATATCAGTCTTGCCTCAGCTAATGTGAGCGCAACCATAAACATTTTCGACCTTAATGGTCGCATGGTTTACAGTGATACTTTCGTGAGCTACAACAATACAAAACAAATAGATATTAGCAAGTTAAGAAGTGGCATCTACCTTGTAAGTGTTATACAAGGCGATTCAAATTACAAGAGCAAATTAATTGTTGAATAGATAAATATCAGTTAGTTGTTAATACAATTGGGAGTACGGGAACCTTTAAAGCCCAAGTTGCACTTGAAGCCTTTAAGGCTCCCGTAAATAATTGTCTAACTCTTTTCGTATTACTGGTAAATTTATTATTTTTCAACCTAACCAGTTGTAGGAATTTAGGGGAGTATTAAAGTAGCTTAGTTGGTAGAATACTGGTCTCCAAAACCAAATGTCTGGCAATCGGGTCGCTATTCTTGTGCAAGAGCCTCAATATCCAATTATTGAAGCTCTTGCATTTCAATTTAGTTTCCATTTGTGCAATTTTGTCTTAACGGGGATAATTTTTCATCATATTTCTGCCACTACGTCAGTAAACCATTTCTGGCATAAGCTTTGACACATAATTAAGACAAATTGTAAAACTTTAAAAATAAATCATAGGTATGAAAGGTAAAATTGGTGTTACAAGTGATAACCTCTTTCCGATTATCAAAAAATTTCTTTATTCCGATCACGATATATTCCTTCGTGAAATAGTTTCTAATGCTGTAGATGCAACACAAAAACTTAAAACTGTCGCAACTGCAGGGAAATACAAGGGAAGCGTTGATGATTTAAAAGTCAGAATCAGCGTAAATAAAGAAGCAAAAACAATTACAGTTTCAGACAGCGGGATTGGAATGACCTCCGAAGAGATTGAAAAATTTATCAACCAGATTGCATTTTCGGGTGCAAATGAATTCCTCGAAAAATACAAAGACGATGCAAATGCCATTATAGGACATTTCGGTCTTGGATTCTACTCTTCATTTATGGTATCGGAGGAAGTTGAAATCATTTCACGCTCTTATCAGGAAGATGCCAAACCAGTACGCTGGATATGCGACGGATCGCCTGAATATGTTATCGAAGATGCAGAGAAGGCCGAAGTCGGTACTGACATTGTAATGCACATTAATTCTGATTCTGTTGAATTTCTTGAAGAAAACAGGATTACCGAATTGCTTAATAAATACTGTAAATTCCTCCCTATTCCAGTTGTTTTCGGAAAGAAGAAAGAGTGGAAAGACGATAAATACGAAGATACTACTGAAGATAACCAAATCAACGATACAGTTCCGGCATGGACAAAGAAACCAGTTGATCTGACGGAGGAGGATTACAACAATTTTTATCAAAAGCTCTATCCGTACGGCGACGAACCATTGTTCCACATCCACCTGAATGTTGATTATCCTTTCAACCTTACAGGAATTCTGTATTTTCCAAAACTGAAAAACAATTTTGAGGTTCAGAAGAATAAGATCCAGCTATATTGCAACCAGGTATTCGTAACTGATTCTGTTGAAGGTATTGTACCTGAGTTTCTAACTCTTTTGCATGGTGTGATCGATTCCCCTGATATTCCTTTGAATGTCTCACGTTCTTACCTGCAAAGCGATTCGAACGTAAAGAAAATCAGCGGACATATCACAAAAAAAGTTGCAGATCGCTTAACCGAGATCTTCAAAGAAAAACGTACTGAATTTGAAGAAAAATGGAATGACCTTAAACTCTTTATTGAGTACGGAATGCTTACCGACGAGAAGTTCTACGAAAAGGCTCTGAAGTTTTATGTTTTCCAAAATACGGACGGAAAGTCATTTACTTGGGAAGAATACGAAAAAATCATCAGTGCCAATCAAACAGATAAGGACAAAAAGCTCGTTTACCTCTATGCAACCAATAAAGATCAACAATTCAGTTTTATCGAAGCTGCTAAAGAGAAAGGGTATGATGTATTATTGATGAACGATGTTTTGGCCACGCCATTACTCAACCACCTGGAACAAAAATTTCCTGATAAGCACTTTGTACGTGTCGATGCTGACGTGGCTGATAAATTAATCGCGAAAGAGAACAGCAAAGAGAGTACTTTGACTCTGGATGAAAAAAACGATCTTAGTCCTATTTTTCAAGCTATTACACCAAAAGATCGTGGTCAGTTTATAATTGATTTTCAAGAACTCGGCACCGATGGTTCACCAATGGTTGTGACTCAGAATGAGTTTATGCGCCGGATGAAAGATATGTCGAAGATGCAAAACGGAATGAGTTTTTATGGAGATCTTCCTGATAGTTATAATTTGGTTGTAAATCTTTCCCATCCGCTTGTAAAAAAGATACTTGCTGAAAAACAGGAAATGCTGACTGAGGATTTGACGCCAACCAACATAGAGATTTTGAGATATAAATCTGAAAAAGAAGCCCTTAAAAAGCTGAAAACTGGTAAGAAGGATGAAGAAGTTCCACAGGAGGAAAAAGATCTTTTAAAAGAGACAGAAACTAAGATATCAGAACTGGAAGACATTAAGCGTAAAAAACTTGAAGCTTTTGGTGCCGGAAATAAATTGGCAAAACAACTCGTCGATTTGGCACTATTGGCTAACAATATGCTACGTGGTGAAGCACTTAATAATTTTGTGAAACGAAGTGTGGAATTAATTAAATAATTCAACCAATTCAAAATAAATGAATTGACTATTAAATTCTAAGCCTGCTTCCAAATCAGTGAAGCAGGCTTTTTTTGTCTTATTCTTCACTAACTATTAATTTAAGGGATATAATGTGTATTTTTAGGGAAATTAATACCATGAAAAAACCAATACTTACCTCATTTCTGCTTTTCGCATTTATACTTGCTGGAATTGCACAAAAACCGATGAATATAATCACTTATAATATAAGATATAACACACCTTCGGACAAAGAAAATGCCTGGCCAAATCGTCGAAAGGATGTTATGAACCTGCTAAGACTTCACAAAGCAGATATCTTCTCAGTACAAGAGGCGCTATTTGATCAAATCATGGATTTAAAAGACGGGCTGTCAGGTTTCGATTATGTCGGAGTTGGACGTGACGATGGGAACATAAATGGAGAATTCTCTGCAATATATTATAATTCATATCGTTTTACGCTTATCGAAAATGGAACATTCTGGTTATCACAAACGCCAAAGATTCCTTCAAAAAGTTGGGATGCCGCACTGAATCGAATATGCACATGGGCCAGGTTCAGAGAGAATGAATCACACAAATCGTTCTATGTTTTCAATACGCATTTCGATCATAAAGGAGTAAAAGCCCGCAAAGAATCTGCACTGTTACTTTTGAAAAAAATCGACGAAATTTCGGTAAGAAAGGATCCTGTTATACTTACTGGTGATTTTAACCTGACGCCTGAAGAAAAACCATTAGTACTGATTCGTCAGAAGCTGAAAGACTCAAGACAAATTACTAAGACAGTGCCTCAAGGTCCGATAGGTACTTTTAACGATTTTGATTTCACAAGTAAACTTGAAAACAGAATCGACTATATCTTTGTAAATAAAATGGTTGACGTGAATAGTTATTCAGTCTTAACTGATTCGAGAGAAAATCGTTATCCGTCAGATCACCTTCCAGTAATGGTGGAAATACAAATCAAATAATAATCATTCCAACTCATATTAAGATAAAGCGCTTGAATGAAATTTTCTTCGCAAGGTCCGAAACCTTTTAGCGACGAAGAACAAAGGAAACCCTGGGAAATTCCTTTTCCTAAAAATTAATGCAAACTTCCCTTTATATACAATCCACGTCCAAGATAGATACACATTACGAATTCAAATATTTAAAACACCTTGAAAATAGGTTTTTCTCATCATTTTAAGTAAAAAGTGTAACTAAATGTCGCATTCGCTGACATAAAATCCATCTTTAAATTGCAATAATGAATCGATAAAATCACTTCTCCTCCTGTTAGGTACGGAATTTACGCATTCTTTAAAATATACTTTAAATGTACCAAATTCGGTGTTTGTGTAAGGTTTCTGTAATCTTTGTGTAATATTACTGTAACAAATAATACAGAAACATTATAGCAACCTTATATAAACCTTACTTAAATCATGAAGAAATTATAGCTTTAGTAATAGGAAATTAAAATGAGCCATTTTTACAAGCGATTATTTAGCCAAAGCATCAATTGCATTCTTATATAAATTTTTCCCTTTTGAAGGATCAGCATATGCACTTGGTCCTGCAATACAACCACCTTCACAAGCCATCACTTCGACAAAATTTCCGGTACCTTTCCCTTTACAAAAAGCCTTTAACAAACTCATTGATTTCTTGTTCAGACCTTCAATCTGAACCGCCTTAATATCAATTTGTAAACCTTCGGCTTTTACTGCAGCTATAACTCCTCCTGCCCTTCCAAATGCCCTACTCTCTTTTGAGATAGTTTCCATTAATGAATCATTACATTCATCAACAACGATATCAAAACCCTTTAAGAAAGCACCTAGTTCTTCAAATGTCATTACAAAATCGACATTCTGATCGTCGATCGCCTCTTTGCGTTTGGCTATGCAAGGACCGATAAAAACAATTTTAGCATCGGGATACCTCAATCGTGCAATCTTTGCTGCATAATGCATGGGTGATCGGGTGTGCGAAACGAAAGGCTTTAGTTGCTTTAGATGTTTATCAACAGCTTGCACATATGCTGAGCAGCAAGAAGTTGTCATAAACTGATGGCCAGCCTCAAGCCTTTCCTTAAGTTCAGTTGCTTCGTTGGTAGTAGTTTCCATTGCTCCCAGCGCAACTTCAACAACATCATGAAATCCAAGCATTTTTAATGCAGAAACTAACTTTGCTGTTTCACAGTTGAATTGTCCCATTATAGAAGGTGCCGGAAGCGCAATAACCTGCTCGCCATTCAAAATAGCCTTAAAAATATCAATGATGTGCGAAACTTCGAAAATTGATCCAAAAGGGCAAGCATTGACACATTTTCCACAATAGATACACTTTGTATCATCAATATATTCAACGCCATGTTCATCCTTATGGATTGCGCCAACAGGACAAGCTTCTTCGCAAGGAACTGGAACATATACAATTGAATGATATGGGCAAACATCTTTACATATGCCACAATTCACACATTTGCCTGAATCAATATTTGCCTGACCATTATTTCCGAAAGAGATGGCGTTTCGCGGACAATTCATCTGACAAGGACTTGCAACACAACCCCGACAAAGATTTGTAACAATATAACTAGTATCAACACACGCGGTACATGCTTCATCAACAACTGTCAGAATTTCCGTTCTTGGATTTTTGCGATCCAAAGCAATTTTAGCATACTCCGAAAGTGATGCTAACTCATCGGTCTCTTCTTCTGGTAAAAGTCCCAATATCGGCATCAATTTATATTTGGATACGGCCCGCTCCTTATAAGTACAACATCTTAACTGTGATTTTCGCCTGCGCGGTGATATTTCGAGTGGAATCCGGTCAATCTTATCAACTAATTCGCCTGTTTTTAATAATCCTGCAACTTTTGCGAGAAGGTCTCGCCTGATAATCATCGTATTGTTAACGTACGCCATAAAAAGCACTAATTTCAATTGGGACTGCAAAGATAGCAGAATTCCAAAGAAACATGTTATAAAACATGTTTTGTGCTTTTTTAGCGCAATTCAATGCTTGCTTTTCTTCAATCCATGAAAGTGCGCCAATCCTCCTTTTGAAGTTTCTTTGTAAAGATTTGGCAGATCATGCCCTGTTTGAGCCATTGTCTCAACAACTTTGTCAAAACTAATCAGATGGCGGCCATCGGACAACATAGCATAGTTTGTATGATTTAATGCCCTTGCAGCGGCAAAGGCATTCCGCTCAATACATGGAACCTGCACCAACCCAGCAACCGGATCGCAGGTTAGTCCAAGATGATGCTCAAGACCCATTTCAGCGGCATATTCAACCTGGAAGATACTTCCCCCGCTTAATTGAGTTGCTGCTGCGGAGGCCATCGCACAAGCTGTTCCTACTTCACCCTGACATCCCACATCTGCACCTGAAATTGAAGCATTCTGTTTCACAACATTGCCAATGATTCCGGCAGTAGCAAGCGCTTTCAATATCTTTTTGTCAGAAATTTTCTGGAATTTTTTCATATAGTATAAGACTGACGGCATAATACCACAGGCCCCACAGGTTGGGGCCGTTACAATCTTTCCTCCGGAAGCATTCTCCTCCGAAACTGCAAGAGCGTAGGCATAAACCATGCACCTTTTTTTCATCGATGATTTGAAGTTTCTGGCCTTTGCGTAATAGGCAGAAGCTTTACGCGGATAATGTAGCTCGCCAGGCAGAGGACCTTCGATTTCAAGTCCCCTCACTATTGCATCTTGCATCACTTTCCATACCTCATTCAGATAATCCCATAAATCGGGAGATTCGTACTCCACAGCATATTCCCAAATGCTTTTGCCGTTTTGATAACACCACTTCAGAATATTATCCATTCCCGTATCCGGATAGATCAGTTTTGTTTCCGCAATATGTTTATCATCGACGATTGTGCCGCCTCCAACAGAATAAGCTGTCCAAACATCGACAAGTGTATCGCCTCCACCTATTGCTTCAAATGTAACGGCGTTGGGATGAAACGGCAGAAAAACTGTTGGGTTCCAGACAAACTCAACAGGTATTGGCGAAAAAGTATTTGCAATTGCCAAATCAGTAAGATGCCCCTTCCCGGTTGCAGCTAAGCTGCCAAAGAGGGTAACACGAAATGAAGTCGCATCAGGATTCTTCTTTAAAAATAATTCTGCTGCTTTCTTGGGTCCCATTGTGTGACTTGATGACGGACCATACCCAATTTTATAAATTTCGCTGATTGATTCCATTTCGTTAGATTATTGAACAAAGAAACTAAGATTAAAGGTAATATATTTGTAAAAAAAATAAATATGGCACTGAATCTGGATGAAAAGGATCTTGCAAAGATCGTTATGGTAGGAGACAAAGTACTGATCAAGCCCAAGAATCCTAATGCACAGACTTCTTCCGGTTTATTTCTACCTCCGGCAGCTATTGAAAAAGAAAGCATTCAAGCAGGATATGTGATTAAAGTGGGACCAGGATTTCCTATTCCGGTTATAAATGACGAAGATGAATCGTGGAAAGAGAATAAGGAAGCAGTAAAATACGTTCCCTTGCAGGTAAAAACCGGAGATCTTGCAGTATACCTAAATAAATCAGGGTTTGATGTTGAGTTTAAAGGTGAAAAATTCATCATTCTATCTCATTCAGCAATTGTAATGATCGTACGGGAAGAGGGATTGTTTGAATAAAAGGTTTGTTAAAAGGGTTAAGATAGGAATGACTAATATTTATTACATCTTCTAATCCGTTATAATTAAACGAAATAGCTCAAAATTATATAAACGTAAAAAGAGGGCATCGAGTGACGCCCTCTTCTAACCTAACCTAACTAACCTAAATCCTATGAAAAAACCTGCTCTTAAGCAACGATACAAATGTACATCACAAAACCTCCAAATTCAAACATTATAAGGTTAATTAACGTTAAACTTTTTCTTTTTCTTTTTCTTACAAATAAATCAAGAATTGATATTATCACTGTACTTTACGAACCAATAATTCGAAAAATAGACTCAAATACGAGTTAGCACAGCAAAAGTTCATGTTGATTTACTTATTAACGTTAACCTTCAACTTCAATAATCTTCTCGTCACTTTGCCATAGACCATGTTTGGTACAATAAACATGAGCTATAAGTTTCATCCCTTTTGTAGGAACAATATAGAAGTCGACTTCTACCTGACTTGGTGCACCACCCTGAGTCCCAGCCAAAAATGAAGCTTCAGCAAGCATCCGTTCGCTATCCCACAGTTGAATCCAACTGATATAATGGTCGAAATCATCAGGATGTTTGTATTCGTCGCCTATTTTAACTTTAACTTTGAATTTTTCACCTTTTGGTGCCTGATTGTCAGCATGAATAAAAGCTGAATGACGATCAATAAAATCACGTTTTGCTTCGCGTTCGATTAGTGATATATCCTCGTAGCGGTTGATTTTCATTTTTTGAGTTATTATGAGTTTTTAAATTTATTACCGGAGATAATTCAGGATTTAATGTTTCGAAAGATAATCGGCAACACCGTCTGATGAAGCTTTCATAGCCTCTTTTCCTTCAGACCAGTTTGCTGGACAAACTTCGCCATACTCTTCAAAATGAGTAAGAGCATCAACCATACGTAAGGCTTCATCTACGTTACGACCTAAAGGCAGATCATTCACGAGCTGATGGCGTACTACACCATTTTTATCGATTAAAAATAAACCACGATAAGCTACCGGTGCACCCACAAAAATAGATTTACCATCTTCGTCGATATCATATTCACCAGCAAGAACACCATAATTCTCAGCAATGGTTTTGGAAAGATCTGCTACGATCGGGTAGGTTACACCCTTGATTCCTCCATTTTTCTTTTCGGTATTTAACCAGGCCCAATGAGAAAACTGAGAGTCAACAGAACACCCAACAACAGCGGTATTCCGTTTTTCGAACTCTGCCAATTTTTCCTGAAAAGCAAGCAGTTCTGTAGGACAAACGAATGTAAAATCGAGTGGATAAAAGAAGAATACGACATATTTTTCACCAACAAACTGTTCAAGTGAGTAGTTCTCTACAATATCGTTTCCGTTAATTACCGCATCTGCTTTAAATGCCGGTGCTTTTTTTCCAACTAATGTGCTCATAAATTTCTTTTTAGATTTTTAAAAAATAAAACATACAAATAACATATGTCTGTACACTATTGTTCATTTAATCTTCCTCAATCGGATCAAGATCGTCATTCAAATCCTCATCGTCATTACCTACAGCAAAATCAGCTTCATCCTGAAGATCGGACGATGCCAAAAACGATTCAATAGGTTTTAAATGCGGAGGCAAATCGGTTTTTTCAGCAGCTGAGTACGGGAAAACATCAAGAATTGTGCTTTCATTGATTCCGCTGATTTCAAAATCAGCCATCATCCCCTGCATCGCCTCAATAATCTGATCGTAGGCATCTTTGACATTATCCGAAAATACCAATACCAATTGCGATGTCCGTTTCTCTTTGCCACTCTCTTCGTCTACGGTAATAAAAGCCACTTTTGCCTTGTACCAACGGTCGCCAGTATCCGAAGGAATGATTTCGGAAATGCGTGTTTTGGAAATTTTGCTTACCATAAACTCTCCGCTTACCATAGTCTGAAGTTCTTTGTAAATCCGACTTTCGGCTTCGGTAAATGAGATAGCATCAAGCATATAGGTTTCGCTGGCCTTTTTCTCGTGACCATTTTCGTCCATCTTGATGTATTTTGCAGTGCATTCGAACCAGGTATTCATCCAAAAATATTTTAGTTATTAATTTATTACTCCTATGCAAATGTAGCCTTTTCCGCTTTGAATTTCAGGATACATAACCCAAATAGGGACAAAATTTTTATAGAAGTTAGAAAATATAAGGTAATTCAAACAAATTGAAAAACTGCTATTTCTTAGGTTCGTTCTTCAATACTTCGTTCAGTTTTTTCTTAACCAGATCTCCCCAAATAATATATCCGTCATGATTCTGATGAAGCATATCCTTGATAAAAAGCTCCTGACGGGGTTCCCCATCTTTATTCAGATAGGCTGATGCCGTTTCAATAAAATAGGTATTGTGCATTTTACCACACGCTTCTTTCAGCATTTGGTTTGTCTGTTTCACGGTTGGCCACACAACCCATCTGCTCTTTGTAGGAGTAATTTCAAGCAGGAAAATGGGCTGATCTGCATATTTTTGCCTTACTGTCTTAACAATATTACGGAACAGTTTAACAACTTCTTCCGGCGATTTATCATTTTTACTTCCCGTAATATCATTGGCCTCGAAAATTACCAATGCACGAAATTGATGCGGATAAACAATTCGTTTGGCATAAACTGCAAGATCCGAAAATCTTGAACCACCGAAACCACGCTGAATCACGGGATAAGGTGCAACATCTTCTTTGAGCGTCGACCATAACCTGATACTTGAACTGCCCGCGAAAAAGATTGCGTTATCAGGATCCTCTTCACTTTTATCCTGCTGCTCGAATTTAAGAATATCCTTTTCCCAATTTTTTGAGGCCTCAGCTGTATATTTCCGGGTGACGTTGCATGAGGCAAGTAACCCAGCCAATAAAATTGATGTAATCAATAAACGAAAAGAAGAATTAACTGTTAACCGATTCATATTTAAGATTTAAAAATTGAATAATTCATCTTTAATAATGCTCACAAAGTAGTAAATATCCTGCGCTTTCTGCTGTGAATATTTCGTCTAAAAACCTTTTCAGTAAAGTATTATATTTGCGGCTTATTAAAAATCGTTTATGATCTCAGTTGACGGACTTACCGTGGAGTTTGGCGGAACCACTCTTTTTAAAGATATCTCTTTCGTAATTAACGACAAAGACCGCATCGCCCTCATGGGTAAGAATGGTGCCGGAAAGTCGACCTTGCTTAAAATCATCGCGGGAAAACGAAACACTTCGTCCGGAAAGATATCGGCTCCAAAGGATGCAGTGATTGCTTATCTGCCCCAACACTTAATGACCGAAGATAACCGTACCGTTTTTGAAGAAGCGGCTCAGGCTTTTGCGAAGATTAAGGAAATGGAGCACGAAATCGAGGCATTGAATATGGAAATGTCAACGCGCACCGATTATGAGTCTGATAGCTATTATGCACTGATTGAACAGGTTTCGGCATTAAGTGAGAAGTTTTATTCCGTCGAGGAGATCAATTACGATGCAGAAGTCGAGAAGATTCTGATTGGTTTGGGATTCAAACGCGAAGATTTCACACGTCCCACGAATGAATTCAGTGGCGGATGGCGCATGCGGATTGAGCTTGCCAAAATCCTGCTGCAGAAACCCGACCTGATCCTGCTTGATGAGCCCACCAACCATATGGATATTGAGTCGATTCAATGGCTCGAAGAGTTCCTGATCAACAGTGCCAAAGCGGTGATCATTATCTCGCACGACAGGGCATTTGTCGATAACATCACTACACGCACCATCGAGGTTACAATGGGCCGCATCTACGATTACAAGGTCAATTATTCGCAATACCTCACGCTGCGGCTCGAACGTCGTGAACAACAGATGAAACAGTTCGAGGAGCAGCGCCGGATGATTGCCGACAACCAGGATTTTATCGACCGGTTTAAAGGGACTTACTCCAAAACAAACCAGGTTCAGTCGCGTGTAAAGATGTTGGAAAAGTTGACGTTGGTAGAAATAGACGAAGAGGATAACTCTGCATTGCGGCTCAAATTTCCCCCTTCTCCCCGCTCGGGAAATTATCCAGTGGTATTGGAGGATATGACCAAAAGCTATGATGAACATCTTGTTTTTGCGAATGCATCGCTCACGATTCAACGTGGTGAAAGGGTTGCCTTTGTCGGAAAAAACGGCGAAGGAAAGTCGACTCTCGTAAAAGGGTTGATGGGTGAGATCGAGTATGAAGGGAAACTCACACTTGGGCACAACACGATGATCGGTTATTTTGCGCAGAACCAGGCTTCACTACTCGACGAGGAAGTGACCGTTTTCCAGACTATCGATGATGTTGCCAAAGGTGATATACGGACAAAGATCAGGGATATCCTGGGCGCGTTTATGTTTGGTGGCGATAACCTCACAAAGAAGGTGAAAGTACTTTCGGGCGGTGAACGGACAAGGCTTGCAATGATTAAATTGCTCCTCGAACCTGTTAACCTGTTAATCCTCGATGAGCCTACGAACCATTTGGATATGAAAACCAAAGATATCCTGAAAAGCGCATTGCTTGATTTTGACGGAACCTTGATTCTTGTTTCGCACGACCGCGATTTCCTTTCGGGACTGGTGACCAAAGTTTTCGAATTCGGGAACAAACAGGTAAAAGAACACCTGGGTGATATCAACAGCTTTCTTCAAAAGAAAAAGATGGATACGCTGCGCGAACTGGAGCGGAATAATCAGAAATAATGTAAAAGTATGGCAATTTTAACATTTAGTCTCCAAAAACTATTTTATTGACTCAAGGAGGCTGATTCAATATGCTTGGCTAAGAAATTTTTTCTTTTTTATTGCTTTGTGAAACTTCGTGCCCTTGTGACTTGGTGGCATTTCTATTTTTCAAGTGAATACAAAATTGAGGTTTTGGCTAAAGCCATTTAATTTTTTATTGTCAATTACCACGGCTTTAATGCCGTAGTAATTCAAGTAGTCCGGAAATGGTTTCAAACCATATTCCATTTCATTTAATATTTTCGAAGTCATCTAAATTTAAATAATGAGATTAAATAGATGTCGTATAAGAGCCATTCTTGTTTCATTCTTGGCCGATACTTTGATGCTCATTCAAAAGCTTCAGAATAAAAAAAACGGAAATAGTCCGTAGGAAACGTAGGAATGTAGGAAAGGCCCCTATTTTTCATTTTATTTCCTGCATTACATACTGATTTATAAGGCCATACCGTGCTTCCTGTGGTTTCCGCGTTTCCTACGGTTTTCCTACAGTTTTCCTACATTCCTATGTTCCTACAATCCTATATTTGAATTTCACAAAAATCAAGGCGAATATTGATTTACTTCTTACCTCCATATATGCCTGAACAGGAACAATTGGATATTTTCAACAAGCGAATTAATTACTTCTTTACTAATACTTTGTGCAAATAATTTATCAGTATCTCAGAGAAACTGATTTAAGAATTCGGTTTTCATTCTCCCTGAAATGATTTCATGACCTGCAACCTTGATATTTTTTCAATACGATTTGCCTGTTTCATCAATTTAATAAGCCCAATATCCTACCACTTTTCTACATACAATTTTATTGCATTAATTTTTAACTTTTTCAATATATCCGAAACCAACTGCATTTCGTGTTGATCCATAAGTATCACAATTAATGTTTCCATATCAATATTATTTCAACAAATATATAAAATCTACCAGAATTGAATTTCTGAAACTAGAAAATCCATCAATTAAACCATTTGTTTCCAGTATTTCAAAGGAATGATTTGAATTGAAGAGATGTGCGAATTGGTAAAGCCAAAACGGCCAATTACCACTTCACATTCTTGTCGATAAAGCCAATCAGATCATCAGCCATTACCTTTTGTTCTGCAACTCTTGGATGACCACCCGTATTTTTGTAAGGGAAGAAATGGGTATATATCTTTGGATCAGCCAAACCTTTTACTGCAGTTTCAATGTAACCAGGCCAAGCTGAACCTTTTTGCGTAGCATCCATACTTCCCAACGCACATATGATGGAAGCTTTCGGATATTTTGCCCTTATCTTCAACACCATATACCGGTAGGCTTTAATAATTGTTTGCTCGTCAGGACGTGTTGTTCCAAACCTGGCTTTAAACTGTTCGTGTTCAGGATTATTGATCAACCAGCTATCGTTTTGAAACAGGTTAATAACTACAATATTAGGCGTAAAATTTGAAAAATCCCATTTACTGTTGGGATCTGCCGGATTCAGCCGGTCGTACATTTCGGGCATGATGATCGGGAACCAACTTAGCATCACTCCTATCCCACTCCTGGAAATATTTGAATATTGTGCATTGTAATGACGTGCAGTTCTGCCAGCATAGGTCAGATAATTATTGAAAAACTCTGGAGCGCCCGAATCATTCTGTCCATCGGGAACATCTACCCCATGCCCAGCCGTAATTGAGTTGCCGTAAAACTCAATTTTCTTTCTACCTGGACGGTTGGGTTTCAGAATGCGTGCACCTTCATTAAGTTCGAATCCGTAAAATGAAGTAACCGTTGTGTTATCGGTCAGTTTGTAAATCTGCACTGAATGTTTTCCCTTTCTCAAACCCGAAGCCAACGTATAACTTGTTTTGATGGTATCGGATTTGATCCTCTTGGCATGTTCGGAATCGCCATCCACTATTGCATAAAAATAGGTAGTACCATCTTCATTTTTAAGGATGGCCTTAGCTTCAGTCCCTTCAAAATTGAGCGCAGCCGAAGTTCCTGGCCAAAAGATTCTGACACATTGGTTTTCAATAGTCTCAATCCGCCCCATATAAGCAATCTTTTTCTGGTTGAATGGAACTAAAGTTTGTCCATAACTGACTGAAACAACGACGAACAACAAAAGGGAAATCAAATGATTTTTAAGCATGATTTTAATATATGAATCGTTTTAAAAGTATAGAATTTGCTTATCTGTGAAAAGTGGGTGGAGACCAGGTAGAATTGCTAAGGATGTACGTATTTCCCTCGGTAATCTCTTTTTAATAACACTGATGCTTGTTTATTGTCCACAATCTCATTTTTAGCCTGATCCCACTTCACAAGTGATCCCGTGTAGTAAGAAATCATTGCAAGCTGAACAGTAGCAGTCGACTGAAATGCATCTTCAGGAGGACAGTCGATCAGGCTTTTATTCTTGTTTTTTACCGCGTTCAAGAAATTCGCCACATGTTTTTCTTGCATCAGCTCAGTAGGAATTAACAACTCTTCCCTTTTCACATCTTTCCCAGCATGAAAAAGGACGACTTTCGAATCTTCAACAAATAAAGTGGCTTTATCGCCATGGAAGAAAATACCATTGTTAAATTCCTTATTTGGATCGCCTGTACCCCAAAGTCTGTGTTGCCATACAACCGGCGCTTTCCTGAAAGCCATGTTAGCTGTTAGGGTGTCGGGTGTAGTAATCTGGTTTTTTAGTTCAAATATGCCCCCCTTTACATAAAATTCCAACGGCATCGATTCACCCATGATCTGACGAATGATATCAATGTGATGAATACCCCAGTCAACAAGATGACCATTTCCGTACTCTTTCTCAAGCCTCCATGATTTATGGCCAATGCTTGGCCTATAATCGAGTTTGGGAGCCGGACCACACCACTCTTCCCAATCGAGTGAGGTAGGTGGTGCTTGTATGGTTGTATCCTGTGGTCCAGGTATGTAATGAATCTGTGCAGTTATCTGGTGAACATTCCCGATTGTCCCATCAGCTATCAATTCTTTTGTTTTTCTGAAGGCCTCACTCTGACGACGTTGAAAACCGATCTGCACTATATTGCCAGCCTTTTGAGCAGCACTTACCATCGACAAACCTTCCTGTATGTCGTAAGCAAGCGGTTTCTCACAATAGATATCCACCCCTTTTTCACATGCTGCTATAAACTGAAGTACATGCCAATGAGGAGGTGTACCAATAAAAACAGCTTCCAATCCTTTGATATCAAGTAATTCTTGGTATTGTTTATAGGTCTTAGGCCTGCTGCTTTGAAGTTTCGCCAGTTCATCGGCACTGCTGTTCAAGTGTTCTGAATCAACATCGCAAACTGCGATTACCTCAACTCCGCCGACTTTTAGCGCTGCAGTTGCAATAACCATTCCATACCAACCGGCTCCAATCAATCCGATTTTTAACTTCCGATCCTGCGAATAGGCCGGGATATTGAATGTAGAAGCAAGAGCAGCTGACCCGATTGATGCTTTTTTAATAAAATTCCTTCTTTCCATAACTCGTATTGTTTTTGGTTAAACATCTCGTTAGCGCACAAGCAAAACTAAGGAAATTGTCCGAAATTAAAATATTATAAATATCAAATATTTGAAACACAATTGACTTGATTACGTAAGCAAAAATGAATCTATGAAATTTGACTTACGAGAATCCATTTTATTTTTCCAAGGCAGTGAAATCTATATACTATGAAAATAACCGATCATTCCAAGAATCAAAACCATATGAAAACCACCTTTCTACTTACACAAATCATTGTTATCCTATTCGTCCAGAATATTTCTGCAAAAAATCCTTTCAATAGAGGAGTTCCAACAATTGCTCCGTGGGAAATTGGCCTATCCTCTGGTGTCTCAATATTTATATCTTCATTTAACCCTGAATCAAGTGCTATAAACAAAAAGCTGAATTACTGGAACAACGGAATAAATCCTGGATTCGGTTTATTCGTGGTACGCAATATTTCACCATCTATCGGTTTTGAAATGAATTGGCTGAATACCCGCCTGACAGGAAAATGGAGTGGCAAATGGCCGCTTCTTCCAATTTTAGCCGGCCGCGAAAGTCCGTTGACCTATAACAGTCAAATAAATCAATTCGATTTGATGATGGTATTTAACATTGATCAAATATTGCTTCCTGGCGATCCGGAAGACATGGGACACTTTTTTATAAAAACCGGAATTGGCCTCGCTCACATAAAAGACACTAAAAAATTTTATCCAGGTATAAATTACGATCGAATTTCCGGTGCCCTTGGCGCTGGTTACTCTGTTTCACTAAATGAAAAAATAAAATTACAAATTGGCAGCATCTTCCGAACGGTAAATACAGACAATCTTGATGGTGTGCATGTGGTTGCAAACAACAAGAACGGACAACTTGTCAATTACATGAAAATTTTTGAAGTCTACAATTATTCGTATTTCAGTGCAACCTATAGCCTGGACGACTTTGGATCAAATAAATCCCGGCACAAATACAAAAGACGAAGGTAAATGTGTAAACTTTTCCCCTATTTTTACAACCTCCAACATCAATTTCTTAATTGCAATTCTAAGGATTATTTTAACTTTGGTAGGTGGGAGAAATGTAAAGATGCCATTGGAAAACGCCTGATAGGGACGTCTTTAGCCGACAGAATGAGTATGCGAAATATAGTTTATGAAGCACAAAGAATTTTTACAAACCAGGAAGTTTAAACAATAACTTATTCCCCCTTTTCAGATTAAAACGACAGGTGGGGAGGCAACTGTTTTTATGGACAAAATAACAGAGGGAAAAAACCGGGCCTTTGTTTGTAATTGAGGAATTAGAAGGGATAACTTTAAAACTTGGTTTTATCTTCTGTGAAAAACAGTTTTTACATACACAATTTTAATGCGCCTTAAGGTTCTATAGCAATAAGGAAGCGTTTTGTCCTATTTTGATGCCTGAAGTATTAGGAGTGGTGCAAATATTGTGCAAAATACAAAAAAGAGAAAATCCAACTGCTGATAATCAACAAATTGGATTTAATAAATCTTTTAAGTGTGACCCAATCTGGGATCGAACCAGAAACCTACAGCTTAGAAGGCTGTTGCTCTATCCAATTGAGCTATTGGGCCAGCTAAATTGTGGTGCAAAAGTAAAAAAAATCCCCATATGCTGGTGCATCATGGGGATTTTAAATTAAAATGATTATTATACCATAAATATATTGTGTTCTGCGCATTGACGTACCATCTCTTCTGGCCACAGACTTGCCTGAACCTCACCGATATGTGCCTTACGCAACAAATACATACAAAGACGTGATTGCCCGATTCCACCGCCAATTGACAGCGGTAATTCATCTCTTAAAAGCTTTTTGTGAAACAAGAGTTCTTTCCTTTCGGTCAAACCAGTGATGACAAGTTGTCGTAAAAGAGCCTCTTTGTCAACACGGATTCCCATTGATGACAATTCTAACGATTGCTGCAAAATCGGATTCCAGATAATGATATCACCATTCAGACCTTTATAACCATCCGAATTTTCGGTTGACCAGTCATCATAATCAGGAGCACGACCATCATGCTTTTCACCATCCGAAAGTTCACCACCGATTCCGATAATAAAAACAGCTCCAAATTCTTTTGCAATTTCATGTTCGCGCTCTTTTGGTGTGAGCTTTGGAAAACGTAGCACCAACTCTTCGGAATGGACAAAATGAATCTCATCCGGAAGTAATGGTTTAATAGCAGGATAATTTTCGTACACTATGAATTCTGTACGAAGAATTACCGAATAAATCTGGTTAACCAATTTTTTCAGAAACTCCAGATTTCGTTGCTTGGCTGTAAGCACCTTTTCCCAATCCCACTGATCTACATATAAGGAGTGAATATTCGTAAGTTCTTCGTCAGCGCGAATAGCATTCATATCGGTGTAAATTCCATATCCCGCGGGAATTCCATATTGTGCGAGCATCATTCTTTTCCACTTTGCCAATGATTGTACAACCTCCGCTTTAGCATCATTCATGTCTTTTACAGCAAAAGTCACAGCACGCTCTACGCCATTGAGGTCATCATTTATACCTGTCCCTTTTAAAACAAATAAGGGAGCCGTCACACGGCGTAAACGCAATTCGGCAGAAAGGCTTTCCTGAAAGAAGTCTTTTACAAATTTAATGGCCTTTTCGGTTTGTTTAAGATCAAGTTTCGGCTTATAATTATCGGGAAAATAAAGTTTCATGTTTATAAAATTTGTTTTTTTAAGGAACCATGCAATAGCCATGACGATATTCTCATTTTGATTAGTGATTTCTCAATCATGTTTATTTATCTGTTTTATCAGTTTTTTTTCGTTGCAATGATACAAATTATTGCAATAATCCTGATGCATTTGTAGTTTATTAACAAAAATCCTTCAATCGAATCTGATGGCCTTATCTGGTTCAATCCTTGAAACGTACCAGGAAGGTATCAGCAACATCATTAATGTAATTACTATTGTACCTGCATTGAGTAACAGAAGGTGCGTGATTTTCAAATTAACAGGTACTGTGTCCAAATAATAGGAACCTGGATCGAGTTTAAATAATCCAAATTTAGCCTGAATAAGACAAAATGCAATTCCAGCTAAATTGCCCCAAAACATCCCTTTGAGAATCAGAAATGAAGAGATATAAATAAATATTTTTCGAATGCTCCAGTTACCAGCGCCAACTGCTTTCAATACACCGATCATTGTCGTGCGTTCAAGAATCAGGATCAATAAACCTGAAACCATATTAAAACCGGCAACCAATATAATTAGCGCGAGGATGATCCATACATTCATGTCCAGCAAATTTAGCCAATCGAAGATTTGAGGATATTTGGAAGTTATTGTTACTGGCCTAAGTACAGCTTCATTATCGCTGGAATAGCTTAAAGTAATACGCTTAATGTCACGATTGATCTGATCAAGATCATTAAAATCGTTTATTGCAATCTCAAAACCACTGATCTGATCCGATTTCCAATCATTTAATTTCCTGACATGTGAAATATCAGCCAACACAAATAACCTGTCGAACTCTTCGAGGCTGGTACTGTAAATTCCACAGATTTTAAACTTACGCATTTTCTGCGCCTTGGTTTCTTCATTTAAAAAGTACGTATAAAGCGGATCGCCAACTTTTAATTTAAGCAATAGAGCCATCTGTTTAGAAATCAAAACATCGTCGGTCTTAGCACTGTCAGAAACCGAAAACAGGGTTCCTTCAACAAGATTTTCTTTAAAAAATGACCAGTCAAAATCAGGTCCGACACCTTTCAAAACTATTCCGCTAATCTCATCTTCAGTTTTAACAATACCAGGCTTAGTTGCAAAGCTTTGAACATTCTTAATCCCTTTCAAATCTTTGATCTCCTGTAACCATTTTTGATCTCTGGAAACAGGAACCGTTTCGTAAGAAGAGTTCGAATCAAAATTGACAAGTTGAATATGAGATCCAAATCCAATCACCTTATTTCTAACTTCTTTCTTAAAACCAGTCACTATGGCAACCGAAAGAATCATTACAAAAAGGCCAAAAGCGATTCCAAAAACTGCAAATGAAACAATTGATTCAGAGAACTTTCTTGAAGTTCCTTTAGTGGAAAAAATTCGGCGGGCTATAAATAGTTCTGTGTTAAATAGTGACACTTTGTTTTCTTTTGCGTAAAAGTAGCCATTTTTTCCTCCATACAAACCCGGAACAATTTTGTACTTTTGCAGCTGAATCCCGGAAGCCATTGATTTTCTTAATACTTCCCTTCTTTTTATAATTTAAACAAAACACAGAATGCAAGTAAGGGCAAAGAAAAGTTTGGGTCAGCATTTCCTCATCGACAAAAACATAGCGCGGGATATCGTCAATAGTTTGAAAGCGACCAACGTGAGTAAAATCCTTGAGATTGGCCCTGGCATGGGAGTATTGACTAATTTTCTGCTCGAAAATGAAAATTATGAGACTTACGTCATCGAAATTGATCATGAATCAGTCGATTACCTGCACAAACATTTTCCTCAGCTGAAGGATCATATTATAGAAGGCGATTTTTTGAAACTTGATCTTGCCGCAAGTATATCTGATAAACCATTTGCACTGATTGGTAATTTACCTTATAATATCTCATCGCAGATTTTCTTTAAAGTTCTTGAAAATAAAGAATTAGTACCCGAAATCGTTTGCATGCTTCAGAAAGAGGTTGCAAAGCGCATATGTTCAGGTCCGGGTTCAAAAGTCTATGGAATTTTAAGTGTTTTTCTTCAGGCATGGTATGATGTTGAATACCTTATTGATGTTCCTGAATATGTTTTCGATCCGCCGCCAAAAGTACAATCAGCTGTTATCCGCCTTACTGCTAACGGAAGAACAGACTTAGGCTGCGATGAAAAACTTTTTTTTAAAGTAGTCAAAACTGCCTTTAATCAGCGACGTAAGATGCTAAGGAATAGCATCAAAAGCTTTTCCCCGCGTATAGAAGAATTGGATGCAGTATTACTGACACGTCGGCCAGAGCAGCTCTCTGTCGCCGAATTTGTAGAATTGACAAACAATATCGAGCTTTTACTAAAGAATGGCGAGCTCACTAATTCTTAGCCTATTCGAATAGTCGGATCTCCAGTTTTAATATATCGAGTCTACAAGTATTTTACAATAAGAATTTCTTAAATTTCATCGCAGCCATCGTGGTATTTTTTCATTGCATGAAATAACCATGGTTGATAAATCACAAACCGAAATGAATCCGAAGGCTGACAGATGGCCATTAGCTTCGCTGATCTTCGATTCCATCTGTCCTTTAGCAAACAATTATATACTCATGAAATGTAATTTTATATTACCTTCCTATTGCTTTGTGTAATCTTTCTGTAATCTTTGTGTAATGTATCTGTAATTTTTAATACAGATACATTACACAAACCTATTTCAAAGATTACTTATAATACGAGGAAGGTATGATGAAATGGAAAGAAAATAGGCAGGGTTCATTCAATAAACCAGCATTTAGGAGGAATATGAATGTATGGAAGATATTTCAGGAGATATTTACAAAAAATGATGCCGTATCTTATCGCGACTTTGAGGGATAAAATACGGCATTTAACCTTGATAATTACTTAAAAGGCAATAAATGAAAAACCTAAACAGCATTCATTGCGGTTACTGGATCAAGATTAGCAGCTGTACGGGCAGGAACCAAACCAGCAACCAAGCCAATTACTATACTTATCATTAGTCCTTTAACAATATTGGCAACCGTCAGAACAAGGTTAAAATCCATTGTCTTGCTGACTATAAATGTCATTCCATATATTATGAGCAATCCGATTGCTCCGCCAATCATTGACAGAACACTCGCTTCAAATAGAAATTCGAGTAAAATAAACCTTTTTTTAGCACCGAGTGCCTTCTGTAATCCGATAATCTTGGTTCGTTCTTTCACTGATACAAACATGATATTTGCAATTCCAAAGCCACCTACGAGCATTGCAAATCCTCCTATTATCCCTCCGGCGATATTGAAAACTTTAAACAGGCTGTCAAGTTGACCTGAGATAAGGCTCACTTCATTGAGGGCGAAGTCATTTTCGGCTGAAGGTTTTATCCTTCGGATAGAACGCATGATTCCTTCAAGTTCTTCTGAAAGCCTGGCTGCAGGAACATCAGCCTTACCTTTAACAATAATACTTTGCCCCATATCCATTCGCGAATCGACCATCCGGGAAATAAGTTTGACGGGAATTAAAACTCGCTTATCCATACTCGTACCAAACATATCCTCTCCCATTTTCTCGAAAACACCTACAATGTTAACGGTAAATCCCTGCAATTTAATCGATTTTCCAACGGGATTAACATTAGGGAATAACTGTTCGGCAATTACAGATCCAAGCATCGCATTATTTGCGCCAGAGCCAAACTCTTCTTCAGTCAATGGTCTTCCATTCGATATTTTAAGACTCCAGGTTTCGATTAATCCACCAGACGACCCGATAATCGCTACATTTTCGGCTTTATTACTTCCGTTTTGTATTGTACGGTTAAATCCATAATTATAAACAGCATATTGTGTTAATCCAGATCGCCTTAATATTTCCTGTGTTTCGGCAAGTTTTGGAATAGGCCGGTTCATGTATTTCCACCATGGATATTCCGATTCACCCGGAGGCGGTGTCCAAGGCCATTTCTGTATATATATTACATTACTTCCCAGTTTTGACATACTATCACGAATCGTGCTCTCGAGAGAATCGATGATTGTGAAAACAGAAATAATACAAAAAATCCCTATTGTGATTCCAAGTAACGAAAGAAAGGTTCTTAATCTATTTACAACAAGAGAGTTATAAGCAAACCTGAAACTTTCAACTATAAGACGTAGAATTAACATGATATCGAGTTATTACCTTCTAAAAGTAGGAATTATTTAGTATTGTCGCGAAGATAGTGTTAAAAACTCGTAATTTAATGAAATTTAAAAATATCAACTGTCTTTTAACCCCTGCCCGTTGGCGGCATATTTATTGAATGATTGAGCTCCTCCCTAAAACTGTTAGTAATCAGTTATAAGCAGTCTCCGGTCAAAATAACCATATCTAAAACACCCCTTAAAAATTGAGTAATGCATTCATCCAGTACATATGAACCTCCGGACATCAGAATGATTTATTAAAAATGTGACAAAACCATAACACAAACCTCCCGAAAACTTGCAGGTTTTTATTAGCTTTGCACAAAATTATTAAGAAATTTATAATGAGCGAATTAAAAAAAATAAAATCGGCCTTAATATCTGTTTATCACAAAGATGGACTGGACGAACTTATTACTAAACTTGATAATCTTGGCGTTAAATTTTACTCAACGGGAGGAACAAAAGATTTTATCGAAGGGTTGAATGTGTCTGTAACAGCTGTAGAAGAGTTGACTACCTATCCATCAATTTTGGGTGGCAGGGTAAAAACATTGCATCCAAAAGTTTTTGGAGGTATTCTGGCGCGCCGCGATAACGAAGGCGATGTGGCACAACTTACTCAATTCGATATTCCTGAAATAGATCTCGTTATTGTAGATCTTTATCCTTTTGAAGCAACTGTGGCTTCAGGAGCGTCAGACGATGACATCATCGAAAAAATTGATATTGGTGGTATCTCATTAATCAGAGGAGCGGCCAAAAACTTTAATGATGTGGTGATTATCTCCAACCAGGGTCAGTATAATTCATTACTCGAATTACTAAAAACCGAAAACGGATTTACTTCCTTAGCAGATCGCAGGAAATATGCCATTGAGGCATTTGCAACATCATCACATTACGATTCAGCTATTTACAATTACTTTGCAGGTGAATGGCCCACTCAGTTCAGACAAAGTTTTAATTCATCAAAACATTTGCGTTATGGAGAAAATCCTCACCAAAAAGGTGCTTTTTTTGGAGATTTTGATGCAATGTTTGATCAAATAAACGGAAAAGAGATTTCCTATAATAATCTTCTCGATATTGATGCAGCGATCAATCTGATTGATGAATTCAGCGACACCACGTTTGCAATACTAAAGCACAACAATGCCTGCGGATGTGCCTCACGCGACACTGTTATCGACTCTTATCTCGCCGCATTAGCAGGTGATCCGGTATCGGCATACGGTGGTGTATTTGTAACGAACGGAACAATCGATAAAGCAACTGCCGAAGAGGTTGGAAAAATATTTTTCGAAGTGATTATCGCTCCTGCATATAATCCTGATGCACTCGAACTTCTAAAATCGAAAAAGAATCTGATTATCCTGATCAGAAGAAATATCGTTCTGCCAACTCTTCAATACAAAAGTGTCCTTAACGGAACTATTCTGCAAAATCGTGATCAAAAGCAAGAAACTTCGGCAGATTTGCAGCCAGTCACTAAAATTGCCCCCGATCCCGAAATAATTAATGATTTATTGTTTGCAAATCGTTTGGTTAAACAATCAAAATCAAATACTATTGTACTCGCAAAAGGAAAGCAACTATTATCCAGTGGAGTCGGACAAACATCACGTGTTGATGCGTTAAGACAAGCTATAGAAAAAGCAAAATCTTTTGGGTTCGATTTAAATGGAGCAGTTATGGCTTCAGATGCGTTCTTCCCCTTCCCCGATTGTGTTGAGATTGCAAATAATGAAGGGATTAAGTCGGTAATACAACCCGGCGGATCAATCAGGGACAAGCTTTCAATCGAATACTGCGACAACCACGAAATGGCGATGGTTATCACAGGGTTCAGGCATTTTAAACATTGATCATTTAATATAAAACATACATTAAGATATTGATATGGGTTTATTTACATTTCTGACTCAGGAAATAGCCATCGACCTTGGAACTGCCAATACAATTATCATTCACAACGGTAAAGTCGTTGTTGATGAGCCATCGGTAGTCACCATCGATATGAAAACCGAGAAGTTGGTTGCTATTGGAGAAAAAGCCAGGCAGATGCAAGGCAAAACACATGCAAACCTCAAAACTATTCGGCCTTTGCAGGATGGGGTTATTGCCGACTTCAATGCAGCAGAACAAATGATTCGGGGGATGATTAAGATGATCAATCCCAAAAAGAGATTCTTTTCCCCTGCATTAAAGATGGTAATTTGCATTCCATCAGGGTCAACAGAAGTTGAAATCAGAGCTGTACGCGACTCATCGGAACATGCCGGCGGACGCGACGTTTATATGATATACGAACCGATGGCTGCCGCAATAGGAATCGGTCTTGATGTTGAAGCCCCTGAAGGTAATATGGTTGTTGACATCGGTGGCGGAACTACCGAAATTGCGGTTATTTCGCTGGGAGGTATTGTCACCAATAAGTCTATAAGGATTGCAGGCGATGATCTTACTGCTGATATTATGGAATACATGCGTCATCAGCATAATATTAAAATTGGAGAAAGAACAGCTGAGGATATAAAGATCAATGTTGGTGCTGCAATTTCAGAACTTGATGAACCGCCAAGTGACTATATTGTTCGTGGTCCAAACCAAATGACAGCTTTGCCAATTGAAATCCCGGTTTCTTACCAGGAAATTGCACATTGCCTTGATAAATCCATTTCCAAAATTGAAACAGCTATTTTAAGTGCACTCGAACAAACACCGCCTGAACTTTATGCGGATATTGTTACACGAGGAATCTGGCTGGCTGGAGGAGGCGCATTGCTTCGTGGTTTAGATAAAAGATTGTTTGATAAAATCAACATTCCTTTTCATATAGCAGAAGATCCATTGAGAGCCGTTGCACGTGGTACAGGTGTGGCATTAAAGAACGTTGATAAATTTTCATTTTTACTTCGATAAAACTGCGGAACAGGAAGGGTATTATCCCTTCCTAATTTGCTTATGAAGAACTTATTCAGGCTCATATACCGATACCATGTTGTATTGCTGTTTGTTCTTTTGGAAACGCTGTCGTTATCGATGGTGGTTACTTATAATAACTATCAGCGAGCCACTTTTTTCGATTCGAGTAACTTCATTACAGGTACTTTATTTGAAAAATTTTCTTCGTTCCTTCAGATTTTCGAATTTAAGCAGGTGAACATTAAAATGGCTGAGGAGAATGCTGTTTTGAGAGCCGCCTTACAGGAGCGTTTATTGAAATACAGTCCAGGCACATATCATGCTAGAGATTCCATTTATCTTCCGCGAATTGCAAAAGATTCTTCTGTCAAGGTCGTATATCGATTTACTACTGCCCGTGTAATCAACAATTCAATTAATCAACAGCACAATTTCATCACATTAAATAAAGGTCGCCACGACGGTGTTAAACCTGATATGGGCGTTATTGCAAATGGCCATGTTGTGGGATTAGTGGTTAATGTTTCGGAAAATTTCAGTACTGTTATATCATTACTGAATAGTCGATGGAAAATAAGCGCCAAGATTAAAAGAAACGACTACTTTGGATCGTTGTCATGGGATGGAAAAGATTACAGAAGAGTCCAATTGAACGAAATCCCATATCATGTACCAGTGCAAAACGGAGATACGGTTGTAACGACCGGTTATTCTTCAAGTTTTCCTGAAGGACTAACAATAGGAACCATTTCAGATTTTTCAATTGGTACAGGAAGCAATTTTTATAAAATTGAAGTGATGCTTGCAGCCGATTTCAAAAATCTTGTTGTAGTCGGATTGATAGAGAATAAACAGCTTAATGAAATAAAACAATTGGAATCGTTAAATAAAAATGGTAATTAATCTGCTCAAATATGCGCTTATTTTTGTAGTGTCTGTTCTTTTACAGGTACTTATTTTCAATAATATTTTGATTGCCAGAATGATATCGCCGTTTTTTTATATCTTGTTCATAATTTTGCTGCCATTTGACACACCACGTGCATTGCTATTATTTCTCTCCTTTTCATTAGGTTTAACTGTTGATATTTTTACGAATACGCCCGGAGTTCATGCGTCAGCTTGTCTTTTAACAGGATTTATTCGCCCAGGTATTCTTCAAATAATCTCTTCGCGCGAAACACTTGAATCGGTTATAGCCCCACGGGTCGAGAATATGGGACTCCAATGGTTTGCCGGTTATGTCACTTTTCTGGTATTGATACATCATTTTTTTCTCTTTCTTATTGAAGCTTTTACATTTCAGGGGTTTCCTTTTACATTATTAAGAGTCATTCTTAGCTCAGTATTATCCATAATCCTAATTGTACTGAGTCAATTTATAATTTTCCGGAAATAACCGGATAACTTAAAGAAAAGTGGACGTTTACAGTAAACGCAAATATTTGATTATTGGCTTATTTTCGCTTGTAGCCCTGATTATTGTGATCCGCTTGTTTACCATACAAGTGATGGATCCTTCATATAAAATTTCTGCTGAAAATAATGTATTACGTCGTGTGGTCAACTTTCCTGCCAGGGGATTAATTTACGACAGAAACGGGAAATTGCTTGTTTTTAACCAAGCCGCATATGATGTTCTTATCACCCCAAGAGAAATGAAGGGTTTTGATACAATGGCATTTTGCCGTATTGTTGGTGTAGAAAAAGACGAACTTGCCAAACAGATCAAAACTGCCCGAAGTTATTCGATGTATAAACCTTCTGCAATAATAAAACAGCTTTCATCCCAGACATATGCTGTTCTTCAGGAGCAACTCTTCAAATACCCTGGATTTTTTATTCAGGCACGAACCTTACGGCAATTTCCATCACAAATGGCCGCCCACGTTTTGGGGTATATAGGTGAGGTAGATCAGAAAGGAATAGACAACAATGCGTATTACGAAAGTGGCGACTATATAGGAAAGAGCGGAATCGAAAAATCATATGAAGCAGAACTTCGGGGGGTTAAGGGAATATCCTATATGATGGTTGATGTGCACAATATGCCTAAAGGATCATTTGAACAAGGAAAACTTGACACAGCTGCGGTCATTGGCAAAAACCTTACATCTACATTAAATGCTGATCTTCAGAGTTATGGAGAAAAGCTATTAGCGGGTAAAGTTGGAAGTATTGTTGCAATTGAACCGGAAACAGGCGAGATCCTTGTTTTAGCCAGTTCACCAACCTTCGATCCTGGATTATTTATCGGACGCGAGCGTTCAAAAAATTACGCAAAGTTATTGAATGATCCTTATAAACCCATGTTAAACAGGGCAATCACCTCTTCCTATCCACCAGGTTCAACTTTTAAAATCGCAAATGCATTAATTGGTCTTGAAGAAGGATTATTGCAAACTGTACGTTATTCTTGTCAGGGACCAGCCTCTTCGCCAATAAAATGCACCCATAACCATGAAACGCCATTGGCTTTAACATCCGCAATACGCGAATCATGCAACTCCTTTTTTTGGCAGGCATTTAAAGCAGAAATAAACCATTATCCAACTCCGGCTGAAGGATTATTGGCATTTCGAAATCACCTTCTTGAAATAGGGATCGGGAAGAAAATTGGAGGAGATCTTTATTCAGAAACATCCGGTAATGTTCCAACAATATCCTATTACGACAAATATTTCGGAGCCAGCAGATGGAATTCACTTACAATTAGATCTTTATCTATCGGACAAGGGGAATTGCTGTTAACACCGCTTCAGCTATCAAATATGGTATCATTAATCGCCAACAGGGGTTACTATATTGCTCCGCATCTTGTAAAAAATATTCAGAATTTCGATGGAACTCAGAGAGTTTTGCAATTCGACAAGCATACTGTGGATGCAGGGCGCGAAAATTATGAGATGATTGTTCAAGGAATGGAACAGGTAGTTGAATCAGGCACGGCTCGCGCAGTAAAAATTGACAGTATGATATTTTGTGGCAAAACCGGAACAATTCAAAATCCGCATGGTGAGGCTCATTCAGCTTTCGTCGCATTTGCACCTAAAATTAATCCCAAAATTGCAATAGCAGTCTATATCGAAAACGGGGTTTGGGGAACACTTTATGCTGCACCAATCGCCAGTCTTATTATAGAAAAGTATCTGAAAGGAAAGATCGCTCCGAAAAGACAGCATTTCGAAGATGCAATGTTTAACTCAGATTTAATATCCACCATGAAAGTAGACAGAGGAGATTGAAAGCTCGAAATAACATATTACTTAACCTAGACTGGATTACAGTCTTTCTGTATCTGATACTCGTAATGCTTGGTTGGATAAACATTTATGCCGCCGTTTACAGCGACGAACATCAAAGTATTCTTGATATGGGACAAAGATATGGCAAGCAATTGATATGGATCATTGCCGGTATTATTCTTGCCATAATGGTACTTACGGTGGATAGTAAGTTTTTTGCAGCTTTCGCAACTCATATCTACATTATTACTGTATTACTCTTGGTTGCAGTGCTTATCTTTGGAAAAGAGGTAAATGGAGCTCGTGCATGGTTCGAATTTGGTAATGTAGCACTACAACCAGCCGAGTTGGGAAAATTTGCAACCAATCTTGCCGTTGCCAAATGTATTAGCCAGTTCGATTTTAAGATACAAAAACTAAGGTCATATCTAATACTTGGAGCAATAATTGCAATACCAGCCATTCTGATCATCATGCAGAATGACACTGGTTCAGCGCTTGTATTTGCGGTATTTATCCTAGTATTTTTCAGGGAAGGTTTAAACGGAATGGTACTTTTCTGGGGTTTCGCAGCAGCAGCACTTTTCATACTTTCACTGCTTCTTGATGAGTTTCAATTGTTAATATTTCTTATAACAATATCTATTATTACTTATGGTGTTCTGCGTCTAAGCATTAAAGAAGCCTTGATCGGATTTCTTGGTATCAGTGGCACATTTGGATTGATATGGCTAATCGACAGACTAATAGGTCTGGGAGGCTCACCTTTTCAACTATTGCTCATCACTACGGCTATAATTGCAGTTCTTTTCATCGCTTATGGAATTTTTTATCATGTCAAGCAAGTCTGGCGGATTTTCCTGTTTTTTATATTCGCAATAGGAATCTCAATGTCTGTCAACTACTTTTACAAAAATGTATTGGTTCTTCATCAACGCAACCGTATCGATGAAGTTCTTGGGATCAAAACCGACAAACTGGGAGCAGGTTATAATGTCAATCAATCAAAAATTGCCATTGGTTCCGGAGGCTTTACCGGTAAAGGATTTCTTAATGGAACACAAACAAAATATAATTTTGTACCCGAACAAAGCACAGACTTTATTTTCTGTACTGTTGGAGAAGAGTGGGGCTTTCTTGGCTCAACATTTGTTGTCAGTATGTTTTTGTTAATGTTGATCCGACTTATAACACTTGCAGAGCGACAGCGCTCACAGTTCAGCCGTGTGTATGGTTACGGGGTGGCCTGTATCCTCTTTTTCCATATCGCTATTAATATTTCCATGACTATCGGACTTGCTCCAGTAATAGGGATACCTCTTCCATTTTTCAGCTATGGTGGATCATCACTCTGGGCGTTTACAATCCTTCTTTTCATCTTTCTTCGTCTTGACGCCAGCAGAACTGAAAACCTTAGGTGACGAAGCAACAAAATTATGAATATTTCAGATTGATCTTTTGCTACATCTATTCATACCCAATACTTAAACTCTACTTATCTTTCAAGGTTTTAGCAATTCCGATTCAATTTTTCAATAGTGTCAATTCTCACCGTCTCCAAAAAAGGCCTTTCAATTCTTAAGTTACCTTTTAGTTCAACGAACTGAATCAACTCGGGAAAAAACTGATTAAATGCATTATTAAAAAAACCATATTCATCTTCGAGGATTTTCATTGCAAATTTTGTTTCGGAAGGTAGTGAAGTTCGCGAAACCATTATGCTGAGTGTCTTTTCAATGCCTTCAAAGGAGACATACGACTGAAGTCGTTTATTCTGAATCAAGAATGGTAAAAACATCTTTACCTGAGAGGGCAATTGAAAAAAATTGGACAAAAGCACGGCATGAAAATGTTTGGTAAATGTGGAAAGTTTTTCGAAGGAATAACGATGCCAATTAACAGCAAGGAAATGATCAAGAAAAATATCAATGACGATTCCGGAATATTTCCCAAATCCTGGCCTTAATGTTGTAATACATTCTTTTACAATATCATGCGAATCAGTAAATGAATCAATCTGTCGGTGAAGCAAAATACCTTTTGCGACCTCGGTCGGATATTTTCTGAATTGTTGCCCTTTTACAAAGTCACCAATAAAATTTCCCAGTTTTATTTCTTCAGACTCTCCTGATAGATAGATATGTGACAAATAGTTCATTGCATCAGTTTCGAATATTAAATACACTATTATTATCAGCCTTAAAGACCTAAAATTAGTCATTTTTGGCTTAAAAATTTCGCCTAAAATCTTATGCCATATGAGTTGAATATACAACCTTTAAATTTTATTTAAAAAAAATTTAAAGCAAACAGCTGTTTTTCAATGGTAAAGAAGTAAAGTAATATTTTTTTATGTCTTTCAGTGCTTTTTTTGAAACTATATTTGTGATTTATCGTTAATAGACTTGTTTTAATTAAGTTAATAATTTAAGAACGAATCCTTAGTTAATTTATTTAATTTAAAATTTCATAATTATAGTCAAAAAAAATCCAAAAAATTCAGAAGTATGACTGACGCTGGCAAAGCTTTCTTATAAATAACTAGTAATCAATAATTCAAATCAAATCATCGCAAATATATTGAACTTATTTATTCATTTCAATTTAGGGATTTTTAAATATGAAAAAATACAAATTAAATTATGTTTTTTAATTAAATTTTTGAAACCCTAAAGAACAAATATACGTATCAATGTTTGTATTGAATTAGGTTAACAATTGGACTAAAATATTCATTGAATGTTTTTGAAAATAGTTAAATAAATAGGTTCACAAATTAATAAAGAAAAAATCAGGTATGTGACTGAGAGGGCGAAGCTGTGTAAAGGCAACTAAATCATCGGACTAATTAGTTTTAACTGAAAATTAAGTTTTAATGATTTGTACATTTTCAAATTTAAGCACATGAAATAGCCATGGTTGATAAAGCACAAACCGAAATGAATCCGTCGGCTGACGGATGGCTATTCCATCTGACCTTTAAAAAACAATTATATACAGATGAAATTAAATAATGTCGTATTTGTAAAAGCAAACCAAAAGCTTCGCATACCAATTTTCAATCAAAAAATAAAAAATAAATACGTTTAAAGCATGATCCGGAACTGGTATGAGGAAGGTAATAGGAAGATACGACGAAGACATGGAGAAAATCCAGCCAAGTTGGTTCTTCATTATATTAATTAGAGATTATAAACTCTACATGTTTAAAATTCTCATTAATAAAAAATTTAATTTTTAGTTCAAGTTAGAATTTCACATACAACCCATTTCAAATTATAATTTTTAAAAATGAAAAAAATGAAAAAAATGTCAATGGTTTATAAAACGGTACTGCTATGTGCTTTGACCGTTTTTTTCTTTAATTGTAAGAAAAGTATTGACGAAACGCCTACATGGAATTACTCCACTTACACCGATTCCCGGGATGGTCAAACTTACAAAAGTATCAAAATTGGCACTCAGGAGTGGATGGTTGATAACCTGTCTTTTAAAACGGCTGCAGGATCATGGAATTATGGTTCAAGCGAAGAAAGTGACCCGACTATAACCAAGTATGGACGACTATATACCTGGGATGCTGCGCAACAAGCAGTACCATCGGGTTGGCACCTGCCTACGGATGCTGAATGGAAACAATTAGAAATGTTCCTTGGAATGAGTCAAGCTGAAGTTGATGGTGTTGGAGAACGTGGAACTGATGAAGGCGGGAAATTAAAGGCGACTACCGGATGGACCAGTAATAGAAATGGAACCGATGTTCTTGGATTTACAGCATTGCCTGGTGGCTTCCGTTCTGATTTCGGCAGTTTCGTTAATGTTGAATTCTATGGCTATTGGTGGACGGCAACAGAAAACGACAGTTCGACAGCATGGTTTAGGTATCTTGGCTATGGTACAGCTATTTTTAGAAAATTTAGTTATAAAGGAGAAGCGTACTCAGTGCGTTGTATAAAGAATTGAAATATTTTGCAATCCTCCACTTTAATTAATGTTATTAACAAACAATATTATGATTAAACCAGAAATTATAAATCTGCCAAAAATCGAGGATCCAAGAGGAAATCTTTCGATTATAGAAGAAGATAATCAAATCCCTTTTAAAATTGAACGAGTCTATTGGATTTATGATGTCCCAGGCGGACAGATGCGTGGTGGGCACGCATTTAAGCAACAACAGGAGCTCATTGTTTCATTATCAGGCAGCTTTGATGTTGTTGTGGACGATGGAAAAGTAAAGCAAACTTTTTCTTTAAACAGATCATATTATGGACTTTATCTTCCATCAGGTTTATGGCGGCATATGCAAAATTTCTCTACTAATTCGTTAGCTATGATTCTCAGTTCAACGCATTATGATGCTGACGATTATATCGTACAATATTCTGAATATTTAAAACTCATTAAAAGCCATGAAGAGAAAAAATAGCGTATACGATTGTGTCATTCTTCCGCTTAGTAAAATTCATAATAGGGCAGGAAATATTACGATTGTTGAAGGACAAAAGAATATCCCTTTCGACATAAAACGTATCTATTATCTTTATGATATTCCGGGAGGGGAAGATAGGGGTGGTCATGCCCATCGGGAGTTAATGCAGCTAATAGTCGCAGCCAGCGGATCGTTTGATGTAATGCTAGATGATGGAATAAATAAAAAAATTGTAACCCTAAATCGCCCAGATTATGGTTTATTCATAGTCCCAGGTATCTGGCGTGAATTAATTGAGTTTTCATCGGGAGGTATTTGTCTTGTTTTAGCTTCACATAAATACGACGAATCAGACTACATTAGAGATTATGTAAATTTTAAAAAAGATGCAACATCCATCCTCTGACGTTCAAACAAAAAACATTGGTGATGAAACCAATGTTTGGCAGAACTGTGTTATCCTTGAAGGTGCCAAAATTGGAAACTATTGTAATATCTGCTTCAACGTTTTTATTGAGAACGATGTGAATATTGGAAATCATGTTATCATTAAATCCGGTGTTCAGTTGTGGGATGGAATAACGCTAGAAGACAATGTATTCATAGGCCCAAATGCAACTTTCACCAATGATTTATTGCCAAGATCAAATCAAAATATATTCGATTTGAAAAGAACGATTGTCAAATCAGGAGCAAGTATTGGCGCTAATTCAACAATAATGTGTGGAATTAGCATTGGAGAATACGCTATGATCGGGGCAGGAAGTATGGTTACAAAATCGATTCCAGATCATACACTTTGGTACGGAAATCCTGCCAGATTTAAAAATTATATCTGCAATTGCGGGGGGAAACTTGATGATCAATTCAAATGTGAAAAATGTGATTTAAAATATAGAATGATCAATGACCATCTTGAAGAATATTAATAAACATGTTCATATTTATATTTTTTTCATTTTAAAATAGGTTGAAAAGAGCTGATAATAAGCGATTGTCAAAATTCTTTTGTTGCATATAATGCGCAATAACTAATTTTAAAGAAAAATGTAATATTTTGACCTTATGCACAATGTCATCCTGATAAATCACAATACAAAAATTAATATATTATTTCAATCATTTTGCTCGAAAGTAAATATGTACTAATATAAAACATACCTCTGCGAGAATGACTTAAAAGTTCGAATCGAGATTGAATAGTTGGAATATAAAAAAGGCTAAAAAACAGATTAAACTAATAACATGATATAATCAAACCATTTGCCATAGCAGGCACTAATATTAAACTACCAACCAACATATGGAAAAAGAAATTACTGAGTGTAAAGATCGTTGCAATATTCTGGTTTGCGGGACAGTATCTTCAGGTTCCAGCGCAATAAATAACCTATTAAAAGAATATGATAATATTGGGTATTTCCCCTTCGAATTCGATGATTTCAGGGCACCCGGTTTAGTGGCTGATCAGTTGAGTTGTACTTCGTGTATCAATTTCCCCAATAAAATTGATGAAATAGCCAGATTTAATCACCTTATCAGTCGAATAGTGTTAAAAAGTTCAATTTGGAAATTTATACCAAAGAGCTTTTTAGATCTCAACTATAACAATCGGTTATATAGACGAGCGAAAGAATTATTGATCATTTTAAACCGATTTCATTTACTACTTGAGCTCAATAAAAAAATTAAAATGAATATTCCGATTGAAAAAAAAATTCTTTTTACACATCAGTGGATTCAGAACATTGGTGATGTCTTCTCTTTAAAAAAAGAATTTATATTATTCGATCAGCCTATTCAAAAAACGACAGATATTTCGACCTGGACAACTGTTTTTAATCCATATAAACTAATTATTGTATATCGGAATCCAGGAGATCAAATTGCTGATATGATCAAAAGAAAAACTTTTTTTAAACATTACGGATCTCCTAATACTACGTCGGCGGGGTTCAATATAGATTCAATTTATGGCCGAAAAAGAAAAAGCGCTTTAAGATTTCATGTGGACGCTATTAAAAAAAGATTAAAATGGATAGACAGGCTGGAAGATGAATTGGACAGCGATCACCTTCTTGTAATTGATTTTGAAGGGCTTGTCAACAATTACGATGAATATAAATTAAAAGTCGAAGAGTTTATAGGTGGAATAAAAGAACATCATCAATTAAAATACAAATTCTTCGATCCTGATCGCTCAAAAGAAAATATTGGAATTTGTAACAAATACTTAAATAACGAAGATCTAAAAGATTTAAAAGAACTTGATAATTGGTATACAAAAAGGATCAAAAATAAAGAAATCTCAACTTATAATTATCAAACGATTTCATAAACCCTGAAATCATATTATGTTTTGTTTAATATCTTAAACTTTAAACCTAATATATGTTTGAAATTATAAAATACTCTCCTGATTTAAAGAAAAAATGGGATGATTTTGTAAAATCTGTAAGGAACAGAACTTTTTTGTTTTTAAGAGATTATATGGAGTATCATGCTGATCGTTATACTGATTGCTCGTATGTGTTTTTAAAGAAAGGAAATATCGTATCTGTTCTTCCTGGTAACCTGTATGGAAAATTCTTCTATACGCATGATGGTTTGACATTTGGAGGTTTCGTCATCTCCGACAAAATAACTATAACCGACGTAATTGAACTGTTTAACCTTCTTAATACGGAACTAAAAAAATTGGTGTAGTTGAAGTCATTTACAAGCCAGTTCCAATTAACTTTCACAAGATACCCTCACAGGAAGATATTTATGCCTTACTCATGCTTAATGCGGAGAAGATCGGATGTCACCATTCATCAGTAATTGTTCAATCCAATAAACTTCGATTTATTGAGTTAAGGAGGCGGAGAATTCAAAAAAGCCTTAAAGAAAACGTGCAAATCACAGAAAGCAACAATTTCAGGGATTTCTGGGAAATACTTGAATGCAATTTACTCTTTAAGTATCATGTAAAACCAACCCATTCACTTCAGGAAATCGAAATTCTTAACAATTTATTCCCTGCCAAATAAAATTATTTGCTGCCATACATGAAGGTAAAGTTATCGCTGGAGTCGTCCTATATATTAAGAAAAATATTATAAAAGTGCAGTATATATGTTCGAGTGAAGCCGGTAAAAGTATTGGCGCTTTAGATTTACTTTTTGATAAACTAATCAATGAAGAATTTAAAGATGTTCCATTTTTTGATTTTGAAATATCAACCGGAAAATACGGACACTATTTGAATGAAAATCTGATATCTCAAAAAGAAGGATTTGGAGGAAGAGGGTTAGTATATGAGACCTACAGGTATTATTTATAATCAATTTGTAAGATCATCATTAATAATAAATACAGTAATTGTGAATTTCTAGTAAACCGCTGCTAAATACGCCTAATAAATTCCTTATTGTAAAATATCTTAAAATATTAGCTATAAATAAATTGAAATAAAAAAACAAGCATAATGATTAAATTTTTAGACATAAAGGCCATCAATGACAGTTTTGAACCCGAACTTTCACTTTCAATAAAGCGGGTTCTCGATTCAGGCTGGTATCTATTGGGTAACGAAGTGAAATCATTTGAACAGGAATATGCCAACTATATTGGATCAAAACACTGCATTGGGGTTGCAAACGGACTTGATGCATTACGCCTGATCCTAAAAGCATACATCGAATTGGGTATAATAAATGAAGGAGATGAAATCATCGTTCCTACCAACACTTACATCGCATCAATATTAGCAATTACAGATAACCGCCTGAAACCAATATTGGTAGAACCCGACTTAGGTACATACAACATCGATCCGTTTAAGATTGAAGAAAAAATCAATGATCGTACAAAAGGGATCATGATTGTGCACCTCTACGGACAAAATGCCATGCATCCTGAAATTAAGCGTTTGGTTGAAAAATATGACTTGAAATTGATCGAAGATAATGCACAATCTGCAGGCTGTTTTTCACCCGTCGCACACAGTGAATCAAAGAGAACCGGGTCATTGGGAAACGCTGCCGGTCATAGCTTTTATCCAGGTAAAAATCTTGGTTGCCTGGGTGACGGCGGAGCTGTTACAACCAATAATGACGAACTCGCTTTCATCATCAGGGCTTTAGCGAATTACGGTTCAAATAAAAAATATCAAAACGATTATCAAGGTTTAAATTCGCGACTCGATGAAATACAGGCAGCCATGTTGCGGGTAAAATTACCTCGTTTAGATGAAGATAACCAACGGAGACGCGAAATTGCAGAATACTATTGCAATCATATTAAAAATGACAAAATCATTCTCCCAACACTAAGTTCGAAAATTGCAATTTCAGATTCCATTTCCCACATTTGGCATGTCTTCGTTGTTCGAACTTCAAACCGTGAAAAATTGCAAACCTATCTTACTGATAATGGAATCCAATCGCTGATACATTATCCAATTCCACCGCATAAACAACTTGCTTACAAAAGCTTGAACGAATTAAGTTTTCCGATTGCTGAAAAAATTCATAATGAGGTGCTGAGTTTGCCTATTAGTCCTATGATGATAAATGATGAAATGGAAAAAATTGTTAAAGTCATAAATGAGTTTTAGTGAACATGTTTGAGGCATTAGCTTTTTCCTGTAATCACATCAAATAATATCCCCGTTTACCAGTAATTCAATTTAATGACAGATCAACAATCGTCCTACCGTCAGATTATGAAAGCCACCTCACTTTTTGGTGGTGTGCAAGTATTCAATATTATAATTGGAATTATCCGATCGAAGTTCGTAGCAGTATTGCTGGGACCTGCTGGTATGGGTATAATGGGTCTACTAACCTCTACAATTGCAGTCATCACAAGCCTGACCAATTTTGGTCTTGGAACCAGTGCCGTGAAAGATATTGCAGCAGCTTTTGGCACAGGAGACGAAAAACAGGTTAGTATTGTAATAACTTCTTTTCGTAGAATGGTTTGGATGACGGGACTACTTGGTCTTTTAGCGACTTTGTTACTTTCACCTTGGCTTAGCCAAATTACCTTTGGCAATAGAAATTATACGCTTGCTTTTATCTGGCTTTCATTAACGCTCGCATTCAATCAATTGAGCAGTGGACAGATGGTCCTGCTTCAAGGGATGCGTAAATTGAATTTTTTGGCGAAGGCTAATCTTTCAGGCAGTACAATAGGCCTATTGGTTACGCTTCCGCTTTATTTTTTCTATGGAGTCGATGGGATCGTTCCGGGCCTTATTGGTACTTCACTGGCAACTATGGTAATATCGTGGTATTTCTCCCGACAGGTGAAAATAGAAAAAATAATCCTTTCACCATTACAAACCATTAAGGTTGGCAAAAATATGCTCCGAATGGGACTTATTATTAGTTTAAGCGGATTTATGTCGGTCGGGGCCTCCTATATCGTTCGTATCTTTATTAGTCGTACAGGAGGAGTTGAACAAGTAGGTTTATACAATGCAGGATTCGCAATTATAAATACTTACGTAGGTCTTATTTTTAGCGCTATGGGAACTGATTACTATCCCCGTCTTTCAGCCGTTGCTCACGACAACAAACTATGCAAACAGACCATTAATCAACAAACTGAAATAGCTTTATTAATATTGGCACCGATATTGATTATCTTTCTCATATTTATTAAATGGGTAGTTATTTTACTCTATTCGAAACAGTTTATTGATGTGAATGGAATGATATATTGGGCAGCATTAGGCATGTTTTTTAAAGCTTGCAGCTGGGCTATTGCATTCGTTTTTCTGGCAAAAGGGGCGAGTAAACTTTACTTCTGGAGTGAACTCATTGCAAATTGCTTATTGTTAATTCTTAACCTGATTGGATACCATTTTTGGGGGTTAACCGGATTGGGAATCTCATTTTCAATATCTTTTCTACTTTATCTTGTGCTGATCTATTTTATCAGCAAAGTTAAGTTTGAATTCAACTTTGATCATAACCTCATCCAAATTTTTGAAATTCAGTTCGGTTTAGCCATAGCTGGTTTTCTGACTACAAAATATATCACCAATCCATTTAACTATATATTAGGAGTTCTGTTAATTTGTTTTTCAGTTTGGTACTCTTTACGTGAGCTTGATAAAAGATTAGAATTAAAAAGCATAATAAGGAATTACAGAAACAAAAAATAAAGTGATTCATTACAACAATTTATAATAATGAAAAAAACAACAAATAACGAGAATCCCCTAATAATTGACCCATTAGTTTCAATAATCGTTATCACCTACAATTCCGCCAAATATGTACGTGAAACACTTGAAAGTGCCAAATCGCAAACTTATAAGAATATAGAAATAATTGTTAGCGATGATTTTTCGACAGATGCTACGGTTGAGATATGCAAGAATTGGATTCAGGAAAATAAAACATGGTTCCGAAAGACAGCGTTGATTACCGTAGAAAAGAATACAGGAATTCCAGGCAACTGCAATCGTGGTGTAAAATTAGCTGAAGGTGAATGGATAAAAATTATTGCTGGTGATGATATGCTTTTAGAAAATTGCATTCAATCGAATATTGATTTTATAAAAAATAATTCAAATGCTCGTATTGTACATTCAGATTCAAATATATACGCAAATGATTTCAACAGTACATCATTTTTAAGAAAAAGGAGCTCGTCTTTATATGGGTTTTATGATCAGTATTGTTTAAAAGATGAAATAAAATTACACCAAAAGTTGACTTTAGGAAATGGAAACTTAAAATCAAGTTTAGCAAAATTATTTAATCATGATAAAATTGAAGCAAATGAGCAATATCGTATATTATTGCGGTATAATTTTGTGAATGCACCGACCGTATTTGTAAATAAAAATTTGCTGAATGAGTTTAATGGTTTTGACGAATCGATCCCCTTTATTGAGGATTTTCCAATGTGGCTAAGAATTACTCAAGCCGGTATAAAAATTCACTATTTAAATACCACGACAGTAAATTATCGAAAACATGATAATTCTATTACCAGTGAACATGTCCCCAATACCATATTTAATCATTATCATTTAAAACTAAGACTAATAA
>Ga0073936_10001195_pt1 | contig 40416 bp, 32 predicted proteins | sample AliMusrvi5mmetaG_FD_87041 | JGI IMG/M metagenome (GOLD analysis project Ga0073936, IMG submission 87041) | Freshwater lake bacterial and archeal communities from Alinen Mustajarvi, Finland, to study Microbial Dark Matter (Phase II) - Alinen... | ecosystem: Environmental > Aquatic > Freshwater >...
ATCATATGGTGCCCCTCATAGGCTTCAAAACAGGGGTCGCCCATAACTTCTCGGTATTCATCAGTGCAGTTCCCCGTAACAATAATAGAAGCTTTTTTCTTAAAATAGGCACAGCACCGAGAATCAGGTATTTTCGCAACTGCTTCTTTGGGTCGATAGGTAAGCATGATTTTGCGCTCCAGGAATGTTTTCATGAGCGCGGTTATAAACATATCGTAGACGGGAGAAGCGTAGATATAGCCTTCAGCTTCAACATACTCTTCGAAAATTGCCGGCGCGTCATCTTTGAGGGAGCACTTGCCGATTTTTAATTCAGGCTTTGTCAGATAGCATGCCCCGCAGCCTGTGCAGTATTTGATGTTCATTTTATAGAGATCGAATTCCTTTATCTCGGCTCCTTTGCTGGCCGCACCTTCAAGGGCTTTTTTCAGGAGTTTTGATGATCTTCCGTTTACATGGGGACTGCCGAGAAAACCTAATATGCGCATAGCGGTACTCTCCTTATATGTGTTTGGACTTACGCGGCAGTTTATCATATTTTTTTTTAATTGAAATAAAAAAGTGGTTGGCTGCGCCTCGCTCCAGATGTTTTTTATGACTTACAAACTTTACACAACAGCCTGTTAGTGGTAGATAATAACTCCTGAATAAATATTATTAACACCTAATGAATCAATTATTTATGCCCCAGCATGCACGACAGCGATATTACCCCGATTTAAAGGAATTTACAAAAAAAACCCGCAGCGGCAACCTTATACCGGTGTACCGGGAAATTATCGCCGATACGGAAACTCCGGTATCGGCATTCATGAAGCTCTCCGCCTCAAAATACTGCTTTCTGCTTGAGAGTATTGAAGGCGGCGAGAAATGGGCCCGCTACAGCTTTATCGGCATTAACCCCTCAATTATTTTTACCAGCAAGGGGCGCAGGGTAACGATTCGCCGGGCCTCGAAGGTTGAAGAAAAAGAATGCGCGCGTCCACTTGACGAACTGCGCAAGCTTATGCGGCGCTATAATCCTGTTGAAATTCCTGGCCTGCCGCGGTTTTACGGCGGCGCGGTTGGCTATATCGGCTATGACATGGTACGATTTTTCGAATGTTTGCCCGATTCGACCGAAGATGATCTGGGCTGGAATGATGCCTGCCTTATGATCACCGATACTCTTCTGATTTTTGACAATCTGCATCATAATATGAAAATCGTCTGCAATGTGCATATTGATGAAGCAGCTGCCAGCACAACGGCCTATAACGCCGCGATTGCAACCATTGAGCAGGTAGTTGCGTTGCTGCGCAAGCCGGCCAAAACTACACCTGCCAGCCCGGCTGCAGTATCGGGCAGCGTCAGCTCAAATTTTGAGAAAAAGGATTTCAAGCGCATTGTCGAAAAGGCCAAAAGCTATATCCGGGCTGGGGATATAATTCAGGTCGTGCTTTCCCAACGCTTTGAAACCGACATGGGAACCGATCCTCTCAATCTTTACCGCGCCCTGCGCATCGTGAATCCTTCGCCCTATATGTATTTTATCCGCATGGACACGGAATATATTATCGGCTCATCGCCCGAGGTGCTGGTGCGGCTGGAAAAACATGATATTGTCGTGCGGCCGATTGCCGGTACGCGGCCCCGAGGCAAAGATGACAGGCAGGACAGGGCTCTTGAGGAGGATCTGAAGCGCGATCCTAAGGAGATCGCCGAGCATATCATGCTTGTGGATTTGGGGCGCAATGATGTCGGGCGGGTTGCTGAGATGGGCTCTGTTTGTGTCGAGGATTTTCTGGTTGTCGAGCGGTATTCCCATGTCATGCATCTGGTCTCAAGCGTCAGAGGTAAGCTCAAAAAGGGGTGCGATGCCTTTGACCTGTTTGCCGCTTCATTTCCCGCGGGCACGGTATCAGGAGCTCCAAAAATCAGGGCAATGGAGATAATCGAAGAGCTTGAAAAGCAGAAGCGCGGCCCCTATGCCGGCGCTGTCGGATATTTCAGTTTTTCCGGGAACATGGACCTGTGCATTACCATACGCACCATGTTTGTAAAAAACGGCAAAATTTATTTTCAGGCTGGCGCGGGCATTGTTATGGACTCAAAGCCGGAAAATGAGTATGTGGAAACTGTTCATAAAGCAAAAGCCATGGTGAGGGCTATTGCCAAAGCGCATGAGGGTTTGTAAGCGATGCTGCTAATGATCGATAATTATGATTCATTCACCTATAATCTGGTACAGTACTTCGGAGAGCTTGGCCAGAAGGTTGTTGTATTTCGCAATGATGCCATAACTCTTGAGGCAATCTCAAAGCTCAACCCGGAGATGATCGTCATTTCTCCCGGCCCGGGCAGACCCTCCGACGCGGGCATCTCAAAGGCGGTGATTGAGCACTTCAAGGGCGTGTATCCCATACTGGGCGTCTGTCTTGGGCACCAGAGCATCGGAGAAGTGTTCGGCGCGTCTGTGGTGCGCGCCGGGCGCATCATGCACGGAAAAACATCTGCTGTTTTCCACGATCGAAAAACACTTTATAAGGGGCTGCCCCTTCCGTTCGAAGCAACGCGCTATCACTCGCTTATTATAAAAAAAGAAACCCTGCCGGACTGTTTAACCGTGAGCGCCTGGACCGATCATGATGAAATCATGGGTATTCGCCACCGCCGCTATCCTGTTGAAGGTATACAGTTTCATCCTGAGTCGGTGTTGACCAGCTGCGGTAAGGAACTGCTTGGGAATTTTCTTGTAGAAGCTGCCAGGTTCCTAAATAAGATATCACACAGCATGAGGGCCAAAGGATGAAAACAATTCTCGTTACGGGCGGGGCGGGCTATATCGGCAGTCATGCCGTCAAGCTGCTGCTGGAAAAAGGCTTTGAAGTTATCGTTTTCGATAATTTATTCCGCGGCTACCGGGATGCCATAGATGCCTTATCAACCTATGGAAAACTCACGTTTGTGCAAGGAGACTTGCGCAATTTTGTTGAAATAAGCGGCCTTTTTACGGATCACACAATTGATGCGGTCATGCATTTTGCCGCACTGTGCCTGGTCAATGAGTCCATGGAGCAGCCGCAGCTGTATTTTCAAAACAATATCATCGGTACCTATAATCTGCTTGAGGCAATGCGCAGCAATAAGGTCAACAAGCTTATTTTTTCGTCAACCTGCGCCGTGTATGGCGAATCGCAGTATCTCCCGGTTGATGAAAAGCATCCTTTAAATCCCATGAATCCGTACGGCGAAAGCAAACTTTTGAGCGAAAAAATGATCCGCTGGTATGGCGAGATTTACGGATTTTCTTATGCCATCCTGCGCTATTTCAATGTCTGCGGCGCTAGCTCTGACGGCAGGATAGGGGACAGCAAAAGGCCCTCGCAGTTGCTCATGCAGAATGCGGTGCGCGGCGCCATGGGTATAGAGCCTTTTTACCTTACCTGTCCCGAAGTCGAAACGCCGGACAAGACCCCTGTGCGTGATTATATTGATGTCGAAGACCTTGTTGCAGCACATGCCGCAGCACTCGAGTATCTGCGGAAGTCCCCGGGATGCGAAATTTTTAATCTCGGCAATGGCGCCGGGTTCAGCGTAAAGCAAATCGTCAGCAAAGTTTCTGAAATTTGTGGCGTCGAGATACCCATGGTCAAAGGCGAAACCCGGAAGGGTGAATATGCCAGCATCTACGCCCAGCCTGAAAAAGCCAATATAACCCTGAACTGGAAAACCGAAAAAAGTCTGGAGGCAAGCATCAGAAGTTTGCAGAAATGGTATGAAGGCCATCCGCAGGGATTTAGTCATTAAGACGGAGATCACCTATGGTCAGCGTAATCGTTGCAACGCCTTTTGTTGAAAAATAACCAGTATGATGTCCCCGGAATATATCTGCCCCAACCCAGGTCGGTTAATTATTGTTTTATAGTAATCATTGCTGCCCCTCAATTAAGGCAATCAGGCAAAGTTGTCCCGAATTAAAATACAGGGTTATACGATGCGATTTCATGTCAGTACATTCTTAACAGTTTTATTGTTTGCCCTGGGTTTTTCAGACAGTGCTGTTCCGACAACGCTTGCGGAAAATTCACGGCCGGAGCCTGCTGGAACTTTTGATTTTCCGTTTCCTCTGTTCAAAGATGGGCATATGCGCAAGCTGGTTGAAAATTGCTTCAGCTACGCGAGCCCGCAAACTGCCGTCATCGACCCGGCCTCCGGCTATCCGTTTGAAGGCTGGAACCAGGAGCCTGAAAAAGGGCTGTACCTTCGATCTTTCACCCAGCTGACAGCAATAGGCTCATGGATTGAACTTCTTGCCAATATTGCGGCAGGCTTTGCCGACAATCCTTATCTCTCAAGGGCTGATGCGTTCAGGTATTTAGAGCAGGCGTTAAAGAGCCTGCGCGAAGACCAGCGCAATCCCAGTCTTTCGGCCAAGGGGCTTTTGGTCAATTTTCTGGATCGTGGCGGAGGCAAAAGGAAAGGTCCCCTTGAAGAAACTGTTGACCGTCAGAAGTTCCTTGACGTTTTTGGAGATAAAACGGGCACCGCGATCTGGCAGGCTCTGCTGGCGCAGGGGTGGATAAGCCCTGAAAAAAGGGGCCTTGTCGGTCGCGTCAGAAGAACCGGCCAATACGGCTACAACTATTTTATCGGCCCGCTTGCACCATTTGCCGGCGAGCAGACAAAAATACAAATTATGAAAATCCTTGATGCCAGGGCTGTGCTTGTGGTGTTCGGGGATAATGTGAACCTGACTGCCTCGATGGCCAAAGCGATCGGGGCTCTTTTGCGGCCCGGCTTCAAGGACAATCCGCAGGCGACCCTGCTCAGGGATCAGATGGAGCTATTCATTGCGTCCCAGAAAGAGGGGTACCGCAGCCTGTATGATGAAAAAAACGGAACATTCGCCTTCGGTTGGGATGCAGGCAGGAACCGGTTTATCAGCTGGGATGATGGAGCAGGCAACTGGGTCACGGGACGCATGAACTATTTTATAAATGAGTTTCGCGGGGCATGGATTTTTTCGGTGCTGCGATACGGCATTCCCCGTGAATCGATCATGAACGCCGGATTTAAGGTGAAACCGTACCATGACAGCAGGGGCGCGGTGAACTACAGCCTCTGCGCCTGGGATGGTTCGGCCTTTCAACTGCTCGGGTTCAATGTCTTCATGGGCGAGCTTCGAAGTCCGGGCTGGAGAGCCTGCCTGGAAAGGGTACTTGACATTGAGCTTGACTACTCGCGGCGCTGCGGACTACCCGGATTTTTGTCCGAAGCCTATTCCGGAAACGGCGTTGAATACACACGTTTCATAGGGATTCCCGATATCGCTGTGTCAAACAGAGAATTTATTACGTATGCTCCTTCAATTTATACCCTCGGCGTTGGGTATCTGATAGCACCTGACAAGCTGACGGCTTTTCTTGATGAAAACTGGGCGGACATTTCAAAGCTCCTCACCGACCACGGCCCGTGGGAGGGATATAATACCCGGAATAATGCACCGGTGCGCTACCAGACGACAACGCATACGCTTTCGCTCATACTTGCCGCACTGGGGTCCGCCGATGAAAACATGCTCCGCTATCTTGACTGGAAAGGGTTAACGGGTGCGCTGGACGAATTTTACAAGCCAGGCAGTACTGCCGATCTCCTTGCCATGGGTGCCCAACCCGTTGCCTGGACAGCTGACGGAATCCCAATCACCTTAAGCAGAGATGGCTCTGCCTGCCGGTTTAAAGCCGATTTTCATGGTATGGGCGGAATTGCATTTCCTGTGCCGCAGGAGCAGGGGATAAGCCTTGCTGGAGGAATGCTGCGTCTGCATTACCGCTGCGCAAAAGATGTTCGCAGCAGCCGCATCATACTGAAACGGACAAATCCATCAACAAAGGCCCTTGAACCGATACCTGTAGAAATAATGCTGGAAATGAATAAAACGGGTACGCAAGAAGTAAAAATAGAAATTTGCCTTCCGGCCACACCATGCTTGCAGGGAGTAAAGGAAATATCTCTGATATGGGGAGAACAGGGGCAAAGGACGGAAGCGGACATGATTATTACGGCCTTTGATTTTACCGCGTTATAGTAGCTTTGGCCTCATCGCTGGACATGCGTGGTGAATAATCCGGGTCAAGCAGGAATGTCAGGGGTAATGTTTTTGCGGGTTTCCAGCCATGCAAGAGCTTCTTCACGGGTATTTATACGACCCTGACGCTCCCCGAGATGCAACTCGGCTAAAAGTTCACCGACCTGTGGACCTGCTTTAATGCCGAGCTCCGTAATAATGTCAGAGCCGGTCAGAAGAGGGGAGACATCATGCTTTCCGTCTCTCGAAACTGTTTGTGCAAGAAGCTCTTCCCCGAGCGCACACGCTGTTTGAAGCTGTACCTGGTAGGCAGGAGCGGCGCTTGTGGCAAGCATATCGGCCAGGGAAAGCAGCACAACTTCCACCGCCACATCGTCACAATCCCGCAAAAAGCGCAGTTTTGCACGTTCCGATAGTTTCTCCAGAAGCGAGAGCTGTAAAAGCCGCATGTGGTTTTTTGTGATGTCCGAAACCATGCGTCGGCAGCGCCTGCCAAGACCCAGCCGCTCGGCGGCTGTCCTGTTTATCCTGGCACCCTCCTGATCATGGCCATGGAAGCAGCGCTTGCCGGCAACCTCCTTTGAAGCAGCAGGCTTCCCGCTGTCATGAAGAAAAGCAGTGAAAAAAAGCAGTGCACGCCGGGTAACGCCCTCTTCCAGAACCTCGGCAAGACAGGCCGGTATTTGCTGAGCAGCTGTGTGCAACATGCCCTCAAGCTTTTCAACCGTTTTCAGGCTGTGTTCAAGCAGCTTGAATTGATGGGGCGGGCATTGCACATACTCCTGCCAGCCTGAAATCTCCGGCAGCAGTGCAGACAGCAGACCGGTTTGCAGAAGCTGGCGAATCGACAGGGCGGGCTCGGCAAGATTAAATATCGTAAATAACTCTTTTTTGATCCGCTCGATTGAAATTCCGGCAATGAGCGCATGCTTTTTTGTGCAGCAGTCAAGGGTTGGCGGATCAATAACACAGCCTGCCTGGCGGGCAAATCTCACGGCACGCAGCATGCGCAGAGGATCATCATCAAAGCCGTGAGGGTTGCACATGCGCACAAGCTTCCGAGCCAGATCATCTCTGCCCCCAAGGGGATCGATGATTTCAGGCGCGGCCTGGCCGCACAGCCCGGCCACGTCAATTGCAAGGGCATTTATCGTAAAATCGCGCATGTGCAGATCCTCTAAAATATCGTCTGCCTTGCACTGCGCAAAGTCAACCGAGATATGCTTGCCGGCCCGTTCCCGGTACACCACCCGCGTCTGATTGAAATCCCATGGTATGGCATGCCCGTTTATTCTGTGGGTAAATTTCTCAACTATATACTCAAATCCGCCGGCAACGGCAAAATCGCAGTCGCCTTCAAAAAAAGCGCCTGTCAGTGCATCCCGCACTGCACCCCCGACCAGATAGATTGGTACGCCGGTTTCATGGGCAAGCTGTGAGGCAATTTGAACGGGAACAAGTTTTTGTAGTGTCGTGCAATTCACATTACTAATTCTGACAGCGCATTAGGATGACTATAAACGTATGCCCACGGAGCGTGCATGGGCATCAAGCTCTTCGGCCTCGGCAAGGCGCACGACATCGGGCCCCAAACGGTCTAGCGCTAACCTTGTAAATGAGATGAGGCTTGTTTTTTTAATAAAATCATCAACCGACAGGGGGGAGTAGAACCGGGCCGTACCTCCGGTCGGGAGCACGTGGTTCGGCCCTGCGATATAATCGCCGACCGGCTCGGGGGTATGATGGCCCATAAAAATTGCGCCGGCATGCTTGATTTGCGGTAGCAGATCCCAGGGCCGGTCCACAAACAGCTCAAGATGTTCGGGTGCTACCTCATTGGCAAGGCGAACGGCCTCGGCAAGGTTGCCCGTTACAATGAGTGCGCCGTACTGCGCCAGGGATTTTTCGGCGATATGCTTTTTGGGAAGCTGTTTCAGCTGCGCCCTTACCTGTTCACTAACCTGTGCGGCAAAAGAGGCATCGGTAGTGATGAGAATGGAGGATGCCAGCTCATCATGCTCGGCCTGTGACAGCATGTCTGCTGCTGCCCAGGCGGGATTTCCAGTGCCATCTGAAATGATCAGTATTTCGCTGGGCCCTGCGATCATGTCTATATCGACATCGCCGTAGACGAGCTTTTTTGCCGTAGCCACATAGATATTTCCCGGCCCCACGATTTTATCAACCCGTGGTACGGTCTGTGTGCCGTAGGCAAGGGCCGCAATCGCCTGCGCGCCGCCGATTTTAAAAATTTTCGAGATGCCGCAGAGTTGTGCTGCGGCAAGTATCAGCGGGTTTATGTCACCCCGCGGCGCGGGGCTCACAATAATAAGTTCCTGTACGCCGGCGACAATGGCTGGCAGCGCATTCATGAGCACGGAAGAAGGATATACTGCCTTGCCGCCGGGCACATAAAGGCCCACGCGCTCAAGGGGCCGCACGATCTGGCCGAGGATTTCACCGCTTGAGCCCGTGGCAAACCATGAATTTTGCAATTGTTTACGATGAAAATCCTCAATGCGCTGCCGGGCAAGTTTTAGCGAGGACATCAGCTGCTGATCGATATTGGCCACGGCTTCTCCTATCGCATCCGGGTGCACGGTGATTTTTTTATGACCGTCGAATTTTTCGGTAAGCTCAAGCAGCGCTTCATCGCCATGGCTGCGCACCTTACCGATGATATCGCGCACCTTGGCTTCAACATCAGCTGACTGATCGGCGCCGCGGCTACGTATTTGAGCAAAGGCGGCCTGAAATCCCGTATCCTTCGTTGTGAGTATTTTCATGAATAAATATACCTTTTAATAGTCTCAGTTTGCACCGGACGTCATCTATTCCAGTTTACTGTTCACTACATTTCAAGTTCCTGAACCTGCCGCCTAATCGCCTACAGCCTAAGAGACTTATTATTTTTCCTTCTCCCGCGCAATATCGGCCCCCAGGCCCTGAAGCTTTTTTTCGAGGTGCAGATAGCCACGGTCAAGATGATATACGCGGTGCACGACTGTAGTGCCCTGGGCCGCCAGGCCAGCAAGGATTAACGAGGCACTGGCACGCAGATCGCTTGCCATGACATGTGCGCCCTGCAGCCTGTCGACGCCGGTCACAAAAGCCGTGTCATGCTCGACCTTGATCCTGGCGCCCATGCGGTCAAGCTCGGCAACATGAATAAAGCGGTTTTCAAAAATCGTTTCCCGTATGATGGAGGATCCGCCTGAAAGTGTCAAGAGCGCCATGACCTGGGCCTGCATGTCCGTGGGGAAACCCGGATACGGATTGGTTGCCACATCAAGGGGATGCAGCCCGTCCTTGCGGCGCACCTGCACCGTACCCGGCTCGATTTCATCGATAACAAGACCGGCCTCACGCAACTTGTCTATGGTTGAGCTCATATGCTGCACAGGGCAGTTTTTGATCGTAATGTCGCCGCCCGTGATGCCGCCCGCTACCATAAGCGTGCCTGCTTCGATCCTGTCGGGCATGACCGTGTAGGCAAGCGGCTTGAGCGAGGTGACGCCCTGAATTGTAATTGTCGATGTTCCGTCGCCCTGAATGCACGCGCCCATTGAGCGAAGGGCATTAGCAAGATCTACGATCTCAGGCTCACGGGCTGCATTTTCGATAATGGTTTCGCCCCGGGCAAGGGTTGCGGTCATCATGATATGCTCGGTGCCGCCGACCGTCGGCATATTAAAAATAATATGGGCCCCGTGCAGGTCTTTGCACTCGGCATTGACAAAGCCCTCTTCGATACCGATTTCAACCCCCATGGCCTCAAGGGCCTTGATGTGCAAATCAACGGGCCGAACCCCTATGGCGCAACCGCCGGGAAGCGACACCCGGGCAGTACCGAAGCGTGCGACCAGCGCCCCCAGAACCAGAAACGAGGCGCGCATGGTTTTGACCAGCTCATAGGGAGCATCAAGGTTTTTTATGCAACTGGTTGTGCATACCATAGCATCGGAGCCCGAGATTTCAGCGCCCAGATGCGCGAGCAGCCGTTTCATAGTGGTAATGTCACGAAGCTCTGGCACGCCTCGCAGCGTGTGTGTTCCTGCCGCCAGCAGCATTGCGGGCATAATGCACAGAGCGGAATTTTTTGCACCGCTCACCGTTACTTTTCCCGCAAGCGGCTTTCCGCCGCGGACTATTATTACATCCAAACCAGTACCTCTTTCCCTGTCAGTGAAGTCGCCTGCAGCAGAGGCGCCCCCGAGTTGTTTTTTATTGTGAATTTTGTAATTAGACCGTCGCAGTCACTTTTTTTAAAGTCTGTAAGCCGGGTTTTATTTGCCGTACACTTCGGCAATCATGCGCTCACGCTCACGCTCTAAAAATGCAATTTCCTCTGGCAGATTTTCTTCGTTACATAAAAGGATTTTTTTTTCTGCGATTTTTGAGTCATAAACATTTCTGATTTCTGCGATGCGGTCCTTCTGCTCATCCGTCAGGCTCTGCGCATCTTCTATATCCATGCTTTTCATTTTTTCCAATGCGGCTTCATATGCGCTTTTAAGTGCCATAGCCTGTTCTCCTCACCTGTTGTATATTATTTTTATACTTGCCACAATTCAAGGTATGGATATATATAGTATTGCGCTTTTATTTAATCAAGCATTTTAACCTTTGGAGCCTCCATGGCAAACACACCCGCAGTGCTAAAGCAGAAACTTATTTCAATTATTAAAAATGATTATGAGGAATGCCAGTTTTATCTGGCTTCTACCCATTTGCTAATTAACAAGATCAAGGACCTTGTTACTCTTATGGAAAAAGAAGAGGTTGAGTTTGACACGCTGCGGGACGAAATCGGCCAGATCGGCATTTTTTTGAGCAATTCGGAAAAGCGGCTTGAGGAGGTTGACCAGTGCTATACCAAACTGGTAGAAACCCTTGCCGGCGGCAAACCGAAGAACTGAAAGGAGAGCGGCGATATGGATGTTCTTGAGGCCCTTCGGGAGCGCAAAACCATTCGGGGCTTTCTTGACAGAAAAGTCCCCCGTGAGATCATACGAGAGATCCTTGCTGATGCCCACTGGGCGCCCTCGTCTTCAAACCAGCAACCCTGGCGTTTTCATGTCGTTGCTGGAGAGGCGCTTGCTAATCTCTGCGAAAGCATAGGCCGGGCACGCCGTGAGCGCAGCACCAGCTATGACCCTTCAAAGGGAAACACCATACCTGCGGAGTTTGTCGAGCGCACAAAAAAGCTTTTCAAACAGATCCGGCCGCTGATCGCCTCTCTTGAAGGCGATAATAAGGCCTTTATCGAAAACGGTAGCTTCCGTTTCTACGGCGCGCCAGCGGTTGTTTTTCTCACCATGCATAAAAGCCTGCCAAAGTCCCGCTATATGGATATCGGCATGTCCGCACAGAACCTCATGCTTTCTGCCCATGGCCGAGGCCTTGGCACCTGCGCCATAGCCCTCACGCTTTATTATGCCGATACGATCAACGCAAGCCTTGGCATTGATGCTGAAAACAACGAGACCCTTCTCTGCATTGCGCTGGGCTACCCGAATGAAAATTTTTCCGTCAACAAATTCCGTTCCGGCCGCGATGACATTGACGGGTTTATCACCTGGTCGGGGTTCTGATCCTGCTGCTCCAGCCGTAAACATACCCTGATTTGCCTGTCCCCGAAAAATTGGAATGCCGTCCGTTTATTTGATCAAATCACTTTTAAAAAATTAATCTAATATATTTAGTAGTTTATGCCGAAAAAAAATTAAAGAATTTAACTGCAGAATTTTCATGATATTCTTTCTGGAAAATCTTCTGTGAGGGAGGAAGCATGGCAACGCAGCAAGCTACAACAGGCTCCCAAAAACGCCGCTATAAACGGAGTTATAAAACCTACCGGGTACAATACGGCCCCAAAGGCACTGAGCACAAGGCGAATGCACGCCGGCTTTCAGAATGCGGGCTGTTTATCGAATCCAACCGTGATGTGTATGCCTCAGGTACCACTTTGATCATGCATATCGAGATCGATGGAACAGTTTACAGAGCAACCGGACTGGTCAGAAATGCCCGTACAAGCGATGCCCGGCTGATCCGTATCCTTAAGCCCGGCATGGGCGTTGAGTTTACCGATATAAGCCAGGAGCTTAGAACAATCCTGGGCGCCGTAACCTGAGCAGCCACTGCACATACCATTCCACGAGCTGCACCGATAAGGCTTGCCAGCACATGCACCCCCTCAATTATTACCTATTGTCTGATAAAACTTGTTTGTTCTGCATGATTTAATATCCGATACACACCAGACAACTTGCGTTTATCTAGCCGGCAATGCAATAGATATAGCATTTTGCGTCCACAAAAATATTTTTTTGTTAAGGTGCTCCTCATGTGTAAAAAAATGATAGCTGCCCTTGATGCTTCTTGTCGCCTTGCCCTGGAGTGTGCATGCAATCAGCGAAATTGATTACGCGAACCTGTATGAGCAAAAAGTACAGCCTTTTTACAATAAAGGCACCTTTGATGAGTTTTCGGGTAAAGGCAATCTGCTGCTCAGATATGCATCGTTCGAGCAGGGTAACGAAACTGGGGCTTTGATAATTTTGCACGGAAAATCTGAGTCTTATATTAAATATGCTGAAGTAGTTTATGATATTCAGGACCTGGGCCTTTCCTGCTATCTTATGGACTTCCGGGGATTCGGTTTTTCAGAGCGTATACTTGATGGTGATCCGCAAAAAGTGTACGTTGGAAATTTTGATGACTATGTCGAAGACCTGAAGACCTTCATTGACAGCGTTGTCAAAGTTAAGCCCCATGCTAAAATTTTTATTCTAGCCCATTCAATGGGTGGCTGCATTGCCGCGCGTTTTCTTGAAAAATATCCAGATGATGTAGACGCTGCAATACTCTCCTCGCCCATGCTGGAAATTAATACGGGAATTTTTCCTCCAGCCATTGCATATGCAGTAGCGGCACTAGGTACGGCGCTGGGCAAAGGAAAAGACTATGCCCTCGGCCAGGGTCCGCGAGACGACAACCCCTACTTTTTTGAATTTACGACAACACACAGCTGTGCGCGCTGGTCGAAATGGGAGGAGGATCTGATACCGAACAACCCGGAAATAATATCAGGTGGAGCAACATATGGCTGGCTGAAGCGCTCAATGGAAGCTGGGGCCCTTGCCCGAAGGCAGGCCGCCCGCGTTGCAACGCCCGTTCTGATGCTGCAGGATGAAGAAGACTCGTATGTAAAACCCGAGGCTGAGGACAGCTTCTGTAAAAATGCCGGCGTTTGCACAAAAGTGTATTTCTTCGGCAGCCGTCATGAAATTCTCATTGAGACGGATGCTATCCGCAATTTAGTGCTCGATAATATAAGGAGTTTTCTCCGGAAATATATGAAGTAGACGGTCCCGGCGGGCTGCAGCTCAGCTGTCAGCTTTTCCCCTTGTCGTGCTTGAAGATTTTTTCTATTTCTTCAAAGCCCTTCAGTATTTCAGCATAGGACTTGCTTTTCGGCTCATCGCTTTTTTCCTCCGATGAGGAGCTTTCCTTATCATTGTTCAAAGTGGAATTTTTTTCCTGTTGATCTTTCTTATCTGCAGGATTTTTTTGACCGTTTTGCGCCTGCGACATATTGTGCAACTCCTTTAACAGCAAGGATTAACAACTTATTTTTGATTTTTATATACTACATACTGATAAAAAAACAAGCCGAAACAGGCATAGCAGCAGGTATGTTGTGTCTTAACATTAAATTTTTTTGTAATTGTGGCAATTAATCAACATGATACCTCGCCAAAATTTTCGATTTCTTCCAATCTCTCACGGAATAGCTGCATTTCTATAAATCAGCCAGAATTTTTTTTAGCGCCTACAGTTATTTTATTGCTTGCAACAATTCAGATCTCCGGAGAATTGAGCACATAGCAACTTTTACCGGTAAATTTGTCACCTACCTTAAGCCATCTGCTTCCTTGACAGAGGTATAAAATAGTATTACTTTGACATTGATATAACTATCTGCAGGACATATCGGAAGACGGTGTAAATCCGTCGCGGACCCGCCGCTGTAATCGGGGACGAATGCTGCATAAAAGCCACTGTTTAAATAAACGGGAAGGCGCAGCAGGAGGATGATCCGGAAGCCAGAAGACCTGACTGCAGACCTTAATGTCGCTGTTTCCGTGGCATTGGAACAGTGTGTTTTTACAGGTTGGATGAAATCCGGCATCCTCCTTTCGGCTTAATGCTGGAAGGAGGGTTTTTTTATTTTAATTATGAATATCCGCAGCCTAATCCGGATTGTTGTACAGGCTTTGGAATTTATTTCAGGAGAACGGAAATGATGACACAGATTGAATATGCCCGCAGTGGAGAGATAACGCCGCTTATGCGGGAAATTGCAACGCAAGAGAAAATGGATGCTGAACTTTTGCGCGAGCGGATCGCGCTCGGCCAGATCGTAATTATAAAAAATCACCAGGGTAAAGGATCGAGGGCAGCAGGGATCGGCAAGGGGCTCAGCACTAAAGTCAATGCAAGTATTGGCACTTCCTCGGATATCATTGATGAAGAGCTGGAGGTCAGAAAGGCACTCATTGCGCAGGAAAACGGTGCTGATACGCTCATGGAGCTGAGCGTTGGGGGTGATCTGGACAGAATCAGGCGCAGGGTCATAGGAGCTGTTGATCTGCCCGTCGGGAATGTCCCGCTCTATCAGGCTTTTTGCGAGGCAAAGCGCAAATACGGCGATGTTGATAAACTGGATGAAGAACTGCTTTTTGACATGATAGAGCGACAGTGCGCCGACGGTATGGCATTTATGGCTGTTCATTGCGGCATAAACTGGCTTTCCATCGAGCGACTGCGCAAGCAGGGTTACCGATATGGGGGGCTGGTGTCAAAGGGGGGAGCATCCATGGTTCGGTGGATGATAAAAAATAAAAAGGACAACCCCTTATATGACAAGTTTGACCGTGTGGTTGAGATATTGAAAAAGTACGATGTGGTGCTGAGCCTGGGAAACGGAATGAGGGCAGGGGCCATTCATGACTCCACCGACCGCGCCATGATCCAGGAGCTTATCATCAACTGCGAGCTTGCAGAAATCGGTCGCGAGATGGGATGTCAGACCATGGTTGAAGGGCCGGGGCATGTGCCTTTGGATGAAATAGAGTCAAACATTCAGCTTCAAAAGAAGATGAGCGGCGATGCACCGTATTATGTACTGGGACCCATTACAACGGACGTTGCCCCTGGTTATGATCATCTTACTGCAGCAATAGGTGCTGCAAATTCAGCTCGTTACGGTGCAGATCTTATATGCTACATTACTCCTGCTGAACACCTGGCGCTGCCCAATGAAGAAGATGTGCGCGAAGGTGTGCGCATGGCAAAAGTTGCTGTTTACATCGGTGATATGATTAAATATAACCGCCGGGACCGTGACAGGGAAATGTCAAAGGCCCGGCGTGATCTTGACTGGGAGCGGCAGTTTGAACTGGCACTCTATGGTGATGCTGCCCGGGCAATTCGCGACAGCCGCAAGCCTGCAAACGAGCGCTCATGCACTATGTGCGGGTCCTATTGTGCCATGGAAAACTCCAATGCCTGTTTCAAGGATATACTGGATAAAAGCCCTAAAAAATAACTGGTTACGAAGTAAGAATGATAATAAACTGGAGGAAAATCCATTGCAGAAACATACCTACAGGGAATGCGGCAAGGAATACAATTTCTGAAAGCACGGTCGCTGAACCGAGCACATCACCGGTTATGCCGCCGATATGGCGCCTGGCATAATGGGTATAATAAGCAATAAAGCAGGCAAACAGCGCAAAAGCCAGGAACAGGTATGGCGATTGCAAAAGAACCGACGGCAGCACCAGCGCCACAGCGCACCAGACAACCTTGGGGGTGACGGCTTTTGAAAATAGCTGGCCGATGCCGCCGCTCCGTACATAGGCGCTTGTTTTGTACAGGACGACCTGCGCCAGACGCCCCATGGCCGGATAGATTGCAACAACCGCCTTCAGATCATAGCGAAGGCATTCGCTGATAAGGGCAGTTTTGACGAGCAGTGACAACATCAGCGCCACGGCGCCCATAACGCCGATGCGGCTGTCTTTCATGATTTCAAGCTTCCGCTCACGGGTTGTTGCGGTGCTGAAAAACGCGTCGAACGTGTCGGCAAGCCCGTCAAGGTGAAAAGCTCCGGTTATGAGTGTTTCAATGGTAACAAGAAACACTGCCACGGTCAGGGGGCTGAACCTGCCAGGCAGCATGATAATGATGCACAGGCAGTAGAGCATGCCGCCGATCAGCCAGCCGACAAGCGGAAACAGGGCAAGGCTGCGGCGGGCCACCATCTCGCCGGGTTCCACGACAGACGGGACCGGGATACGGGTCAGGAACTGAACGGCAAATATGAAGGCTTTCATAAAATTTTTCATGCTGCTGATTATAAACAGACTTTTTCAGTAAATACAATGTCAACATGCGCCCTCTCTCCGATTTTTGTTCTTGCCGCGGCATGGCTTCTTGACGCCCTTATCGGCGATCCGGAAAAGCTGCCCCACCCCGTGCGGGCCATGGGCGCATATATCGGGTGGCTGGAAAAAGTCGCACGGCAATGCTTTGAAAACAAAAGGTCTGCGGGAGTTTTTATCGGCACCTGCGTTCCCGCCACCGTGTATTTTTGCGCTGTTGGCGTTATTATGCTCTGCTCGGGCATTAGCTCATGGCTTGGCGCGATTGCATCTTTTTTTGTCATTTATTATTGCCTTGCCACCCGCTGCCTGAGCGATGAAGCCCGTGCAATTTTACAACAGCTCCGATTAGGTGATGTATCTGCAGCCAGGCAGCGCCTTTCCCGTATTGTAGGCCGGGATACGGCGCAGCTGACCGAAGGGGAAATCGTGCGCGCCACGGTTGAAACGGTCAGCGAAAACACGGTCGACGGGATTATCTCACCTCTTTTTTATGCCGCTTTCTGCGGCGCGCCCCTTGCCATGGCGTTCAAGGCTGTCAGCACGCTTGATTCCATGATCGGCTACAAAAATGAAAAATACCGGGACCTCGGGTGTTTTTCGGCGCGCTGTGATGATGTGCTTAATTATATACCCGCCCGGCTGTGCCTTGTGCTGGTTCCCCTTGCATCATTTTTACTGCCCTCAGGGCGCTCCCGGCCAGCTTTTACAACAGGCATGCGAGATGGCCGCAACTCCCCGAGCCCCAATTCCGGGTTTCCCGAGGCATGTTTTGCCGGGTCTCTGGGCATACAGCTCGGGGGCCAGTGCGCGTATGGGGGGGCTATATCACATAAGCCCTTGATTGGTGCAAAAGACCGTGAAATAGAAATAGATGATATACAAAGAGCTGTCAGCCTGATGTGGATTGTTTCCGCTCTTTCCCTTTTATTATTTACAGGAGCATTTTTCATGATTACAATAATTCGGGGATGCTCATGAGCGCTTTTATTATGTGGCTGGGAATGGCGGGCTTCATTTTCGCATTAATATTTGTCAATATCGCCAAAACTCAGCAGCAGTATCTGCAAAAGCTTGGCAAACCGCCTGATGCGAAGTATAAGAAACTGAACCTGACGGCAAAAGTGCTGTTTGCGGCCGGGATTTCATTATGGATCGTCGGGGCAATTATAACTATGGGTGCTGGTGGAAAGTGATATGAAAAAAATGACGCCGCAGGAGATAGAGTCCGAATCCTTCCGGATTATTGACGCGGAAGCAGATTGCCGGGAGCGTTTCTCCGCCGAGCAGTGGCAGATTGTGCGGCGCATGATTCATGCAACGGCGGATTTTGATTTTATGCATTCGGTCCGGTTTCATCCGCAAGCCGTAGCTTCAGGGTGCGCGGCTTTGAAAAATGGCGCGACTATTTATTCCGATACCGGGATGCTTGCCGCGGCAATCGGCAAAGGCGCAAAGGACAGGTGGGGCTGCGAGGTTATCACGCTGGTCGCGGATGATGAGGTGCTGCAGGAAAGCCTCGCAACCGGCGCAACCCGCTCTGCCCTGGGCCTGCGAAAAGCTGCCCCCCGTCTTACGGGGGCCATAGTGGCAATCGGCAATGCGCCGACGGCGCTGCATGAGGCCATAACCCTGTGCAGCCGGGGACTGCTTCAGCCTGCGCTTATTATAGGGCTGCCGGTCGGGTTTGTCGAGGCCAGGGAATCAAAGGAGCGGCTGTGGGCTTCGGGGCTCGTTTGCCTTACCAATATCGACAGAAAAGGCGGTACCCCTGCTGCGGCAGCAACGCTCAATGCGCTTATGAGACTTTTGCCGCAGCGCCGTTGAGCGTTGAGTGTTCAAAAACAATACATTTGACGACAACGTACTAGGAGTTTCATCTATAATAATTTCCCACTTTAAGGTAAACACCTAATGGCTGGAAAACTTTTTATTGTTGGTGTGGGGCCCGGTGATCCTGAGATGCTGACGCTACGGGCGCTTGAGATTCTCAGCAAGGCCAGCCATGTATTTATTCCCGTATCAGGTGAGGGCCGTGAAAGCCTTGCTCTTGACATAATACAGGAGATAATTTCCGCCGAATCATCCATAACAGAACTCGTATTCCCCATGACGAGCGACCGCCAGATTATGGAATCAGCATACCGAAAAAATTATCTGCTGGTCAGCGCTGTTTTACGCACCGGGGATGATGCAGTGCTGGCTACTATCGGTGATCCGGCAACCTACAGCACGGCCTGGCAAATTTTAAAGCTGGTGCATAATTATATGCCTGAGGCTGCCACTGAAGTCGTTCCCGGAATTACTTCCTTTGCCGCGGCAGCGGCGCGCGCGGGCATTCAACTTGCCCAGGGCAGTGATGCTTTGGCCGTGGTTTCATCCTATAATGACCCGGTTAAGCTCGAGAAAATTATCGACTGCTGCGATACTGTGGTATTTTTAAAAACGTACCGCAATCGTGAGCTGGTTCTTGAGGTGCTGCGCCAAAAGGGGCTTCTTGCCAACTGTGTGTATATCAAGCGCTGCGGTCTTGCCGGTGAGGAGATTATCCGGGATTTATCATTGCTTCCCCGAGAAGCTGATTATTTTTCAATGATCATTCTTAAAAAAGAAGGCCTGGGATAATGAATATGAAAGAGGTACTTCGTACCGGCTACACCACTGGGGCCTGCGCCGCAGCTGCGGCAAAGGGCGCATGCATGTGCCTGTTTGATGAGGAGACTGATTCAATTGAAATTACTCTGCCCGGCGGCCAGACCGCGGGATTCGTTCCCGAAATTATGCTGCGCGCAAATACCACAGCCCAATGCGGCGTCAGAAAAGACGCCGGCGACGATCCCGATGCCACCCATAATGCCCTTATTAAAGCACGTGTGGTGCTGATCAAAGAGCCGGAAGTGATCATCAAGGGCGGACCAGGAGTCGGGAGGGTTACGCGCCCCGGCCTTGCGGTTCGGCCGGGAGAGCCTGCAATAAACCCCGTGCCACGGCAGATGATCACCGATGCGGTCAGAAGTGTCTTGCCTGAAGATATGGGCGCCGAAGTGGTAATCAGCGTTGTTGAAGGAGAGAAAATAGCACTGAAAACCCTGAATCACCGTCTGGGCATCACCGGCGGAATTTCGATTCTCGGCACCACGGGTATTGTCGTGCCATATTCTCATGATGCCTACCGCGAATCCATAACCTGCTGTTTTGCTGTGGCTCAGTCTATTGGCCTTGATACGGTTGTGCTTTCAACCGGCAAGACAAGCGAGAAGACAGCGCAGAAAATTTTAAAGGATCTGCCTGAAGAATCATTCATTGTAATAGGCGATTATTTTTCTTTTGCCGTACAGGAAGCTATCAGCCATGGCATGCAGAATATCATCATAGCCTGTTATCCAGGGAAACTGCTTAAAATGGCAGCCGGCTCAGAGTCAACCCATGTGAGCCGCTCAGAGATTGATCTTGCCATGCTTGCCGATTGCGCTGCTCAGGCAGGTGCTGATTCGAGCGTTGTAGCGGCTGTACGCACTGCCAATACCGTCCGCCATGCATTCACGTTTTTTGATGGAAATCTCAGACGGGCCGTATGCGGAAAACTTGCCAGACGTGCAATGGACGCCGCAGTAAAAATGGTTACTTCGCATTTTACCTGCGACATGCTGGTCCTGTCATTTGAAAATGAGATTTTGTTTAAATCTTTTTTTGAACGCTCAAAACTTAAATTTTAAAGAATATATGAATGGGAATCCCTGTTTAACGATTATTGGTATCGGACTGGGGCTGCAGGATATGTCGATGCGGGCGCTATGCAAAATTGCATCCGCGCAGGTTCTCATCGGCGGCAAGCGGCAACTTGCGTTTTTCCCTGCGTATAAAGGTGAAAAAATTGCCATCGGCAAAAATGCAGCCCTGTTGGTTAAACAACTCGCGGCAAAGCTTCAGGGGAAAAATGCCGTGGTGCTTGCCTCGGGCGACCCGAATTTTTACGGAATCGCAGCGCTTTTTTGCGAGCAGTTTCCAAATGAGCAGATCGAAATCATACCAAATATAACAGCATTTCAAGCGGCTTTTGCACGTATTAAAGAGCCCTGGGACAGCGTTTCGTTTATAAGCGTTCACGGACGAAACATCAAAGCTCTTGATAAAATCGTCCGCATGCCGGGAATATTTGTTGTATACTGCGATACTGTCAATACACCTGCAGCAGTGGCTTCATATCTTATTGAGCAAGATAGCGCGCTTGCAAAATGTAAAACCTGGGCTTGTGACAGTCTTGGTACGGATAAAGAAAAGATTACGGCCGGCGCTTTAAAAAAAATGCTGCGGGTGAAGTCGTCGCCGCTGTGCATGATGATTATAAAAAACGAGCAGTGCAATCATCAGTACTGCCCTGGCATACCAGACGAGCTGTTTGCCCATGATCGCGCCATGATTACCCGGCGCGATGTTCGTCTCATGGTTCTTGCCCGCCTTGAACTTAACGCAGGCCTTGTGATGTGGGATATTGGCGCCGGCAGCGGTTCTGTGGCCATTGAGGCGGCAAATTCCTGTCGCGGCATTCAGGCATTCGCCATTGAAAAGAGCGTCCGCCGCCTGGCGCAACTCAAGATAAATATCAGGCGTTTTTCCGCGCCCAATATACAGCCTGTAGCGGGAAACGCGCCGGAAGTTTTTGTCGGACTGCCGCGGCCTGATCGCGTTTTTATCGGTGGCAGTGGCGGCAGTCTTGAAGCTATATTGCATAGTATGAAAAAGGTTTTGCAGGATGGCGCCATTGTGGTCGTGAACTGCGTAACCATCACTACTTTGGAGACGGTTACAACCTGGTTCAAAAAATTACAGTGGCCCTATGAGGTAACCTCGGTGAATACGTCACGCCTTGTGTCTAGCCATCGTCCCGAGTTTTTCCGAAGCGAAAATCCTGTATTTATCGTGCAGGGCAGGGCACAGGTCAAGAGGGGATAATGGCCCAGGGAAAAGTTTATTTTATTGGCGCCGGTCCCGGCGATCCTAAGCTCATCACCGTTAAAGGACGGGAAATACTTGAAGCGGCGGATATCATTATCTATGCCGGATCCCTTGTGAATAGAGAATTGATGGACTGCGCTCAACCCGGAACCCGCATTATAGACAGCGCAGAACTCGCGCTTCCAGCCATAGCCGAAGAAATGATCACGGCGGCGCGTGCCGGAAAAATCGTTGCCCGCGTCCATACCGGAGAACCGTCGCTGTATGGCGCTATTGCCGAGCAGATCGAATACCTTGAAACAGAAAACATTTTCTTTGAAATAATCCCAGGCGTCAGTTCAGCCTTTTCCGCCGCTGCAGCGCTTCATATCGAGTACACCCTTCCGGATGTGTCGCAAACTCTCATTATAACCAGAAGGGCGGGTCGCACGAATGTCCCGGATAGGGAATCACTTGCCAGCCTTGCCGCTCACAGGGCTTCGCTCGTTGTTTTTTTGAGCATCGGCATGGTGGATGATGTCGTGCGTGAGCTTGTCGAAGGAGGCTATCTTGAAACAACGCCTGCCGCCGTAGTTTACCGTGCGAGCTGGCCTGACGAGAAAAAAGTAATCGGCACGCTGGCAACCATTGCGTCGCAGGTTAAACAGGCAGGCATTGTGCGACAGGCACTCATTGTGGTAGGAGATGCTGTGGGGAGAAGCTGTGGATCCGTGTCAAAACTCTATGATGCCGGTTTCAGCCATGGATTTAGAACCGCGGCTAAAAGGGCAACAGCAGTTGTTGCGGTAACGCGCCGTGGCTGGCATACTGCCCTGCGGATTGTGCGGACGCTTGAGGGGGCCGAGCTTTTTTTGCCCTTGAAGCTGCAACACGAAGAAATTGATAAATCAGCATGCTTTTATGATGATCTTCGGCTGGCGATTGCACGGGTTTTTTTTGAATATGAAAGACTTGTGCTGATTATGGCTTCAGGTATTGCCGTTCGGCTTATTGCGCCGCATCTGACAACGAAATGGCAGGATCCGGCGGTTGTGGTGATGGATGACAGAGGAAAAAATATCATCAGCCTGCTTTCCGGGCACTGGGGCGGGGCAAATGATCTGGCAAAAAAACTGGCTGCTGTGCTGGGTGGAAATCCTGTTATCACTACTGAAAGTGATGTCGAGGGATTTCCCGCGGTTGATCTTCTGGTAAAAGCACTCACCGGTGGCAGGGAACCTGCTGATCCAAAACTGCTCAAGCATATTCAAACAGCTATTCTTAACGGGCAGGATGTCGGCTTTTACCCCAAAGCACTAAGGTTTTTTTCGGGTATGCAGGGCCACATCAATCTTCATTTTTTTGATACGATAGAGGAGCTGTACGTATCCGTCTGCACTGCGGGCATTATCGCCTCCGGTCATTCGATGCATCCGATTGAGCTGAAAGAAAATTTTTTTCTTGTACCCATCCGGGACATTGTTGTGGGCATCGGCTGTCATAAAGGCGCGGGCGCCGATGAGATAGAGCAGGGGATTAACAACGTGCTTTCGGCATCGGGCCTTTCCGATACTTCGCTAGCGCTTGTCTGCTCTATTGATAAAAAGAGCGCTGAGGCAGGGTTGCTTGAATACAGCCGCAGGCACGGCCTGCCCTTGAAATTTTACACTGCAGAGGAAATCAACGCAGTGAAAACACCATCCCCGGTATCTCAACATGCCCTGAAAGTCATGGGTGTTCAGGGAGTGGCCGAGCCTTGCGCGATTCTGGGCTCAAAGGGCGGTGAACTTCTGAAGCATAAGAAAAAGTTTAAAAATATGACGGTCTCTTTGGTGAGAATTCCGCTCCGTGAGTTGCTTGAACTGATGGTGTGATAACTTTGTGCATGAGGGTGTTTTTCTTAGATAAACATACTCGTCGAAATAATATTGATTTAACGTATCAGGAAATTGTTACTATGTGGATTGAAGATATTTTTTTTGAAGATATTTTTAACATGACCGGTGATGGCGTTTATGTGACCGATGAGGTGAGCCGGATCATACTGTCAAACAGGGCCCTTTGCGAGATGACCGGCTATGCGCAGGAAGAGCTTCTGGGAATGTCCGGCGCTGACCTGCTGGTGCCTGATTTTACTTCTGCCTTTGATGATTTTTACAATGATTCCTATAAGCCAGAAAAATGCACCTTTGAAGCCGAATATATTCGAAAAGACGGTGCCCGGCTACCTGTTGAACTGAAAATAACGAATTTGCCAACTCGCGCAGAAGGGCATGCTCCCGGCATAATCGTATCAGTGCGTGTTATAACGGAGCGCAAAAAGGCGGAGCAGGAGCTCAAGAGCGCTCATGCCGAGCTGCAGCGGTCGCGTGATTTTTTTCAGAATGTTTTTGATATGGCTGGAGACGGCATTCATGTGACCGATGAGCTTGGTAATATTGTGTATGCCAATAGAGCCATGTGCGATCTGGTAGGCTATGAGCTCAGCGACCTGCTGGGCATGCCCGCCATCGACCTCACCCCCGCGCTGACCGGCTCAGACATCGATGAAGACATGCTTCAGGAAATGTATACGCGGGATTATTCCAGTTATTTTGAAGTTCTCTATCAGCGCAAAGACGGAACCATTCTGACTGTTGAGGCAAAGATCACCAATGTGCTCTACGGTGAAGAGGAAAGCCCCGGACTTATTATTTCCGTGCGCGATACAACCGAGCGTAAGCGTTCTGAGGAGGATCTTAAAAACGTCCACGATGCGATGCAAAGGTCGCGGGACTTTTTTGAAAACATTTTTAATATGTCCGGTGATGGCATTTATGTTACCGATGAACTCGGTAATATAATATTCGCCAATAAGTCATTCTGTAAAATGCTAAAATTCGACTTTAATGAGCTGATAGGCAAACCTGCAGTCGAACTGACCCCGGACCTGCCGGGCTCGGGCATTTATGAAAAGATGGCCCAGGAAATGTATACCATGGATTATTCAAACTACTTTGAATGCCTGTACCAGCGTAAAGACGGCTCAATTCTGCATGTTGAGGCAAAAGTCACGAATCTGCAGTACGCCAGTCAGGACATTCCATCGCTCATAGTTTCCGTGCGGGACATCACCGAGCGTAAACAGTTTGAGCGTGAGATAAAGTCTGCAAATGACGAGCTTGAACGCAAGGTAGAAGAGCGCACGCGAAATATCGAGGAAGTTAATACGGCACTGAGAGTTCTTCTAAAAAGCCGTGACGATGACCGGCACGCACTTGAAGAAAAAGTTGTCAGTAATGTCCGAGAGCTTATTACCCCGTATGTCGATAAGCTGAAAAAATTAACAAGGGATGAAATGGAAATAGTGTATCTTGATATTATTTCAAATAATCTTAATGAAATCATCTCCCCGTTTTTGAAAAAGGTAAAATATTTTAATCTTACCCCCACGGAAATACAGGTGGCTAATTTTATTAAACATGGTAAAAACACAAAAGAAATCGCTGAATTATTAAACCTTTCTCCGCGTACGGTTGAGGGTCACCGGGATAGTATCAGAAAAAAACTCAATCTCAATAAAAACAAAGCCAATCTTAGAACTCATCTTTTTTCCCTCGATTAATACTTAATTATTATACGTATTTTAAGCGTGTTTATCGGGCATTGATAAACTTATATCCCTGCTCTATAACTGTAGGCAACGGGAGTTTTCTGCGTCAGTTTCTGACAAGAAGGAGGTGATTACCAGTTGCAGGCGGCAGTAAACGAAAATGCCGCAGTCAGGACCAGCGCTCCATAATTTTTTTTAATCATTTAGAAGTGGGGATGCCATGCTAAAAAAAATAATTTTACTTAGTTTTGTTTGTGTGTTTATAGCGGGAAGCAGTTTTGCCGCTAAGCCCGGCTGGGAGACCATGCCCTCCGGCATCACTACAAATCTCAACAGTATTTACGGTTTTGCAGGCAATGATATTTATGCCGTCGGCGCATCCGGCAAAATTCTGCATTATAACGGCACTGCCTGGAGTGCGCAGTCCTCAGGAACTACCTGGACACTCTATGATATCTATGGAAAAACAGCCGGCAACATATATGCCGTTGGTGAATACCGCGGAATTTTTCGCAATACGGGCAGCGGCTGGTCAAAGGTGAACAGCCAGTTGCTTAACTATCCCCTGTATGCGATTGGCGGCCCAGACCCGAGCAATGGCTTGGTTAATGCTTTTGGTAAAGATAATACCATATGGGTGCTTTTCGTACCGCAGTATTACAATATAGTTGCGGGAAATGACAGCAGCTTCACATCCCAGGAGCAGCATGAACATGCAAATGACCTCTATGGCAGCTGGACACTTTCCACTGGCGATCAGGTCGTTGTCGGCTCAGGCGGCCTTCTTGCCTATGTTGAAAAAGACGATATATTCGGCCATAGAAATCTCGACACCTGGACCTCTCCGGTTTCCTCAACACTCAGAGGTATCTGGGGAGTTGACGCTAATAACCTGTTTGCAGTCGGAGACGGCGGCATTATCCTGCGGCGCGTAAACGGCGGCAACTGGGCCAAAATGACAAGCCCGACGACAAAAAATCTCAGGTCTGTCTGGGGTACCGCTATGAATAACGTTTTCGCGGTCGGCGACAGCGGCACATTGCTGAAATTCAACGGCACCGCCTGGAGCACAATTACAGTGCCCACAACCCAGCAACTGAACAAAATCTGGGGCGCCTCGGTAAACGAAATTTACATTGTCGGCAATGCCGGCGTCATTGTCCGCTATGTGGGCAGCCAGTCCTGCTACCTTCCCAACGGCGCCACGGGCACGCAGCTTGCCAAGGCCGACGGCTCGGGCTGGGAGCAGTGCCAGGGCACCAATTATTCCTTCTGGTGCGATTCAGCTTCAAACCTCTGCTGGCAGGACCCGCAAAAAGACGCCTATCCTATCCGGTATCAGGATGGCGGTTATAAGGGAATGGCCTCGCAGGATGCGAAGCGCTATTGCGAAAACCTTTCCATTGGTGGCTTTGATGATTGGCGTCTGCCCAATATCGATGAACTGAGAAGCCTTGTCAGAGGCAATCCCGATACTCAGATCGGCGGGGAATGTCCTCTGGAACCCGGTTCAACTTTTGAAGCAGGGCAGGATGCCACCTGCCTTGGCGCTACTGATCATGGTGGCCCCGGCATTGAAGGATGCTACTGGCCGGCACAGCTTACCGGCTCATGCCACAGGCCGGATTATGGCACGCAGGGCGTCCATAATCTCGAGTTCTGGGCAACCGATATCGCCTCAAACAGGAGCGAATGGGTTGCAAGCATTCTGTTTGACATTGCGGGCGTGTGCTACAACCATATCAACAGCTATGCTGATGTGCGCTGCATTCGCAATGGTCCTGCAACACCGGTGACCTGCGCGGAAGCGGCAACCTGTACGCCTGGCGAGACACGGCAGTGCAACAGAACTCAGATCGGCAGTGATCCCCTGACGGTAGTCGGCTCACAGACCTGCAACGCAGCAGGCAACTGCTGGGGACCCTGTAATTATGCCGGCTTTACCGAGTCACCACGGCCCACGGATGTAAGTAATCAGTGCGACCAGCTGTCCGTCACCATTCACGTGCCCGAGCAGCTTACAACACCTCCGGCGCAACTGATGGCCTTCTTCTACAAAGCCGAGTCCTGGACATTCCCTCCGCAGGGTCCGCCCGACGGTGGCACGGACTACAATCTTGTCCAGAATCCCGATATTAATATGGATAAGCCCTATACGATGGCAGTTCCCGGCTGCACCTATTACAGGGAAGCATGCCTTGCCGGTCAGTTCCAGCTGTATGTGGGTCTCTACTATTCAACCGACTGGCCGCCGCTGCCCGCGGACGGCGATTTTGTGTGGGGCAAGAACCAGCCTGCCATCACTCTTGGCAGCGGACCGCAGAAGAACATTACCATGGATGTCACGCTTGAGAAGTGCGTCAACGGCGATTGTCATCTTGCGGCATGCCCGAATCCCGCATTGCCGGTGCAGTGCCCGAACAATGAGTGCGTGGCTAATGCCGCGAGCTGCTGCCCGGTTGACAAGCCGGCACGCTGCGGTGATGGAAGTTGCGCGGCAACAGCTTCATCATGTCCGGTCTGCGGCACAAACCAGCCATTGCCCAATGACGACACTGTCTGGGGATGCCGCTTCAGCAATTCCTATTCCTCCACCTCCTGCGCTGACTTTGCTGAATGCGACGGCTGGCCCAATGACCAGGCTGCCATCCAGGCAGCTTGCCTTGCAACGGGCAATGGCGCTGCAAACTGCGTGTGTACCCGCGGCAACAGCTGCCAGGTGTCCAATGGCATGACAAGCAGCGCAACCCGCTGTACCTTTACCACGAGCGGCAAGAAGTGGTATGCCTATGGCATGCCATCAATCGGCTGCTCGTTTGGCGGCGGCAGCGGTTTTGCAAACGGCCCGTTCTGTACCGGGCTCTGTCAGTAAGTACTAGACAGGGGATGCTCCTTCCGGAGCGTTCCCTGTTCTTTTTGATTTATGTGTCATAATCTCATGCTCAAGCGCATGCAGCATTACTTGTCAAGCTGCATGCGCTTTTTCGAATTAGAGTCAAAATTTTAACTGTATCGGGAATTGGTTTATCTGAGGAGAGATTGTTATGATGAAGCATACACAGCCCCATATTTTTATGACGTTGTTAATTGCAGCCGCGCTGAGTATCGCGGTAAGCGCCCATGCTGGGATGGAATGGAGTGTTATTAAGGATATAGCCCTTCTGGACACGCCCCGTGATGTTGCAGTAACGCTTGACGGGACAACAGCCTATGTACTGTGCGATACCAGCATTCAGATAATTTCAATAAATGAACGCAGAAGTACCGGCTCCATGCCTGTGGGCGGAGGCTATTCACGCATTGCGATTACTCCGTCAGGTGATGAGCTCATTGTAACCGGAACAGAAAAAAAACAGGTCAGTATTATTCAGGTATCTCAAGTTTATGATATTCCGCAGGGAACTTCGCCGGTAATTGGAAATCCGAAGTCACCCGTAACTCTGACGGCTTTTCTTGATTATCAGTGCCCGTACTGCAGCAAGTCATATCCATTGCTTGAGCAGACTCTGGCAAAATATCCCAATGATGTAAAGCTGATAATTAAGCATTTTCCTCTAAAATTTCACAATGTTGCCGAGACGGCAGCCATAGCGGCGCTTGCAGCCGTCCGCCAGAATAAATATAAAGAGCTCAGCTCGATGATGATGCAGCAGTCCAGCAAACTCAGCGAACAGGCAATTCGCCAGTGCGCTCAGCAGGCGGGATTGAATATGGAGCAGTTTGACAGTGCGACAAAAGATCCGGCAATAATGAAACAGATCACCGATGACATGAATGTAGGCGGCAAATGCAATGTGCGCGGTGTACCTAGCATTTATATTAATGGCATGCCCATTAAGAGCTATACCATTGAAAGCTTATCGGGCATGATTGACAAGGAACTGAAAAAGAAAAAATCGTAATAGAGGAAAATTTGCCAACAATAAAAGACTATGCCGATTTGAATACAACAGCGGGCAAATGCGGCTTGCTGCAGGTGGCCTGTTGTATGTTGTGGTTCGGCAGTTATTTCATGGGCTTTGTCTATAATCTTTCGAAAGCTGCATTGCTTCAGCTGCAGTAAACAAGAAATGCAATTTTAATAAAAAAAGAGGATCCCAAGGACCCTCATTTTTTTATTTTGCTGAAAACAAGAGTTGCTTTTTTTAATATAATACACTCCAGAATTTCTGCCTGGCCAGGTTTAACTTTGTGACTATAAAAAACAGTAAGGGCGCATGAGTATTATTATGCTATGTTTTTAAAGTATTACAGCAGAGAATGATATGCCATGACCCGTCATACAAATAAACTCATACATGAAAAATCGCCCTATCTTTTGCAGCATGCTCATAATCCCGTAGACTGGCATCCCTGGGGTGCTGAGGCCTTTGCCGAGTCTAAACAACGGGATGTTCCTGTTTTTTTGAGTATCGGGTATTCGACCTGTCACTGGTGCCATGTGATGGAGCGGGAAAGCTTTGAGGATGAAGATGCTGCGAGTGTTCTCAACTCAAACTTTGTCTGCATCAAAGTAGATCGAGAGGAAAGGCCGGATATCGACCATCTTTATATGAATGCCTGCACAGCCATGACAGGGCAGGGCGGCTGGCCCCTTTCCTGCTTTCTTACCCCTGATAAAAAGCCTTTTTTTGCCGGCACCTATTTCCCCAAAGAAGATCGCTACGGCATGCGGGGCTTTATGACCATACTGGAGACCATCTCCAATTTATGGCGAAACGACCGGGCGCGGCTCCTAGCGGCAGCCGATGACATCGTGGCTCATATTTCAGCTCAACCACAACCGGCCCAGGCTGCCGTTATTGACAATGCCGCAAACAGAGCATTCCAGCAGCTTGCAGCTTCATTTGATAAAAAATACGGCGGATTCGGCGGGGCGCCGAAATTTCCTTCAGTCCATAACCTACTGTTTCTTATCAGATACCATGTTTTTTATAGGGAACCGCTGGCAGTTAAAATGTTTGCGGAAACACTGCGGGCCATGCAGCGCGGGGGAATATGGGACCATATCGCTGGCGGCTTTTGCCGCTACGCAACCGATCAGAGGTGGCTGGTGCCTCATTTTGAAAAAATGATGTACGACAATGCCATGCTGATTATAGCATTTTGCGAAGCTGGTGCTGCAATTGATAAATGTTTTTTCACTACTGCTCGCCGGATACTTGAATATGCATTTCGGGAGATGGCAGACAGCGACGGCGGCTTTTATACGGCTCAGGATGCAGACAGCGAAGGTGAAGAGGGCCGGTATTATGTGTTTACGCCTTCCGAAGTAAAATCTATTTTAGGCGAAATTGATGGAAAACGCTTCTGCAGCATGTTTGATATAACTCCGCAGGGAAATTTTGAGGGTAAAAATATCGCAAACTTGCTGTCCTGCAACCCGACTGCCGATGATACAGCCTTTGCTGAAAAATGTTTCCCCATTTTGCGGCAGTTCCGCGAAAAGCGGATTCCGCCGCATAAGGATGATAAAAAGCTTGCTTCGGTCAACGGCCTTATGCTTGCCGCTCTGGCTACAGCCGGACGCCTCATGCACGATGAGAAGTGTATTGCCGCAGCAGTGAAAACCGGAGATTTCTTGTTGGATAAAATGTTTCATAAGGGCCGTCTGAACGCCAGTCTTCGCGAGGGAGATCTGCGGCATTCATCAACCTCCGATGATTATGCCTATGTGCTCTGGGGGCTTTTTGAGTTGTATCAAACAACGCTGCTCCCTCGGTGGCTTTCAGACACCATGCGCATAGCAGACAGCATGTTGGAGCTCTTTCAGGATGGGAAGGCTGCGCTGTATCTTTCCGGCCGTGATGTGCATGATCTGCCGGTGCGCACCAAGAACACGCAAGACGGTGCGCTGCCGTCGGGCAATGCCGTGGCGGCACAGGTGCTTGTCCGGCTTGCAGATGTCACACATGCTGAGAAATATCGTGCTGCCGCAATGATAATACTTTCAGCGCTGTCTGAAGAGATGACCGCCTACCCAACGGCCTTTACCGGTCTTCTGTGTGCGGATTTATATAACCGCCATGGCGGTGTTCAGGCCGTACTGGCTTCTGGCGATGGCATCAACGATATGCTGCAGGCTGTCAGGGGGTTTAACCCATTTCTTACCGTGGCCCTGTGCGGCGAGGGTTTTCCGGAAATGGAACAGCTTGCCCCGCACATGAATCACTATAGCCCAGTGTCAGGCCGTGCAGCAGCCTATATCTGCAGTCCGAAAGGATGCCAGCCGCCTATTACCGACCCTGCCCGTACGGCCCGGGAGATCGCACTAGCGTCCTGACCAACTGCACGGGGCGGGCCTTGAGCGGCTAAAATTTATACTGCATACCGGATGAATGTTGATTTCCGCTTACGCACATCAGGTTTCCGTTAGTGTCATAAACATGGTAGTAACGGCTTGTGGAATACGACGCGCATTTTGGATATACGGCCGTAAGAACCAATATCCCCCCAATAACCAGAGCCCAGAAAAGGTATAAATACTGTCTCATTGCATGTTGCCTCCAGATTATTATGTCATGTTGCCTCCTTTATAAACCCCGGTTTTGTCATCCAAGGTCAAAAACTTAAAAAAAAATAGTTTTATATTGTGTTAGTTAAAAATATTCCTTTATAGGAAAGAGTAAATTCCAAATGGAAAAGCTTTGCAGTATATTTTAGGAACAGAAGGGGATAGGGAAACAGACCCTCCTCAGAGGATGGATTGCAAAAATAAACGCATGCATGCGATCTGTTTCTATAGGGATTTTACCTTCACACTGTAATTATTTGAAGCCCTACTCTAATTTCTGCAATTCCTCCATAAACCCCATGCGGGTCTCCTGAGGTATGGCTTTATTTGCTAAAGCCTTTTTATAGACGGCCCGGGCTTCATTTTTCTTATTTTGCTTTATGTGGATCTGCGCCAGCAGCGCATAGGTCTCTGGATGAGGGACTTGTTTATCGACCATTTTTTTCAGAAGTGCGATGGCATCTGGTGTTTTTCCAGCACGGTTCAGATAAAAAGCATAGGTGTAGGCGTATTTTGGATTATCCGGCTCAAGTTCAGAGGCTTTGCGGCACCATTCAAGGGAGTTTTTCGGCTTTTCAGCTGCTTTCATGACAGCCAGATTGAAATAGGCAGCGGCATTTGACGGGTCATGTTTGATAGCCGTGCGAAATGCGGCTTCAGCTTCAACGGGCCGCTTTTGCTCCAGCAGCAGCATGCCCAGTGTTACATGGGCCTGTGGATTATTGGGCTGTAATTTCAGGGCGCTGCGCAGTTTCTGTTCGGCTGCGGGTAGCTGGCCTGAATAATACAGAGCCATGGTGCAGTTGAGCAGCGCCTGAAGATTATTGGGCTCAAGCCTCAGGCATTGTTCATACATTGCCAGAGCCTTCTGAAAATCACGGCGCTCGAGAAAAAGATTACCGAGGTTATAATATGATCCGGGATCATCTGGCCGGTCTGATAGCATTGTGGTAAATTCATTCAAAGCCTTTTCGAATCTCGGCCGGTATTCCGGCAGCAATTCCTGAGAGGACAGCATCGCCAGCATGCTCACCGCCCGTATGCGAACAAGTGCGTATTTGTCGTTAAGGGCTGCAAACAACGCCGAAGCGGTATCACCCATGGGGGAACCCTTCAGGGAACCTGCCGCTGCAGAGCGCACGAGCGGGGAAGGGTCGTTTTTAAGGCTGTTTATGAAAACGGGCCATTTTCTGGCGTCGTTACACACTCGTAGAAGCCGGATCAGGGAAACTACGGTAATTTCATCCCGCTTGGGGTTCTCGATATATTCGAGCATTGCCGGCAGGCGAGTCCAGTCTGCGATGCGCGCGGCCTTTATGAGCACTCCAGCCTTAAGATACGGCGTCTGATACGCATCGGCATGCCATGCGCTCACCTTGATATCAGCCCAGGTGATATCCTTTGTATCATGGCAGAGCGTGCAGGCATTAGGTGATTTGAAGTCACGGGTAGCCGAGGGAAGCGGTGGCCGGAGGCTATGATCGGTCTGCTCAAAACCACTGAGCTCCACCATGGGCATGTGACAGGAGATGCATATATTGCCGGGGCTTTTCGACTTATGATGGGTATGAGCGGCTGCATTTCCCACCCTGTTTTTGTGGCAGGGCAGACAGGCATTATTTTCCTGCCCTGGATCATTAAACCTGTATGCTCCTCCTCCTGTGTGGCAATGAAGACATTGCAGCTTACCGGATTTCGCACACGCGCTCATTCTCCACTGGGTAAATATATGACTGTCGCCAAGGCTCCTCCCATCCGGTAAAAATGCCATGTTCTCAAGCCCCTTCAGGTCAAAATGATCAAAAAAAGGTTTGCCCGGGATATAGGCTGCCGTTAAGGGAATATTTGCTGAATGGCAGGATGCGCAGGTGTCATTTATTTGCTCAGGTGAAGCCGTTTTGAAACTGAATATTTGATGATCATCAAATATTCCGCCGGCCTGGGCTTTGCGGGCTGTCTGCTCGTGTGCATCAGCAGAACCGTGGCAGGAACTGCAGCTGATACCAGGGCTTTTACTTAGCGCGGCATAGGAATCTGATTGAGGGGTAAAAAAAGAAACGGCGGTATCGGCATGGCAGGAAAAACAGTCTGTGCTGAACGTGCCTGAACTGCTTTTCCAATCTCCCGAATCAGACGTCTTTCCGTGCGGGAGCATGGCGGAATTGTTAATCCACACTTTTTTTCTGATATTATAGGCAAGGGGCAGCAGTTGCAGCCTGCCCCGACCCATGGTCGATAAGAATGCTATTATATTTTTTCCACCAACCAGCCAGGTGATTTGATAATTTGACGTACTGCTATCGGTTTTTTCTTCTATCCAGCCATTTTGATCATTTGATTTAAAGCTGTAATGAAGTGTGCCAATAGTAATAGGCCCATTTTGCGGCGTCAGCAGTGCGGCCGCACCTTCAGGTGTATATGGCTGTAGCGTACTGCCATGAGTTGTGTTTTGCCATGCCTCACAATAGGACGAATGACATTCAGTGCAGGATGAAAAACCTGCTGCTTCAGCAGCGCCGGTTGCAGTAAGTATAAACAGAAAAAAAAATAGCAAAATTGCCGGCGTGTTTTCATGCGGTCGACTAAGCATCGAAGTCCCTTTCTGAAAAACCGTATTGAAAGGATATAGTATTTTTTAATGCTCTGTGACAAGAAATAAATATAAAAGCCGGTTCGATGGTGAACCGGCTTTTATTATATCTGTGGTCGGGGTGAGAGGATTTGAACCTCCGACTCCTTGCTCCCGAAGCAAGTGCGCTACCAGGCTGCGCTACACCCCGATTGTTTTAATGCTGTTGGATTGTGTACACTAAAGCGGTTGTTTTGTCCAGTAAAAACAGGCTGTTTCACTGGATAACGCGTATGTTTCTTGTCACTGTTACAGGCCGAGCTTTGATTTAAAATACTGATACGTAATTTTGAAACCTTCCTCAAAAAGAACCTTAGGCTCCCAGCCAAGAAGTTTTTGAGCTTTGGTGATATCGGGCTGGCGGACCTTCGGATCATCCTGAGGCAGTGGGAGGTGCGTTATTTTAAGATTGCGACCGGCAATTTTCTGAACCTCTTGCGCAAACTGCAAGATGGTCATTTCGTAAGGATTGCCGATATTGACTGGCTCATGCTCATGGTCGGACAGGAGAAGTCTGTATAAGCCATCAACCAGATCAGACACATAACAAAAGCTGCGGGTCTGATTGCCATCACCGAATATTGTCAGGTCTTCTCCACGCAGAGCCTGGGACATGAATGCTGGAACGACGCGGCCGTCATTAAGGCGCATGCGCGGGCCATAGGTGTTGAATATACGTACGATCTTGGTGTCAACGCCGTGATAGCGGTGGTAGGCCATGGTCATGGCTTCGGCAAAGCGCTTTGCCTCATCATAGACGCCGCGCGGCCCAATGGGGTTGACATTTCCGAAATAGGTCTCTGGCTGCGGATGTATCAGCGGATCTCCATAGCATTCCGAGGTTGACGCCAATAGAAACCGCGAGTTTTTTGCTTTTGCCAACCCCAATGCCTTATGTGTTCCGAGAGAGCCGACTTTCAGGGTCTGGATCGGCAGCTGCAGATAATCAATGGGACTTGCCGGCGAGGCAAAGTGCAGGATATTGTCGACCGCACCTTCCACATAGATGTACTCTGTCACATCATGATGTATGAATTTGAAGCGCTCATTGCCGAAAAGATGTGCGATATTGTCCATGTTGCCGGTAATGAGATTATCCATGCAGATCACATAATGATCCTGCTTAAGCAGCCGATCGCAAAGATGGCTGCCGAGAAAACCGGCTCCGCCGGTAACTAAAGTTCGCATTATGCTCAGCCTTTCCTTAATGATTATGCTGCAGTCTCGTGTGCAATAATGTTTATGAACGTCTCCGAACAGTGATGCCCTCAATTTACAAAAGATGTGCCAATGCAGTCAAGCTATTTAATATCCTGCCATTATGAGGAAAGAATTTTTTGCGATATTATTTAAATAGACAGCATAGGGCAATCATGCTACAAAAAAATTGTTTAAATTTAATAAAAATCAAGTCAGTAACTGCACCGGTATCATGAAAAATATTGGTATAATTGCAAAAAAACGCATCGATGCATTTGATCTCATTGGCGCAGTCGTCTTGGAGCTTATCGATAGGGACTGCACCGTGTTTATTGACCAAAATCTGCCGATGGTAGATGCCCGTTGCCGCTGTGTAGCTCCCGAAACACTTGCCGGGCAGGTTGATCTCATTATTGTATTTGGCGGGGATGGCACTCTTCTCTCCGTTGCACGGCTTAAAAATATCGACCAGATCCCTGTGCTTGCGGTCAATCTTGGAAGCCTCGGTTTTTTAACGGAGATCAGCGCCGGTGAAATCAGCGCAGTTCTTGAAAAAGTATTTTCTGGCGCCTACAGTATTGACCGACGCATGATGCTTGAAGCCATGCTCATACAGAAAGGAAATGACCGGGGGCCAACCTTTCAGGCCCTCAATGATATCGTTGTCAACAAGGGTGCTCTTGCGCGTATGATGGATCTTGATACCTATGTCAATGACAGCTATTTGAACCTCTTCAAGGCTGACGGCCTAATAATTTGCACACCAACCGGGTCAACGGGCTACTCGCTTTCGGCAGGTGGCCCCATAGTGTATCCGTCGCTGAACCTGTTCAGCATTACCCCAATTTGCCCACATACGCTGACCAACCGGCCGATCATTATCTCTGATGACAGCATTATCAGCGTTGAGCTTATGAGCGAAAGCGAGGATGTCTTTATAACTGTTGATGGGCAGGTTGGAATGCGCATGGAGCGCCATGATCGAGTGGTGGTGCGAAAATCCGTTAAAACGCTTTCGTTGGTAAAGTCACCATTTCGAACCTATTTCGAGATACTTAAGCAAAAACTAAAATGGGGTGAGCGGTAGCGCTTCATGCTGCAGGAGCTTTTTGTAAAAGATTTCGCCATTATTGAATCTCTGCATATCTCATTTAGCGCAGGGCTGACCATGATAACCGGCGAGACAGGGGCCGGTAAATCCATACTGGTAGGCGCCGTATCGCTTTTGATGGGCGGCAGAGCCTCTGCCGAGATGATTCGCACGGGATGCGACGAGGCAATAGCTGAGGCTGTTTTTGACATAAGCGGTAATGTTGAAATCCAGACAATTCTAGCAGGATACAACCTTGCGGCCGACAGCGGCCAGCTGCTCATCCGTCGTATCATCTCCCGGACTGGCAAAAACCGGATTCTGATCGGCGAGCGGCTTGCGACCATGCAGATGCTGGCACAACTGTCGGGCATGCTGGTTGATATATCAGGTCAGTATTCTCAGCAGCTGCTGCTGCAGACCGATAAACACATTGATCTGCTTGATGCCTATGGCGGGCTTGTGCTTCTCAAAAATCTTTTTCAAGAGGAGTATAGCCGTTTTCAACAGCTAGCTGACGAACTCAAAGGGCTTATCTCCTCCGTTTTAGCTGCAGCGCACCAAAAAGAGCTTTTTATCTTTCAGCTGGACGAAATCAGCCGTGCCCGGCTGATGCCGGATGAGGAAGACAAGCTTACGCGGGAACGCCAAGTGGTTGCCGGAGCTAAAACTCTGTATGAAAAAACTTTCGGTATTTATACAACGCTCTATGAAGATGAGCAGTCCTGTTTGGGGATGCTCAAGCGACTGCTGCGGAATCTCAATGAGGCTGCAGTGATCGACAATTCGCTTGCCGGTCTGTGCGAAGATCTTGACTCACACCTGCTTGGCATCGAAGATGCGGCCTTATCTCTGAGAAGCTATGCTGAAAAATTGGATACTGATCCCGGGCGCCTCGATCAGATCGAGACGCGGCTCGACGAACTGCACAGGCTGAAAAAAAAATACGGCAAATCAGTGCCCGAACTCATCAGCTACGGCGAGGAGCTTCGCGTCCGACTGGACAGCCTGGATGGAAGCGACAGCCATTTAAATGATCTGCGGCGGGAGTTGACCGACTCGGTCGATGCCCTCTGGCAAACAGCTGTGCAGCTTTCAGACGGCCGGCAGAAAGCTGCTCGGACCTTGCAAAAGAAGGTCGAAGCAGAGCTTGCCTCGATCGGCATGAAGAAAGCCACATTTTCTGTTGCCGTTACCTCTGCCGACCGGCAGCCTGGTTCTAGCCCCCTTGATGCCTGCACAGGACTTACCGCATCTGGAAGGGATACTGTTGAATTTTTTATTGCCCCAAATCAGGGCGAGGAGCCAAAACCTCTATCCCGCATCGCCTCGGGCGGCGAGATTTCGCGGATCGTGCTGGCGCTTAAAAAAATCATTGCGGCAAATTATAATGTTCCGACCCTGCTGTTTGACGAAGTTGATGCCGGCATAGGTGGCGCAGTTGCCGAATCGGTCGGCAGAAAACTTGTGGACATAGCAGCATCACATCAGGTACTTTGCATCACCCATCTTCCTCAAATCGCCTGTTTCGGCTCACAGCACCTGAGCGTGCAGAAGCAGACCAAAAACGGCCGCACGCTTACCGGTGTTGCGCCACTTGATGCCGCAGGCAGAATTGATGAGATATCTCGAATGCTGGGTGGATTGAAGATATCTGAAGCAACCCGTAAACATGCTCTTGAAATGCTTTCTGGAGCACAGGCCTTCACGGAAAAACACGAGCCATGAATATACGAAAAGCAAAATTGACTGATGTAAAGCCGATGCACGGCATTTTATCCGCCTATGCGGCAAGGGGGCTTCTGCTGGGCAGGTCACTTTCCGATCTGTATGCGCAACTTCGTGATTTTTTTGTCGCGGAGGATGACGCCTCCCGTGAAATAATCGGTACCTGCAGCCTTAGAATCTGCTGGGAGGATATCGCCGAGATCCGGTCGCTTGCCGTTCGTGAGGATTTCTGCAAACGCGAAATGGGAAGGGCTATGGTGGAGGTGTGCATAACAGAGGCCCGCAGCATCGGCCTGAAGAAAGTATTCGTATTGACCTATGTCCCTGCTTTTTTTGAGAAACTCGGATTCGTTCCGGTTGATAAGTCGGTTTTGCCCCATAAGGTGTGGGGTGACTGCATTAAATGCGTCAAATTTCCAGATTGCGATGAGGAGGCTTTGCTTCTTGAGTTGTAGGCTGCTGATTACTCGCGCGGTTCAGGCCCGTCGATCTCGATATCTTTAAACGTATTTGTATACAGGTACCTGTCAAACAGCTTATTGTAGCTCGTCCACTTTGAGCTGGAATTCCGCTCTTTTTTTATCTGATCGGCAAATCCGAACATCTTTGCATCAAGATCATCAAGATAGCTCAACAGCAGCGCCTCAGGGGTTTTGGGGCGTTTCGGGGAGCCGAATTCATACTGCCCGTGATGGCTAAGTATGAGATGCCGCACCACAAGCGCAAGCTCTTCGGGGAAATCGGGTATTTTTTTCATGCAGCCCGCAACAAACTCATCTCCCAGCGTGATATGGCCAATCAGTCGTCCGCGATCCGTATATGCAAAGCCTTTTTCATAGCTCAGCTCCTGAATTTTCCCAATGTCGTGCAGCAGCGCCCCTGTGACAAGCAGATCAATATCAAGATACGGGTACAGCGGGGCAATGACAAGGGCAAGACGGGCAACACTAGCCGTGTGCTCGATCAGTCCGCCGATATGGTCATGATGAATGCTCTTTGCCGCGGGGACGGCTTTAAATGCGCCTATGATTTCAGGCAGGCTGAAAATCATCTCCAAAAGCTGCCGAAGATGCGGGTTGGCCATTTTCCGGCCAATATTTGAAAGCTCATCAAATAATGTGTCAGGATCGATTTTCGCCGCCGGCAAAAATTCCCTGATCTGAGACTCATCAACCACTGCCTTATCAATTGCGTTTATATTAAGCTGCAGCGACCCTTGGTAGTGCACGGAAAATGCTTTCAGCGAAACTATATCACCCTGCGAAAAGCGGACGCCTAACTTTTCAGCATTATCCCAGATGCGGGCCTTTACTTCGCCGGTCCTGTCGGTAAGATTAAGTGCGATATACATCTTGCCGTTTTTGGTCATGCCGTTGTTTTTGTCCTTGACCAGAAAGAGTCCCTCGATAAAGCAATTTTCTGGAATTTCCTTAACAGTTACTTTTTTTGTTTCCATAGGGTTTTGCAATCTTTCTATTGAGCTGAGGTCGTCAGCAGCGGCAGTATATCACGCAAGGTTTTACCAGCGCCGTCCGCAGGGGGTGTCTGTAAAATGGAAATTGCAGCTTTATGCAAAAGATCATCTTTTGCTGAATTCAGAGCCTGCGCAGGGGTTGTTATCTTTTGGATGGCAGAAAGAAGCTCTGCGAGCACCAGCGCGGGAAATGGTTTGGCCGGCACATAACTGCTTTTAGGGTTCAGGGCTTCAACCAGTATCCCGCTGCGCACTAGTCCCTCTAGCAGTTCATATATAATATGATAAGGGATATTAAGTGATAGGGCGCAATTTTTGAGGGTAACGGGTTGGGCCTGCCCATTATATTCCCGGGCGATAAAAAGAAAAACAAGCAGCAGATAATAAGTTCGAAGAGGTCCTTCGACAGCAGGCGTTGCATGAGAGTCCCTGTAAAAGTACCTGTTTTGATGAAGGTAGACGATCTCCGCACCGAAGAGAAAAAGCAGCCAGCACAGGAATATCCAGAGCAGAAACAAGGGAATAGCTGCAAGGGAGCCGAAGATCTTTGGATAATAAAAAAAGAAACGCGTGGCGTAAATATTAAAAGCAATGCCGGATACTTTCCAGAGCGTAGCAGCAACAACACCACCGAACACCGCCGAAGTAAAGCTGACGGGAGTGGCAGGCATGAAGAAATAAATGACCGTAAATGCGCTCAGAATAAGCACATAGGACAGCAGCGCTACCC
>Ga0073936_10001205_pt1 | contig 40190 bp, 47 predicted proteins | sample AliMusrvi5mmetaG_FD_87041 | JGI IMG/M metagenome (GOLD analysis project Ga0073936, IMG submission 87041) | Freshwater lake bacterial and archeal communities from Alinen Mustajarvi, Finland, to study Microbial Dark Matter (Phase II) - Alinen... | ecosystem: Environmental > Aquatic > Freshwater >...
GGCCCAGGCCTGCAAGGCTCAGGCGCTGCTTTTTTCAGCCACCGGCACCAGGGGCTTGGCGGTCAGGCGGTAACCGGCACCGCGCACAGTCTCCACCATGGTGCCCGCAGCACCCAGCGCTTCACGCAGACGCTTGACATGCACATCCACCGTGCGCTCCTCGATGTACACATGGTCGCCCCAGACCTTGTCGAGCAGGCTGGCGCGGCTATGCACCCGCTCGGCGCTGCCCATCAAATACTGCAGGAGCTTGAACTCGGTCGGGCCCAGCTTGAGCTGCGCATCCTGGTACACCACCCGGTAGGTGGCAGGGTCCAGACTCAGGCCCGCCACATTCAGCGCATCGCCCACGGTTTGCGGAGCCTTGCGGCGCAGCACCGCTCGCACCCGGGCCAGCAGCTCGCGCGTCGAAAAAGGTTTGGCAATGTAATCATCGGCACCGGCATCCAGCCCTGCCACCCGATCGGCCTCGTCGCCTCTGGCGGTCAGCATGATGATCGGCACTTCCTTGGTCCGGGGGTGCGCCCGCCAACGCTTGGCCAGCACCAGACCGCTCTCGCCGGGCAGCATCCAGTCCAAGAGGATCAGGTCGGGCACCGATGCATCGATCTCGCGCTGGGCGCTGGCGCTATCAATCGCCCAAGTGGTGCGAAACCCGTTGTGGCGCAGGTTCACCGCAATCAGCTCGGCAATCGACGGTTCGTCCTCTACGACGAGGACGGCGGGCATGTTTCTCATAGAACCGTCCGCCCGGCCGCCCCAAGGGCGGTTGCGCCCCCTTGGGGGGCAGAGAAGCACACGAAGTGGCAAGCGTGGGGGCACGTCATCTTCAACGGACTACCGCTTCGATTTTTTCCATGCTGGAGTGGCGCACGTCTTCGCCCTTGACCACATAGATGATGAACTCGGCAATGTTCTTGGCATGATCCCCAATGCGCTCGATCGCCTTGGCCACAAACAACAGGTCCAGACTCGGCGAAATAGTGCGCGGGTCTTCCATCATGTAGGTCACCAGCTTGCGCACAAAGCCATCAAACTCCAGATCGATCAGGTCGTCTTCCTTCAGGATGGCCACCGCAGCCGTCACATCCAGACGGGCAAAGGCGTCCAGCGCCTTGTTCAACAGGCCAGACGCAAGATCGGCCGCCACGCGCAGCTCCATCGAGGGCAGCGAACGCGGTGCGCCGCTCTGGATGATGGAGCGCACCATGCGCGCAATCTTCTCGGCCTCGTCGCCCACGCGCTCCAGATTGGCGGTGGTCTTGGAGATTGCCATCAACAGGCGCAGGTCGCGTGCGGTCGGCTGGCGTCTGGCAATGATGCTGGAGAGTGCATGGTCGATCTCCAGCTCCATGGCGTTGACGCGCACCTCTTTGGCCGAGACCTGGGCTGCGGCGTCCATATTGAACTGCGACAGCGAATAAATGGCCTGGCGAATCTGCGACTCGACCAGCCCGCCCATCTCCATCACCTGGCTGGAGACATGGGTCAGCTCGGCGTCAAACTGGGTGGATAAGTGTTTTTCTGGCATGGTATTTCCTCGGGTCTGCTCGGGTCTGCTGATGGGGACTATGGCGCTGTGGGACGGTGCTTAGCCGAAACGCCCGGTGATGTAATCTTCGGTTTCCTTGCGCGTGGGCTTGAAGAACATCTGTTCGGTCGCGCCAAACTCCATCAGGTCACCCAGGTACATATAGGCCGTGTAGTCGCTGCAGCGCGCGGCCTGCTGCATGTTGTGCGTGACGATGACCACCGTGTAGTCGTCTTTGAGTTCCACAATCAGCTCTTCGACCTTGGCCGTAGAAATAGGGTCCAGCGCCGAGCAGGGCTCGTCCAAGAGCAGCACCTCGGGCTTGATCGCTATGCCGCGCGCAATGCACAGACGCTGCTGCTGGCCGCCCGACAGGCTGCTGCCACTTTGGTGCAGCTTGTCCTTCACCTCGCCCCACAGCGCCGACTTGCGCAGCGCCCACTCGACCCGCTCTTCCATGTCGGTGGTGTTGAGCTTCTCAAAGAGCTTCACGCCAAAGGCGATGTTGTCAAAGATCGACATCGGAAACGGCGTGGGCTTTTGGAACACCATGCCGACCTTGGCGCGCAACAACGCCACGTCTTCCTTGCTGGTCAAGAGGTTCTCGCCGTCCAGCAGGATCTGGCCTTCGGCGCGCTGCTCGGGATACAGCTCAAACATGCGATTGAAGATGCGCAACAGCGTCGATTTGCCGCAACCGGAGGGGCCGATAAAGGCCGTCACCTTGTTCTCGGGGATCTCCATATTGATGCCCTTTAAGGCGTGGAACTTGCCGTAAAAGAAGTTCAGGTCCTTGACGGCAATCTTGGTCTTTTCAACAACAGGGGTAGCGGGCATGGGATGGTTCTATTCTTTAAAAGTCTAAGGCTTTGGAAGCGGGGCCGCTTAGTTTTTTACCCGGGTCAGCACCCGCGCTGCGACGTTGAGCGCCAGCACCGCCAGCGTGATCAGGAAGACACCGGCCCAGGCCAGCTTCTGCCAGTTTTCATACGGGCTCATGGCAAACTTGAAGATGGTGACCGGCAGGCTGGCCATGGGCTGGCTCAGGCTGGAGGTCCAGAACTGGTTACTTAAGGCCGTGAACAACAGCGGTGCGGTCTCGCCCGAGATGCGGGCCACCGCCAGCAGGATGCCGGTGATGACGCCGGTGCGCGCAGCCTTCAGGGTGATGCTCAGAATCACCTTCCACTTCGGCGCACCCAAAGCATAGGCGGCTTCGCGCAGGCCTGGGGGAACCAGTTGCAGCATGTTTTCTGTCGTGCGTATCACCACCGGAATCACGATCAGCGCCAGCGCCACCACACCGGCCAGGGCCGAGAAGCTGTGCAGGGGGTGCACGATGACCGAGTACACAAACAGGCCGATCACGATACTGGGCGCCGACAAGAGGATGTCGTTGACAAAGCGCGTGACGCTGGCCAGCCAACCCTTGGGCTCGAACTCGGCCAGGTAAATGCCGGCCATCACACCGATGGGTGTGCCGACACAGGTGGACAGCAGCACCATCAGCAGCGAGCCGTAAATGGCATTGGCCAGACCACCCTCTTCATTGGGGCCCGGTGTCATTTGCGTCAGCGTGGCGATGGTCAGCCCGGCAAAGCCCTGGCGTATCGTCTCCAACAGAATCCAGGCCAGCCAGAACAGGCCAAAGGCCATGGCCGAGAGTGCCAAGGCGGTTGCAACATAGTTGATGCGCTTGCGCTTGGCAAACATGGAGGCGCGCATGGCCTGCAGTTCGGGGCTGATCATGACTTGGCTCCCTCACCCTTGCGCAACTGCGCCAGCAAGAGCTTGGACAGGGACAGGATGACAAAGGTAATAAAAAACAGCACCAGTCCCAGGTACATGAGCGCGGCCTGGTGCAGGCCTTCGCCCGCTTCGGCAAACTCATTGGCCAGGGCCGAGGTGATGCTGTTGGCGGCTTGGAACAGGCTCAAGGAATCGAGCTGGTTGAAGTTGCCGATGACAAAGGTCACGGCCATGGTCTCGCCAATGGCGCGCCCCAGACCCAGCATGATGCCGCCGATGACGCCGGTCTTGGTAAACGGCAGCACGATCTTGTAGACCACCTCCCAGGTGGTAGCACCCAGGCCATAGGCCGATTCCTTCAACATGGGCGGCGTCACCTCAAACACATCGCGCATCACCGCCGAGATAAACGGGATGATCATGATGGCCAGGATGATGCCGGCCGACAAGATGCCGATGCCCACCGGTGGGCCGGAGACAAAGGCGCCCAGGTAGGGCACGCCGGTAAAGGCGGCTTGCAGCGGGGTTTGCACATATTCGGCCAACACCGGACCAAACACCAGGAGGCCCCACATGCCGTAAACGATGGAGGGAATGGCTGCCAGCAGCTCGATGGCCGTGCCCAAGGGGCGCTTGAGCCAGGCCGGCGACAACTCGGTCAGAAACAGGGCAATGCCAAAGCTCACCGGCACCGCGATCAACAGGGCAATGACCGAGGTGGCCAGGGTGCCGTAAATCATCACCAGGCCGCCAAACTCTTCCTGCACCGGGTCCCAGGCGGAACTGGTCAGAAAGCCCAGGCCGTATTTGGCAATCGCCGGCCAGGCGCTGATGGTCAGAGACGTCAGAATGGCCAGCAGCAGGCCCAGGGTGAAGAGTGCCGCGCCCTTGGCAAACACGCCAAACAGGCGATCGGCCAGCGGGCCCGAACGGGCCTGCTTGGGTGCGGGCGGTTGGGCCAGGGAGCGTGCCTGGTGCAGAGCCGCCGGGGTTTCCCCATGCGCAAGTGTGGATGACATGGGGGAACCCTTTAGCTATTTCTTAACTTACTTGTACGCGATGGCCTTGCCACCGGTGTCCTTGATCTCGCCCCAGGACTTCTGGATCAAAGCCACCACCGAGGCCGGCAGCGGCACGTAGTCCAGGTCGGACGCCGACTTGGCTCCGCTGGCATAGGCCCAGTTGAAGAACTTCAGCACTTCGGTAGCATTGGCGGGCTTGTCCTGCTTGGCGTGCATCAGGATGAAGGTGGCGCCGCTGATGGGCCAAGTGTCCTTGCCGGCCTGGTTGGTCAGGACTTGGTAGAAAGACTTGTTCCAGTCGGCACCGGCCGCTGCGGCCTTGAAGGCCTCTTCATCGGGCTTGGCAAAGGTTCCAGCTGCGTTTTGCATCACGGCAAAATTCATCTTGTTTTGCTTGACGTAGGAATATTCCACGTAGCCAATCGAGTTGGGCAGGCGGTTCACAAAGGCCGACACGCCCTCATTGCCCTTGCCACCCGCGCCCACCGGCCAGTTCACTGCCGTGCCCTCGCCCACTTTGCTCTTCCACTCAGCGTTGACCTTGCTCAGGTAGTTGGTGAAGATGAAGGTGGTGCCCGAACCATCGGCACGGCGCACTGGAGCGATGGCCGCATCCGGCAGAGGCAGGCTGGGGTTCAGGGCCTTGATGGCCGCATCATTCCACTTGGTGATCTTGCCCAGGAAGATGTCGCCCAGCACTTGGCCGTTCAACTTGAGCTGTCCGGGTTCGATCCCCTTGACGTTGATCACCGGCACCACGCCGCCAATCACCGTGGGAAACTGCACTTCGCCCTTGGACTTGAGGATATCGTCGGTCAGGGGCATGTCGGAGGCGCCAAAGTCCACCGTCTTGGAGTCGATTTGCTTGATACCACCGCCCGAGCCGATGGACTGGTAGTTGACCTTGACGCCGGTGGCCTTGTTGTAGTCGGACGCCCACTTGGCGTAAATGGGCGCGGGGAAGCTGGCACCGGCACCGGTGATTTCCTGAGCGCTGACCGCAACGCTGAATGTGGAGACTGCGGCAAGAGCCAGCAGCGAGTAGCTGAACGACGTTTTCATGGGAAGACCTTCGTGAGGGTTTAATAACTACTGAACTCTAAGAAAGTTTTGTGACAAGCGCGTGACATGGCACAAGGCTAGCATAGGCTCAGCTGCGGCGACCCCCTCCACCGTCGTCTTTCCCGCGCAGGCGGGAATGACGAGAGGGGGCGAAGGGAACCCAGAATGTGTGATGCGAGGTGATTGTCACAAAAATGTCACCGAATCTACCTACGCTCTGGATCTTTAACTGGAGTCATTGCCATGTCGAACCTCACCTCAATCCTGTCCCGCCGCAGCTTGGTGGCTTGCGCCGCCTTCGCCACATTCGCCCTGGTCTCGGGTTGCGCCACCATGTCCGCCCCCGTCAACGTGGTCGACACCATTGCCAGCACACCCAGCTTGAGCACCCTGAGCGGTCTGATCGCCAGCGCAGGCCTGAACGATAGCCTCAAGGCTGCCGGTCCGTTCACCGTGTTCGCGCCCAGCAACGAGGCCTTCAAGGCAGTTCCTGCCAAGACCATGGATGATTTGGCCAAGCACCCCGAGAAGCTCAAGGAAGTGCTGACCTACCACGTCGTTGCCGGCAAGGCTATGGCCGCTGACATCAAGAACTCCAAGGTCACCAGCCTGAACGGCGCCCACCTCGAACTCTCCAAGGCCGGTGAGTTTGTGACCGTTGAGAGCGCTGCCGTCACCACCGCTGATATCGCAGCCACCAATGGCGTGGTGCACATCATCGACACCGTGCTGATTCCTCCAGCCAAGAAGTAAGCGCAGCGATTGCATCGATGCAGGCTTTTGTGAGCGGAATTCGCCGCTCCCGTTTCATCAAATCCCTGCGCGTCGTAGGCTTGTTCGGCCGAGCCGGGTTTTTGGTGACCGTGCGCTTTCCGAGCTGGCAAAAGCCGCAGCGACTGGCTGCCATTCAAAACTGGGCCAGACAGGTGCTGGCGGTGCTGGAAATCGAGATCCACATCGGAAATCAAAAACCGCCACCGGCTGAATTTGCCGGTCTGGTGGTCAGCAACCACCTTTCCTGGCTGGATATTCTGGTTCTGCAATCGCTGATGCCCGGTGCCTTTGTCGCCAAGACCGAGGTCAAGCGCTGGCCCGTGGTGGGCTATCTGGCGCAGGCCTGCGCCACCGTTTTTGTAGACCGCTCCTCCCCGCGCTCGGCCCACTCCATGGTCGAAGATACGGCTGCAGCGATTGCGCAGGGCTACGCCGTGGTGGTTTTCCCCGAGGGCACCAGCAGCAATGGGCAATCGCTGGGAACTTTTCACGCCAATATTTTCGAGAGCGCCATCCGCGCCGACTCCCAGGTGCAGCTGATGACGCTGAAGTATCTGGATCGATCCACGGGTGAGGCCGCAAGCAGCGCGCACTTCATCGATGACATGACGCTGCTGGCGTCGATCCAAAGTGTCATGGCCCAGTCCACGATACAGGCCCGGGTGCAGATCGGCGAATGCATATCTGCGATTGGACATTCGCGCAAAACGCTGGCCCAGTTATCGCACGCAAAGATTCGCGCCCAACTGCTTTAAAGCCTGGTCACCCTCTTGTCACAAGGACTTCGTAGTCTCCAAGCCATGCCCTTTCACTTCACACTTGCTCCACATGGTCGGCACATGTTGCGCCGGATGGCCTTGTTATGGGCACTGCTGTCGGCGAACTGCGCCTTTGGCCAAACTTTGAGCTTCGGCGAATTTTTCAAGCAGCCCATGGGTAGCCGGGGCCTTGAAATGACGCCCAAGCTGCTGGCTGCCAATGGGCAAAGCGTGCAAATCACCGGCTACATGGTGCAGCAGGAACTGCCCGCCTTGGGCCACTTTATGCTGACGCCACGCCCGGTGCGCATGAGCGAAAGCGCCGATGGCGACGCCGACGATCTGCCCGCAGCCTGGGTAATGGTCTATCTGGACCCGGAGCAAAAAGACTTTGCCATTCCCTACCAGCGCGGCCTGATGGAACTCAGTGGCAAACTCAGCGTGGGCCGACTGGAAGAAAGCGATGGCCGCGTCTCCTGGGTGCGCTTGCAACTGGAGACCGAAGCCACCCGCGGCATGAATGCCTTTGAAGTCGCCAACTACCTGCACTCCTTGCAACACATTCACTGATCTCATTTTCAACCCGGCACCACCATGACACACACCCAACTGAAAAGTCCCAGGCGCTCTCTGGTCGCAGCGGCTGCGCTGCTAAGCCTGGCATCGCTCAACGCGCTGGCCGCGCCCACCGTCAGCCGCTTGACGCCGCCCAGCGAACTGTTTTCCAGCGGCCGCGCAGCGCCCCTGATCGCCCGCTTTTTGCCGGGTCAGCGTTTTGACCTGCAGGCCACGCTGCGCCCGGACGCGGCCGACAAGAGCATCACTGTTGCAAGCTTTGCCATTGACGGCAAGACCGTGGACGCAACCGTGGCCCTGCGCAGCTGCGCCACTGGCTGCCTGGCCGCCGTGCCGACCAACGCCATGATTGCCACCGTGCGCGCCGTCAGCAATAGCAAACCCGGCATTCACACGTTGACCGTCACGGCCACGCAGAGCGACGGCCAGACGGTGTCTGCCACTGGCAACTTCGAAGTCGTGCCGCTGCTGGCCGGTGGCCAAAAGGTGAAGAACATCATCATCATGCTGGGCGACGGCATGGGTGCGGCACAACGCACCGGCGCCCGCATCGTGGCCGGTGGCTATGCCCAGGGCAAGACCATCACGCCGCTGGCCATGGACACCTTCCCGGTGACCGGCATGGTGAAAACCTCCTCGCTCAACTCGGTGGTGACCGACTCGGCCCCCGGCATGAGCAGCTATGTGTCGGGCAACAAGAACAACAACAATGAAGAGGGCGTGTTCCCCGACGACACCATCGATGCCTTTGACAACCCGCGCATCGAGTACCTGAGCGAATACCTGCACCGCACCCAAGGCAAGGCGCTGGGCCTGGTGACTACGGCCGATGTGTTTGACGCGACGCCAGCGGCCAACGCGGTGCACACCAGCGCACGCGGTGCCGGTACCGGCATCGTCGACCAGTTTTTGGACGACCGCAAGCTCACCGGCCTGACCGTGCTGATGGGCGGCGGACGCAAATGGTTTGTGCCGGCCACCACGCCCGGTTCGGCGCGCGGCGACAAGACCGACTACGCCTTCTCCGCCACCGACGCCCACACCAGTGAGATCGTCAAGCGCTGGGGTGCCGCACCCGGCGGCTTGGACAAGGAACGCGATCTGCTGGCCGACTTCCAGAGCGCGGGCTTCACTTACACTGCCGACAAGACCGCGCTGGACGCCATCAACCCGTCCAAAACCGACAAGCTGCTAGGGCTCTATGCCCATTCCAATATGAATGTGGCGCTCGACAAGATTGACGGCAGACGCAACAAGGCACATGGCATCACCGGCCGCGTGGTGGACGACTACGGTCTGCCGGACCAGCCCATGCTTGACGAAATGACCGACAAGGCGCTGGCCGTGCTGGAGCGCCAGAAGAAGGGCTTTGTGCTGATGGTCGAAGGTGCCTCGATTGACAAGCAGGCGCACAATATGGATACCGAGCGCTGGTTGCTCGACACCATCGAATTCGACCGCGCCATTGCCCGCGTCCAGGCATTTGCCAAGCTGCGCGGCGATACCCTGGTGATCGTAACGGCCGACCACGAATGCTCGGGTGCGGCGCTGATCGGTGGTTCGCGTGTGACCGATGCGCGTCTGCAAGAACTGGTGCGTGAAGGCGGGGTCGCCAACATTCGCGACAAGGTGGTGGGCATTTACGAGCAGGCCGGCTTCCCCAAATACAAGCAAGCCACCGACGGCTACCCAGAGACCACCGACATCGATTACCGCCTGCTGGTGGGTTACGGTGCCAATTCAGACCGTTATGAAGGCTTTCGCACCAATACCCTGCCGCTGCAGGACAGCCAGCAACCGTTTGTGAAGAAGGAACCGCTGTCGGTTTATCCCGCAGGTCCGATCAACCGCAATACCGAAGGCAAGTTCCTGGTGACCGGCCAGGTGCCCGGCGAAAGCGCCGTACACACCGCCACCGACATTCCGCTGTCGGCCTTCGGCCCGGGCGCATGGAGCTTTACCGGCGTGCAAGACAACACCGACGTGTTCTTCAAGCTGGCTCAGGTAGCCAATGGCGTGGTGCTGCCGCCCGATCTGTTCCCCACCAAGCGCAGCAGCAAGAAGTAAGCGGGACTGGCATTGAACCGGCGATGGATAGCTTCATCGCCGGTTTTTTTACGCCCTTTTTTTGTGCGCCATTGCATTTACAAGCGCTGAAAACGATATAAACTATATACACCGTTTAAATCACTAGGAGTCTCCTCATGGAATCGAACAAGCCCAACACCGAAGCCACCCCCGCCGTAACCGCTCCAACGGTCGCCAGCGTCGCTGCACCAGCCGCTGTGGCTGCACCCGTTGTGGCTGCAAAGCCAGTGGCCGTAGCCAAGGCTGAACCCAAAGCGTCGGCCAAGCGCGCGCCCAAGGCCTCTGCTCGACCAGCCCTTAAGTCGGCTACTCAGCCAGTTGCCAAGCCAGAGGGTAAAGCAGTTGCCAAGCCGGCCACCAAGACTGCCGTCAAGCCCAGCGTCGCCGCTGCGCCCAAAAAAGCCAGCGCACCTGTTACCAAGGCAGTGACCAAGCCCGTCACAAAGTCGGCCGCTAAGCCCGCCCCCAAGGCCACTGCAGACAAACAGGCCAAGGAGAAGAAAATCAAGATGGTGCGCGACAGCATCTCCATTCCCAAGGACGAATACCAGGTTCTGGGCGAAATGAAGACGCGTGCCGGCAAGCTCGGCGTGGAAGTCAAGAAGACCGAATTGATACGCGCCGGCATCAAGCTGCTGGCCACCCTGACCGGTGCGAGCTTTCTGAGCGCCGTCCGTGCCGTGCCCAGCCTGAAAACCGGACGCCCGGCCAAGGCGGTCTAAGCCAGCTTAAGCGGCGTGCTCAGTGCTCTGGTGCCATCGCCTGACCTGCTCTGCCACCCAGGGGCCATCGTCCAGAGTCAGGTCATGGCCGGCCGTGGCGTGCACCTGAAAGGCAGCACGCCAGTGCAAGGCCAGGGCGCTTGAGCACAGCGGCGACACCAGTTGGTCGCCCGCGCCCGACAACACCAGAGTCGGCAGCTCAGGCCCCTGCCGTTGCGCTTTGTAGCGTGCCGCCGCCAGTAGCTGGCGCAGCGCATTGCTGCCGGACACCGGTTGGAGCAAGCGCTCCGCGCACCAGGCATCCAATACATCGCAGCGAGCATGGCGGGTGGTCAAGCGAATAATCTCGCGCTCCCAACTCTGTGCACTGGCTCGGCCTGCGGCGAGCCGCAGCAGGGATAGCAGGGCGACGGGGCGCAGCCTTTGCCAGGCCGGATTAAAGGGCCGCATGCTGGTGTTGATCAGCACCAATTCACGCAGCTGCTGTGGCTGCTGCAAGGCCCAGTGCGCGGCCACCATACCACCCAGGGACATTGCCAGCACGCTGACCGGTTGCACAATGCCACGCTCTTGCAATTGCTGTTGGCAGCTGCGCACCATGGTGGCCACCGTGAGCGGACTTTTCTGCCGCCACAGGCTGCCGTTGCCCGGCAGGTCCAGTGTGATCACGCGCACCGACAAGGCCTGCTCAAACTCCTCGACGAACGGCCCCCAATGCATGCTGGAGCGGGTCAGACCGCGCAGGAATACCCAGGTGAAAGAAGCCATCCTTCAGTACCAATCCTGCAAGGCCTGGGCATGCACATTGGCGCGGGTCTGCGCGCTGGGCAACCAGCGCCCATGGCCACTGGCGGCGCGCGATAAAAAATCGAGCAGCATCTGGTGCTGGCGCAGCACGCGCTGCTGGCGGTGCTGGATTAAGGGATTGAAAATGCCATGGCGCGAGAACAGCTGGCGCGGATTCTTCTTGACCCACAGCCAGGAGCCCATCTCCAGTGTCAGCGGCAGGAAGACACGCCGCTCCTGCTGGCAGGCGATCTGGTACAGGTGATCCCAGACATCGCCATGCGCCAGGTATTGCGTGCTTTGCGGCTCGAAGGTGTAGCGGTGATAGCTATGCGACTGGCCAAAGATGCTCTTGAGCGCGTGCATCTCGGCCAGATGGGCAATCGGGGCGCGGGTGTGTGCGTAGGGAAACCACAGCCGGTCGCTGACGCCAAAGCCGGAGTGGCAGTCCAGCGCCAGGCTGAAGGGATGGCTGAGCAACTCGGACTGCACCACGGCGCACAAGGCCTGGTTCTCGGCTTCCATGGGCGCCAGTGAAGCGCCTCGGTACCAGGGAAGACGACTACTGATGCGCTGGCCACCGACCAGAAACGGCACCGGCTCCAGCGACGAAATTGGTGCATTGCGCATCAGGTCGACGCCGCGCGGATTGGCCCGGGTGCCCATTTGCATGCCACCCGGATTGACGATGGGCATAAACACCAGACGCAGGGTTTCGAGTTGCTTGTGCAGGGTGCTGTCCCATTGCAGACGCATCACCAGGCTTTGCAAATAGGCGATCACCACCTCGGCACCAATGCGCTCCAGACCATGCACACCGCCAAAGAATCCCACCGCAGGAACGCCGGGGTCGGGGTTGCCCAGGGTGACGACAGGCACAGGATAGCTGCCACCGGGCACGTCCACCTCGCAAGCGACGCGGTATTGCAAATGCTGTGCACCCAGCTCAACGATGCGCTGGAGTGCGGCGAGTTCGGGCAGAGGGGGAGCAGGCACGCCCAGAGCATAGCCGCGTCATATGACAAAGCGCATGACAGAAGCGTGTCGCCGCCCGACGCACGCACTGCGTTTTCACCATGCTGTCACATCGCGGCACTATCGTGAAGGCATTCAACCCACCCCGCAGACGCCCATGTTCATCCGCTCACCCCTTATCCGCATTGTCGCCATTCCCGCCTGCCTGGTCTGGGGCCTGATGGAGTTCATCGCCTTACAGCGCGCCCACAAGGGCCAACGCAAGCTGCGTCAACATCAAGCCCGGTGACCTCAAAATGTCACACCATCGACATGCAGATGTAACCGGTTTCGAATATCTTTGAAACTTCTGAACCACTCTATAAGGTGACGACCATGTTCTGGAAATTCCTGAGTCTGCAAAAATTCCTGGATGCCCTGTTTGATGACAGTTGGGCGTGCCTGTGCCTGCCCGAAACCTCGGACGGCCTGGAGCCGGCACTAGCCGACTACTCCTGAAAGATGGGATTTAGCCGCGCTGCAATTCGAGCAGCGGCACCGCCTGGCGACTCGCTGCGGCTTCGGCCGCTTCGGCGGCATCCTTGGCCAGCAGTTCATCCCAGAAAATGATTTCAAGACGGCCGTCCATGTGCTCCACCAGGGCACTGCGGCTTTCCACCCAGTCGCCATCGTTGCAGTAAAGAACGCCATTGATGTCGCGCATCTCGGCGCGGTGGATATGGCCACAGACCACACCGGCATGGCCACGGTGTTTGGCCTCACGCGCCACGGCCACCTCAAAGTCGGTCACATAGTTGAGCGCCGACTTCACTTTGCCCTTGAGGTATTGCGACAGTGACCAATAGGGCAGGCCCATGCGGGCACGCATACTGTTCAGGCTGCGGTTGAGCTTGAGCGTGAATTCATAGGCGTTGTCGCCCAGGTAAGCCAACCACTTGGCGCACTGGATGACGCCGTCGAAATAATCGCCATGGGTAATCCACAGCGACACACCCAGGGCCGTGGTGTGCACGGTGTCGCGCAGCACGGTGATATCGCCAAATTTGTGACCGACAAAGCCACGCGCAAACTCGTCATGGTTGCCAGGCACAAACACCACATGGCAGCCCTTGCGGGCCCGGCGCAATAGTTTTTGCACTACGTCGTTGTGGGCCTGAGGCCAGAACCAGCGGCGCCGCAATTGCCAGCCGTCCACGATATCGCCGACCAAATACAGGTAGTCGCTGGAGTGGTGTTTCAGGAAATCCAACAGGGCATCGGCCTGACAGCCCACCGTTCCCAGGTGAATATCGGAGATAAACACCGCGCGGTAGCGGTGCTTGGGAGAATCTTCGTCCGCCTCGGTGCCGCCGTCCCCGGCAGCACCCAGCAAGCCACCCACCAGGACACCGGGATCAACTCGCATTTATGCCCCCAGAAAGTGTTTGCGGTAACGCGAAGGCAGATCGGCAATGCGCATCAGCATGGGCAGATCGGCGGTATTGAAGTCCGGGTCCCAGGCGGGCGCGCCCAGCACCTTGGCGCCCAGGCGCAAATAGCCCTTGATCAGTGCAGGTGCTTCAACAGCCAAGCTGCTGTCCAGGCGCTCCACCGGCAACGGCAGGCGCGGGCGCACATGGTATTCAATCGGTGCCAGATGCGTGGCCTGCAACTGGCGCCAAATGCTGGCCGCCACATCGCCGCTGACCACGCCGTTGTGCAACATCGGGATGCTGGCGCAACCGATCATGGTGTCGAGTTGGTTGCGCGTCATGAACTCGGCCAGTGCGCCCCACAGCGCCATGATGACGCCGCCGTGGCGGTGCTCCGGGTGCACGCAGCTGCGGCCCAGCTCTACCATGCGTTCGCGCAACATGCGAAGGCGGGTCAGGTCAAACTCGGTATCGCTGTAGGTGCTGCCCACGCGCTTGGCCTGGGCCGGGGTCAGCACGCGGTAGGTGCCAATCACCTGTTGCGTGGCCTGGTCGCGCACCAATAAATGTTCGCAGTAGTTGTCAAACAGGTCCACATCGTGGCCTGCAACGGAAGTATTCAGGCGTGCGCCCATCTCGCCGGCAAATACGTCGAAGCGCAGCTTCTGCGCCGCGCGCACCTCGTCCTGGTGCTTGGCCCAGGAGACTTCTATGCCCTGCGGCTTGGTGATTTCGATCCGCTGGGCTACAGCGGTTTGCGCGACAACGCTGTCGCGCAGATGAATATGGGGTTCTTGCATGGTGTTCATAGTCGCAATTTTGAAAACCCGGCGTGACCTGTTCATGGCAACACCATGAAGAATTGATGACAGACTGTCACCGAAGTTTCACACGGCGAAGCTAGATTCGATTCTTTAGGCAGCCGCCGCGTTCAGCGCCCCACCCCGGCCCTGTTCAGCACTCTTTTGTATATTCCACATGGCCGCACGACACCGCATTATTCCCACCCTCTGCATACGCGCGCTGGCCACGGCCCTGCTGTTGCTGGCCTTGAGCGCCTGCTCGGCGCGCCACCTGCTGGTCCAGGGCATGGCCGGCGAACTCGCGGCCCAGGGCCAGGCGCCCGAAGACGACCTGGTGCTGGCACGCGAGGCCAGCGCCTTTTATTTAAAACTCTCGGAGGCCCTGCTGCGCGAGGTGCCTGACAACCTGCCCCTGTCCGAGTCGGTGGCCACCGGCTTTACCCAATACGCCTACGCCTTTGTCGCCTTTGAGGCAGAGCGCCTGGATGGCACCGACAGCAGGGCGGCGCAAGCCCTGCGCCTGCGTGCGGCGCGCCTGTACGCCAGGGCGCACCGCCACGCCATGGAGGCCCTTGAGCGCAGCCAGCCGGGCTTTGGTCTGGCGCTACAGGACCCGAATGCCAGCCAGTGGCCCAGGCTCAAGCCCACCGAAATCGGCTTGGCCTACTGGGGCGCAGCCAGCTGGGGTGGACTGATCTCCATGTCCAAGGACCAACCCGACACCGTGGCCGACCTGCCCCTGGCCATACGACTTGCCAGCCTGGCCTATGCACAGCAGCCCGACTACGGCCAGGGAGCGCTGGCAGGCTTAATGGCTAGCTTCGAATTGGCCCGCCCAGGGGGATCACAGGCCCAAGCCCTGCGCTATTTTGACCAGTCGATTGCGCTGAGTGCCGGCAGCGCCGGACCGCTGGTCGCCAAGGCCGAGGGCGTGGCACAGCCCGCAGGCGACCGCGCCGCCTTTGATGCACTGATGCAGCAGGCTTTGGCCGTTGCCGCAGCCCACCCCGGCCTGCAGAACAGCGTGATGCGCGAACGTGCGCTCTGGCTGCAGGCCCATGCCGACGATTTGTTTTAAGAACCCACAGCCGCCAGATCCACACTCCATGCACAAACTGTTCACCGCCCTGCTGATCCTGCTAAGCCTATTGGGCGCCACCCTCTCATCCCCGGTCAAAGCGGCCGATCTGCAGCTGCGCATGGGAACGCTGGCGCCCAAGAATTCGCTCTACCACCGGCAACTGCTAGAGCTCGGCGAGGCCTGGCGTGCGGCACAAGGCGGCGCATCAAAATATGTCGTCTATCCCGATGGCAGTCAGGGTGGCGAGGCCGAAATGGCGCGCCGCATGCGCATAGGCCAGTTGCAAGGCGCCCTGCTGTCGGTGGTGGGCCTGCGCGAAATTGAACCTTCTATTTCCGCCCTGCAAAACCTGCCCCTGCTGTTTCGCAGCTGGGAAGAGCTGGACTATGTGCGCGAGAAAATGCGCCCGGCCATGGAAAAGAAATTTCTCGACAAGGGCTTTGTGGTGCTGGGTTGGGGCGACGCCGGTTGGGTGCGCTTCTTCTCCAAGGACGCCGCCGTGCGCCCCGATGATTACAAGCGCATGAAGTTTTTTGCCTGGGGTTCGGAGCTGGAGCAGCAGGCCATCATGAAGAGCCTGGGCTACACCCCGGTGCCGCTGGAGACCGCCGACATCCTGCCCTCGATTCAGACCGGCATGATCAATGTGGTGCCCTCCACTCCCTACTTCGCGCTGGCCAGCCAGGTCTACAGCACGGCGCCGCACATGCTGGAAATCAACTGGGCACCGATTGTCGGCGCCCTGGTGGTGACCACCAAGGCCTGGGACGCGATGACGCCGGTGGCGCAACAGGCGCTGCGCACAGCCGGTGAAAAGGCCGGGCTGAACATGCGACTGCAGGCGCGCCGCGAAGTGGACGAGGCAGTGGACGCCATGAAAAAGCGCGGACTGATCGTGCACAAACCCAATGCCGCTGAGATGCAGGAATGGAACGCACTGGCCGAGTCGCTGTATCCGCGCATACGCGGCACCATGGTGCCGGCCGATACCTTTGACGAGGTATTCAAGCAGGTGAAGGCCTACCGCGCTTTGCCGACCAAATGAGCGCCGCATCGACTCCAGCCAAGGGATGGACTGGCGTGGAAGAGCTACTTGCATCTGTGGCGCTGGTGCTGATGGCGCTGATCCCCTTGATAGAAATCCTGCTGCGCCCGTTGGCAGGTAGCGGCGTGCAAAACGCCCCGGTCATCGTGCAGCATCTGGGCCTGGTGATGGCCATGTTCGGTTCGGTGGTGGCATTGCGCAAGGGCCACCTTAGCAGCTTTGGCAAGGGCTTTGTGTCGGCCAGTCATCCGCGACTGGCCGCAGCCAGCCAGCGCTATGGTCGCCTGTTTGCATCCATGGTTTGCGGTCTGCTGTGCACGGCCAGTTGGAGCCTGGTAGACAGCGAGCGCGCGGTCGGCCACGTCCTGGCCTACGGCATACCGGTGTGGTGGCTGCAGGCCAGCATGCCGCTGGGCTTTGCCCTGCTGGCGTGGCATCTCGGAGGTCAAGGCCTTGCCCGTGGTTGGCAATCCTGGGTATGGACCTTTTTGCCGGTGCTAGCTGGTGTTACGCTGGGTCGGCAGTTGGATGGCACGGCACTTTCCCTATGGCCGGCCGTGATTGCGCTGCTCGCCGCATTGCTGTGCGGCGCCCCCATTTTCTCCGTGCTGGGCGCCCTGGCCCTGGCCTTGTTCTGGCAGGACGCGCTGCCGCTGGCCTCTATCCCGCTGTCGCATTACCAGATCACCGTCAACCCCTCGCTGCCGGCCCTGCCCTTGTTTACCCTGGCCGGACTGGTGTTTGCACGCACCGGTGCGGCCCAGCGCCTGGGCGCCGTGTTTGTCGCCCTGTTTGGCGGCGGCGCCACCGGCACTGTAGTCGCCAGCGCGGTGCTCTGTTCGGCCTTCACCGCTTTTACCGGCGGCAGTGGCGTCACCATTCTGGCCCTGGGCGGCCTGCTGCTGCCACTGCTGCGCAATGCCGGTTTCCCGGAGCAGCGCGGCATTAGCCTGGTGACAAGCGCCAGCGCTCTGGGCGTGCTGCTGGCGCCCTCGGTGCCGCTGATCATGTACGCCATCATTGCCCGCGTGCCGATCAACACCATGTTTCTGGCCGGACTGGTGCCGGCCTGCATCATGGTCACATCGCTGCTGGTGTTTGGCGGTTACCTGAAGCGCCAGGGCCCGGTCACCGTGGTTCCTGCGAGGTCGGCAGACTCGCCCGCACACCCCGGCGTGGCAGCCGCGCTATGGGCAGCCAAATGGGAAGTTCTGGCACCGGTGGTGGCCATAGGCGCGCTGGTCAGCGGCCTGGCTACACCGACCGAGAGCGCGGCCATTGCCGCCGCCTACGCCATCCTGACGCAGGTATTGGCGCACCGCGAACTGGGCTGGCGCAAACTGGCACAGGCCCTCTCAGACTGCACGCAAATCATTGGCGGCGTAATGCTGATTCTGGGCATGGCGCTGGGCCTGACCAACTACCTGATTGACGCCGGCATTCCGGATGCAGCCATCACCTGGGTGCAGGGCGTGATACCCAACAAATGGGTGTTTCTGCTGCTGCTCAATGTGTTCTTGTTTGTGGCCGGTGCGCTGATGGAAATCTTTGCCGCACTGGTGGTGCTGGTGCCCTTGCTGCTGCCGGTGGCACTGAGCTACGGCATAGACCCGGTGCACTTCGGCATCATCTTTTTGGCCAATATGGAGCTGGGCTTTTTGTGCCCGCCAGCGGGCATGAACATCTACTTCGCCTCGGCCATGTTCGACAAGCCGGTGCGCTACGTGGCAGTTGCCGTTCTGCCAGCGTTGCTGGCGATCTTTATAGGCAGCCTGGTGATTGCCTTGCTGCCGACCACTGCGACCTGGCTGCCGGGACTGCTTCTTGCTGCGCCACAGCCATGAGCCACGCACCATTTCGAGGTGTCACACCGGCGCAGTGCGGGGGTAGCAAACCGCTGCCTAGGCCGGGTTGGCAATGCCCAGTTTGGCCAGGCGCGCGTGCTTGAAGCCGTGTTTTTTCGACTCCCGCCAGACCTGCTGACCGGCGGCGGCAGTAGCCGTTTTGGCGGCGGCAGCGAGTCTGAATTCACACACCACGCGGTCATCGTCACCGTAGCGGCTGGCCAGGTCACGGGCCAAAATTTCCAACCTATCGGTATTACGTGTCATAGCATTCCTCTTTGTATTCCAACTACGCTCACATTGTCCGCTTGTACGTCAGCGCTGAAAACACATCCATTCACACATCGTGCATTCCAGGGACGATTGCCAGCACCATGTCGCTCAGCCTGAGCACCCTGGCCCTGACGGCCGCATCCGGCTACGCCGCCGGCACCAGCCTGTTTTGGGCGGCTCAGGGGCGGTTGATTTTCGGCAAGGCCAGCAAGCTGCGGCCGCTGCTGAGTGGGCCGGTGGCAGCGCAGCAAATGGTGCAAGCCCTGCGACTGGCGGTGACCGCCAAGGTAGAGCTGGAAGGCTGGGTGGCCAGGCCGACGCAGGCCCAAACCAACCGAGTGCTGATTTATTTCGGCGGACGCAACGAGCATGTCGGCTGGGCAAGCGGCATGTCCAGCTACCTGGGTCCGTGGACAATCTATGCCTTCAATTACCGCGGCTTTGGCCAATCGGGCGGGCGCTCGTCGGAGACCACCGCCAAGGCAGATGCACTGAAAATTTTTGATGAAGTCTGGCGCCTGGAGGGCAGTCGCTGTGTCGAGTTGGTGGTGATGGGGCGCAGCCTTGGCACTGCCATGGCCTTGTCCGTCGCGGCACGGCGCGAGCTCAGCCGCCTGGTGCTGCTGTCACCCTTTGAAAGCCTGGAGCAACTGGTGCGCAAGCGCCCGGTGCTGCACTCCATGCGCTGGGCATTGCGGCAAAAATTTGACTGCAGCCGCGACGCCGCAACCGTCCAGGCGAGCACCGCTGTGTTTCTGGCCGCAAGCGACACACGCATCGCGCACCACAGCAGCCTGGCCCTTGCCGCACGACTGCGTCAGACGGTGCCGGTTTGCGTGGTGCCGAGAACCAACCACAAGACCTTGCCACGCCACCCTGAAACCCAGGGCGCACTGGCCGCTTTTCTCAACGCCCCGGCATCGATGCCGAAGCTCCCCAACCTCCCCGGTATCGCCCTGTAGCAGCTTATTGCGGCAGCTTCTTGGGTCTGCAGCCGAAGCAAAAAAACATTTGGCCATTCAGAAATCTATGGATGGCGCCATTGCTTCTGGGCTTGTGCTCTCCGCACTTCATGCAGCTCCTGATCTCGCCGCTGCTGCCCATGCCCTGGAAGGGCGATCCGCCCTCCTTGGAGGTGTAACGCAGTCCGGTAGCGGCAATTTCATTGGTCTCGTATTTGTACATGCAGGGCCCATTCATAAAGCATTGACCCAGAGTCTGTGGCATGCGCATTTCAGTTGCATGACATTGTTTACCGCGGTACTTTTTGGCCCTTGCAAAACGGTATATATCGTATATATTGTTAGCCTGATTGATTCAATAGTACGGAAGGCGGGTTTATGTCTACAGAAGTCTTGGTGTGGTGGTTTCTGCTCTGCGTGGTGAGCGCCGCCAACGTGCTGGCGCTGAGCTACTCTGCGCGCGTGCTGCGGCAAAAGCAGGGTGTCATTCCAGCGGATGTGTATGCGTCGCGCCGCCTGCAACTGATTCTTTCTGCGGGCTATGTGCTGGGCTGTGCCTATCGCTCGGCCCTGCCGGTGTTTGATGTACAGCGCATCTGTCTTTTTGACTCCTGGCTGTCCAGCGTGATTGTGGGCCGTTCGGTGGCCACCGTGGCCGAACTGTGCTTTGTCACCCAGTGGGCGCTCTTGATGCGCGAAATTTCTCACGTCACCCGCAGCCAGCCGGCGCGTTGGGCGGCGTTGGCCGTGCTGCCGCTGATTGCCGTGGCCGAGACCTGTTCCTGGTATTCGGTGCTGACCACCTCCAATATCGGACATGTGATTGAAGAGTCGCTGTGGGGTGTTGCGGCCGCGTTGCTGGTGGCCAGCCTGCTGTCCCTTTGGTTGCAGAGCAGTCCGCGCCTGCGCCCCGTGCTGCTCGCCATGTGCCTGACCGGCATCGCCTATGTCGGCTTCATGTTTTTAGTCGATGTGCCGATGTACTGGTCGCGCTGGGTCGCCGACGAGGCCAGCGGTCGCCATTACCTGAGTCTGACCCAGGGCCTGCTCGACACCTCGGGCCGCTGGGTGGTGTCGCAACAGTGGCAGGTATGGAAGAGCGAAATGCTCTGGATGTCTTTGTACTTCAGCATCGCCGTGTGGCTCAGCATTGCCTTTGTCCATACGCCCGCACTCAAGCGCCAAAAGAATGGCGATGTCATCCTGCTTTCATAAACAAACTATATCGTTTGTATCGTTTCATCGTTTCATCGGATCGCAATGCCCGCTTTAATCGCCCCAGATACAGTTCCGCAACGCGGGCGCCTCACCGTGGCCGTTCTGAACCTGTTGACACTTTTGACCAAGCACTACTCCTTGCAACAGCCGGTGCACGTTGGTATGTTTGCCGGCTCCCTGTTGCAGCGCGGCGACTGGGACCACTGACAGCCCCTTCATCCATTCGTCACATGTGAATGTTGCAATGGCGGCCACCACTCAAAAGGCCAGCACATGACGCAACCCACACGACGGAGTTTTCTCACCACCTCGATCGTCGCCCTTGGCGGCTCCGCAGCACTGGCCGCCTGTGGCGGATCAGGCACTACGACCGCCCAGTTCCTGTACGGCGTTGCCAGCGGCGACCCACTGGCCGACCGCGTTATCCTGTGGACCCACGCCAAGCGTCCCAACCAGGAAAACGATGTGGCCCTGGGCTGGCAAGTGGCCAGCGATGCGGCCTTTACCAATGTCGTCAGCTCCGGCAGCGTGACGGCCAGCAATGCTGCAGGCAATACCGCCAAGGTGGACGCCACCGGACTGGCTCCAGACAACCAGTATTTTTACCGCTTCCGTGAAGAGACGGGCGCCTACTCTGCCGTGGGAACCACGCGCACCCTTCCCTCTGCCAGCGCCGCGTCGGTGAAGTTTGCCGTGTTCTCCTGCACCCTGTATTCGGCCGGCTTCTTCAACGTGTACGACAGCGCACTGAACTCCGGAGCGCAGTTTGCCATCCACCTGGGTGACTACATTTACGAATACGGCTCGGACCCGGCCAAGTTCGGCAACACCAATGCGCTTGACAACACCGTAACCGCTGTCAGTCTGGGCCGCGTGGTCACACCGGCAAATGACATCGTCAGCCTGAGCGACTACCGTACCCGCTATGCGCAATACCGACTGGACGCCAATCTGCAGGCCCTGCACGCCAAGATGCCATGGATCGCCATCTGGGACGACCACGAGTTTGCCAACAACTCCTACATGGACGGCGCGCAAAACCACGATGTGGCAACGCAAGGCAGCTGGGCCGCACGCAAGGCGGTGGCGGCACAGGCCTACCACGAGTGGATGCCGATTCGCACACCCGACACCAGCGACTTGCTGAAGATCTACCGCAAGTTTGACTTTGGCACCCTGTTCAGTCTGCACATGCTGGACACCCGCATCGAGGGTCGCACCAAGCAGGTCTATGGTTATTACGGCGACCCGTTTGATGCCAAGGTGCAGCCCTACAATTGGGCCGACTATGTCAAGGGCCTAACACCAGTGGCTGGTGTCTACCCGGATGCGGCCAACAAGATGATCAGTGACACCCAGTTCAATTGGCTGACCGGCAATATTGCCGCGGCCACCACCACCTGGCAGATCATCGGCAACCAGGACATCATGGCCAAGCTGTGGTACCCGCAGTCGGTGGTAGCCGCCTTTGCCCAGGGCACGGCAGCCTTTACCACGGCCGTCACAACCTATCTGACTGGCCCGCGCACGGAAGCCAAGATTCCGATCAATATGGACTCCTGGGACGGCTACCCGATTCAGCGCGAAACCCTGCTGCGAACCATCCAGGCCACCGGCAAGAAACTGGTGGTGCTATCCGGCGACTCGCACAACGCCTGGTTCAACAACCTCAAGTCGCTGGATGGCACGGCCCAGATCGGCGTGGAGTTTGCCACCAGCTCGGTGACAGCTCCGGGCTATGAAAGCGCCGGCCTTGGCGGCCTGGCCTCAACCATTGACGGCAGTAGCCCTTCGATTGCCAACGCCTACGGAACCGGCATGGGACTGATCAGCGACGTCAATTACTCAGACACCATCCGCCGTGGCTACGTGCTGATGACGGTGACCGCCGCCAGCGTCAAGGGCGAGTTTGTATTTGTCGACAACACCAAGGCCAGGACCTACGCCGCGTCGGTGGGCAAGACCGTCACCGTGGCCGCGTCTAACCTTGTCGCCAGCTACAGCTAAGGGCATTGTCCCGCTGCGTCAATTCGGCGGGACATTTTGCGTTGATACTGGGTACATTGCACATCTGACCAAGTACCATGTGAAGCATGGCTTGCGACTGAGCGGCCGACATTGGATGTGGAATCAATGATGGATGAAAAAGTATTTAACGTTCTTTTCCTATGCACTTGCAACTCGGCGCGCAGCCTGCTGGCCGAGTCGCAACTCAACGCGCTTGGCAAGGGCCGCTTCAAGGCCTATTCGGCCGGTAGCTTTCCTAGCGGAACGGTGAACCCCTCTGCCTTGGAGTTTCTGCAGAGCCTTGATTTGCCTACCGACGGACTCAGAAGCAAGTCCTGGGATGAATTCGCTGCGCCAGATGCGCCGGTCATGGACTATGTCTTGACGGTATGCGATGACGCTGCCGAAGGCATGTGCCCGGTCTGGCCGGGTCAACCCATTTCAGCCCACTGGCACGTCAACGACCCGGCCGCCGTGATCGGTGACGAACACGCCAGGCACCACGCCATCGTGGCGGCTGCGGCCACACTGCGCCAACGCATCGAGCTGTTTATCGCACTGCCCACGGCCGCGCTCGACCGCATGTCCATCCACAGGGCCTTGGGCGAAATAGGCCAGCGCTAGACTGGTACGCAACACTGCACCCTTGCTGGAGAAAGAATTCATGGAGTTGGAACTCAAATTGGCCTTGCCCTTGCAGGACGCGCATCTGCTGCATAGGCAGTTGGCGCGCTGCGCTCTGATTGGACGGCGCCAGCCCCAACGCCAACAACTGCACAACACCTATTACGACACGCCCGAGCATGCGCTCAAAGACAGGGCCGTGGCATTGCGTGTGCGCCAGATCGGTGATGCCAGCCAGCCGCATTGGGTGCAGACCCTGAAGGTCGGCGCTGCTGCTGACTCCGCCTTCAGCCGCCGTGGTGAATGGGAGCAAGCGATTGCGTCGGAGGCGCTGAGCAGCGCCATGTTGGAGCAGACGCCGTGGTCGGAACTGGACGCCGATGGGACGCTGTATGCGGCGTTAGAGCCGGTCTTCAGCACCGACTTCGAGCGCTTGAGTTGGATCGTCAAGCTCGCCGACTCCTCGGTAGAAGTGGCGCTGGATCGCGGCCAGGTGCACATGGACGGTCACAGCACGCCCTTGTGCGAACTGGAAATTGAACTGCTGGAGGGCAGTCCCGAGGCGCTGTTCGACATCGCCGCGCAAATCGGTCGCCACATCAGCCTGCTGCCCCTGCACATGAGCAAGGCCGAACGGGCCTACCGGCTGGCTGCTGGCACCCTGGATGCCCCGCTGCGCGCGAGGCCACCCGCGCTGAGCAAGGACATGCAGCTTGGTGCAGTGGCGCAAGCCGTCCTGCGTGAGAGCTTTTTGCAGTTCACGGCCAACCTGGTCACTTTTCGCAGCAGCGATGCACCCGAGGTCTTGCACCAGGCGCGCGTCGGCTGGCGCCGTTTCAAGAGTGCGCTGCAATTGTTCAAGCAAGGCTCAGACACGGATGGCATGCCGTCGACGGCCTCGCTCAAGCCCCTGCTCGCCGGGATGACCGCCATGCGTGATTTGGATGTTGCAGCCACCGAGGTCTTGCCGGCCCATGGCGCTGCCTACCAGGCCGACGACGCCCAGCGCATTGCGCAGTGGCATCAACTGGAAACCGCGCTGGACCATGCGCGGCAAGAGCAACGTGCAGGACTGCGCCTGACCCTGGCAGAACCTAGTGTGGGTCAGACCCTGCTGGAAATCACGTGCTGGCTTGAAACCGGCCAGATTGCGCTACACCATGGCCAGGAGGGGAAACGACAGGACCGGCGCTGGCTCTGCGAGCGCGTAGAGCACCTGGTGGAGCTTGTGCGGGACATCCCAGCAAGCTCCAAAGACCCGCTAGAACAGCACCGGCTTCGCATCGTCTCTAAACGCCTGCGTTACTGCGTGGAAAGTCTGCGCCCCTTATTGCCGCGCAAGCGTTCGCAGCGCTGGCTGGACATGGCCATGCAGGCGCAAACCCAGATCGGCATGGAACGTGATCGCCTGCAGGCGATTGCCATTGCGCGGCAGCTGCAGGCCCCCGACGCGGTGGTGCAGTTTCTGCGCGGTGCCGCCTTTGCGGCCCTGAGCGCCTGGCACTGAGCGCTTGCTGCGCCGAGGTCGACTACTCTTCGCTGATCGGTGCCACGGTGGCCGCGGTCTTTCGAAATATCACTTCGCCCGAGGCCAGATGCACGACGCGGATTTCCTTGCCATAGGGGACGGTGACACTTTTGGCGGCAATCACAATCGCCAGCGCGTGGTCGTTGAGCTGCAGACTGGTAAGGCCGGCCTCGGGAAGCAAGGGGCCGACCATGGGATGTGAGCTTTCAATCTGGTATTTCAAAGCGGACATCGTGAATCCTCGCGGTTCGAAGTGAAGCGCACGCTTGAGCATACACACAGCATGTGAAGCCTTGATGTGAGCAGGGCTTAGCCAGAGTTCCAGCAAGCCTTTGATGTAGCGCAATAGTCATCGCCGTTTCACACCCGGATTCACCGATCTGTCACAGTCGATTTTTACATTGCCTTGTGTGTGCAACCGCACCCTATTTAACCCAAGGCCCCAAGGAACAATCCCATGCGCGATTTCTGGAAAAAAATTCAACAACTGCAGTGGGATGACCACCGCTACTACCACCAATGCCGCATCAACCAGACGCTGCACCTGATCAGCGCCTTCAGCTTTCTGGCGGCCTACGCGCTGCTGTTTGTCAACCCGGCTGCAGCCGGTCTGGTGGGCTGGGCCGTGGGCATGGTGACGCGCCAAAGCGGTCACATCTTTTTCGAGCCACGCGGCTTTGACGCCATCAACAACACCAGCTACGCGCACAAGGAAGACATCAAGGTTGGCTTTAATATGCGGCGCAAGGGCGTGCTGATTTCGATCTGGTTGTCGCTGCCTGTGCTGCTGGTCTTAAGCCCCAGCCTGTTCGGTCTGATCCTGCCTGCTGTGGGTTTGAACGGCTACCTGCATGACGTGGGCCTGATGTGGCTGTCGCTCGGTGCTGGCGGTCTGCTGTTTCGCACCGTGCATTTGTTCTTCATTCGCAGCCCGTCCTGGGGCCTGGCCTGGTGCTGCAAGATTCTGCTGGACCCGATTCACAACGTGCAGGAATACTGGGCCTCACCCATCGCCCTGATGCGTGGCCAACGTCTGGACCCGCTGCAAGGTCACAAGCAGTAACTTGTAACTTCGGCCTGAGTCAACTTCTAGACGCAGGCTGCCCAGGGCGCAGCGCCAGTTCAATCGCATGCACGGCCTGGGTGATTTCGTTGGGGCCTATGGCACCTATGCAGCCGACGCGGAAGGTTTCGATCTGCGTTAGCTTGCCGGGGTATAGCAAAAAGCCCCGGGCCCGCACCGCCGCATAAAAGGTCTTGAAATCGTAGCCCGGCAGATCCGGCGCATGAAAAGTAACGATGATCGGCGCCTGCACTGCAGGGTCCAGAAAGGGCTTGAAGCCCAGCGCCCGCATGCCTGCCACCAGCGTCTGGCAATTGCGCGTGTAGCGCTCCAACCGGGCAGCTTGGCCGCCCTCCTCCTCAAACTGCGCAATTGCCTCGGCCAGCGCCACCACCACATGGGTAGGCGGCGTAAAGCGCCACTGTCCGGTCTTTTCCATGTATGCGTATTGGTCGTACAGGTCCATCGCCAGCGACTGGCTGCGACCCTCACAGGCCGCCAGCACCTCTTTGCGGATAAACACAAAGCCCATACCCGGCACGCCTTCCAGGCACTTGCCGCTGGCCGCAATCAGCGCATCGAAACGAGTGGTACGTGCGTCGATTTCCAGCGCCGCAAAGGAGCTCATGGCATCCACCATCAAGCCCACACCCAAGCGCTCGCAGACGGCGGCCACCGCTTGCAGCGGGTTGAGCACACCGGCCCCGGTTTCGCAGTGAATCAGCACCACATGAGTGACGGAGCGGTCCTTTTGCAAATGGCTTTCCAGCAGCGCGGCATCCACCGGTTGCGCCTCGTCGAAAGTCAGGCTGCTGACCTTGCGCCCCATCAACGTGCTCAGTCGGGCCGCGCGTTTGCAGTAGGCGCCATTGTCCAACACCAGCACATGGCCGTCGTGCGGCACCAGCGTCGCCACCGCGGCTTCTACGCTGAAGGTGCCGCTGCCCTGAAGCGGCACTACCACATGGCTATCGGCGCCGTGGAGGATGGCCAGCAGGCTGGAGCGCACACGGGCGGTGACGGCATTGAAGTCGGCATCCCAGGAACCCCAGTCCTTGAGCATGGCCAGCTTGGTGCGCAGCGTGGTGGTGAGAGGCCCGGGCGTCAGCAATATTTTGTCGCGGTCCATGCTTTTCCTTTTTAAATCGGGTAAACCCGTTGCGAACAGGATAGTGCCTGACTGTTTCTAGCGGGTGACATCGTTTCGCCACAAGCGCCGCCTACCATCCAGCGCATGAACATACCTGCGACCAAGCTGGTTAACCAGCGCCGCTACAAGCTGCCAGCCCAACCCACCGTGGTGGTCTGTGTGGACGGCTGCGAGCCCGACTACCTGGCGCAGGCCGTGACCGCTGGGCGCATGCCCTGGCTCAAGCGCACCCTGGCAGAAGGCGTGGCTCTGCGGGCGTTTAGCGCGCTGCCCAGCTTTACCAACCCCAACAACCTGTCCATCGTTACCGGCGTGCCGCCCAGCGTGCATGGCATCAGTGGCAATTACTTTCTGGACAGCGCCAGCGGCCAGGCCGTGATGATGAATGACCCAAAGTGGCTGCGCTGTCCTACGATTTTGGCAGAGGCGGCCACAGCCGGTCTATCGGTGGCGGTGGTCACGGCCAAGGACAAGCTGCGCACGCTATTGGGCCATGGCCTGCAAGGCATCTGCTTTTCAGCCGAATGCGCGGATGCGGCTACGCTGGCCACCCATGGAATTGAAAATGTGCTGAAGGTGGTGGGTCGGGCGCAACCATCCGTCTACAGCGCCGACTTGTCGGAGTTTGTATTGGCTGCCGGAGTGCGCCTGATGCAAACGCGCAGGCCCGACCTGATGTATTTGTCCACCACCGACTATGTGCAGCACAAGCATGCTCCGGGCAGCCCCTTGGCCAATGATTTTTACGCCATGCTGGACGGCTATATGGCGCAACTGGAAGAACTGGGCTGCGTCATCGCGCTGACCGCCGACCATGGCATGCACGCCAAGACGCGCATGGACGGATCGCCGCAGGTGCTTTACCTGAGCGACTGGCTGGGTGAGTTTTTGCAGCGCGACGATGCGCGTGTGATCCTGCCGATTACCGACCCCTATGTGGTGCACCATGGGGCGCTCGGATCGTTTGCCACGATTTACCTTCCCGCATCGGCATCAGCACGGGCCGTGTGTGAGGCGCTGGAAAAAGTGGAAGGCATCGAGTGCGCCATGCCGCGCCAGCAGGCGGCCCAGCTGCTGGAATTGCCAGCGGACCGCATCGGCGACGTGGTGGTGCTGGCCGACCGCTTTACCGTGCTCGGCACCACGCCCGCCGCCCATGACCTGTCCGGCCTGGACGCCCCGCTGCGCTCACACGGCGGACGCGGCGAACAAAGCGTGCCGCTGATCCTCAACCGCCCGGCGCCGCTGCTGGACCGCAGCCGCCGCTGGCGCAACTTCGATGTGTTTGATCTGGCGCTGAATTACGCGCAGTAGCGCAAACCAGGGTAGCCGCAGCCGTGCTAATGTTGTTGGCCCCCTATGTGGAGTCCACACCATGCAACTCGACAAAGTCAAAGACGTGCTCAGCCGCCAGGAAATGGTCGAGACCCTGGTGGAGGGCAAGCTGCAGCAGGTTACCATTAGCAGCCGCAACTGACCTGGAGGTCAGCTCGCGCTTCCAGGTGGAAAGCTCAGGGGATATCAGCCTGCATTCCAACTTTTTGCTTGACCGGGCCGGCAGTGCCCGAAGTATTCCGGTGGCCTTCATCCTGCACCAGGGCATTCTGTTCACGCTGCGCAACATTGAGTCGCTCAACAGCCACACCTCGTTCCTTTTCGACAAGATCAACTTCCTGATGGATGCCACCATTGGTTTCATCAACATCAACCAGAACCGGCGCATCAACAAGCTCACGGTGTTTGGCGTGGTGTTCATGCCTATCAACATCCTGGCCGGCATGGGCGGCATGTCGGAGTTTTCCATGATGACCCAGGGCGTGCCCTGGCCGGTGGCCTATGGCAGTTTTTTTGCGGTCTCCTGCCTGCTGGGCGGCGCCACCTTTTTTGCCCTACGCTATTTTGAAAAACGCGAAGGCAAAGGGGCCAAGATGGTTTCTGTTCGCAAACCCTGAAGCAGCGTCTGCACCGCATCCACGGTAAAGGCACCTGCTAACGCATGGGTCAGCACCTGCTGCGGGCTCAGGCACAGGAACTCGGAGACCTCACCGTCCTGGTTACGGGGTTCAAAGTCGGGTCCCAGTGTGAGATTGAAGACATGCACAAATTCATCGTGCCAGCCCTGAGGCTCAGGGCGCGAAGTGCGCACACTGCCCGCCGCCTGCATCGAATGACCGTCCAGGCTGAACAGCCCGGCTTCTTCGGCGAGTTCGCGTTGCAGACAATCCTCAATCGTCTCGCCACTGGGCAGACCACCTGCCGTGACGTTGTCCAGCATGCCGGGATCGGTGGCCTTGCCCAGCGCACGCCTTGCGCACCAGAGCCGGCCGTCTGGCAGAAAGCCATTCACATGGACCGCATGACTCAACATGCCCAGCCAGCGATAGCCGCTGCGCTCCACGCTCAGGATCGCCGGGGTTTGGGGCTCGGGTGTGGTGCAGTTGGCATGCCAAAAGCTGAAGCGTTCATTGCGCCAACCGGTCAAAAGGCCCTGCTCACGCGCAGTCAACAACGCTGATTGCAGCAGCTCACTGCGTTGGGCCTGACTGGCTTCTTCGGCCTGCCACACCAGCTCCTGTGACAACAAACGGCAAGGGCCAAGCTGCTGCGCCAACCAGGCCGCTCGCTCGGGTGATAGCAAGCCCAGCGGCAGGGCGCCGCAGCGCCAGATCAACCAGTCGGCGGGTGCGGGCTGCACTGCCTGCGCGCTCAGGGCAAATAGACGCGCCTGATCGGATGGGCTCAGGGCTGCGAGAAAATGGTGAGGGCCTGTGTGTTGCATCCCGCCGATCTTAAAACCTGCAGCGTCTCCGGCGCCAGGGCGTCGATGCGCTTGGCCTGGGCCTGGGCAACAATGGCCAGACTTACCAAGTCAAAAGCAGTCGCTCGCAAGAATTTCATCAAAACCCTCGCTCAGGTCTGGGGGTTCAATGGCAGCGTACACATTGCAAATGGCTTGCTCCGACACCCTTTCATCGGCTGGCCTGGCGGCATTTCTGGCGATACAGATGGCAAGTGGTGTGCGGAGCCAAACGGCTGTGATCGCCACACCCTGAGCCTTGGCCGCCAGAATAATGGGCAGGCGCTCGCTGCGCTTGACCAGTATGGCGTCAAAGAAAATGACGTGCGCCAGCGCATTGGCTTTTACCCAGCTACTCTTTCCCGAGCCCTGCGCTCCCACCATCACATAGACCCGAGTCTCAGAACCGGCAAGCTGCAATGCATTTTTGAGCAAATGGAAGGACTTTTCCCACGCCAAGGTGTTGCGCTGCGGCGTGACGATACGCCCATGCTCGGTCTGCAGGAAATGATCCGGATTGATATGCATGGGATGGGATTGTGCAGCTGATCCGCGGCCATGCCCAAGGCCTGTGGGCGCCTGCCTCAGGGCGTCTCGCCCGCAGCTACGCGCGCCTCAATGGCGGCCAGGGCCACGCGCAAATCGGCCACGCTGTCGATCACCTCATGGGCACCGGCAGAACGCAAGGCTGCACGGGCATCGACCAGGGCATGCTCGCGCTCGTCCTCGCTGGCATGCACCCATTGGTCCCAGCTCCAGCCCAGGGCATTACCGCTGGCCGCCACTCCCACGGTCCAACAGCCCGCGTTGAGGCCTTCCTGCAAACCCGGCGCGGTGTCGTCAACCTTGACCACGGCAGAACTTTGGCCTGTGAGCCCCAGCGCCGCCATGCATTCCTGCATGCCCAGGGGGCTGGGGCGGCTATGCGCCACGTCATCGCAGCAGATGGTGCGCGCCGGAGTGAAGCCGGCCGCTGCGGCCTTGGCAATCAGCGGCTCCATAATGAAACGGGTATAGCCGGTGGTGGTAGCCACGCCGATGCCCTGCGCCTGCAGCCAGGCATAGCTGTCCAGAAATCCGGGTATGAAGTCGCTGTGTTCCATCGCGCTGGCAGCACTCATGGGCACAAATTCCTTTAACAGGGCGTCGGCATCCTGGACTGAAAAGCTGCGGCCCTTGATCAGCTGCCACTGCGTTGCAATCTCGGGCATGGCGCCCAGCGCTGCTATATGCGCCAGCTTGGGCAGGCCCATGGGCACGCGCGCCTGAGTGATGCTGATGCTAATGCCATGCTTGGCGAACAGGCGCACAAAGGCGCCCATGGGCGCCAGGCTGCCAAAGTCCACAATGGTGCCGGCCCAGTCAAACACCACGGCCCGAATCGCTGAAGTACTCATGTCGCTATCCTTTCGCCCATCAGGCATTCTTCCGCCAACGCAAAGGCCGTGCTCATGCCGGTGCCGCTGGTTACGCTCAGCAACTGCACATCGGGCAACACGGTTTCAAAAAACGCATCCTGGCTGCCGCTAGGGTAGATGCCGGTCCAGCGCTCTTCCACCTGGTAATGTCCCAGGCACAGCATGCGCTGCATCTCGGCCAGAATTAGCTCCTCGGCCTCGGCCGGTACAAAGGGCGGGATGGCCTCGCCGTACTGGTGGGAGTCGCCCACCACCAGGCTACCGTCCGAGCCTTGCACCACGATCAAATGGATTCCGTGCTGCAGCGCGCGCGGCACTTCCTGGCGCAAGCGGTCTTCCAGCCGCTGGCCACCGGGCAGCTCGTAGAAGCCCCGGTAACGCACTAGGCTCAGGTCGCTCATGACGGCAGCGCCCAACTGGTAAGCACGGGGCGGGCGAATGCGCAGCATCTGCAGCTGGCACAGCTGGGTCTTGTATTTTGTGAACGCCTGCGGGAACAGACTCTTCAGGTCTGCTCCTGGGCAGACCACGATGCGCTCGGCGCGCAGCTCGCGCCCATCCAGATGCACCAACCCGGACTCCACCTTTTGCACCGCTTGACCCATGTGGAAACGCACACCGCGCGAGGCCAACCACAGGCGCAGCTTCTCGATCGCAAAACGGGCTTCGACGCGCAGTTCATGCGGGCTGTACAGCGCACCCTGGATATGGGCATGGGCCAGGTGCGGCGCTTGCCGGCGCAGCCTGTCGGGGGCCAGCCAGGTCAGGGCCGCGCCCTCCTCGGTCAGCAGCAGCTCACGCAAAACCGCGGTGGCCTCGGCGCGTTGGGCCAGCACGTACAGGCCGGTGTGCTCCACCGCAATACCGGCCTGCGGGGCGATATGGGCCCAGATGTCACGCGAGCGGCGCGCACGCCTCCAGGTGGCTCCGCTGCCCTGGCCGGTGACGGTGACAAAGCCGAAGTTGCGTATCGAGGCGCCGGTGCAGAACGCTTCGCGCTCCACCACCTGCACGCTCAAGCCCTGCTCCACCGCCACCAGGGCACAGGCCAGGCCGACAATGCCGGCGCCCACCACGATCACATCGGTCGTGCTGTCGGCTTTGTTAAGGGCTTGCAATGAAATTCCTTCCGCGGGCAGACCGCATTTCCTGATCTAGCGTGGCACGCCCGGCGGCGCTGTCAAGCAGGTCGCGCGGGACAATGCCCAAGCGCTCCAGCCAGATACGCAAGCACTGAACGCCCTCGGCTGCTGGCACGTTAAAGACGCGCGCCAAGGCGGCGTCGCAGCCAGGGCTTGGGACCAGTGCCAACGCCCACACCATGGGCAACCAGACGGCACAGGCTTCTCCATGCGGCGTCTGCTCCTTCAGCGTAAGTTCGTAGGACAGCGCATGGGCCAGCGCCGTCTGCGTGTGCGCCATGGCCATGCCTGCCAGCAGGCTGGCACGTGCCAGGGCGCTGCGGGCTTGGCGGTTGCCGGGCTGCTCCAGCAGCACGGGCAACATCGCAATCACCAGACGCGCAGCGTCCAGCGCCAGGGCCTCGGTGATGGGATTGCTATTGCGGTTCCAGAGCGACTCCAGCGCGTGCGCCAGGCTGTCGAGCGCACAGTCGCGGCTTTGACGAAGCGGGCAGCTGTGGCTGAGTTCCGGGTCCACCCAGGCCTGCTCGGCATAACCCTCCGCAGGCGCCCAGGACAGCTTGGCCGGGACTTCAATTTCTGTGTCCCACAGCGTGGCCCAGCGCGTCACTTCACTGCCGGTTCCGGCCGTAGTCGGCACCAGCCACAACGGATGGCGTTGTACCGGCGAAGGCAGGGTGTTGCTGCGCCAGCGGTCGGGTGCAGCCTGTGACTCGTCCATTCGGTAGCGAATCACCTTGGCCAGATCCAGCGTGCTGCCGCCACCAATGGCCAGCACGGTGGCATCTGGATGTTGGCGCAGCACCGGCCAGAGTTCCTCGCCCAGGGTTTGCGCCAGCGCCACTGTGGCCAGTCCGCCCTGAAACCAGCTCCAGGCCTTGCAGTGCTGGCCCAGCCGCTCCAGCAGCAGGGTTTCGTTCTCGTAACTCAGCGCGGCACGGTCGGCCAGCACCACTACCGGCGCGTGCAAAGCGAGTTCCTGAAAGCAACCCGCACCCCAATGGATGCGTACCGGGTTGGCCCAGGCTAGATGAAGCGCTGGCGCAGCCATGCCGAGAACACATCGATCAGCGTGACCGTCACCACCAGCATCAAGAGCACGGCACAGGTCTGCGCATATTCAAAGCTGCGAATCACCTCGTACAGCACCACGCCAATGCCACCGGCACCGACCATGCCGACCACCGAGGCGGAGCGCACATTCGACTCGAAGCGGTACAGGGAATACGACAGCCACAAGGGCATGACCTGCGGAATAACGCCATAGGCAATTTCGGCCAGTTTGTGAGCACCGGTGGCGCGTATGCCTTCCACCGGACGCGGGTCTATGGCCTCCACGGCCTCAGCAAACAGCTTGGCCAGCGTGCCCGTTGTGTGAATAAACAAGGCCAGCACACCGGCAAACGGGCCCAGGCCGACGGCCACGATAAACAGCATGGCAAACACCATCTCGTTGATGGCGCGGCAGGCATCCATGATGCGGCGCACTGGCTGGTAGACCCAGACCGGCGCCACGTTATGCGCGCTTAAGAGGCCCAGCGGAACGGCCGCCACAATGGCCAGCACCGTGCCCCAAATGGCAATGTGCAGGGTGACCACCATCTCATGCAGATAGATGCGCCAATCATGGAAATCGGGCGGAAAAAAGTCGCGGGCAAAGGTGCCCATATTGCCCGCGTCCCTTATCAAATCAAGCGGACGCATTTCTGCGCCCTGCCAGGCCCAGGCCAGCACCGCCAGAACCAGCACCCAACCCAGCTGTGTGCGCCAGCCGCTGCGACTGCCAGCGGCCTGGTTCAACAGGCTTTGTAATTGAGGAGAGGCGGCGGTGACAGGCATGGGCAGCAACTGTGTGACAGCAGTAAATTTATTTGTTCAACGCAGCCAGCTTCTTGTCGATCTCGGCGATCAGCTTGGCCTTTTCTTCGGCGCTGTATTGCTCGTCGTTCTCCACCTTGCGGCGGTCCTTGAACAGTTCCAGCTGGCGAATGGGAACGAGTTGTTCGTTGCTCGATTCCTTGAAGCCGCTGTAGTTATAAATATTCTTCAGCACGGCCTTGTCGGAATCGGTCTGACCGTAGGCCAACAAAAAGCCTTTGAGTTTGGCCTTGACGCCGGCGTCCAAATCCTTACGCCACACCAGGGGATCATTGGGGATCAGCGGGCTCTTCCAGATGATCTTCAGTTCCTTGGCGACTTCGGGCTTGGTGGCTTCGAGCTTGTCGGTCTCTTCGGTGTTATTGGTTGCCACGTCGAGTTGGCGTGCCAACACGGCCTGGATGTTGGCGCCGTGGCTGGCGTTGCGAATGGTCTTGAAGGCGGTGCGCGAGTCGACCTTATTCTGGGCAAAAACGTAATAGCTAGGCACCAGGAAGCCGCTGGTGGAGCCGGGGTCGCCCATACCGAAGTTGATGGACTTGCTGTTCTTCAACACGTCATTCAGGTTGTTGTAGAGGCTGTCTTTTTGCGTGATCAGCAGCGAGTAGTAGCCCAGCGAGCCGTCGGCCTTTTTCACCTGGGCAAAGACTTCGCCGCTGGAGCGGTCCACCGCGTCGATGGCGGCCTTGTTACCGTACCAAGCCACTTGCACCTTGTTGAAACGCATGGCTTCGACCACACCAGCGTAGTCGGGAGCGTAGAAGGCCTTGATCGTCAAGCCAGTCTTCTTTTCCATGTCGCGAAACAGCGGCTCCCAACGCTCGCGCTCGACGCTGGCAGAGTCGGTGGCGATGATGCCGAAGTTGATTTCCTGGGCGCTGGCAGCCAGGCTGGCCAGTGCCAGAGCAGTGGCGGTGAGTACGTGAAACGGTTTCATAGGGGACTCCAAAAAAATAAAAGATCAGGCAGCCAGGACCTGCCTGGGCGGTATCTGCGGCGGGGCATCTAGCGGGTTGTGGTCCATCAGCAGCTCTTCGGTGCTGGCGCCATACAGGTGGCGCAACTTGCTGTCATCGAGCTCCATGGGGGAGCCGTCAAACACCAGTTCACCGGCGCGCAGCGCAATGATGCGATCGCAGTAGCGCCGCGCCATGGCCACGTTGTGCAGGCTCACCACCAGGGTCATGCCTTGGCTTCGGTTGAGGTGGTGCATCAGGTCCATCACGCGTCTGGCAGTTTCCGGATCCAGCGAGGACACCGGCTCATCGGCTAGCAAAATGCGTGCGCCTTGCAACAGGGCGCGGGCCACGGCAGCGCGCTGCTGCTGCCCACCAGAAAGCGTGGAGGCGCGTTGAAAGGCGTAATCGGCCAAGCCCACCGATTCCAGTGCCTGCAAGGCCTGCAGTTGTTCGTCCGCACTGAAGCGACCGCTCAAGGACCGCCACAGCGGCATGCGCGGCAGCAGGCCGCTCAGCACATTGGAGAGCACATTCATGCGACCCACCAAATTGAACTGCTGAAAAATAATTCCGGTCTGGCGCCGCAGGTCACGGATGTTCGGGCTCAACACGCCGCCGCTCTGCAGCGTCTGACCAAACAGCTCCACACTGCTGCTCTTGCCATCCAGGCGCTCCAGGCCGCAGATGCTTCGCAAGAGCGTGGATTTCCCCGAACCCGATGCGCCCAGCAGTCCCACACACTCACCCCGCTGCACGGTGGCACTGATGTGGTCCAAGGCCTTGGCACGCCGGTTGAACGACTTGCTGGCATTGACAATGCGGATGGCGGGATGGGCTTGCGGCTGCATGGCGACATCTTCGTGTCTGCCCGTGAATGCTTGATGACAGCGGCGTGAAGCTTGCACGGCGTGAATCGGCATGGGCCGCTGTCATCAGCGCTTCACGGCGATCACCGACCATGGCCCCATGAAGCAAGCAATTTTGGAGCTGTTCCGCAGCAAGGGCGAGTTGGCCTATGAAGGTGAAGGCATTTCGCAAATTGCCCACGGCTGGCAGTGCGGGCAGTTGGCACTGCAGGCCGGCGCCACTCCGGCTCTGCAACTGGCAAGCTGGCTGCACGACATCGGCCACCTGCTGAGCGATCTGCGCGGCACACCGACCCTGCAAGGCCTGGACGACAGTCACGAGCATACCGGTGCCAATGTGCTGGCCGCGATCTGGGGTCCGGTCGTGGCCGAGCCGGTTCGCCTACATGTGCAGGCCAAGCGCTATCTGGTTGCCACCTTCTCGCAGTACCGCGAGCGCCTGTCGGAAGATTCGCTGCGCAGTCTGGCGCTGCAGGGCGGACCCCTGTCAATGGAGGAATGTGTGCGCTTTCAGGCCAATCCCTATGCGCTGGACGCGCAGCAGTTGCGCACTTGGGACGATACCGGCAAGCGCGTCGGCTGGTTTTCCGCCGACGCGCTGTCCGATCTAGAGGCGCTGATGGGCCAAGTGGCTTGCCTCAAGGGCTGAGCAGGTTCGGCCTCAGTCGTGTTCCATGTCCTGGTTGGCATCATTGCGGACAAAGCCTTCGTCATGGATGGCGAAGGTCTTTTTGTCTAATGGTTTGCGATCCAATTGCGTCACCTGCCACAGCAGCTGACCATCCTGCGCACTGATCAGCAGCGGCAGCTTGCTTTTTCCGCTCCAGCAAATATGGCTGGTCTTGCCAGCCTGTGTCAGATCGAACCAGTCGCAGGCATCCAGGGCAGCGGGCACGCCGTCCGGTTTCTTGCCCTTGGCCAGTTGGTACTCACCCAAGGGATGCTTGATACCGTGGGCCAGATCAAACCAGTCGGTGAAGTTTCCAATGCGGTACAGATGGGTGCGATCAATTTGCGTCATCAAGCGCTTCTTGACGTCCAGCACCGTCATCTGGAATTCCGGTTCACCGGACTTTCGCTCCACATAGACCTCCAGCGCGCCATCGGTCACACGCTTCAGGCGCACATCGTTTAAACGCCAAACCTCCAACGTGTGTGCCGCCCCGTCCGAACGGAATGTAGTGGTGTAGTGCTGGTTTGCCGGTTGCCCTTTTTCGCCAAAGGCCGCCTCAAAGCCCAGGGGCTTGTCGGTGGTCTTGGCATGGCTGTTGGCACCCAGGCCGGCCAAGGCCAGCAGCAGCATGCTGCGAATGGCATGACCGACCCGGTCTGACTTTTTAAACATAAGAGACTGCTTTGTTGTCACGAATGGAAGCGAACTGCTCACTTGCGCACGGCCTTGGCGTAATCAAAATAGCGATAGGTCTTGCCGTCCACGGTCAGGTCCTTCACGGCCAGGTTGATGCTGTAGGTGCCTGCGGTGAGGCTGGTGTCGGCAGTGGCGCCGGTTTGGTCGGTCAGGGTTTCAAAGGTCAGAGCGGTGGCGGCCGTGGCCGAAGCCACGATCGATGAACCAACCGTCGCAGTGGAGGTGCTGGCGGGCGTGTTCAAGGCCTCGTTGATCACGCGTCCGTCGGCCTGGGGCATGGACTGTCCGAGCAGATAGGCCACGGTGGGCGCCACGTCCACATTGCCGGTCGGGTTGGCAATGGTCTTGGCGGACTGGAAGGAAGGTCCATTGGCGATCAAGGTGTTGTGCACATCCGTTGTTCCAAAGCTGCCATGCATGCCGCGCTGGCCGCCGAGGCTCTCAAACTCGATGCCGCTCATGCCTTGGATCTTGACCGTGTCATCCCAGCTCATGCTGACCACCACATCGGGTTGGCCATTGTCGCGGCGGCTGGTATTTTCCAGATTGACCTGCGCCAGGCCCAGGGTGCCGGGCAGCGTGCCATAGCGGCTGTCGACAAAGATCGCGCCAAATTCCTGGCGTTGCTGCAGGAACTTCACCAAATTCTTGACCGTGGTGGCGTCATGGCTGGGCACATAGAAATAGTCGGAGCCGCCATTGGCTGCCACCACAATGGCATTGGCCGGCAGACTGCCCGGAGCCGGTACCTTGAAGCTGGCCACCGGTGTGGGCAAGCTGGAGCTGATCGCCTGGTACTTGGTACTGGCGGCACCGCACAGGGTGCCTAATGCGTCGTCCACCTTCACCGCCTGGGTCGGCGAGCCGGTGGCGTTCAAGCCGATCATGGCCGAAGTCGCGCAACCGGAACCATCATAGGCCTTGAAACCACGGTAGGTCAGCAAGTCGGCCGAGCGCACATCGCCCGAGAACGAATAGCCGTTGGTATTGTCGATGGCACCAATCGACGCTGTCGATGTACCGCTGGTCGAGCCATTGATCAACGCGCCGTTGGGCAAGGTGGTGGAGGCCGTGATCAAGCGCAGGGGATAGGTGGCAGTGGGCCCCGAGACGCTGGAATGGCCATGATCGGAGACGACGATGATGTTGGTAGAGCTATCCATGCCATTGGCACGCAGCGCGGTGATCAGCTCACCCAGACGCGCGTCCTGTGAGCGCAGGCCTGCCAGCATGTTGGCGGCACCCGGACCGTAGCCGTGTTCCACATTGTCGGGTGTGCGAAACCAGATCAGCGACAGCATGGGCTTCTTGATCGGCAGGATGTACTGCGTGTACACCGACATCATGTACTTGTTGGCCGCGTTCTCAGGCGCACCCTGCGTGGTGTCGGAGGAATCGCGTGCGGCAATCGCAATGGTGGGGGGCACTGCTGTATCAAAGGCCGTGGTGTTGAAGGTGATGTAACCGGACTTGTTGGTCGGGCTGCCATTGGTAGAAGCCAGCGTCACGGCGTCTACACCCGAATAGCCATTGACGGTGTTGGCCGGCAGGGAGAAGCCGGCCGTTTGCAGCTCGGTCACCAGGCTGCGCGGCATCACGGTGTTCTCGTCCAGGAAGTAGCCGCCACGGCCCAGGTCCTGGATGTAGGCGGCGCCGCTCTTGCCGATGGTGGCAGTGGTCAGGCCGGCGCTTTGGGCTGTGGCAAACAAGGTTTTCACCAGCAGCAACTGGCTACCGTAATAGGTGTTGAGCGTGGTGAGGATCTGGTAGTCCTCGGTGAATACCGGCGCCTGGTAATTGGCAGGTGCGGCAGCGCCACCAGCAGAATTTCCGACCGGGATGGTGTTGGCGGCGCCCTGGGGCGGTGTCCAGAAGGTGTTGCCGTAAAAGCCGCTGGTCTTGGGGTAGGAGCCGGTAGCAAACGACGAACCATTCATCATCGTGAAGGTGGGATAGGTCGAATGGTTGTCGGTGAAATTCACGCCGGACTGACGCAGCGCGTACAGATTGGGCGTGTCGGTCGCATTGACCGAATCGGGCCGCAAGCCGTCCCATACCATGATGATGGTGCGGGTGGGTGCCATAGGTGCTGTGGCCACACCACCACTACCTCCACATGCTGCCAGTGCGGCGCCCAGACAAACGCTAGTGACCATTCCTGCTGAAAACTTCATGCCCTATTCCCCAATCCAAAAGTAAGGAGTTATCGCGATAAACCACGGTGATGTGGTCATCGTATTGGGCAAAAGTGACAGTCTGATGAAGCCCTTACGCCAGGTAAAAGCTGACCGTGATCGGGGCTCACCTGGGGTCAGTGACGCCCCTGGATTTAATGTGGCGTTTGCAGTTCGGCGGCGCGCAGGGCTGCGTCAAACAGGCGCGCCTTGCCGGCGTAATAGCGATCGAGCCGCCATTCCTTCAGAATGCTCAGTGCCAGACCGAACTGATCCATATCGAGTTTGTAGATTTCTGAAATCGCAAAACTGGCCTCGGTTTCCAGGGCAAGTACCAGATTTGACAGGATTTTTGAGGACTCCTCTTCAGGTGATTTCTCGATGAGATGGCGGGCTTCCTTGATTGCGTGCATGGCGTGACCTTTCTGAAAATAAACGACGTGATTTTTTACGGTCCGCTTGCAAAGCGATGTTGTGCGGCGCCGCTGGAACAAGGTTCAATGATAGTCTCTGAACCAGCTTGCGATTAGTCAA
>Ga0073936_10001208_pt1 | contig 40117 bp, 37 predicted proteins | sample AliMusrvi5mmetaG_FD_87041 | JGI IMG/M metagenome (GOLD analysis project Ga0073936, IMG submission 87041) | Freshwater lake bacterial and archeal communities from Alinen Mustajarvi, Finland, to study Microbial Dark Matter (Phase II) - Alinen... | ecosystem: Environmental > Aquatic > Freshwater >...
CTATCCTCGCCGCATCCTCGGCTTCATGACCCCTCTCGATCTCTTCAACAAAGAACTGAGGGCTGTCGCTTGATCACAAACAACGACCACTACCTGCGGCATTTGAATTTACAACCTACCTTCGGTCCTTTCTATTCCCCTTGGGGAGAACAGCGTGGAATCGGACAAAAACGTTCAATTGCGGAACTCCACGTATTTATCCTTCTTCGCCAATTCGTAACTGCACAAAATCGAATACAAATCGATCATATCTGCCACCATTTTTTCTGATGTAAATTTATCTTCCACTCTTTTTCTAGCCTCATTACCCATTTTACTGCATTCATCAGGAGACCTCACAAGTCGCTTAATGGCGGCTGCAAGAGCTATACTATTCTTCATCGGGACGACCAATCCGGTTCGTTCATGGACATTAACTTCAGCAAGGGGCGCATAGTCTGATGTGACACAGGGCAACCCCGAAGCCATTGCCTCAAGCAAAGCAAAAGAACATCCCTCAAAATCTATAGACGGCAGAACAAAGCAGTCAGCATCCCCATAAAGCCTGATGACATCAGACACATGTCCCATAAATACAACATTTTTTTCAATCCCCAGGTCTTTTGCCTGTTGCTTCAAGGAGTTTTCTAGTATCCCATTACCAGCAATAACCAATTCAACCTCCATCGGCATTAAGGCGGCCACCGCATCAATAAGATAGGCAATTCCTTTCATGGGATGCAGTTTGGCTACACACAATATCCGAAAAGGACTCCGTCTGCCTCTTTTATCATGCATATGATACGACTTAACATCGACACTGTTAAAGACAACACGGCATCGTTTTGCTGGAACACGACAAAAAGCGGCCCAAGAATTCATACAGGCATTTGATACCCCGACTAAACAATGATATGATCTCCCGGTAACTTTTAAAAGCCAGCGTCTCACCCAACTGGATTCTGTGCCTGGAGATATCTGGTAAAGGCCCAAACAAGGAATTGAAAGAAGGCGGCAGGAAAGCCCCGCCACCTCATAACCGTGCACATTGATATGCATGACATCAACGGGATGGCTACGAAAAACAGTAACGAGTCGCAACATTTCCCTGGCATTTCCCGCCAGGAGTTTGAACCAAACCGGCAACAGGTCACGACATGCGTAACGCAACCTTTTCACAATTGAATTCTTCTTAGTGGAATCAGAATCGCTCCGCTCATACGCACAAGTGGCGATCTCCATTCTTTCAGAATCTGAAGCCGCCCGCCACGCAACACACTCAATATTTTGTTTGATCAACTCATGGTACAGCCAACTTCCACCCAGCCCGAACAAAACTGGAGTGTACCCCTGCTCGCGGCACTTCAACATCAGTGTTTTAAGATAAACTTCGACACTGCCAGCGCCACCCATGGATGAAAAGAAACCTATTCTCATTACCGCAAATCTTCCTTCTTCGAACAATGCTCAGGCAGGCAAAACCAGTCGGCATCACATCCTGAACATAAAGGAATCCCTTTCCTTGCACTGGCCAGCATCCGTTTCCTGAGATCACGATAAGGCTCTCCCTGCCATATATCCATCAGGCTTTCCCGGATCAAATCGCCTAAAATAATTTTGTGATGATAGTCTGAACAGCAGAGAAAAAATTGAAGATCGGGCGTGAGAAATAGTCCCATGAAGGGCCACGTGCATACGATATCCTGATAATCTCCGACATCTGAACCACAGCCGGGCTGGTTACCAGCCCGGTTGCTGAGCCGTTCAGCAATTTCCCTCAAAGAAACGGTTAACGGAATCCGCTTCAGGATCGGATCTTGAGCAAACATAGTCTCTATGCGTTTTGATACTGAACGTGTCGAAGTGTAGTCATTGATCTGTAATCTGGGCGGCAAATCCAGCTTCGCCAGAGCCAGCAGGTGCTCCTTTGTAATCAACGCCCCATTTGAAATCAAACCTCCGCGAGCCTTGGGCAAACGTTTCGAAATGGTTTCACAGAATTCCAGGATTAGGGGATGAAGAAAAGGTTCATTGTTGACAGACAGGCACACATGCCCCGCGTAATCAATAGCTTCCAACCTCTTGATCAGAACCTCAAACACTTCACGAGTCATATATTGAACAGGACGTTTGCATGAAGATTGGGGACAAAAAGGGCAGGCATAATTGCAGTTTGTATTAATTTCTACATTAACTTCCGGTGGCACTGATTCATCAAAGCATGCCTGGAGACGAACCACCGCCCGTCGGCTGGAAATCATATTAGAGAACCGCTTCACGCCCCGCTCGTTGCCCCGCACGAAACACCATTTCCGCCGTATTCTCATCCATAATTCAGTCATATTCTTTCCCCTTTTATAGTAGCCGTTATCCCCCGACGGCATTTTCAATATCTTCGCCGGCAAGGACACCGGTTAGCACAATATCGACACGTCATAACAAACGACTATAGACCTGCAAGAAAAGTCACTGTCATGCACTCACGCGTGAAACTATTCGTGTATCGCAAATAAACCTTTTTTTCCATAAGAACCCGGTTTTCAACTGCCCGGTGCAACGTCTCTGCGATAGCACAGGAGTCATCTCCATTCACTAAACAGGTTTCCAAATCACCACTCAACAATTCCTCAGCAATCCCTACCCTCGTACTTACAATCGGCAGTCCATGACATGCCGCCTCAATCAGGGGAACTCCGAAGGATTCGTACCTGGCCAGATGAAGGTAAACGGTAGCATGGGCGTATTCGATGGAAAGATCCTCACTAGACAAACCTGATTTCCATTCGATATCAATTAGTCCTGCGGATTGAGGCATGAGGTCTCCGCCGTAGGCGGATGTGCCCGTGGCATATAAGGACTCTACGCTCCCCCTCCCTGCCACAATCACCGCCCGGCAAAATCCATATTTCGCCTTATACGCCTCCAACACCGGACGTATCCGATCAAACCCTTTCCGCCTATCAATGGTACCAATAAGGAGGAAAGTGGGACGGCCTTTATTCGTACTTCCGGAGGGAACACCGGTCACAACAGACGCATCGTTCGTTCGAGCCACGGACTTCCCGATCCCATGCCATACCACCACAGGCTCCACAACCCCGGGATACAATCGTTTAATTTCCTCCGCATGCACTTTTGAGTGCGTCACAATTCGTTTGGCAATCTGAAATGACCTGCGTTCTCGCCGTAGACGGTATAGGAGCTTCCGCCCGATCAGGGGGGGCAAAAACTTAACCCCGGGTGTTGCACACAGATATACGGCCTGCGGTCTAGGGTCGATGGACTGTTTACGCTCCCCCTTGTACTCCACCATCTGTAACAAGGTCGTATGTGCCCGCAAAATGGTTTTGTTCGGGAAATCCCTCTGAACCCCGATCCCAATTCCCTCTTCACTTTGAATCTCAATCCAGTCATAGTGGTACTTGGCATCTAATTGTTTCACCAACCGTCGCACTCTCCACACATCCCGTGAATCGGGCATCATCCTCTCGATCAAAGGCCAGTAGGAGTGGCACAACAGAATCACCTTGACTCCGCCGATGTCTTGAGCGGGCAATGGTTGGGTTATTGAGTCGTCACGTTGGTCAGGATTTGAATCCTGAATCCTGAACCTTGAATCCTCATTGCTCCAGACAATGACATGACACTCATGCCCCCGTTCAGTGAGACCTAACGTAATCTCACGAAGATAGGTGCCTATTCCAGATCCATGACTGGCTCCTTTCACTCCAGGAAAACCCGGTCCTATGAAAAGGAATTTCATGTCACATCCATTCTCTCTGCATACCAACCAATAAACTGACTACAACAGGCAGTCACGGAATTACTCTCCGCATATCTCATATTTAGCTGCCTCATATGAGTCACCAATTCAGAATCATCGAGTACACGCTTGATTCCCCCCAATAATTGATCCGGGCAGGATGCATCCACGCTTAACAATCCCGCCCCATTTTCAATCAACTCACTGAATGTTCGACACTCTCCCGTAATGATCGGGGCACCCGCTGCAATACACCGAGCCACTGATGCTGAAGCCGATACTTCCCCGTATGGGGCCACAAAGGCCGTCGCCGCCAACATCCCCGCATTCATTTCGGGCTCGGACAAATATCCAGTGACCACAAAACGCGACGTGACGCCCAACTGTTCTGCGAGCGAATGGAGTTTTTTCATGTAGAGCTCACTTCCGCGCCCGTTGATCCCTCCTAATACGCAAAAAGTTACATCATCTGGGAGGTTCGGAAGTAATGTCAGAATCCGTTCATAACACTTGCGCTCAAAAACAAAGCCTGAGGCAACAAGCAATCTATTACCTCCCACATTATACTGCTCCTTAAATGCCGCTATCGCATGATCCGGCGCATTGCACTCCGGCACAAAGAGAGGAATGACCGCAACCATTTCCCCAGGCACACCATTATCGCAAAGGGCATTCTTGAGCCACCGTTGATGAACATGAATACCACGATGGCGCAACAGGACATCCAGTGGCAACGATTTTGGAACGGGGTACTGACCCGCAGCCCAGGCAAACACATAATCGGCCAGAGTCCGGGGATTATCCCACACATGCAGATTTCTAAACCAAGGATGTTCATGCAAGGTGATGAAATGGGGCATCGGACAAGCCCGCAGGAACAGATCATAACAGTTTTCAAAAGACCGGATTCCATTCCAACTGAAATCATTGTAGTGAGCATGTACCAATCTGGCAGAGGGCAGGCGCTTGACACATCTCACCACTTGATGCCTTGCCGCCATCATCGTCATCGGATGGGCACGAGTAACCCCTTTCTCAGGCACATCAATATGGCACCTGCAGGCCGTCCCCTCCGGCATAGCACCACATAACACCTCCACATAATCCCTGATCCCACAGGGTCGAAAAGGAACACCCGCCTCAACCATCACGACTTGCATCATATAAACGATCGCCTCCTCATGCGCTTTATCAGCCAAGGAACCCATTTCAACAACGGCCCTATCTGGCCCTGTCGGAACTTCTGGCAACGGATAACCCACTCATATATGGCCTCCAGAAACAAACGCCCCGACTTCGTTCGGGACCAGAAAGACATAGGGTGGATCGTAGCGAACACTTGCGCACATCGCTCAGAATCATTCCGACACCAGTTTTTGAACACTCCCATATCCGCGAGCAACCAGTCCGCATCCTGGATTGTGAACATCTTTTCCCAGCCCCCCCCTAATTCGAGATTCCGCAATGCTTCTTCTCCACCTTCCACCACTTTATGCCCACCGGCAATATGCGAATAATCATGATTCTGGTGAACTATCGTCACCACACGACTGGCATCCACCACAGAAACCCCCCGCTGGCGGCAATAATAGATCAACCAATGATCATACAATCCCCTTCCCACCACCATAGGCGGTAGATTGTGCCATATCTCGCCCCTGCTGAGGAAAAAATCAATGGCACCGGGATACTGAAGCACTCCCTTATCCCGGACTAGATTCCGAATATCCCTTTGCCAGCCATCGTCGGCAAATGTAACCATTGAGGGAATATCCACATCCCATCTTTGGGCAACCATGAGAAACTGCTTGAATCGGATACGTTCGACAGCCTTAATAAAGTCATCGAACAGAATGATGTCACAGTTCACATAGGCTTGATAAGGATGTCGTCCCCGCTGAGACGCAAGAGAAAACATGGAATCAACACGGGGAACCCCCTTCTCATTCACCTCAACCTCTGGAATATGGACTATTCCCAATTCACGTGCCGCCGCTTCATATCCTTCACCGCTACCAAACAAAAGGACATCTATATCGGGATGCAAAGCCTTCCAACTCATGATAGCATTCATCTGCCGTACACGGGCTTCCCCCAAAAAAGACTTTGCAGTTGTAAAAAAGGTGATCACTTCGCCATTAGTTCACGATAAAATGCCGCATGCTGCTCAGCCACAACCCGAGGTGAATGCCTGGAATAACAAAGTCGATGTGCCGCCTGCCCCATTTTCTCCAGTTCATCTGACTCCAATAATCTACATAGCCCCCTTCCGAGATCAGCACTGTCTCCCGCGTTCGCTAGATACCCAGTTTCCCCGGGGCGAACCACATCAGCCGCTCCACCTGTATCAAAGGACACTACAGGTACCCCGCACATCATCGCCTCTGAGATCATCATGGGGCCGGCATCTTCCAGAGAAGGATTCACAAAAATGTCAGCCGCTTGATAAGCCAGAGCCAAAGTGAGATCATCCCGGACAAAGCCAAGATGGACTCCCGGAAAAGGCAAACCTCTCCGCTCACCCCCTCGCCGTCCTGCGGACAGAAGGACAATATTTTCCGCAACCTTAACGCTCAAATGGGACTTAACATAGTCCCACGCATCATAGAGCTTCAAAATACCTTTTCGCGGATCATCAAAAGACCATGCCCCAAAAAAGACTACTTTTGCACGAGAGGGAATATTCAATAGTTCTCTCGCCATCTGCCGGGAACGAGGTTTAAAAACGGAATCATCAATTGAGAGCGGGATGTCAGCAATCCGATGCGACGAAAACAGAGAACTCTCCCGGATTCTATTATGCACCCAGCTTGTCGGAGCCACAAACGAAAGGGGCAATTGCGCAAGATGTTTTTGCTTGCTACACCACAGATGATGCGACAAATCGTTATGCGAACTGGAATTTAATTGAGGACATTTTCCACACTGTACCCTATAGCCCTGGCAGCCAAAGGAATAGTGACACCCCCCCGTTACGGGTTCCAGATCCATCATGATCCACACTACAGGGCATTTATAATAGCAAGCAATTTGCTCAATTGTCCGGGTTGTCAGCAAATTTGTGATCCAATTTATGCAAATGATATCAACCGCCCCCTGAGGCAACGGCAATAGATTGCTCAAGGGAATGTTCTCTGCACGGTCATAATTAAACTGATACGAAGCGCGCACCCCCTTCGCAAAAAATTTACCTAGGAGGCCAAGGACCTGTCGCCCCTTCGAAGGCCATATGGCATCCGCAGTGACAACCGTAGGGGTATCAGACTGTTTATAGCGCACCACCATGGTTGATTGGTGACCGGAATCCAGCAAACAGTTATGCAACCTTTGTGCGGCTTTTGAAGCGCCACCTGCCGTACTTCCACCATCTTCTGTGGAATAAAAAAGAATATTCATCCCGTTTTACCTCCCTCCATAAATAGAGCCACCGGAGCGTTAATCCGCTCACAAACATCAATATCCAAATAATAGGATGACCAACCTGGGATAGAAGACTCGGACGGACCTACACGGTGACAATTATGAAAGCCGGACTTCACCATCAATTTTTTCAATGAATAGCCATCGTACATACACTGATGGATCTCGCCACTCATCCGGAATTGCCCCATCTTTAATGCCTTTTTCTCGTCAGCCTGTAAGACTGCATTTAACCAACATTCCCTGACTACCCTAGGGATTTTCCCGACTTGTAACTTCCACCACCATAGCGAAAACATGAGTCCGCTTTCAGGGCTTGGATCACATGAATTTTCATTTTCGGCAAGTGCCCGTGCATCCGCACCCACCCGTTCAATGACATATTCCAAGTCTTTCCTAGAACAATCTTTTAGAAATCCCGACATCTCCCCACCCGCATGGGATCGAGTTACTTGGTCATACAGTTCCATTTTCAACCATTCATATGGCTGTCGACATGATTCATCACCCGCATTGAGCCGGCCCAGAGCACTCATGTAGGCCCGGCAAATATTTTCCAAATCAGGAACGACAACCCGGACAAAACCACCCGGCTTCAAAACGCGGAAACATTCCTGCATCAGGAATACCCCTTGTGCGGCAGTAAAATGCTCAAGGACATTGGAGTGATAAACAGCATCAAATTGCGCTGCATCAAAGGGTATTCCCTGCAACAAATCATGCTGAATAACGCCTGAACCCCTTGCGACAAAGTCAATATTTGTCCAACGGGAGTCCGAACAATATTTCGACCCGCATCCTAAATTAAGTAGCCGTGGATTCATAAATATGTAGAAAAACAAAGAGAACGGGATCAGTTCTTAATCCAATACCGGGCAGGGGCATCGATATGGTTCAAATATGGCGTAATCCCTTCATGAGTCAGAAAGTCCTGCACCGCTTTTCTGCATCCTTCATAATAACCGTAATCATCGATGATAATAAAACCTCCCTTGACCACATGTTTAAATAAATGCTCCAGGCAAACCTTTGTTGAAGCATACCAATCCCCATCAATCCTCAAAATTGCAATATCGCCTGTATGGGGAGCACACACCGGCATTGTTTCTTGAAACCATCCTTTATGATAGTGGATATACGTTGGATCATATCCGATATTTTGTTCAAGCAACATCTGGTTGGCTTCAAACGTACCAAGCCCCCCACAATGAGTCTCATAGAAGTTTTTTACCGGAATCAACCGCCCCGCTGTTCCACCACCAACAGAACGCATATCCTCAAGTGCTCGAGCTCCATCAACATCAGCATCTGGTTCACAGATACCTTCAAACGAATCAAAAAGATGAAGATGGCGGCGCGACGTGGAATGTTTCATGTTTGCTAAAGCCATAAGGCCAACGGCCCCTCCCTTCCACGTACCACATTCAACATAGGCACCATGTATTCCATTATTTTCGCAATAGACAACTTGCTGATAGAGCGTCACTAACCGTTCATAAGTCAACATCGTATTGGCCCGTACAACAGTAATAAGTTCTCTCGCTTCATCTTCCAAATCATACCCCATACACGGCGGCAAACGCGCTTTTTCATCAGAACCGATGGGCATCCCACCTTTTTCGCTCTTACACCACGAAACGAAAGCATCTATGTTTTGTTTTAACTTTTTAGCAAAAGGAATTTTTTGAAGTAAACGCCTATAGGTTTGTGTGTTCGTGATAACCTCCCTAAACCTTCTAAATGAAAGTCTATATCCCAAAATTACTCTATTAAAATATTTTACGTCATAATCATGATTCAAGGAAATATTTAACTGGTGGCGTAACGGGAATTTCATCCTCTGACGATGCAATTTCCCCAAATACGACGTTTCATCCGTGGTCCAAGTGGCATCCTGTGTAAATCCAATATTGGTGACAAGATTTTCGGCGGGTATCACGGAAAGCAAGTTGTTAACTTTTCGGCAGAAAAACCACTGATAATCCCAAACATGACTCCCCCCTGCCAAAATGTCATCCCAGATAGCGCGAAAATACTCAGCTTCCTTCTTTGTCGAAAATGCCTTGTAATGCCAGCCGTTCATTCGTAGCGGGGGCCATCTCTTCAGTTCCGGATCGTTAAGCCGCCACGCGCGGCGCCACGTGGCCCATCCCCATGTGCCCCCATACTCTGAGAACATGTAACTACAGGTCGATGGCAACCAGCGGGGCACAAAATTTGTCCCGCTGATCAAACCAATCTCCGGATTATTTCGGTATCGCTCCAGCAGTTCCTCGCAAAAAGGGAAAAAGGATGGATCGGGAAGACAATCGTCCTCAAGAATAATGGCATCATCAACAAATGTGAAAACCCAATCAATCCCACTGGTAACACGTTTCTTACTGCCAAGATTAATCTCAGAATAGTTCTTGTGAACCTCACAGGGCCAACTCATTTTTTCTGCAATCGAACGGACATGCTCACACTTCAACCGTTCTGCCTCATCACGCGGCCCATCAGCAACAATAAACAGGCGATCCGGTCGCGCCACCGCGATAGCCTCACACACTCTTGCCGTCAGGTCCGGCCTGTTGAAAATAATCAATACTACATTCATACCATGCCCGCCACTCCCAGTCTATCTACCGTCTGGATCGTTTGCCACCCAGTCGCATCATCACCCAAAATGGATATTTTAGAAGCGGCGTATACTGATGCTGAATGAAAGCAACGAAACGACTCTGCAATTCATAAACCATCTCTAGAAGCATTAATAATATACCTTTGCCGCAATACCCCCTGATCATGCCTTGAATCTCCGCGGCACGACGACAGTCACCACGGCACCAATTCCTAGTTAATCCATCTGTGGTCATCCTCCAATCCGCATCCTCTATCGACAGAAGGACATCACGCCCACCTGCGTTACGGATGTTCATCTGAGCCTCGCTGCCATCCCAAACCTCCCCCTTACCACCTTCAATGTGCGTATAGTCATGAGTCTGGTGGACCAAACTCATCAGCGCTGTAGCATCCACCACCGGCACATGTTGTTTACGGCAGTAATAGATCAAAAAATTATCGTATCCTGCCCGACCAACAATCAAGGGAGGAAGTCCTTGCCAAAACTCACCCCGATAGGCAAAAACATCGATAGCGTAGGGGGACATTAACTGCCCCTCCTTTGCTACCTTTTGCTGCAGTACTAAATCCCAGTCACGTTCAAAACTCATTTCACCATCAACAGTCAAGTCCCATCGTTGCGCCACAATGAGATATTCTTTGAATTGTATATTCAAGGGAGCCATCAGAAAGTCTGGCATAAGAATAATATCGCAATTGACATAGGCTTTGACAGGGTAACGCGCCATCTTATCCGCCATCATAAACATGGCATCAATTCGCGGACACCCCCGGTCACTTGTCGGCACATCAACAATACGAACTAGGTCATTCTCTGCGGCTGCAAGGTCATAGCCTTCTCCATCCCCGAATAGAAGGATTTCCACATCCGGATGTAACTGCTTCCAACTACGGATCGCATTTAATTGCCGGATGCGGGTGATCCCGACAAACGGTTTCGCGGTCGTTAAAAGTGTTATCATAGGCTTGGCCTATACGAACGTGGCATTTTATAATTACCCAGAATCTCTTCATAATAACACAGAGTGGTATCAACCTGATGCTCGAGGCCATAGCAAGCCTTAGCCTGCCGATATGCGTCCATTCCCATCTGAGTAGCCAATGCCCTGTCTTTGAGCAAAATATCGATATATTTCGCCATCATCCGTCCATCCCCCATGCCCACTTGAAAACCCGTACTTCCGTGCACCACTTGCTCATACACCCCGCCGATAGCTGTGGCAACAGTTGGAATCCCACATGCCATCGCTTCAAGGATGGTGGTGGGGAAAGTATCCGCCTTCGCCGCATGAACAAAAACATCCGCCGCCTGATAGTACATCGCCACCCGTTCAGGAATTTTCTCATAATCAACAAACTGAATTCGTACCTTCCCTGATTGCACCCCATCGGCTCGTTCTCCTAAGCAGATGCAGAGGATCTCACGATCCGTCTGAGTTGATAAAAAGTGAATGGCAGACTCGATGGTCTGATAGTCCTTGTAGTTGTTGGTTTTGGCGAACAGGGCAGCAAATAGCACAATCCTCACCCCTTGAGGCAGATCCAATGCTTTCCGTGCTTCAACCTGATCACCGGGCAAAAATATCGTCTGATCTACTCCGTTGGGGATGACGCGGCGTCCCACCGTCGACAGCATGGAACTCTCAACCCGCTGCATGAGCCATTTTGATGGAGTCACTACATTCAAACGAGATCGCTCATAAATGCGTCGCTTCCTCCTCCAGTTAAAAGCGGTTCCATCATGGATCAGTGCAGGATAACTATCCAGGTACGGGCATGCACCGCATCCGGTTTGCCAACGAAGACAATCCAGAGAATAGGCGCAATGCCCTGTCAGCATCCACTCATCATGTAACGTGATAACAACGGGTATCGTTGCAGAAAGTTCTGGCAGAATCCTCAAGTCAAAATACCCGCCGTGGAGGTTATGCAGATGGATAATATCAGGCTTCTCAGGGGGTAACGACAGCAATGTCCGGCAACCCGGGAAGGAAAAATCCTCCTTACCCAATTGTTGTTTCACCTCAGGAAGGAAATTTTCAATTTTCTTTGTCCACTGCCGCAGACGCCACGCCCCCTTCATCCTCTCTTGAGAATCATCAAGCCATCGATTGATCCGACCAATCAAATATGGAAAAGAAACACGCCTGGACCATCGGGGTATGACAAAGACGTCAGGATCAATTGAGTTTTTTGAACCGACGGCCATCCATGAGGTATGCCCTCGACTGCGGTAAGCCGAGAAAAGGGATGCGGCAATTTTAGCCGCCCCACCAAAACTATCGGAGAAACTGACTTGTAATATCTTCATTTTCCGATCGCCAAAGATACCGGAACAGTCCGGTTCAACATGCTTGCCATTTCTTTCAAAACCCAGTCATTATCCATGAGAATTTGCTGATTAACGCGTTCAATAGCATGACATACGCTCGCATAATCATTTTCAATGGCTTTGCAGGCCGCTATGATCGAGGCGATCGTTGCATTATTCATGTCCAATGCCACGCTGGGCCTGCCATAATAATCAATCAGCCCCTCAGACTTGTAACGATAATACTCACCGGTATAGAGCACTAAGGCCGGATGCCCCTGGGAAAGAGAGAAAACATGAACATGGTAACTCAAACCCAGTGAATAACGTGCCCTACCAATGGCGCCTTTGACCAGTCGCACATCCCTGCTAGCAGGCGCAATATGCATCCGCTCCTTTTCGCACATCAGTTCCCTAATCCTTCTGCCATAAAGCTCATCATCACCGGAATGAAGATCATAACTCATGGGGAAAAAGACCAAATGATGGGAAATCTGACGCAGGAGTCCATCAAGAATTTCAGCAATTCGGGGCAAGAATGACTGTGTATCCTGCGTGTAATCAGTGGCACGAAAATGAATGGCAATAAAAGATTCCTGTTTTGGCAAACCAACCGAAACGAGATAAGCGGCAATTCGATCCGGTTCTGATGGAATCAAGGTGAAAGCTTCATCTCCTGTAACCTTATATCGCACTCCCTTTGGACTATCTACATGAACCCAGTCATAGCTATTCCTGAAATCACGAAACGAAAGAAGGTCTAGCTTTGAAAAGGCCTTACAAAGAAGAGGCTTTGCCCAGCGTGTCTGGAAAGGGCCCAATCCCTGGGAAGACAAAGCACTAACTTTTACAAAACGCCGCGCCTCGGAATACAACCATGCCTTATAGAGCAATACCCCCGGACTGCAATCATTCAGGCCAGCCGCACCAACACCGTAAAAAACATCACATGTACTCAAAAGGTTCCGAAAGGGATCCAGCCCTGCCATTGTTGATCGCCTCAATCCCAACGTTGTGAGGGTAGCCTCCAATTTAATCCACCAAGTTGCCAAACGCCAAAAGAACAGATTATTTGGTTTCCGTAACCATTTCCACGCTCCCGGAATTCGGTTCAGTTTATTAAACCAGCGACGCAATACCTCGACTCGCCGCAAAAAGATCAGCCGCGGCGGGAGTATAAACTCAACCTGAGACAACCCGACAGGAAGAGGCCTCTCATCCTCCTTAGGTAAAATAAAATGGCACGGTCCAAGATAACGCGTCAATCGATCAAATGCGTTCAACAACATGGCTTCGTCGCCAAGATTGCCATACGCCTCTCCATGATCCACATATACACGGAGAAGCTTGTCATGGTTATTTATTTCACCACACAATTCGCACCTATCCTGCCTTAATTCTGTTTGTTGTAAATGATGGCCATAATTTCCCGCGCAACGTGCGGCCGGTAGTGCGATGAGTCATAGTAGTTCGTATAACTTTGCGTAAAGTTATTTATGCCGGAAAAGTCATAAACCCTTCCTGGTCCAAACATTCCCTGTAAATATGATAAATCTTTCAAATCGATTTTCTTCTGGTCGTAAAGCGGACTAATCAAAATCTTAAATTTACATTGATGTCGGAATAAAATATCACGCATCTCTGACAACATCTTTTTTTGAACTTCCCCAATGACGGGGGGACTAAATGACTGCTCAACCCCTCTGGCGTAAAAACTTTTTTTCCGCTCATCATAGAAAGCGGCAGGGTTTGAGGAAATTTTGGCCTCAATTCGATTGAATTTGAGTTCATTACTGAAGAGTTCATATTCCATGGGCGTATTATTCAGAAGGGACTCTTTAGCCATGTATGGATAAAATTTCTTGGTTGCCGAAAAATGAAGATAGGCAACGACAAATCGTGGATTAAGAAATGTCTTCAGGAATCGCAGCTGGAATTTTACAGAAGACTCCCCGGAAAGGTCTGGATGCTTTCGGACAAAATGAGATTCACTGTTCTGCACATCGGATAACAGACCAGAATCTAAAATGATCAAAGCATTATTGATCTTAATCCCAGAGCGGTCGAGGTATCTAAGTTTTGCATGAATTCCATATAGGCTTTCAGCCGAACTATCGTAATGGAAGCACCTCGTTGATCGGATGTATTTTTGCCAGTCAGCGACTTCGTAGAATCGAGACCGTGAACTGCCAAAAATGAAGGAGTCATACTGATTGGATGCGTAATATTTTTTAAATGTTTCTGTAGCAACGAAATCATTATTCAGTGTTACGTAGGACGGAATTCCCGAGATGTAATAGCTATCGTAAGTGCGCAATACTTTAAATGGATCCAATACGAAATACGCACATAACAAAAAAATAGCCGGACTTAACAGAATGAATGCCTTGGCAAAAAACAATAAGACCGCTTTAGGCATGGCTAGAATTGAAAATAGATAAATTGCTGTTCTTTAAACACACCGAAGAAATAAATACTGAAAACCAAGCTGTAATATACAGACCACCGGAACCACCATGGCTTTTCGGATAGCATCTGGCGAATACTGCGATGGCGTTGAATGGCATGAAACGACTCCATCAGGATGATCGCAACGATCGCGATGATGAGACTATAGGGACTTAACCCCATATGCAGGAGTTGCGACCAACCTACAAGGTGAAATCCATGATCCAAGATTTGTAAATGTGAGAGAATGTACCATGCATCCTGAACATAGTTAGCGCGAAAAAACACCCAGGCAATACAAACCAATGAAAAGGTGCCAGCTATCTTCCCATACTTGTGAAGTATGGGATGGCGGTCCAGGGTCATGAAATGACAAATAATGTGCCGGATTTTTTGCGTCCAAATGGACCCGAGCATGAAACAGCCATGCAAAGCCCCCCAAATGATGTAAGTCCAGTGGGCGCCATGCCAGAACCCACTGACGAGAAATGTGAGAAACAGATTGAACTGCCAGCGCCATGTCTTGACGCGGTTCCCTCCGAGAGGAATATAGAGGTAATCGCGAAACCACGTCGAAAGAGAGATATGCCAACGTTTCCAAAACTCCGCCACAGATTTCGAGAAGTAGGGACGATTGAAGTTGTCCATCAAACGAAATCCCATGACTTGGGCGGCCCCAATAGCGATGTCTGAGTAGCCTGAAAAATCGCAGTAGATTTGGAAAGCAAAAAAGACCGTAGCAACAATCAACGGCAAGCCCGTAAACTCACGGGGTTCACCATAGACCGTACTCACCGCGATGGCAAGTCGGTCGGCAATAACCACTTTCTTGAATAACCCCCAGGCCATCAATTTCAAACCATCGGTGACGAGACGGTAATTGAAAGGGTGATTCGCATAAAACTGATGCAACAGATTTTGTGGACGCTCAATAGGGCCAGCAACGAGTTGAGGATAAAACATCACATAGAGTGAATAGATGCCAAAATGATGCTCCGCTTTTTGACGACCACGATAAACTTCAATTACATAACTAAGACTTTGAAATGTGTGAAAAGACAATCCTATGGGAAGCGCGATTTCGAGTGCGGTAATAGAGTAGTTCCAATGAAAAAGTGCGGCTATTCTGGCAACATTGGCATTAAAGAAATTGAAATACTTGAATATGAAAAGAACACCGCAAGTGGAGAGGATACTTACTGTAAGAATGCGTTTGCGATTACATGGAGAGATGCCAGGTTTTTCCAGCCAAATGCCAGCTATATAATCTATGATAATTGTTACAGCCAGAATGACGATGTATTGAGGAATAAACATCATGTAAAAGATGCAACTGGCGATAAGCAGCATCCACCACCGGTGGCGCTGTGGCAGTAAATAATACAACAGTGTTACCAATGGGGAAAAAATCAAGAATTCGAATGAATTAAAAAGCATGGAAACGTTTCTATGCGACTAATAGCAAAGATGGAAACGGTGCGAGGTCAAACCACTTGCGTCGTATCTCACCATTAGTTCATGTCTAAAGGATTGGGCCACATAAGGACAAAACCGTCAAACCTTGATTTCGGCAAATGTGCGGTATCTCATTTCTCAAAAATGTTACCCAGTGTTTTAGCCGGCTGAAGGGGATGCGACTTCGAACGAAAATCAAACGCCCTTGTAAAAAAGAAGGACGTTATCCATGTGAAGGCATTAACCGGCCCAAATCCGCTAAAATCAACCTGAATTAATCCTGCAGCCTTTAAGACTGACACCGCCCTTGAATATTCCTCAAACTCAGAAGCTCGATCAGAATTGTCAAGAATAACCAGACCATTTCTTTTCAGCTTTTTCTGCAAATGCTCACAGCAACAGTCACGGAAGATGCCATCCACAACAATAACGTCGAACTCCCCCCCCTCTTCAAGGATGCTCGCACAATAATTTTTCCCCGTCCGGTGCTTCAGGACTAGGTTCGGTTTCAGGTGATCAACACGAGAAGAATACCATTTTTCATCGTGCTCCACACTCACGACCTCTTTGGAAATCCGAGACCAAAACAACGATGAGTTTCCCGAGCCGAACTCATAGACGCACTTGTCGCTGAAATCCAATTGGTTAATATAATCAATTGCCGGGTAAGTGTACCACGGAAGCGGTTCACCAGCCTTATCTACCGGGACCCGTTCATCCATTGATCGTCTTAATGCGTATTCATACTCAAGTATATCGACAACGGACCAAACTGACTTGTCCGTAGGACTAGCAAGATGATAGTCAATCTTGTGAATTACTTTACGGATTAAATTTCGAATCATTACGGCTTCCTCCAAATGATAATTACAAGTTAGATTCTAACTATAACATCAAATTCTATCATGAGGTACCTTAAACCTCAGCAGCATTTAGGCTTCCATGCAATACAATGGATTTGAGGATACACCTCTCGCCAACTAGCCCAAGTCCTTATGCCGCGTCGGGCCATCAAATTGCCAGCCTTGACAAACTCCGCTTCCCCGCGCAAAAATCGGTAAGAGAGTGGTGCGGACACAACATTGAACGACGGGATTTCTCTGCCAGCACATCTTTCTGGTGTGATTTCGAATTGATGAAAACCTGCACGAGTTAACCAAGTGCGCATTTTGGAAGGAGTAATCCAATTCAGTGTATCGAGAAACCCAACGGGCTTGTGGCGCCTCCGCAACACAAAGCGGGTAACCCATCTTCCCAGTGGTAACGGAAGCGCCAAACCGTAATGAGCCTCATAGGGATATAAATAATTAGGACAGGTCAACAAGGCAAGTCCACCTGGCGCCAAAACACGAAAAATCTCCCGTATCATCGCTTCAGGGTTTTCAACGTGCTCGATCGTTTGATAAGCACAGATCACATCAACTGAGGCATCATTAAAACTTAGCGACTCCGCTGCGCCACATCGTATTGAGTTTGGATCCAGGCCATTGGTACGAAAGAATTCTTTGGCAATGTCAACCGAGCCCCCATAAGAATCAGCCGCAGCCTCAACACCAACGCAATCGAACCCCAGTTTGCACCCAACAGCCACAAACAAGCCAAAACCACACCCAATTTCAACATACCGCAATCCTCCGGCTTGACCGGACGGCAACAGGCTCACCAGAGCCTCCCATTGGGCTTTTCGGATCCCCAGGGACCAATAACTCGACAAACTGCTCTCTGCTTCCGGCAAACCTAAAACGGAGGCAATCCCCTCCGCCAGGCGACATGAGGCCTCATGAGCCTCCGCAGAAACAACTATCGAGGAACCAGCAACTGAGCCTAGATATAACTTTCCTATTCCCGGCATACTGGCACTCAATGGTAAACTTTGAAAACACTGCAATAACGGGACATATTAAATTTAAGCTTGGCGCCATAAGGCTCAAGCGCAAGATAAGAACGATCCCCTATTTCGTATAGATACCGTCGCGTCAACCACGCGTCATGAATTTCAGTCAATCGCGCAGTAATGGGGATTAGACCAAAACGTTGATCCACACTTTCCATCCAATCCAAATCACTACCACCAATAAAGAGGTAAGCTGAAGGGGAAACAAACCGCTTGAGATTTTCAATAGCCAAATCTGCAGCATCACGTGAAAAATGGAGCAGAATGTTCTGAAAAAGGACGATGTCAAAAAGGGCTAATCGGGACGGTGGCGATTTCAACACATCAAGGACATCAAAATGAACAGCATTCCGGACTTCTTCTTTGACGCGCAAATATGGCCTAAACCAACGTCGGGTAGGTACAAAATACTTCTTAAGAATAACCGGAGGAACAACCATTTCTCCACCCGGAGATGTTTGGCTAAACACCTCCTGATTATACTCCCCCCTTTTTGCATCTTGGATGCATTTAGGATCAACATCATACCCGTAAATTTCCAACTCATGCTGGAGTCCTCTACGGGCGGCCTCAATCGCTATGGAGTAAGGCTCGCAACCCGTTGAGCAACCCATACTGGCAATCCGCAATCGCCGCGAGCCATGCAACTGCATGAGCGACGGGATGACCACATCGAAAAGCACCTCGAACTGCGGAACATTTCGATAAAATCGTGTTGCGGTAAGAACTTTTCGATCAAATTTGGCAGCATTGAGATGATAACCCATTTTTTTTGATTCCTGTTGCATATACCCACTTCTCAGAGATACCTGTTAACAATCTCAACCATTTCCTGCATCCTATGATACCATGTGTGCTCTGCCAGTGTACGTCGCTGTCCGGCCAGCGCAACAGCCTCACGTTCTTCAGCATGGCCGAGATAGTATAATGCCTTCTCGAGCGCATCTTCAGGTGTCTCATAGGCAATCACTTCATGCCCTGGCACGAATAGTTCGGACAAATTACTTTTAGCATCTGTTAGCATCAGCGACCCGACACCTGTGCCTTCAAACAGCCGGAGATTATTCGCATACTTTTCCGCAACACTAATATGCCGATTGAATACTATTTTGGCGTCATGCAAAGCTTGATAATAGCCTTTTCCCCAAAGCGGGCCATGAAATCGGCTTTTTAATCCAGAATTAGCAGACAGCTTTTCCGCACCGTACCCCCAAATCACGAGAGGCAGTTTTTGCGCTAAATACTCAAGTGTTTGCGCCCCCGCCTCATGATAATCACCCAACCCACCCACAAAAACGATCTCGTTTTTTTTGGGGCAATTCTCTAATAAATTCAAAGCTCGGGATTCAAACCCGAGCTTGAGATACTCACTTTGCAATCCCATTTTTTTAAAATCATTTACCTGATTCGGGAGCGATGAAAAGACAAGATCAAAGTTTTCAATTTTAGCATCAGGCAAAGGTGATGCGTTTTGTCCCACCACCAAGCGCACATAATGCCTAACACTCTGTATGAATGCAGAATCGACCGATCTCATCGCAAGAAAATAAAGGACATCGGGTTTATACTCCTTGATTTGAGCATACAAGGTTTTCCACATCCAATCATCTATCCGGCGCTTGTTCAGCCATGGTACCACCCCCCTACGAAACCGAACGCTCCACTTAGTTCGGACACAATCCACTCCATGTTCTTTTGCCCATTGTCTTTGCAAAGGCTCGATATTCAGAACCAAATCTTTGGCCTCATGCCCAAGACGTTGTAAATTAAAAGAATACCAATCAGCTGAACCATATAAAGCGCTCATCCAAGCTTGGTTTTGCGCTTCAAAAGACAGTTCGACCAATCCAGGATTTTGCGAATAAACCTGTTCAATTAAATTCTGATAATAAGCATTTACGATAAGAAATCGCATTTTCCCCTCCGTCCGTTCTTCTCGGGAGACTTTATACGCCTGGTTATTCAACGGACCATTTTGACGATACTACAATCGGATAACCACCATCTTCGACATAGATCGATTTATCTTCAAAAGAACCAGGACTAACACTCAATACAAATCCATCGCGGACCCAATCAAGAGGCTGTGAACCAGCTTTTACACACAGGTTAAGTGAATACCGGCCTTGCACTAACGGCATATTCTGCAATTCAACCACAACCTTAGATTTTCCCGGCGGAATTGCGATATCTTGCCCCATCTGTTTGGAATGGATCTTAAATAAGGGACCTGCTTGTTCCGTATATAAACCGATGGCAACATCAACATAGAAATTCCCCGGCACCGTTGCTTCGCGAAGCAAATGGAATACAAACTTTACCGGCATTCCCGTCCTAGGGGGATTGGGATCGACTTCAAAATCAACAATCTTGACTCTTTGATCCCCACTTCGCTTATTGGCATTAGGACAAAACATATTTTCCCGCTGGTCAGGCACCATGTATTTCGACACTACTTCCGCAGTTTTTCCAACATCCATGACACGCCCATGATCCATCAGTATCGCTCGCGAACATAAATTAAGGACTGCCGTCATATTATGACTGACGAAAAGGATTGTCCTGCCATGTTTAACCACATCGCCCATCTTACCCATGCATTTTTTCTGGAAGTTGATATCACCTACCGCCAAGACCTCATCCACAATCAAGATTTCAGGCTCCAAATGAGCTGCTACGGCAAAAGCCAACCGGACATACATTCCGCTGGAATAACGTTTAACAGGAGTGTCGATGAAGCGATCAATTTCAGAAAAAGCAACAATCTCATCAAACTTTCGTGCGATCTCCGCCTTCCGCATTCCGAGAATAGCACCATTTAAATATATATTTTCCCGCCCTGTGAGATCTGGATGAAAACCAGTGCCTACCTCAAGGAGACTGGCAACTCTCCCTCGCAGCACAGCACGCCCCATGGTCGGATCGGTGATCCGACTGAGTATTTTCAACAAGGTTGACTTACCAGCACCATTGGGTCCAATGATTCCCAGTACCTCGCCTTGCTTCACCTCAAACGAAACATCTCGAATAGCCCAGATGTTATCGCGCGAAGTGTCCGCCACATTCAACACTGTTTGGCTTTTTCGAAAATGTCGTTTTGTAAAAGCCTTGATGCCCGTAGCACTAATTTCACCTAATCGATACAATTTACTTAAATTTTCTACTGAAATAATGGGTGTATTCATCGGTAATTAGTTCCAATTATCACTTTAGCATGAGCCAATGTCTTCAAATAGTGTCCACAAAGGTACGCTCGGCCTTACTAAAAGCGATTACCCCTGAAATCAACACTATGATTGTAATAACTACCGACATCATTAAGTAAGAAGCGTTAACAAGCCCTACTCCAAGAAACGCCTTTCGGAAACATTCAACTACAAACGTCATCGGATTCAACATTGCCACCCAACGCCATTGTTCAGGAATCACCGATAATGGGTAGACAACTGGCGTCGCATACATCCATAGCTGGATTAAAAACGAGGAAAGGAATGCAACATCTCGATATCTCGTAGTAAATGCAGCCATCCACAAGCCCACCCCCATGCCCAATCCTGCAGAGATCATCAACACCCCTGGCAACACAACGACCCAAGGCCCAGGCCTAATCATTGTTCCTGATTGCGTAAAATATTTGAAATAAAGTAAAATTATAGCAAACATAATCAATTGAATACCAAACGCAATCAGACGGGATATCATCAGGGAACAGGGAATAATGAGTCTAGGGAAATATACTTTTCCAAATAGACCCGCATTCACCAAAAAAGTGTTTGAAATATTTCCTAAACATGCAGCGAAATAACCCCAAGCGAGCATACCGCAAAGGTAAAACACCATCGGCGGCATCCCATCTGTTGGTATCTTGGCTACAGCGCTAAATATGACGGTAAATACAACCGTCGTCATCAAGGGCTGAATTACCAACCAGAGCGGCCCCAGCATGGTTTGCTTATACTGAGCCAAAAAATCTCGTCGCACCAATATCCAGAGCAGGTCGCGATAGTGCAACATTTCCCGCCAGTCAATTGCGAGGCCCCCCCGGGATGGTGAAATCACTAATTCATATTGTTTCATTAAAAATCTCCAGACGACTTAAGACTGCAATGAAATTAGGCCACCAAACCCTTTGATTGCAAATATTGGATGGTGTTTTTGTCGCAAATTAAAAAATTATGATGATGATTATCCCAAAGTTTATTTACAACTTGCGACTGATTCACCTCGTCGATACTAATGAAACAATAGTCTAATTTACGAAACATATCATCAAGCTCAATCGCATTTTTTTCCCCGATTATTTCAATCAATATTGACGGCCTGTATTGTTCGAGATATGGCAACATACTGCGGACAACCGTTGTCTCATGCCCTTCAACATCTATTTTGACCAAATCAATCTTCGGCAACTTATGTTTGAAATGCACATAAGAAAACGGTCTGATCGGCACCTCAATTTCGACAATTTCAGCACCTCCAGTAATTTCTGGACACGATGCATATCTGTTTTCTCCTATACTGGTCATATAATTCAACTGCCCCTTTAACATGAACATTTTAGCCACACCTTCTTTGTCACTTATGGCAATCTTTTCACAATCTATAATAAATTTGTTGGCTTTGACATTTTGAGTTAATACATCGAAGTTTTCATTTACAGGCTCAATGGCAATTATTCGCGCTCGATGATTATTGTTTCGCGCCAGCAGAGAATACACCCCTGTGTTAGCTCCAACATCAATAATTACATTGCTTATTCTTGAAAGCTGAGCCCATATTTTCAGCGACTCCTTCTCCCACTCACCATATAAACCACATGCATGAATTTTATTTTCAATAAATCCATCGCACCTTAATAGCATCCGAAATACTTTTCGACCTATCTGGTCTTTGATTTTGATGATTATATTGTCATTGGTTTTATCGCCATACTTTCGGGGAAACAGTTTGGCAAGTAAAGGCCTAGGGATTAATGTGTTAATTAATTTTGAAACTATTTTTTTGATTTCCACTTTACAGCTTTGTTTTTGCATAATCATCCCTTCCAAACACAAAATTGATCAATTGATAGTATTTTTTGGGGGTGATCAATGATACAGAGCGGAACCTTTCCATAAAAAGAAGCCCATTGCGTAAAGGTGCTCGGGGGCCCAATTAAGTAATCACATTTAGCAAAAGCGTAAAGATCCTCGATCACCTCATGACTACCCATCGTGTGAGGAACGTCGTCAAAACAAGTTTCATCATGAATCTGATCTGAACAAATCAGATACTTTACGCGTCGATCACCCCACAACCCCATTACCTTGCGCATGATAGCGACGTATTCACTTGTGTCATAATAATATCGACCATTGCTATAATCACGATAATCACCCTGCCGTATGTGAACGCCCACCAAAACGTCACAATCTACCCTGGCAACCCTGACTATCTCTCTTACCGCTTCACCATATTGGTTAAGCGGTTCAAAAAAATGACGGACCTTATCCCCATGTTTCCCCAAACTATCATGATCTCGGAACAGCCAGCCACTTATAATAAGAATCGGGGTTTCATGCCTCAACTTGATAAAAACAGCGTTTTCCAAATCATAATTAGAGCCCACTGCATCATGAGTTTGCGAGATATCCAAGGTTTTAACAGGGATAATTGAATACGTATTTACATTGCCATACCGGCTCAATTTGTTTATGATGCGATACAGTTTTTTTCGCAGCATAAATGGATATTTAAACCTGAATTTACTTTGTGGATAAGCAGAAGTGAGACTATATTTTGTCGCTTTAAAATGATGGGCGTAACGGCAAAAAGCAGGATTGCATATCACATAGTTGTGTTCCATTGCATTTGCTAATAAATGCGCAAATACAAACAGATTGTTACACAATTGCCCCGTCTGACTGCCTACGATGATCATTCCTTCTGTATTTCCCTAATAATTACGTGTTTATGACTATGCTGCATTCAGGATGACAATAGAATAATAAATGTACAAAATACTTATCACAGTTCCGACTGTTCCCGCAAAAAGAACGTCTTTTTTAACATGAATCAAGGGGGGATGCCCCTCGGGTAGCATCCGCAGTGCTATCAACGGGATCGCATTCAAAAGAGCAACCAGGAAGAAAAGTGGAAAAACATAGGCTCTGCTTAAGAAATAACTTCCTGCTAAAAATCCCACCATAGTCGCAATGCTCAAGCCAGCCAAACGCTTGAGATAACGTTGCGACGGGTTCCTTGGCCGGGGAAATGCAGCGATCGTTCGCCAGCATCCAATAATCCCCAGTTGAACGACAGTATACCAGAACCAATACCCAAACAAACCCAACTCCGTGTAACACAACACAAACGCATTATGTGCGGCTCGAGACTGATCTGTTACCTGCCAAAACATGCCGTAACCCAATCCAAATATTGGATGTTGTTTGAACTGTCGGTTAGCCAATCCCCAAAACTCTAAACGTTCTCGCGCCGACATATCCAACAAAGCACTTCCCTTCAACTTGCACAATACGAGTACCCCGATCATCGTTATGGCACCTACATAAGGGATCCATTTAACCGGCAGTTTGATGAATATCATGCATGCCACGACGGACATCAACGCCACTTGCCCTCCCCGCGAGTGAGTTGAGAATAGAGCGTCAACAAGCAGCCATGTCAAAAGCACACATATTATTAAATTCAAGGGGGACAATTTCCTTGGAAACGCAAAAATCAAAGGGATGGCGGCGGCCAAGTATTGCGCCAGGTCATTGGGATCGGAAAACAAACCAAAAAATTGGCTGCGAGCCTCCCATATGCCAAGATCATCCTTGAACACCCACATCGGCTCTTGCCCTGCAAACCCAAAGCCTGTATGCTGCTGCAACTCAGCATGTACCGCCATGATAATAGCAGACAATATGGCAACTAATACAATCGTTCGCAGTCGCTGAAGCCGGTCAAGAACAACCAACAATAATACCAGAAAAAAACAAATCTTGATGGTCTCAGGAATGGTGTTTAACAAGCCTTGGAAGTACCCATGCGCGACATGGGACATAATCGTCGCCACCCACATCCCAATCGCCAGCGCAATAGCTGGTGATCTCTTGAATAGAATCTGCCCCTGCCCCGCCTCCATCATCATTGACAGCATCGAAGCATAAAAAATCACATCTAATAACGGCCACCCATACATCCAAGTTACTAGCCATTCCTGAGGACGCCAAAAGACCAAGAACACGAAGATGACGGTCAGAGGAAAAGTCATATCTGTACCCCCAGAATGGTAATGAGGGTTATTCGTTTATTGAGTTGTTGCATTACTGGAGAGTGGAGCATGGTTGGTTTTGCCGTAACAACTAAACAACTCGACAATTGCATCATCCCTCACTTCAACATCATCTTGATGATCGGATTGTTCCAAGTCTTGTTTACCTTGTCCTGGAACTCACGCAAGCGGGCAACCCTGCCTTGAAGGAATGGAGAGTTGTCAGGCTGCTGGGGTGCCTGCCCTGAGCCCAATCGAAGGGTTGAGTTGCTGGAAGAAGACGTTTTCAGCACGGCATCGGCGGCATCAAGGGACTGGGAAAGGGATTCCAACCTCTTCCCCATAATATCGAACATGATGTTTTTGGCGATCTGGCCAAAGTAGTCGTTGGCGGTGTAGTAGTCCTTGCGGTCACCTTTGACCCAAACACGCTGAACGGCCCCCCATTGTTCGAGTTGGCGCACACCCATACTGGCGGAGCCCTTGCTAATCCCCAACGCTTCCTTCATGTCGTCCAAAGTGTGGGATTCCTCACTGAAGTAAAGGTAGGCAAAGATCTGCCCAACGACACGCCCCACCCCAAGCGCTTGGGTGGTATTGCCGGCATCTTCAATAAAGCGGCGGGTGATGGGATGGTCTGTAAGGGTCATTGGGTCCGGGACGGGGATAAAAATTGTTGGGTTGATGGCCCTTGGCGTGCTTCCGCCCCATCCATTATGCACCAAAGTGGCTGCAAATAGATCGTTCAGTATGTTTTGAACGATACATGATCCAGCCAATTTTGTCAACAGAAAGAGAGACATCTTCTGGAGGGCGGGCGCATGACAAATTTCTTCCAAAGCGAAAACAGTTGCACACCCGCTTCGCTCAAGTCGCGAAGAGCGCAAAGGAGGGGGAGAGAAATGGGGCGTTGATAGTGCCCACGGATCTTTCCGTGGGCACTATCAACGCCCCAACGCCCCTGAGGGATTCAGGCGGCATTATCTACAGCCAGTTCGGCGAGGAGGCCCCAACCCGATCCCCTTTGATATATTGCTTCCAGAAACCGCGGCCATAGTCGCAGTTCGGTATTCCGGAATGCGACTATGGCCGCATTCTTTGCGCGCTTCGCGACTTGAGCGCAGCGGGTGTGAAAATCTCTTTGCCTTTTCTGGCTGTAGGTATATGTGTCTGAATATAGGTGTTTGCCCGAAAACAAAGGTTCTTTCTGGCATGATCAGAAATTTGTCATGCGCCCCTGAAGGGCAAACTTTGGTGTGAGCTGTGGGCAAATTGAGTGCATGAAATCCAATGTGGGTACGCATTCGGCAGGTGCCTGTACTCAGGAAGCCGTTGAATGCGTACCCACATTGGTGTTGGGGGATCCGAGTGTGCAGGCCACCCAAAATGTGGCACAACAAAACCCCAGACCCGACTTCTGGTTATCTTTCCTTTTTGATCGTATGCTTGAATTTTAAAACTGCAAAGTTTAGTTCGATGGACGTCTCGGTACCACTAGCGTGCAGGTCGTCATCAAAAATCCCCGAAATCAATTCTCCACTTTTCTGCACGAGGGCTTTCTGAACCGTTTTGTCTTGAACCATCGGCAGATCCCGAATGTTTCTCGATAGCTCCCTGATTTTTGCAAACGTCTCGATAATCGCAAACGTCGCCAGAACGGCCTTTTGACTTTTCAGAATGGTGGCCAACATGTATAAGCCTTTTTCAGTAAAGGCACTTGGAATCTTCACCTTCCCCCCTTGCTTTGAAGTCGAAAATTTCGACTTCAAAGACTCCCACTCATTTTTATCAAGTGTGAATATATAACCGTCAGGAAATTTTTCTGGGTTATTTCTCACGGCTTCATTGACGCGTTTTGTCTCAACCCCGTAGATTTCAGCAACATCCGAATCCAACAAAATCATTTGACCCCGGAGTTCAATAATCCGCCCCTGCAAATCTTCAAATTTTATAGCTTGGCTCATATTAATTCCTCGCAATTCCTTTCAACTAAATCTTATTAAACTAGATAAGTTTTAGAAGTTAAAGTCAATTCTTCTGAAGGGCGAACCTTGGTGTGAGCTGTGGGCAAATTGAGTGCATGAAGCCGTGAAAAATCAACGAGGGAGCCTCGTGAATTCCGACTTAACATGTGCCCCGCTCCATCCCCTCACCCCCATATCGGCTCGAACCCGGCCTGCCGAAAATGGGCGTCCGTGGTTAGGGCACGCTGGAGTCCCTCGGTTCGCATGGCACAAAAACTGACACAGTCGGTGAAAGAATAGCCCTTGTCTTTATGCTGAAGAAAATAATCACGGGCTTGCGCGAAGTGGGTCGAGTCGGTCCACAGGGTTCGACAGGCGCGTGATGCAGTAATATCCGCAAAAAACAGATCCAGTAAATGCCCCATTCCTCTCGCCTTAAGCAGAGTGGCGGTCTCGTCCAGAATATAATCGGTCGTGACAAAGCGAGTGTTCGTTCCGGCGGCTTTCTTGAGCAAAACGGCAGCCTTTGCATGCTGCGGGTCTTTGGCCACCAGCAAGGCATAGAAGCCACTGGTATCGACAAAAATGTCAGTTTTCATAAAGGAGCGCATCTATTTCCAGGTTCGAAAGCGGCTTCGCCGTTCCATCCGCGTGTTCAGCCAACCGATAAAAGGGATCTTCCCCACCCGGCTCAGGCAGAACACAGGGTTCCATCCGGAACAAGGGCTTACCCCGATACGTCAAAAGCATCCGCTCGCCCGCCAGCGCTCCACTTATAACACGCTCAGAATGGCGCCGGAATTCAAGCATACTAATCGTTTTCATTAGAACCTCATTTTGCTCAAGATGAACTTCATGTTCAACTTCATGCTATTGAAGAGGTAAGTGATTGTCAAGTAAGGAGGCGCAAACCAAATCCTCCGCACTAATGACGAAACGACGCTATAGTAACCCGTCATTGACACTTTGCCCACGCGGCTCACGCAAGGTTCGCCCTCCAATGCGCTTCGCTCTAAACATTTTCCCGATGCCCCAACAATTTAACAACCCAACAACTCTCCTCCCCTCCTCTCCAGCACCTACACTTGCCGGAATTCGCGCTGGTAGCGGGTCGGGGTCATCGCGTAGGTGCTCTTGAATAATGCGCAAAAATGCGAGACATGGCGGCAACCGGCCCGCTCACTGATCTCTTTGATGCGCAGATCACTGTTGCACAGCAGGGCTGCAGCAATATGCATCCGCCGCTTGTTACGGTACATTTGGGGAGACTGGCCATATTCCCGCTCGAAAAGCACACGCATCCGGCTGGCCGAGTAGCCACATTGCTGACTCAGTTCATCCAGCCCCCGGCAGGACTGCTTATCTTCATCGATCAGCCAGCGCAGCTTGGCTGCCGCTGAGGGATATATGTCCGGGTGCTGGTCAATCACATACCGGATCACATTACCTACACCGGTCTGGACCCGTATCCGATTGGCCGGACAAGGCGTACTGAAAGCATCCCGCATACGCAGGAATTCTCCTTCCCATCCGGAAATATGCTCTTTGACAATGGGTGTGAACATCGGCAATACCACCCGCCCACCACCAGTATCCTCGCTGAGTTCCACTGTATCCGGCTGACCACCTTGTAGCAGACCTGGCAATTCGAGCAAAATCGCCCACTGGTCCCGCTGCTCCGTATACTCAAAGGCCATGCGTACCCCCTTCGGCAGGATTGCCAGATAGGGACCCGGATTGACCTGGGTCTTGGCCCACACACTCATCCGTGTCTGACCAGCCATCACAAACGAAATCAAAGCACAGGGTAACACTTGGACACCATTCTGTGCCGCAGTATAGCGGGCAATACTATGGACGATGCAGTTCACTTGAAGCAGTCGAATTCTATAATGTTTAGTCGAAAAACGTCGTATACAATGGAAAGCATGCATTTTAGTATGCTTCTATTCAAGCGATTTCAGCAAGCACCAACAAACGAGAAGGCAAAACCTAATGAATACACGACACCCCGGCATTGAACTCAGGCTCGCACAACTTTTTAAAGGTAAAAAGAATCTGGTTATTTCGGCCGTTGACCATGTGGTTGAATATGGCGACCAGCCCGGCTTGGAGAAAGTTGAAACCGCCATTCAGAACTGTCGCACGACCGATGCCCTGCTTTTGCCCCGTTTCATGTTGGAGCGGAACTGGCCTCTCTTTGCGACGGCCCCGGCCCCGGTGCCGGTAGTGCGCATCAATTGGTCGGCCTCTTTCTACTATCCCCTCGAATATCGCGAAGGATTCACCACCATCGCCACCACCGTGGAAGAGGCTGTGCGCGCTGGCGCCGGCGCCGTCATCTGTTCACTCTTCCTCGAGGAAAAGGACGACCGAGCCCGTGAAACCCGCAATGTCGAAATCTTCACCGAAGTGGTGCGTCAAAAGGAACGACTGGGCATTCCTCTGATTGGCGAATGCTATGTGGTTGAACATAAAGAGAAAACTGCCGCCGAAGTCCACGCCAAGGTCAAGCGCATTTCCCGCATTATGGCTGAGATGGGCGCCGACTTGATCAAAACCTTTTACACCGGCCCCAAGTTCTCAGAAGTCATCGAGAACACGCCCGTACCCGTCTTTACGATCGGCGCGGACAAGCTCAACACCGATCTGGAGGTCCTGAAGAAAGCAGCGGACTCCGTCAACGCCGGGGCACGGGGAATTATCTTCGGCCGTAATATCTTCATGGCGCAGGATCCCATCCGCCTAATCGATGCCTTAAACGCTGTCATTAATGACGGAATGAAACCCGAAATCGCGCTCAAGAAATTCAAACTGTAACTTCATACCGACAGCGCTAGGCTAGAACTGAGGAAAAGTTTGAACAGAAGCACAGAAAGATCGCAAAGGAATTTCAACCATGTCTCCACTTAAAGCAGGTCTGTTACCCTTATACATCAAACTTTACGACGACATTAATCCCACATGGCGGAAGCCACTCGTGGCTTTTATCGAAAAGCTTATCCCCCGCCTGAAACAACTGGGCGTGGAGATCGAGGCCGCACCGATATGCTGCGTGGAATCCGAATTCAAAACAGCCGTCAAAGCCTTAGAAGGGAAAGGGCTTGATGCTCTGATCACACTGCATCTGGCCTATTCACCATCCCTTGAATCAGCCGCGATCCTCGCCAAAACTAAACTCCCCATTGTGGTGCTCGATACCACGACGGATTTTGCCTTCGGTCCTGATACCACACCCGATCTGATCGGAAGCAATCATGGGATCCACGGGGTACAAGACATGTGCAACCTGCTGAACCGTAATGGAAAGACGTTTGCCATTGAGGTGGGACACTGGGAAAAATCTGATGTGCTGCAACGGGTTGCAGATCAGGTACGTGCCGCCAAACTGGCCGCCACTTTACGAACCGCACGCGTGGGGTTGATCGGCAAGCCGTTCGTCGGCATGGGCGACTTCAGCGTGCCCGCGGCCAAGCTGAAACGCGATCTCGGGGTGACCACGCTTCAAGTCACACCTTTGGCTGTAGGTCGACTGCTACCCAACGCCGACAACGCGTCAGTGGAGGTCGAACTCGCCAGCGATCGCAAGGCTTTTAACTGCAAAAAGCTAGACCCCAAGGCGCACCGGCAGGCCACCCGCATCAATGTGGCACTTGACCGATTCATCAAGAAGGAAAAACTTTCCGCCCTCACTTTGAACTTCCAGGCAGTAACCAAAGCCAGCGGCTTGCCCATGATGCCATTTTTCGGCCTTTGCAAAGCCATGGCCAAAGGCACAGGTTATGCTGGCGAGGGAGATGTGTTGACGGCCGCACTGGTTGGCAGCTTGATGAGCGTCTACCCGGAGACCTCCTTCACCGAGATGTTCTGCCCGGACTGGAAAGGTGGACGTATTTTCATGAGCCACATGGGTGAAATCAATCCGTCATTGGCAGAAAATCCTCCCGCGCTCTACTTGCGCAAGCCCTGGATATTCTCTGATGCTGAGCCGCCGGTTTCATTGGGCGCCTGCTTCAAACCCGGCAAGGCCATTTTTGTCAATCTGGCCCCCACACGCGATGGCTACAACCTTATTACAGCACCGGTCACCATGGTTTCAGGCGGGAAAAACATCAAGTTCAAGCACACCATTCGGGGTTGGATGAAGCCCACCTTGCCCTTAAATGATTTTCTTGGTGAATATAGCCGGGCTGGCGGAACGCACCATGCGGCACTGGTCTATGGCGCCTCCCTGGCCGCCTTAGCCAGTTTCAGTCAATTGATGGGATTCAAATTTATTAGCATTCAAAAAGGCTGCTAAGCCCCTGTTGAAAATTTGTAGCTGCCGCTGATAAGCGGTGGTTGACCTTGAAAAGGCCCGATAAATCGAAAATCTACGCCTTATCAGGCGCGGTTACGAAGAAGGGGCTATCTAAGAGCAAGATTATGAGTACAAGCACCATCGGTATTGATATCGGGACCAGTGCGATCAAAGGAGCTCTCCTTTCAGAAAGCGGCGAGATTCTTGCCACCTTCACCCGCTCCACCGCACTTGACAGGCCGAGCCCAAATGAGGTGGTTTTCTCATCGGATCGTTGTTACGAAATCCTTTGCGAAGTCCTGCAGGCCTTGACTAAAACAGAGAAGGCTGGCCGTATCAGAGCCGTCACCCTATCAGGGGCCACGGGTGATACCCTGCTGCTGGACAAGGACGGTATTCCGCTCCTGCCTACCATTCACTGGATGGACACCCGCACCATGGAGGATCCCTCTATAGATCCCCCGGGAATATCGACCGCCGAAATTTATCAAATTTCCGGATGGCCCTGGTCTCGCGTATTCCCCCTGGCCCACCTCGCCTGGCTCAAAGCGCATCAGGCAGATGCCTATCGTCAGGCGCATCGTGTGGGCATGAACCTCACCTATCAGTACTACCGACTCTGTGGGGCCTGGGCCATTGATCCCTCAACAGCCACCACCTTCTACCTTCAAAACCAACAGCGGCAGAAGTGGCATCAACCCTATCTTGATTGGCTGGGACTGCAGAACAGACAACTGCCGGAACTTCGTCCTTCCGGCAATTGTATTGGCCGAATTTCCCGCCAAGCAGCCTCGGAGACCGGTCTGTCCGAAAGTTGTGCCGTAGTACTGGGAACCTTTGACCACCCCAGCGCTGCCCGCGGTGCGGGGGTCACGCAACGGGGTGATCTTCTACTCTCCCTCGGCACCTCATGGGTCGGCTTCTACCCCGTCAAGAATCGTGAGGCAGCGCTGAAACAGAATATGCTCGTGGATCCCTTTCTCTCCGGTGAAAATGGGCCATGGGGCGCCATGTTTTCCCTGGCCAAAGCCGGCGAGAAATTGAATGAGGCGCTCCAGCTCACGTATCCGGATGCGTCTTCCGCAACGGTGCGCCATGACCGAATTGAACACGATCTTCGACAAGTCTTGAATGGGGAGGTCTCAGACAACCCGGCCACCACCATGATCCGGGAGCTAGTGGGAGCCATGCACGAGAAAATGAAAACGTTTTCCCTTCAGGGAATTACGGCGGACCGTATTGTCCTCGTAGGCGGGCCTTCCGCCAACAAGGCGATTGTCGACCTCTTTAGAAAAATCATGGGGAAACCCATCCAGATCGCTCCCTCATCCGGTCATTCCGGAGCTGTTGGGGCGGCCCGGCTTGCAGCAAAAGGAATTTCATTATGAATCATATCAGCTCTAAAAATACATTATTTGAAGTCAAGGATGTGGATCGCGAAGTGTACGCCCGGCGTCTCCGCGATTTCCTACCAAACGATATCATCGACATACATACCCATGTTTGGCGCGCCAGCGATTTCGCCCAAAAACGAAAGCGCAATGCAGACACGGTCAGTTGGCCTGCGTTGGTCGCCCGCGACAATCCAATTGAGGATCTCATGGAGACCTACCAGCTTTTGCTCCCTGGAAAGCGCGTTACCCCCCTGATCTTCGCCACACTACCTGAAGGGGGAAACCTCGACATTCAAAATGCCTACGTCGCAGAATGTTCACGGAAGGCAAAAGTTCCAGCCCTACTCTTTACTGAACCCAGTTGGAGCGCCGCTGAACTTGAGAAGCGTACTATCGCCGGAGGCTTCCTCGGAGCGAAGAGTTACCTATCTCTGACCCCCTCCTATATCCCAGCAAAAGAACGGCGCATCTTTGACTTTTTCCCGCGACACCAGCTTGAGGTTCATAACCAGCATGGCTGGATTATCATGCTCCACATCCCCCGCGACGGACGCCTGAAGGATCCCGTCAATCTGGCGCAATTGCTTGAGATTGAGCGCGACTTCCCCAATATCAAACTGATTGTTGCCCATGTTGGCCGAGCTTACTGCGATGAAGATGTCGGGAATGCCTTTGAAGTTCTGGCGCAAACTAAGCGAATGTCCTTTGACTTCTGCGCCAACACCAATGCCAGAATCTTTGAACAGCTTCTCAAATGTGTTGGTCCCAAACGCGTCCTTTTTGGCACCGATCTCCCCATCCTCCGTATGCGCATGCGGCGTATTACCAAAGAGGGATATTACGTCAATATCGTCCCGAAGGGAATGTATGGGGATGTTTCCGGTGACAAAAATATGGCTGAAGTTGAAGGAGCCGAAGCGGAGAAACTCACATTCTTCCTCTATGAAGAACTTGAAGCTTTCCGGTTTGCCGCGGAGCGTATCGGCCTTTCGCGCGCCGACTTGGACGACGTCTTCCACAATAATGCCCGCCGCCTGATTGATCATACCGCACCCCGTTAAGTCTTGCAGCGAACAGCGCGAAAACGGGAATGGAAAAATCATCACACCTAGTTCGCAACCTAAGCCATCATCTCCGAATTTGGTAGAATGGCGCGTCCCTTGCGCGCCGCGACGGCGAAGGGACGCGTCGCCCTGCCCAGAGTAGTCTGGCTGGTAAATGGGATTGAAATAACCGCCATTTCCCTATACTCATAGACAATCAACACAAGGAGTAATACAATGAAAACCACGAAAGCCATCGCACTACTATCCGCGTGCCTTATTTCAGGCTCCCTCATGGCCCAGTCACCAAGTACTTTAAAAACCCTCCCCCGTTTGAATCCTTGGACAGGCAGCCTTCAGGCAGGCGTCGGCTACTGGCTGGGTGACGCCACTTATTCTATCGGAGGACAGGCATGGACCCCTGAAACTGGTTCCGTGGAATTGCCTAACAAAATCAGTGAATTATCCTTCCCGCTGAACGTCGCCTACGGATCGGTCGGAGGGAATCTGTTTTGGCAAGGTCGCTATGAAATCTTTGGTACTGTGATGGGAACTTGACCGATCCCTCCACCAAAATGAAAGACTCTGACTGGGGCGTTTTCAGTGATGCCGAGACACTGGATATTTATTCCGAATCCGATGCCACACTAACGGCGGTAGCCGCCGATATGGGGGCACGCTATTGGTTCTGTCCCACCAGCCCAACAAACCAGTTCAGCCTCTCCATCGGAGTGGGGCCCAGCTTGCTGTACCAGCATCTGGATTGGACAATCAGCAACACGGATCAATGGTATCCTTCTCAGCCCCAGTTGGAGCATGATACCCAAAGCGGGGTCGTAGCAACCTACAATTCCGATATTGTGATGCCCTACCTCAACGCCTGCGCCGTCGTTCATTTCAAGCGCCTCGGCGGCCGTATAGAAATCGGTATCGGCCCCGCACTGGTACGGGATGAAGACGACCATCGCCTTCGGCAAAAACGTTCAACGGCCGACATGGTTGGAGCCGGCGTCAAAGGAGCCGCAGAACTCCGCTACGACCTGACGAAACACTTATTCCTCCTCGCCCGGGCAGCGGCGCTCACCATTGATGCAACGGGCACCTCCATCGACAAGGGATACGGCGGAGATCTGACCGGATACTATGCGGAAATCGACGAAGAATTCAAACTGACGTCTCTCAATGGCGGCCTGTCGGTTGGGTACAATTTCTAAAATCGGGACATTGGGCCAGGACAGTTAACCCAGACATTGGTCACTATTTAGATCATATAATAACTGATTGATTCATCGTCATTAGTATGCATAATCTCCGATCTCAACAACGAGAAGGGGTGTTCTATGGTTAATTTAAATGAATTATGTTCCGACGATCTAAAAAAAATCATGCTTCTCCGGCAGAAAATTGAAACGCTGGAAACTGAAATGGCAGTCATTCTTAAAAAAGCCGAAAAACGGCCCACCCCATTAAGCGTAACGGTCCGGAATATGCGCCTCCCCCGTAAAGCCCAACCCAGCTTGCGCGACATGATCAGCAACATTCTGATTGAAGCCGGGAAACCCCTGTCAGTTCATGAGATTTATGATGCCAGCGTTGCGGGTGGCTACCAGTGGCGCTCACAGGATCCCATCAACGCCCTGAACGTGAAAATGTACACTGACCGCTCTTTCAAAAAGGATTCGCCGGGCTTGTTTGTACTCCGCAATCCTGAAAAAATAAAAGCCTGATATCGTTAACCAGGCATCGCCGAAACCAAAATAAAACAGGGACATACAGGAAATAAAAAGAAGATTTTTAACAGCCAAGACCACCAAGGGGGAAATGGTTTTCCTGTAAATTCTGTATATCCATGTTATTGATTCAGCAGTATCAATCGGAATAAAAATTATGCCAACTACTACACCCGATATCCATAAAGCCATGTTCATGGAATTGATCATGATGCTGTCATCATCAGCCATGCAACAGCTCGGCAAAATTATCAATCCAATGACGGGCAAGACAGAAATCCAACTTGAGGCCGCTCAAGCCACTATCGACATGGTGGAAATGCTTGACGCCAAAACCAAAGGAAATCTCGACCAGGAAGAAGAGCGACTGATCAAGAATATCCTGACCTCCCTGCGGATGAACTACGTTGAGACAGCTGCGGCAACACCGGCGCCACCCCCAACCGCCCCAGTTGCTGAAAAGCCAGTTGAACCCTCGCCCGCGACGAACAGTTAAATAGATTATTGCGTTATTTGGTTGTTGAGGGAAAGAGCAACGAGACCTCTGAACTTCACTCAACAACTTTCCTGAACACCCGCCAAAGCGATGACTTATCGCTTTGGCGGGCGTTCAGGGTAAAGCGTCCAGTAATTGATCTGCCCATTTCTGTATTCGTATAAACGAAACGCAGGCTGGCGATCCCAGAACCGGGCCAGGGCGGGCGCAATATAGACAGGCACGGCACCAATCCACATCATTTCATCACGATGAAAATGCCCGGCAAATACCGCTTTGATGGCAGGGCGTTGCGAAAATAACAGAGTCCATCGAGAATCCGTCACGTCGCCCAAGGGATCCGTTTCCTTATCGTCATTCCCCAGTACATCCCGCAGGGGAGGACGATGCATGAAGATCAGAACGGGATCTATCGTGGTTCCTATCTCCTTCTCAATCGCCGCACGCTCCACCTGCCACGCACTGCGCTTCTCTCCGCTTGACATCTCGGTACAAAGGAATAGACAGGTCACTCCTTTGACCGTTAATTTTTGTTCCGTTGGGCCAAAGTTTTCTTCAAAAATAGATTGGGTCTGACGAAAATTATCCGGGGCAAGATCATGGTTTCCCGGAATGCAATACACTGGGATTTTCAACCCTTTCAATACCGCGACTCCCTCCCGTACAATCTGCTCGTTGCGGATGGAATCGGAAAACAGGTCACCCGTAATCGCCACAAATTCCACTTTGACCGGAAGTCGGTTAATCAGTTCGACAGCACTTCGGGTCATGGCGATGCCGTCTTTGGCCCCCCAATGAGTATCCGTCATCTGAATGAAATAAAAATGGGAACCATTGGTAGCAGCGGGTTCCGCGGGTTCCCGCGCAGGGGCACATCCCCCTCCCAGAATTAAGACCAGTACCAACCAATATTTCAAACGGATGACCATAGATATCAGGTTGTCAGGGAAAATGTGATTTCACAACTTAATTCCCATGCCAAGATTTGAATCGGGCGTATGGAACAGTATCGTCATGTATCCCTATTGAGTGAGCGCGAAATCATCTCTATCAGCCGGGTTTTCAAGGCATCAATTCCCTCTCCATTCATAGCGGAGACAGCCATGGAATCTGGATACATTTTCAGCAGTTCTGCAATCCGATCACAGGCGGCAGGGGTATCACATTTATTGAACACCAGAATGGCCGGCACCTTGTCGGCACCAATTTCCGTCAAATTTTCAAACACCACCTCACAGTGCTCACTCACATACGGATGTCCGGCATCCGCCACATGAAGCAACACATCTGCCTCCGCCACCTCTTCAAGCGTTGAACGGAACGATGCAATCAAGCCATGCGGCAAATGCCGAATAAAACCCACCGTATCCGTCAACAAAGCCTCCACACCATCAGCAAGATGCACCAATCTGCTCTTGGTATCCAGCGTGGCAAACAACCGGTCATCCACATAGGCATCCGTCCCTGAGAGTGTATTCAGCAAGGTGGACTTCCCCGCATTGGTATAACCGACCAGACTGACGGTCGCCCATGGCCGCCGGGAACGGGTACGCTCACGCCGTTGCTGAATAGTTTCCAGCTTGTCCTTCAAATCCTTGATCCGTCGGCGCATCGGCTCATTGCGTAACCGCAGAGGGCTCTCGCCTGGCCCCTTCATACCGATCCCCCCACTAAAACGGGCCTGTTTTTCGGACACCGGTAAACGGCCGACCAGATATTGAAGTTGCGCCAACTCCACCTGGATCTGAGCCTCCGCCGATCGTGCACGCCGGGCAAAAATTTGAAGAATTACTTCGGTGCGATCAATGACTTTTACCCCCATCGCCTGATCAAGATTATTCACCTGAACCGGGGACAGCTCATTGTCAAAAATCACCAGATTGGCATTCAACTGTTGGCATGCCTGCTTGATCTCCTCAATTTTGCCTTCTCCGATAAAATACTTCGGAGTCGGAGCCGGGCGGTTTTGCGAGAGGGAGCCAAGTACCACAGCCCCGGCAGTATCCGCCAATCGTTCCAACTCCTCAAGGGAATCCTTGGCAACCATCCGCCCCGCACGCCCAATAACCACTTGGACCAGCAAAGCCCGTTCGCTGGCAATCTGGCTAAGGTGTGCTTTCGTACTCATGCTCCATTTACCCCTTCACGCAAATCATTGGCTCCAATCGCGCCACCCACCGCGCGAGTCCGGCTCCGGCCGTTGCGCGCACCACTTCACTGACATCCTTATACGCTGCCGGCGCCTCTTCGGCAACGCCGCGATAGGATCGGGTTTCATCTTCTCCTCGATATTGCTTCAGGACCTGACTACGGCTCTGACTGCGCCCCGCCCCATGGCAGGCGGAACTGAACGATAGCCGATCCCCTCGTTCCCCCCACTAAAACCGGCTGACCAGCTTCACGAAAGCAACCCGGCAAATCCGGATGCCCCGGTCCCAAGGCACGGGTGGACCCAAACACCCGGGCGATCGATTCATCAAAGATTTCTCTGACCACCTGAATTTCGAGATAGGGGTTATCTGCCTGCTGTTCAAAATGTTCCCATCACGCACTCATAATATCGACATGCCTCTAACGTTTATCTTACCACGCCCGATTGACAGGCCAAGACGATTCTGAAATACTCGTTCCAACTTATTCCAGCCTGTTAAATGGATACTTGAACATGAAACTTAACGACGAACAGAAAACACTTGTTACTCAATGGGTTAAAGAGGGGTGCGGCCTTTCCGAAGTCCAACGACGAATGACCGATCAATTCAAATTAAGTCTCACTTACATGGATGTACGGTTTTTGATTATTGAACTCGGTCTCGATATTCAGGATAAGCAGAAAAGCTCAGCGGCGGCACAAACCATTTCCCCCGCCTCCAAGCCTGCTGATTTCACTGCCGCTTCGGACACTGACGCTATTCCCGAACTCGTTCCTGAACCTTCCACAGGCTCCGGCGGAGTGATCGTTGATATCGACCGGCTTACCCTGCCCGGCTCGATGGTCAGCGGAACGGTGGTTTTTTCAGATGGGGTCAAAGCCAACTGGTCACTGGATCAGACGGGACGCCTAGCACTGGGTGCGAAAGATAAAAATTATCGACCTTCCGCTCAGGACGTGCAGGAATTTCAAATGGCCATTGCCCGCGAATTGCAGAAACGCGGCTACGCCTGATAGCCCGCCACTTACCCAAGGAGCATTGCCATGTCTTTTGAAAGCGGAAGCATGACCTTCCGGTTGTATTATCTCCAGCAGTTGTTACCTAAGGATTATGTGGAACGTTTTGCCAGACGTGCCGCACCGCCCATCACAACGCTCGGCGATACCCCCATACAAGGGTGGGTCACCGGCCGTCATCTCCTGGATACGAACATCAATCAAGACACCGCTTTCTGGGCAGGTTATCTCCGGCTTTCCATGATGCGCGCCGAACGTAAAATCCCGGAATCCCTGCTCCGCGCTGAATGCAGAATGGAAGAACTCGTCCGCATGATGGCCGAGAACCGGGCCGAATTAGACCGGAAAACACGCAGCGAAATCCGCAAGGAAATCGAGACCCGTCTCCTGCCTACCATGCCCCCGCAATTGAAAGGGATGGCCGTTGTTCACCTCCCGGAAAGCCACGAGGTCTATGCGGAAGCCACCTCGGACAAGCAAGTGGATGCGCTCGAAGCAGGCTTCCGCGAAGCACTCGGATTCGGTCTGATCCCCGCGACCCCCACCAATGCCGCTGTCAAGCGACTGCACATCGATGTGCGCGATATTGCCGCCTCCAGTTTCTCACCCGACTGCGAGGATGATGCCGCCGACAACAATGCGGGGCAGGATTTCCTCACTTGGATGTGGTTCTACTCCGAAACCCGTGGCGTCATCATCAAGCTCTCGTCCGGCGGAGACTTCGCCATCATGATTGAAGGCCCGCTCACCTTTGTGCTTGAGGGCCAGGGTGACCATGAAACCGTATTGCTGCGGGGTTCACCCGAAATCAGCGTGGAGGCCAAAATCGCCTTATTGGGCGGCAAAAAATTACGCAAAGCCAAGCTCCTTC